>WNFC01006632.1_pt1 | contig 12742 bp, 11 predicted proteins | sample 5400541 | NCBI WGS metagenome assembly WNFC01 (sample SAMN13153342, study PRJNA577476) | soil metagenome | isolation source: 120 cm saprolite under Douglas fir tree site 2 hole 2 replicate 1 | place: USA:California | collected 2015-04-18
CGTCTTCGCCTGCGGTCTCCAGGTTGAACGCGGCGGCGAACAGGGCGCGGGTGTAGGCGGTTTGCGGGCGGGCGAACAGGTCGGCGGCGGGGCCCTCCTCGACCACCTTGCCGTGGCGCATCACCACCACGCGACTGGCGAGGGCGGCGACGACCCGCAGGTCGTGGGAGATGAACATGTAGGTGAGGTCGCGCCGCTTCTGCAAGGCGCGCAGCAGGTCGACGATCTGCGACTGGATCAGCATGTCGAGCGCGCTCGTCGGCTCGTCGAGCACCACGAAGGTCGGCTCCAGCACGATCGCGCGCGCCACCGCGATGCGCTGGCGCTGCCCGCCGGAGAATTCGTGCGGATAGCGGAAGCGCGTCGCCGGCTCGAGGCCGACCTCGGTGAGCGCGCGCACCACGCGCTGCTCGCGCTCGGCGGCCGACATGCCGGGATGGTGCACCCACAGCCCTTCTTCGACGATGTCGGACACCGACATGCGCGGCGACAGCGAGCCGTACGGGTCCTGGAAGACGATCTGCATGTTGCGGCGGAACGGCCGCATCGCCTTGAAGCGCAGGCCCTGCAGCTGGTTGCCGAGAAAAACGACCGGACCGTTGGACGAGATGAGCCGCAGGATGGCGAGGCCGAGCGTGGTCTTGCCGGAGCCCGACTCGCCGACGATGCCGAGCGTCTCGCCCTTGCGCAGCTCGACGCTCACGCCGTCGACCGCCTTGATGTGTCCGACCACCCGGCGCAGCACGCCGCGCTTGATGGGAAACCAGACTTTCAGGTTGTCGGTCGCGACCACGATCGGTCCGGACGGATTGAGCGGCGCCGGCTCCTTCTTCGGCTCGGCGGCGAGAAGCTGCTTCGTATAGGGGTGCGTCGCCTGCGTGAACACGCGCTCGACCGGCCCCTGCTCGACGATCTTGCCCTGCGTCATGACGCAGACGTGGTCCGCGATCTTGCGCACGATGCCGAGGTCGTGGGTGATGAACAGCATCGTCATGCCGAGGCTGGTCTGCAGCTCCTTGAGGAGCTTGAGGATCTGTGCCTGCACCGTGACGTCGAGCGCGGTGGTGGGCTCGTCCGCGATGAGGAGATCGGGCTCGTTGGCGAGCGCCATCGCGATCATCACACGCTGGCGCTGGCCGCCGGAGAGCTGGTGCGGATAGCACGCGAGGCGAGCGGCCGGATCGGGGATGCCGCAGAGCCCCAGCAGCTCCATCGTGCGCTTGCGCGCCGCTTCGCTCGCGAGCCCGCGATGCAGCGCCAGGATTTCGCCGATCTGCCGCTCGATCGTGTGAAGCGGATTGAGCGACGTCATCGGTTCCTGGAAGATGATCGAAATGTCGTTGCCGCGGATGTGCCGCATCGCCGCGTCGCTCTTGCCGATGAGCTCATGGCCCTTGAACAGGATCTTGCCGGACGGATGGCTCGCCGACGGGTAGGGCAGGAGCTTCATCACCGAGAGCGCCGTGACCGACTTGCCCGAGCCGGATTCGCCGACGAGGGCGACGGTCTGGCCCTTCTCGATGTCGAAGGAGACGCGGTCGACCGCGAGCAGGTCGCGCCCGCCGACGTGGAAGGCGACCGAAAGGTCGCGCACCGAGAGGAGAGGCTCGCCCATCTGGCTCACCGGAAAACCTTGCGCGGATCGAAGGCGTCGCGCACCGCCTCGCCGATGAAGATCAGGAGCGACAGCATGATCGCGACCGTGAAGAAGCCGGAAAGCCCGAGCCACGGCGCCTGGATGTTGGCCTTGCCCTGGCTCAGCATCTCGCCGAGCGAGGGCGAGCCCGGCGGCAGGCCGAAGCCGAGGAAGTCGAGCGCGGTCAGCGTCATCACCGAGCCCGACAGGATGAACGGCAGGAACGTCATGGTGGCGACCATCGCGTTGGGCAGGAGATGGCGGAACATGATGACGGCGTTCGACACGCCGAGCGCGCGCGCCGCCTGGATGTATTCGAAGTTGCGCCCGCGCAGGAATTCGGCGCGCACGACGCCGACGAGGCGTACCCACGAGAACAGCAGCAGGATTCCGAGCAGCACGAAGAAGCCGGGGACCAGCACCGACGAGATGATGAGCAGGAGATAGAGCTCGGGCACCGAGGTCCAGATCTCGATGAAGCGCTGAAACAGAAGGTCGGTCTTGCCGCCGAAATAGCCCTGCACCGCGCCGGCGGCGACCCCGACGACCGACGAGATGAGGGTGAGCGCGAGGCCGAACAGCACCGAGATGCGGAAGCCGTAGATCAGCCGGGCGACCACGTCGCGGCCCTGGTCGTCGGTGCCGAGCAGGCTGGTCTCGACCTCGCCGCATTTCGCGAAGTCGCCCTTGATGGCTTTCTCGCAGTCTTCCTGGTTGAGCAGCCACGTGGGCTTTGCGGGAAACGCCGAAGCGGGTTTCGATACGCGGCTGTCGTAGGAGAACCGGATGGGCGGCCAGATCATGTATCCGCCCTTCTTCTCGATCAGCTCGCGCAGATAGGGGTCGTCGCGGTAGTCGGCCGCGGTGCCGATCAGGTTGGGATCGTTCTTGTCGCCGAAGGTGGTGTCCGGATAGTTGACGAGCACGGGAAAATACCAGTGTCCGCCCGCGCTGATGAACAGCGGCTTGTCGTTGGCGATGAACTCGGCGAGCAGCGAGACGACGAACAGCGTCAGGAAGATCCACAGGGAGAAGAAGCCGCGGCGGTTGTGCTTGAAATTCTGCCAGCGCCGCCAGTTGATCGGCGAAAGCGCGATCCCCTGCGAGGCCAGGTGCACTATGGGCGTGCCGACTGGCGTCGCGGCGGTGTCGGGCGTTTTCGGGAGGGTGCGAGCGTCCACCTCACACCTCCCGGCTCTCGAAATCGATGCGCGGATCGATCCAGGTATAGGTGAGGTCGGAGATCAGGTTCACGACGAGGCCGATCAGGGCGAAGATGTAGAGATTGGCGAACACCACCGGATAGTCGCGGTTGAGCACGCTCTCGAAGCTCAGGAGGCCGAGCCCGTCGAGCGAGAAGATCGTCTCGATCAGCAGCGAGCCACCGAAGAACGCGCCCACGAAGGCGCCGGTGAAGCCGGCGATCACGATCAGCATGGCGTTGCGGAAGATGTGGCCGTAGAGCGTCTGGGTCTGGCTGCAGCCCTTGGCGCGCGCGGTCAGCACGTACTGCTTGCGGATCTCGTCGAGGAACGAGTTCTTGGTGAGCATCGTCATGGTGGCGAACGAGCCGAGCATCATCGAGATGATCGGCAGGGTGAGGTGCCAGAAATAGTCGGCGATCTTCGAGTACCAGGGCAGCTGGCTCCAGTTGTCCGAGGTGAGCCCGCGCAACGGGAAGACGTCGAAGAACGAGCCGCCGGCGAACAGCACGATCAGGAAGATCGCGAACAGGAAGCCCGGCACCGCATAGCCGATGATGATGAGCGTCGAGGTCATGGTGTCGAAGCGCGTGCCTTCGCGCACCGCCTTGGCGATGCCGAGCGGAATCGAGATCAGGTAGGTGAGCAGCGTCATCCAGATGCCGAGCGACATCGACACCGGCAGCTTCTCCTTGACGAGATCGAGCACCTTGATGTCGCGGAAGTAGCTCTTGCCGAAATCGAAGGTGAGGTAGTTCTTCAGCATCAGGAAGAAGCGCTCGTGCGCCGGCTTGTCGAAGCCGAACTGCTGCTCGAGGCGCTTGATGAATTCCGGATGGAGCCCCTGGGCGCCGCGGTATTTCGAGCTCACCGCGTCAAGCTGCGAGGCGCCCTGCAGCTGGCCGCGCGCGCCGAAATCGCCGCCCGGCGAGCCCGAGATGCGCGAGGTCGCCCCGGTATCGGCGCCCGAGAGCTGCGCGATCACCCGCTCGACCGGCCCGCCCGGCGCGAACTGCACCACCACGAACGACACCAGCATGATGCCGAACAGGGTCGGAATCATCAGCAGCAGGCGGCGGATCAGGTAGGCGGTCATGCGGTTCGGTCAGTCATACATCGAAGTTGTCGGGCCAGGAACTCGGCGCTTGCGCTCTCTCTCCCCGCGTGCGCGGAGAGGTAAGGCCGTGCATGCGGCGCGGCAAGCACCCATCACCCGGATCGCTCGATCTTGCTGGCCTTGTCGCGGTCGTACCACCAGGTCTCGGGCACCCCGCGGGCATAGCGCGGTTTGGTCGCAGGGCGGCCAAACACGTCCCAATACGCCACCCAGTGGGAGCCCTTGTACCAGTGCGGCACCCAATAGCGGCCCGCGCGCAGCACCCGGTCGAGCGCCTTGCAGGCGATCACCAGGGCCGGGCGGTTGTCCGCCGCGATGATCTTGTCGATCAGCGCGTCGACCACCGGGTCGGCGATGCCGGCGACGTTCTGCGTGCCCTTCATGGTGGCGGCCTGGGAGGAGAAATAAGTGCGCAGCTCGTCGCCCGGCGTGGTCGAGAAGCCGAAGCGCTCGACCGTGATGTCGAAGTCGCGGTCGTCGACTCGCGCCTTGTACTGCACCGGATCGACGCGCCTCACCGTCGCATCGATGCCGACGACGGCGAGGTTCTTCACATAGGCGTTGTGGTGCGGCTCGAAGGTCGGATCGTCGATCAGGAACTCGATCGTCAGCGGCTCGCCCTTCGGCGTGACGCGCTTGCCGTCCTTGAGCATGAAGCCGGCCTGCTGCAGGAGCTGGCTCGCGCGGCGCAGCAGGGTGCGGTCCTGGCCCGAGCCGTCGGTGACCGGCGGCACGTAGGGCTCGCCAAAGACCTCGTCCGGCACCTTGCCGCGGAAAGGCTCGAGCACGGCAAGCTCCTCGGCGCCCGGCTTGCCGACCGCCATCATGTCGGAATTCTGAAACACCGAATGGGTGCGCTGATACGACGAATACATGATGTTCTTGTTGGTCCATTCGAAGTCGAAGGCGTCGATCATCGCCTCGCGCAGCCGGCGGTCCTTGAACTTGTCGCGCCGCATGTTCATGAACCAGCCTTGCGCGCCCGACGGCGTGTCGTCGGCGAGCACGTCGCGCTTGACGCGGCCGTCGCGCAGCGCCGGGAAGGCGTAGCGCGTTGCCCAGACGCGCGAGGTGAATTCCTCGCGGAACAGATAGTTCTTGGCGGTGAAGCCCTCGAAGCCGACTTCGCGGTCGCGATAGAACTCGTAGCGCACGATGTCGAAGTTGCTCATGCCGACGCTCACCGGCAGCTTGGCGCCCCACCAGTCCTTCACGCGCTCGTACTCGACGTAGCGCCCGGTCTCGTAGCGTCCGACCTTGTAGTGGCCGGAGCCGAGCGGCACGTCGAGGCTCGACTCGTCGAACGGGCGGTTGGCGTAATAGGCGCGCGAGAAGATCGGCATGGAGGCGGCGAACAGCGGCACGTCGCGCGCGCGCTTCTCGGCGAAACGGACCACGACGGTGGCGTCGTCGGCGGCTTGCGCCGAGACCATGTCGCGCAGGCGCTGGTAGATGATGGGATGGCCCTTCTCCTTGAGCGTCGTGAGCGACCAGGCGACATCGTGCGCGGTGAGCCGCGTGCCGTCGTGGAAGCGCGCTTCGGGGCGCAGGATGAAGCGATAGATCAAGCCGTCGGCCGAGACGCGGACCGCGCGCGCCGCGAGGCCGTACATGCTGTCGGCCTCATCGGCGGCGCGCGACATCAAGGTCGCGAAGGTGAGCTCGATGCCCTGCGCGCCGTCGCCCCTGAGGATGTAGCTGTTGAACGAATTGAAGGTCTGGAAATTCTGGTTGAACATCCGGCTCGGGCCGATCTGCGAGAAGAGCCCGCCTTTCGGCGCCTGCGGATCGACGTAATCGAAATGCGTGAAGTTGGCCGGATATTTCAGGTCGCCGAACGCCGAGATGCCGTGGCGCTCGGCCTCGTCGGCGGCCTGCGCCGGACGGGCAAGTCGCGCGGCGCCCGCAAGCGCGCCGGCGGCGGCGAGCAGCGCATTCCGGCGCGTAATCTTCACTGGCGCGCCCCGCTCTTCGCCGCCTTTGCCGGGTCGTGCCACCAGACGATCGGGAAAGCGGACGCGCCGTATTGCGGCATCTTCTCGGGATGGCTGAAACGGTCCCAACGCGCGGTGCGCTGTTTGCCATAGGTCCACTGCGGCACGACGTAGTGGTTCCACAACAGCACGCGGTCGAGCGCCTTGGTGGCGGCGACCAGCTCCTCGCGGCTTTTGGCGAAGATGACGCGGTCTATCATGGCGTCGACCGCGGGGTTCTTGATGCCGACGAGATTGCGCGAGCCGGGCTGATCGGCGGCGGGCGAGCCCCAGAAGTTGCGCTGCTCGTTGCCGGGCGACAGCGATTCGCCCCAGCTTGCGGCGATCATGTCGAAATCCCACTGGCGCAGCCGGTTCTCGTACTGCGCCTCGTCGACCGTGCGCACCGTGACGCCGACGCCCAGCCGCTCGAGCGAGGGCTTGTAGAAGAGAAACAGCCGCTCGGCGTTCGGATCCGAGCCCAGGCACTCGACCGTCACCTGTTCGCCGGTCTTGGCATTGACGAGCTTCTGGTCGCGGATCTCGTAGCCGGCCTCGCGCAGCAAACGCAGGCCCTCGCGCAGATTGGCGCGCACCGCCTCGGGTTTGCCGCCGACCGGATTGGTGAACGCGGTGGTGAAGACCTCGGCCGGCACTTTGTCGCGCACCGCCTCCAGCATTTCGAGCTCGAGGCCCGCGGGCGTGCCGGTGGCGGCAAGCTCGGTGCCTTCGAAATAGCTCGCGATCCGCTTGTACTGGCCGAAGAAGATCTGCCGGTTCATCTCCTCGAAGTCGAACGCGAAGTTGAAGGCGCGGCGCAGCCGCGCGTCCTTGAACTTGTCGCGCCGGATGTTGAACACGAAGGCCTGCATGACGCCCTGGCTGCGGATGGGGAATTCCTCCAGCAGAACGCGCTTGTCCTTCACGGCGGGGAAGTCGTACGCGGTGGCCCAGTTCTTCGCGCTGTTCTCGGTGCGCCAGTCGAACTGATCGGCCTTGAAGCCTTCGAGCGCGACCGTGGAGTCGCGGAAATATTCGTAGCGCAGCTCGTCGAAGTTATCGCGCCCGATGTTCACGGGCAGGTCCTTGCCCCAATAGTCCTTGACGCGCTCGTAGACGATGCGGCGCCCGGCCTCGAAGTCCTTGATGCGATAGGCTCCGCAGCCGAGCGGCGGCTCGAGCGTGGTCGCGGTCACGTCGCGCTTGTTGCCGTTGCGGTCGCGGCCTTCCCACCAATGCTTCGGCAGCACGTTGAGCTGGCCGACGATCTGCGGCAGCTCGCGGTTGCCCGGCCCGTCGAACGTGAAGGTGACCTCGCGCTCGCCGGTCTTCTCGGCCTTGACCACATGGCTGTAGTAGGCGGCGGAGAACGGGCTGTTCTTCTTGAATACGTCGAACGAGAAGATCACGTCTTCCGGGGTCACCGGCTTGCCGTCGTGCCACTTCGCCAGCGGGTTCAGCCGATAGACGACGAACGAATGGTCGTCGGGATGGCTCACCGCATCGGCGAGCAGCCCGTATTCGGTCGAGACCTCGTCGAAGGCCGGCGCAGCCAGCGTGTCGTAGATCTGGTCGATGGCGGCGGCGATATTGCCCTTCACGCCCGCCACGACCAGGTTGAAATTGTCGAAGGTGCCGAACGCGACCTGGCGCACGCTGCCGCCCTTGGGCGCATTCGGGTTGACGTATTCGAAATGCTTGAAGCCCTCCGGATATTTCAGGTCGCCGAAGAGCGAGAGGGCGTGCCGCCACTTGCGCCCGGTCTGCGCCGCTGCGGGGCGCACCAGGCCGGTGATGCCGAGCTTCGCCAGCGCGGGGGCGGCGAGGGCGAGGGCGCTGCGGTGGAGGATCTGACGGCGGGTCAGGCGCAAGGGTTTTCTCCGCAATTGATCGATCGGATGCTCTGACGGACGGCGGTCACGAACTGCGACGCTTCTGGCTGGCGCAGGGTCTTCTCGAAAAGCCGGCATCGCTTCCGGGTCGTGCTCTATGTCTTTAACCAATTATGTCGCTTTTTGGATGCATGGCCAGCCATGCCGCGGCTAAGTCCCGCGCCCGCCTTCACTTTTCCGTGCGGGCGCGCTTCCTCAAACGACATCGGCCGGGCGCGGGGCCCGGCCGAACGTTCTCGCTTCCGGCCGAGCCGCGTTACTTCGCCGCCGCCTTGGGCAGGTCGACCGGCTTGTCTGCGAGGGTGTGCAGATAGTTGATCACGTCGGCGCGCTGCTGGTCGCGCGGCATGCCCGCATAGGTCATGGCAGTGCCGGGCACGAAACTTTTCGGATTGGCGAGGAACTGGTCGAGGTCCTCGAACGTCCACGTGCCGCCCTTGGCTTTCATGGCCGCCGAATAGTTGAAGCCGGGCTCGGCGGCTTTTTGCCGGGCGACGATGCCCCACTGGTTGGGTCCCTGCTTGTTGGGGCCGCCCTTCTCGAAGGTATGGCAGGCGAGGCAGACTTTCGCCGCCGACTGGCCGCGCTCGGCGCTCGAATTGGCGAGCCTGACCTCGATCGGCTCCGCCTTCTCGGGCTGGGCCGCGCCGCCGCCGGCCGGGTGCTCCTGCACCGCGATCTCGTAGCCGGGCTTCGCGGGCTTCGGCGGCGTGAAGATCGCACCGGCCGCGATGTTGAGCGACAGCAGGGCGAGGCAGCAGAACAGCACCGCCATCAGGATTTTATTAAGTTCAAAGGAGTCCATCGCGGAACGGCTCGTGGCGTCAGGTGCGGAAAGGGCCGTGCGGCCCGGGGAAAGCGGCGCACAGATAGCCGGTTTGCCTCGCCCCTGGCAACCCGTATAAGCGGGGCGAATTGGTCGTATTTTCCTGCCGTTTTGGGGCTCCGATGGCCGGCGATCGCGTCATCATCCTGATTCCGGCGCGGCTCGCCTCGAACCGGCTGCCCGGCAAGCCGCTCGCCGACATCGCGGGCCGGCCGATGATCGCCCATGTGTTGGAGCGCGCCCGGGAGGCGGATGTCGGCGAGGTGGTGGTGGCGACCGATTCGGAGGCGGTGTGCGTCGCCGCCGAGAAGGCGGGCGGCCGCGCCGTGATGACGAGCGCCGAGCACGCCTCGGGCTCGGACCGCATCTTCGAGGCGCTCAACCAGATCGATCCCGAGCGGCGCGTCGCCACGGTGGTCAACCTGCAGGGCGACCTGCCGACGCTCGATCCCGCCGATATCCGCGCCGCGCTCGGCGCGCTCTCCGATGCAAAAGTGGACATCGCCACCATCGCGGCCGAGATCGGCGATCCGGCCGAGCGCACCAACCCGAACGTCGTGAAGGTCATCGGCTCGCCCCTCGGCGGGCGGCGCCTGCGCGCGCTCTATTTCACCCGCGCCACCGCGCCCGCGGGCGAGGGGCCGCTCTATCATCACATCGGGCTTTACGCCTATCGGCGCGCCGTGCTCGAGCGCTTCGTCAAGCTGCCGCCCTCGACGCTCGAAAAACGTGAGAAGCTGGAGCAGCTCCGCGCGCTCGAGGCCGGCATGCGCATCGACGTCGCCATCGTCGATTCGGCGCCGCTCGGCGTCGACACGCCGGAGGATCTGGAGAAGGCGCGCGTCCTGCTGTCCCGGTGAGTGTCACCGGAAGGCATCCGGGACAAAATGGGTTCACCCCCGATCGCATGCGCCGGGAAGGCCCAGGTTCGTGACGGAGTTGGCAAAGACGCGCTCTCCGTGCCCGCCGAGGGATCAGGTATCAGTCGTCAAAAGAATTTTTTGATAACTGATCGCTGTTGGCGGGCACGCGTGCTCAATCCATCCGAACGCGCCTACGCGCCGTTCAATCGCAACGGCGCTCCGTGCGCCTCACCTCGCTGCCATCGTCCCTTTGGACGGTGGTGGTGACAGTGCGGCAATTTCTGCGATTTGGGCCGACGACAACGCCCCTCGGGCCAACGCCGACGGTGACTCCTGCGCCCTCATCCCGCCGGTTGCGACGGACCCCCTCATCCCGATCACGACCCACCCGGACATCGATGCCGGCCTGGGCCATTATGAGGTTTTCCGCCTTGGCAGGGATGGCCCCAACGAGCAACGGGGCAGCCGTAAACATCGCCGCGGCGGTCGCTGCGGCGAGCGCGATCTTGGTCATGGGGTGTTCCTCAGTGGGTGAATTACCGAGCATATAACCAAAGAGAATCGACCAAGTTCCACGCTCGATTTGTGGTTGGCGACGCGCCGCCGCCTGAGCCGGTTTCACCTCGGCCCATGTCGCCGTCCGGCGAGCGGCTGCTCCCGCGCGGTAGGCTGAACGCGCTACCGTGCATCCCGCCCGGCGGCTTGGCTCGCCATCGATCTCGGTAACCCCGAAATCGCGGCTATCCCGGAATGACGAGCCGAAAGGGTTGGTATACAAGGCGCGCCATGAGCAAACGATCCAGCAAACGATCCAGCAAACCGGCCAAGCGCAAGACCGTCGTGTTCCAGGGCGAGCCCGGGGCGAACTCCCATATCGCCTGCAAGGAGGCCTATCCGGACCACGAGCCGGTGCCGTGCCCGACCTTCGAGGACGCCTTCACGGCGGTCGCCAACGGCGAGGCCGATCTCGGCATGATCCCGATCGAGAATTCGGTGGCGGGCCGGGTCTCCGACATCCACCACCTGATGCCGACCGCCGGCCTGCACATCGTGGCCGAGCACTTCTTGCCCATCCGCAACCAGCTGCTGGCGCTCAAGGGCGCGACGCTCAAGGGCCTCAAGACGGTCGAGAGCCACATCATGGCGCTCGGCCAGTGCCGCAACTACATCCGCAAGCTCGGCATCAAGTCGATCGTCGCGGCCGACACCGCGGGCGCCGCCAAGGAGGTGGCCGAGCGCGGCGACAAGACGCGCGCCGCGATCGCCTCGAAGCTCGCCGCGCAGATATATGGCCTGCACATCCTCGCCGAGAACATCGAGGACGAGTCGCACTCGACCACGCGCTTCATCGTGCTCTCGCGCGAGGACAAGCGCGCGAGAAGCGGCGACGGTCAGGTGCTCACCACCTTCGTGTTCCAGGTGCGCAACATTCCGGCCGCGCTCTACAAGGCGCTCGGCGGCTTCGCCACCAACCGCGTCAACATGACCAAGCTCGAAAGCTACATGATCGAGGGCAACTTCTTCGCGACCCAGTTCTACGCCGACGTCGACGGCCACCCAGACGACCCGAACCTCAAGCTCGCGCTCGAGGAGCTGAAGTTCTTCTCCAAGGAGCTGATCATCCTGGGCGTCTACCCGGCGCACGAGTTTCGCAAGAGCATGGGGAAGTCGTAAAAATAAACCTTGGTCATTGCGAGCGAAGCGAAGCAATCCCACTTCACTTGCTCATGCGTGCGCGGCGGAGATTGCTTCGTCGGGCTTCGCCCTCCTCGCAATGACGAAAGAAATCGTTACGCGCGTGCCGCGCGATACTTCGCCAGCATGCGCTCGAAACTCGCGACCAGCGTCTCCTCGATCTCCGGCCGATCGAGCCGGCCGAGCAGCATGGCGGCGGCCTCGATGGTGGAGAGCCCCTCGCGGCGCGGCTCGCGCCGCAGCTTTCCGTAGCGCGACGGCCGGCGGGGCCCGAGCACCACGCGCCGGCATTTGAGCATCCACGGATTGCGCCACCACAGCGTCTTCGCCTGGCTCCAGGTGCCGTCGAGCACCACCACGCCCTCGATGTCGGAGAGCGCGGCGTCCTGGTCGGGCTCCGCCTCGCCTTTGCGGTCGAGCGCGACGACGTCGCGATCGCGCGCGAGCTGGCCGACCTTGGCGGAGCCCAGATAAAGAATCGCCCAGCGCCGCGGCTCGGCCGGGCGGCCGAGCGCCTTCGACAGGCTCGGCCACGACAGCCCGATCCGCAGCACGGCATTTTTGAGCTGCAGCGCCGCGAGGTGCGCGCTGCCGAGCGCGCGGTCCTGCTCCTGCGGATGCTGCAGGATGAGGAGCGCGACGCGGTTGGCGATCGACACGATGCCGTCGCACACGCAGAGGTCCGCCGGCTTGCGGCAGCGCGGACATTCCGCGGCGGCGTTTTGCGTTTCTTTGGCCCTCGGTTCGTTCGACATGCGCCGTGTATAAACCGTTTAGCGTTTAGGCGACATGCGCCTGCACCTAGGTAGAACCCGGCATGCTGTGAGGATCGCGGGCGCCGTGGCGGACGGCGTGGATGATGATTTCGGTATCGGTAACTTCGTAAAAGATCAGATATGGATAAGGTGACGTGGTGAGGCGGCGAATTATCGGATCGTAGGTGCGGATGCCGATATGCGGATGGACCAAAAGAAGATCAATGATGCTTTTGATGCGGGCCTGGACGCGCTTCGCACCTTGCGGCGAATGCGCGCCAATGTAGTCGAGCATCGAGTCAAGATCGGCGAGCGCCGCGAGGGTGTAACGAAGCCTCACAGGCCGTGTTTGGCCCAAACCGCCCGGACCTGTTCGTCCGTCGCGAACTCGCCGCGGGACGCCGCGGCTTTGGAGGCCTCGATTGCTGCGCGCTCATCCGGGGTAAGTGGTACAGGCTCGGCGCTTTCGCTTCCGGCCAGTTGCAGGATGATGCGCGCAATATCGTCCTGGGCGTCCGGCGGTAGGGCGCGCACGGCCTCGAGCGCTTGACTAAGCAGTTTTGTCATAGAAGGAAGGCTACTCCTTTTTTGCGGCCCGATGAAGAGGTTTCCGCGGCGGAGCGCCACACATATAATATAATGCCGCCGATGTTCGGGCGCACGATAACGATGTGGGGCCGTCTCGCGTTTGTCGCGTGCATCATTGCGCTCGCAGCTTGCACGACCGCGCACGCGCAGGACTGGCCGGCGCGGCCGGTGCGCATCGTGTCGCCGTTCGCGGCG
>WNFC01008461.1_pt1 | contig 12742 bp, 10 predicted proteins | sample 5400541 | NCBI WGS metagenome assembly WNFC01 (sample SAMN13153342, study PRJNA577476) | soil metagenome | isolation source: 120 cm saprolite under Douglas fir tree site 2 hole 2 replicate 1 | place: USA:California | collected 2015-04-18
CCAGGCTGCCGATTCTGGCCAACTTGATCATCGCCTGCCTCCCCGGGCACCGCCGCCGCGAGCGCCGGCCCGCGGATGCGAGGCGGCGCGGCCCTGTTGGACACGTCCACGCGCCGCTTCGCGATTGACCTGTTGTCCGCGATTGACGCCGCTCAGCGCCGACGGCCGGTCGCCCTGGGGGGAGTTGCCGCGGTTTTGCACCGTCGGACGCTGCTGCCCGCCGCCGGCGCGCTGCCCGACGTTGGGGCGCTCGCCACCTTGCCCCAAATTGGCGCGCTGACCGCCCTGACCAACGTTGGGACGCTGACCGCCTTGTCCCAGGTTGGCGCCGGCACCGCCCTGCGGCCGGTCGGCAAGCTGGCCGCGGAACTGCTGGCGCTGCTCCGCGCCCGGACGTACCTGGCCGAACTGCTGGCGTGTCGCCGCGTCGCGATAGGCGACGCCGCGGCGATGGCCGGCGTCGTGCTGCCAGCGGTTGTTGTTGGTGTAGCGGTTGCGGTCGAAACGATTGTCGATGTTCACGGCGCGATTGGTATTGACGTTGACGTAGGCGTTGCCGCGCCCCCAGCTCCAGCTGCTGTACATCGCGCTCGCGGCAGCAATGCCGACGCCCCACATCAGGCCACTGGCGAGCAGGGTGCCGTATCCGTAGGCTGGCGCCGGCGGATAGTAGACAGGCGGCTGGTCGGGATAAGGCCAGCCGCCATAGGCCCAGGTCGGGTTGTAGGACGGCGCATAGATCACGTCCGGATTGGCGGGCTCGATCTCGATGATGCGATCGGCGCCCGAGCCCTGGCTGGCGACGGTCTGCTGAGGGCCGCTCTTGAGGTTGCCCGCATCGGCTGCCTTGGCGCGCAGGCGTTGGATCGAATCGGCGACGTCCTGCTGCTGGGAAATCATCGCGTCGCCCAGCTTCTGCGTCCAGTCGAGATGGTCGTTGAGCTGCATCAGCACCGCGGGAAAGGCGACCAGCGACTTCACGCTGACGTCCCAGGTCTGATCCTTGACGGCCGTGACGGCCGCATCCCCCTTGAGCGCCGGACTGGCCTTCGACCAGCGCGCCGCCTCGACGATCTCGATCGGATAAGTCGCCGCCACCAGCACCTGGGACAGCAGCGAGTCGGGATAAAGAGCGATCGGCGCCAGGATCTGATCCAGTTCCTGGGGCGTGAAGCTCTTCCTATCGTTCTGCCCCCGCACAGTATTCACCAACCCGAGCGTCAGGAGCATCGCGGGTAAAGCCAGAAGAGTACGTCGGTCCATGGTCGTATCTCTCTGGAGGCGAGCAACCAGTGTAACGCCGGCGACGTGCTTACACCAGCCGGAGGGCCGGCTTTCAGGATCTTGCGATGACGACATCCACGCGACAGGCCGTGCCTCGCGGGTAGATGCCGCTCAAACGGTTGCCGGCGCCCGGCCTTTCCAAGCGGTTGCAAAAGCAGTAGCCTCCGCGCATCGATCTGTGGGGATTCCCGGGAATGCCTAGCAGGTGCAAAGGATTCGCAACGCTTCTCGTGCTCCTGGCGTTCGCGCATCCGATCCACGCCATCGCCGGGCCGTACGAAGACGGCGATGCTGCTTTCCGGCGCAAGGAATACGCGGTTGCAATGGAACGCTGGCGGCCGCTTGCCGAAGGCGACGACACGCGCGCCCAAGCCGGCATCGCCGCACTCTATCTAAGCGGGCTCGGCGTTCCACAAGACCACGTACTCGCTTTGCGCTGGTGCGAAAGGGCTGCTGCCCGCGGAGAGCCAAAGGGCCAGTACATCCTGGGGTCCATGTACCGCGACGGCAAAGGTGTGGAGAAGGATCTGGTTCGGGCGCTGGACTTGTTCCGCAAGGCCGCCGAGCAGGATCTGCACTGGGCTCAGTACACCCTCGGACTGATGTACTTCATGGGAGAGGGAATTGAGCCCGACAATGCGGAGGCCTATCACTGGTTCGCACTGGCCGCGGTCGTGCGCGACAAGGGCGATGAGCAGGTGCATGCAACTGCCAGCTACCTGCTCGAGCAGGCCTCGGCCAAACTGACGACAGAGCAGACGAACAAAGCAAGGCAGCGCGTCAGCGAGTGGAAGGCCGCGTCCGCATCTCGCGACAAATGACGCGCATTGACTTTGGCCACACCGCGCTGAACCGAAACGACTAGTAGAGCTTGACGGCGTAGTTCAGGGTTATGCGCACCTCGTCGATGGTGCTGAGACTGTTGTTCTGAAGGTGCGCTGGATGGCCGTAAGATCCTGCTCGGGCGACGAAGGGATGGGCAATTCGTCTCTCGCCTTTTGGCCGTACGCGCTGCCGGCGATAGTTGCCACCGCAACAGCGCTCAGGACCGCGACACCGGCGCGAGTTGCTCCATGAAGCGCAGGGTCTCTCCCCTGCCTCATCGAACTGTGCTGTCGCGAATAGCAATGTTCACGAACGCGCGTAGCCCCTGGCTTGCATGCACGCATTGAAGGAAGAAGTTTCCACGGTAAAGCGGTTGGTCTCCTCTCGCTGCTGTGCAGCAACCGTTCCGCCAGCGCCAGAAGGGGCATAGTTGAAGCCATAGGGATACCGGCGTAGCGCCTCGCGCTCGGCAGCGGCCTGGCACTCGGACGTATCCTTCGTCAAGGTCGCGTTGTCGACCCCGGGCTTTTGCCAGGTCGGCGGTGCAGCGCACATCGACACCAAGAGCGGTATCAGCATTGCGGAGCGTTTGCGCACGGCCGAACCTCCAGCCGTCAATGCGGCACCAGATTCGGCATGAAGAAGAATGCCAAGCCGAGGACGACGTACACGGCGAGCAACTGGACGCCTTTCAACCAGTCCGATCGGCCGTCCGCCGCGACCTGGCCGGTGATCAGCACGGCCAGCAGAACGATCAGTACCAGCCCGGCGGGAAACGCAAGATCCATCGGTCGTGGTCCGATGACGAGGCTGAGAAGGACCAGCACCGGCGCCACGAACAGCGCGACTTGAATGCTTGAACCGATGGCGACCGAAAGCGCCAGATCCATGCGGTCCTTCATGGCCACCGTGACCGCCGTAGCGTGCTCAGCCGCGTTACCCAGGATGGCGACGATGAAAACACCGACGAACACGCTGCCCAGCCCCAGCGACTGCGCCGCCGGCTGAATCGAGCCAACGAGAATTTCGCTCATCCAGGCGATCACGGCCGTGCTGGCCGCCAGCACGGCAGCCGCACGACCGGCGGGCGAGGGGGAAGACTGCCCGTCCTTCGGGTTGTGCGAACCCGAGAACAGCGAGGAATGCGTCACCAGGCTAAAGGCGAGATAGAGCGCATAAACGACGAGCAGCACGATCGAGATCGAGACGCTGAGCGGCACCAATCCCTGCACCGCCTCCTTTCCCAGAGCGGCCTGGTAGGCGGCCGGAAGGACCAGGGCAATGGCCGCCAGGGTCATCATCGTCGCCTGGGCGCGCGCGCCTTGCGGATTGAACGTCTGCTCACGATGACGTATTCCGCCCATCGTCATCGCGGCGCCCAGCACGAGCAGGATATTGCCGACGATGGAACCGGCGATCGACGCCTTCACGACGTCGTACAGGCCCTCGCGCAGGGCGGCGAGCGCGATGATGAGCTCGGCGGCGTTGCCGAAGGTTGCGTTCAGAAGCCCGCCGATGCCCTCGCCCATGCGTTCCGCGAGCTGCTCGGTCGCGCGTCCCATCCAGGCCGCGAGCGGGAGTATGGCAAGGCCCGAACTGACGAAGATCAACAGGTGACGCTCCGGCGCCAGGTACTCCAGAGCGATCGTGATCGGTACGAAAAGGAGCAACCAGTTCATCGCCGCGCCAGCCTCCAGAGTTTGCAGCCGACGCCGGGAAGCGGCGTCACCCGCGCCGATCTTCCCGATCGACCCATTCGACAGCGAACGTCTTGAGATAGGCATCGACGGCTTCGTCGATAGTCGGAAAAAAGAACTTCTCGCCGAAGCGTTCGTAAATATCAAAACGCTTCAGCTTGTCCTTGACCGGATCCTTGAGCTCAGCAAAGCACATCTCGATGCCAGCAGCATGCAACTTGTCGTCCAGTTCAGTCAACGCGTCGGCTGATGTCACGTCGACGCTAGTGACCGGCTCGGCGGCGATCACCACGCGGCGAACCGGCGTGGGCGACGCAGCCACGGCTTCGAGAATTCTCTCCTGGAACAGCTCGGCGTTGGCAAAGAACAAGGGCGCATCCCAGCGAAACAGTACCAAGCCCGGGATCAGACGCGCGTCGGGATAGCGGGTGATGTCGTGATAGCCCTTGACGCCGTCGGCACGACCGAGAACAGCCGAGTGCGGCCGCCAGCCGTCCCACAGGAATTCGACGACGGCGATCACGATCGCGACGCCTATTCCCGGGATCGCGCCGAGGACCGCGACTCCAATAAAGCACACGATCGAAAGCCAGAACTCCCAACGCTGGATGCGATAGATCCGCCGCAGATCAGCAATTTCGATCAGGCCGACCGCCGAGGCGATGACCACAGCGGCCAAGGCGGGGGTCGGCAAGTGCTGCAGAAGATCGGGGGCGGCAACAAGCAACGCCGCCACACAAAGCGCACCGACAACGCCGGTCACCTGCGACTTTGCGCCGGCGGCTTCGGCCACCGGGGTACGCGAGGCGCTACTGCTTATCGGGAAGCCCTGGAAGAAGCCGGCAGCGAGATTCGCTGCACCCAGTCCCACCATCTCCTGATTGGGATCCACATGTCGGCCAAGGCGGGCAGCATAGACGCGGGACAGGACACTGGTGTCGGCGAATGACACCAAGGCCACCGCGGCCCCCCCGATCAGCACAGGCCCCAAATCGGCATAGCCGATCCAGGGAATGCTGAACGCCGGCAGCCCCTGCGGAAGGGAGCCGAGCACAGCCACGCCGGCGCGTTCACCCAGGTCGAGCGCACTGACGACAAGGGTCGCCCCGACCACCGCGATCAGGACGCCGGGCAGGCGCTTGCTCCCTTTGAGCAGCAGAATGGTTGCCAACACGCCGGCGCCGACGAGAAAGGCCGCCCAGTTCATGCTCCCGCTCCATACGGCCGCGCCGATCGCCCATAGGCTTCGCAGGGGACCATCGGCATCGACGGAAAAGCCGAGCAGCTTGGGCAACTGACTGATCAGCACCGTCAGGGCAATGCCGTTCATGTAGCCGTAGCGAATCGGCTTCGACAGGAGTTCCGTGACGAAGCCCAGTCGCAAGACACCGGCCACGATGCAAATGATGCCGGACACGATGGCCATCATGCTCGCCACGGCCACGGCGCGCAGCGGATCGCCGCCGGAAAGCGACAAGACGACCGCGAGGATGATGGGGGCGAGCGACGAGTCCGGCCCAAGGACGAGAATGCGGCTCGGTCCAAAGAGCGCATAGGCCAAGAGCGGGACGATCGTCGCATAGAGCCCGTACACGCCAGGCACTCCGGATGCGACCGCATAAGCGATCCCGACCGGGACCAGCATAGTCGTCAGCACGACCCCGGCCACGATGTCGTCCCGCAGCCACCGAAGGTCGTAACCGTGCAATGTCACGAGCCCGGGCAGCCAGCGCATCCATCCCTGTTCGGCGGTCTTCCGATGCAATGGCGGGGTTGGACTCCTCATTCGGTGAGCAGCCCCTTCTATTTGAGAGCCCGGTCCGTCGCCTGCCATCGCGATACTCAACGGCAGCCGCGAATTCGCAAGGTTTAGATCATGTCTTCGGCGCGATCGAGATCACCAGGACCTGACTGTTGATGGCCGTCAGGCTGTCGCCGACCTTGACGCGCGACAGCTGCTCGCGACCGGCCTGCGTTACCACGTTGTATGTGCGTACCGGCCCGCTGTTCGGATCGACCAGGGTCAGCGTCCCGGCGCTCGGGTTGACTCCCACCACCCACCAGTTGGCGATTGTCTGCGACGCCCCTACGCCCGTGACCCGCTGACCGGCTGAAGCTGCGCCAGCGACACCAACGTTTCGATCGGACGGCGTTGGTGTATTGGGGCCAGAAAGCACGAAGGTGAGCCGATCTTCAAATCCAACCGACACGGTGTCGCCGATCCGAGTTGCGCTGAAATTCGCCACAGAAGGACTGACGTTGTGCGTGCGCGTGGCACCGTTTGGGAACGTGATTGTCACGGTGCGCGCATTGGCATCGACCGCGCTGATGCGCCCGTCCGAGGAGTAGGTGGTGACGGTTTGAATGCCGACTATCGGCTGGCCCTGGGCGACGGCGTTGCCGGCCACGGCTAAGGACGCCGCAGCAACGATCGCAGTCAGAGACCTCCGGTTCAACATGGTGCGTTTCCCCTTTTGTCAGTTTGGGGCGGCAGCCAACGGCCCGGCTGCGCTCTGCCATGGATCGATTTATATCATCGCGCCCTGCGATAGCACCAGCCACTGGCACTAGGAGCTGCGCAAGCTGCGGGCCGAGCGAGTCGACCTACCTCGTCGGCAAGTGGATCGGCGTGAAGTCGTAGCCGGGCGGGGCCTTGTGCCAGGCGCGGCCAGCGAGCATCTCCTGTCGGCCCACTTCGTAGAGCTTCGCCATGTAGGTTTTTTCGAACGGCTGCTCGAGCCTGTCGGTAAAACTCTGGGGAATATACGCGACGTTGAAATCCATCTTGTCGCGAAGGCTGCGCGAGCATCGCAGGCAGCGGCTCGAGCCGACCGTGGCGCGCCACGGCGACTGGCGCCGCTCGCCCTGCTTGCCGGCCTTGTACGAGTGAGATCTTGCGTGGACACGACAACGGCCGGAGCCTAGAGGCTACCCGGCCCAGCTCCCAGCGTTCCGCTTGTGGAGGCCGAGGCTTCCGAAACAGCCAGTCCTCGCTGACACAGACTGAACACGCCAGCATGTCAGCTTCCCGTTCCATGACTGTCATTCAAAGCTTATCCTTGGCGGACTTCATCACCAGTAGTTGCTGGATGAAGTATCGACCAGGCGCTTGTAGCCAGAGCATAAACATCTGTTGCGAGGGGAGGATGCTCATGGTCGACATCATGACACTCAATGGGGGCCCTAGTGTGCTGGAGGCGCCGGAGATTGCGGCGTTGCGCTCCGGCCTTCGCGGCGCAGTGCTTCTGTCCGGCGACGAGGGGTACGAGGCGGCTCGGCGCGTCTGGAACGGCAATGTCGATCGGCGCCCCGCGGTGATCGTGCGGTGCATGAGCGCTTCCGATGTGCAGCGAGCGGTAGACTTCGCGAGAAAGCGGGACTTGGTGGTCTCGGTTCGCGGTGGCGGCCACAGCGCCCCGGGCTACGGCACCAATGATGGCGGCTTGGTAATCGACCTGTCATCGATGAAGGCGATCAGCGTCGATGCCGCTGGCTGCGCGGCGCGGGCCGAGGGCGGCGTGCTGTGGCGCGATCTGGACAGCGCGACGCAGGCCCATGGCCTTGCGACCACAGGAGGCACGGTGTCGAACACCGGCATCGGCGGATTGACCCTAGGCGGTGGTATGGGCTGGCTGATGGGAAAGCATGGTTTGACGATCGACAATTTAATATCGGCTGAGGTGGTCACCGCCGATGGTCAACTGCGCAAGGCAAGCGCTGCGGAGCATCCTGACCTGTTCTGGGCGCTGCGTGGCGGCGGCGGCAATTTTGGAGTTGTGACGACCTTCGAATACCGCCTCCATCCTGTGTCCCAAGTCCTGGGCGGCATGGTGCTCCACCCGCTGGACCAGGCGGCCGAGCTGTTGCGCTTCTATCGCGATTTCTGTCCCACACTGCCGGACGAAGCCGAGGCCTACGCGGCATTGCTGACGTCGCCGGAGGGCATGCCGGTGGCAGCATTGCTGCTGGGCTACAACGGGCCCATCGAAGAAGGCGAAAAGGTCCTTGCCCCTGCCCGCCGGTTCGGCAAGCCGCTCGCCGACCTGGTCGCGCCCATGCCGTATGGTGTTCGTCAGTCGATGCTTGACGCCCCGAATGCAGAGCACGGTCTCCATCGCTACTGGCGCGCGGCCTTCACGGAGCAGATTTCGGATGCGCTGATCGGCGAACTGGTCGCTGCGGCCGCAAAATTCAGCTCACCATTGAGTGCTATGATCTTCTTCTACGTGCACGGGGCTGGCACTCGCGTTCCAGTGACCGAGACCGCCTTCTCTGCCCGGCGGGCGCAATGGGATTTCGATGCCATTGGACAGTGGGCTGAGGGCTCACAGTCTGCGACGCATATCGCTTGGTTGCGCGATACCTGGAGCCGGGTCGAGCCACATTTGAAGGGCAGCGTCTATCTCAACCATGTTGCTGCCGATGACTTACCTGAAAAGGTGCGCGCTTCTTTTGGCGACAACTATCAGCGGCTGCGCCAGCTTAAGGCGAGGTTCGATCCTACCAATCTTTTCCGCGTCAACGCCAACATCCCGCCTGCCTAAGATCGGTACCAGTCAGAAGCGGCCACAATGGCGAGATATCGGAGGGTGCTAACGGGGTTGCCGGTATCCAGCGTTAATCGCCTCACGCGCGACCCGAGGTTGCTGGTCCCTACTCCGCCCTAGTCGGTCATTGCCCGGCAGCCCCGGGCCTTCTACGCTCCACTACAGAAAGCGGGGCAGTTCCCGTGGCCCGTGAGCAGCGCAAACTGGCAGCGATCGTCGCTGCACGTTGTCCGCTGGCGGCTGGCTCTTTCATCTTAGCTCGTCGAGCACTGTCTTCGCCTCAGTAAGATCAGGCGTATCCAAGCCTTCAGTGAACCAGCTATAGATCGGCCATAAAAGATCCTGGGCTTCTGCTCGCCGGCCCTGCTCGCCCCAAAGACGGGCGAGTTTGGTGGCAGCGCCGATTTCCCATCCTTTGGCACCTTGACGCTGTGCAACTGCGATCGCCTGCTGCAAATTCTGTTCGACCGCCTCATCGCCTTGCCCGTGAGCCTTCAACTGCAATTCCGCGCGCAGCCGGTACAGGCGCGACAGGTAGCATTGCTCGCCGCCTCGCTCCGAAATCTCGATTGCCTGATCTACCTGGTGCAGCCCATCGGAATACCGGCCGGCTGCCAACAAACTTTCGGCCAACAGGCAGAGAAAGAATGTCCGCCACACCTGCATGCCCATCTTTGCCATCACGGCAAGGCCCTTTTCTTGCCACGCGATTCCTTCCCCGGTCTCCCCGGCGCGAGACAGGGCCCAACCAAGGAACAACATCCCGCTGGCACGAGGCTGTGGGAGCTCGTGCATATCGGTCAATCCCATCAACTCCTGCGCCATCGTGTTAACCGCCGCTACGTCGCCACGCAGGATAGAAGAATGGCTGCCGAACCAGAGCGAGAAGGCGAGGCTAGACGGATGCTGCAGCCGGCGAGCAAGGTTTACGCCCTCGATTGCGAGCCGCGCCCCACATTCCGGAAATCCGAGCAAGCTTTGCGCGAGGGCCTGGAAATGGAAGCTGCAGACCCCCGGATCGTGCCCAAGATAAATATGACGATGACGGGCGTGAGCTGTTTCATCATAGATCGCCCCGCCGGCTTCGGAATGAGCTTTCGACTCGGCCAACAAGCCGAGGTTAAACTTTATCGGCCACGCACAATGGTGCGCCTGCAGCATGACCGCGGGGTCATCAAGCTCCCGCGCAATCCTGAATAGATCGGCCGAGATCTCGCCGCACCGATCAAACCGAGCGCGCGCGGCATTGAAGAGCCAAAGATTGGCGATCGCCGGCGCGATATCGGTCGAGCTCTCGAGGCGGCGCCCGACCTCGGCGGCTTGCTCCACCACCTCGCCGACCTCGGGAGCTGACCACCCGTGCACGCTCATCAAGGCGGCACCAAGTTGTGACAGGATCGCCAGCTCGGCTCGCCGTCGATCAACAGTCTCCGGTTGCGTTTCTAGAAGCGACAGCGCGCGCCGAAGATGTGCGGCCGCCTCGTGGTTGGCGGAAACGCGCAGCGCTTGCTCGCCGGCCTCTCGCCAATAAGTAATCGCTTGCGCCGATCGGCCGGCATTCTCCAGGTGGCGTGCAATGATCTCGGGTGCTGCGGCCGACCTCTCCGCACTCCTTGCGATAAGAGCGTCCGCGATCCGGCCATGCAGCGTTTGGCGCGGCCCGCGCAGCAAGGTGCCGTATGCGGTGTCCTGCACCAGGGCGTGCTTGAACTGATAGGTGGCCGCCGGAGGGACGCCATGTTGAAACACCAGGCCGGCGCCAACAAGCCGATCGAGCGCGTTGCGCGTCTCGGCCTCGGCGCGTGGAGCGGCGCTGACCAGCAGATCGTAAGAGAACTCGCGACCGATCGCGCCACCGGCTTGGGCGACTTCTCGAGCCGCCGGACCGAGCCGATCCAGCCGCGCCAGAAGTGAAGCCTGCAAGGTCGCCGGCACGACTGGCCTCGTGCCCGAGATGGCGTCGATCGTACCCCGCGCGCTGGTCGTCTCCACGCCGTCGGTGGCTTCGAGCACGACTTTCGTCACTTCCTCCACAAACAACGGCACGCCATCGGTGCGCTCGACGATCTCTTCCACGAACTCGTCGGGAAGAGTTGTATTTCCGGCAAGCCGTCGCACAAGTGTAGCCGACTCGCCCCGGCCGAGCCGCGACAGAGCCAGCGTCGACACGTATGCCTGGCCGGTCCATGGCGGCTGAAACTCTGGTCGGAACGTGGCGATCAACAGCACCGGCAGTTGATCGACCCGTGCGATCGTGCGGTCCAGCAACTCCAGGGAAGTCGGGTCCATCCAATGCAGGTCTTCGAACACCATCAGCAATGGTTGCTGTCGCGCAAGCCTTTCGAGCATGCGCAGCAGAGCGTCGAAAGTTTTTTCCTTCTTGCGTTGTGGTGTTAGTTCCAGGAACGCCTGGGACTTGACGTCGGGGACCGACAGCAATTCTGCAAAAAGCGGCAATTCTTCCTCGGCTGTCCCTTCTGCCAGAAACTCGGCGAGCTTTCGGCGCTTCACTGTCACGTCATCGCCGCGCTCGAAGCCCGCAGCGCGTTCAAGTTGCCTGATGATCGGGTGCAGCGCGCTTTCGCTGTGATGTGGTGAACAGAAATAGCGAAGACTGCGATGCGACTCCGCGAGAATGAGCTCCCGCACGGCCTCGGTGAGCCGCGACTTGCCGACGCCTGGCTCGGCGCAGAGCAGCACCACGCGGCCCTCACCCGCTTTGGCGCTGGTCCAGCGGCGCATGAGCAACTCAAGCTCCTCTTCGCGACCCACAAGGGCTGTCGCGCGCGAGCGCAGAGCTTCGAAGCGGCTGGCAACATCGCTCTCGCCCAGCACTTGCCAAGCCCGCTGGCTCGTGGCGAAGCCTTTCAGTGTCTTGACGCCGAGATCGCAAAACTCGAACAGGCCACCGACCTGGCGGCGCGCCCGTTCGTTGATGACGATGGTGTTGGGCTCGGCCAGCACCTGCAGGCGCGCGGCAAGGTTGGGCGTCTCGCCGACCACCGCCTGTTCTTGCGCCGACCCTGAGCCGATGAGATCACCCACCACCACCAGCCCGGTCGCGATCCCGATCCGCACCTGCAAGCGCGGCGGCGACGCCGACGCATTGACCGCCTCAATCAAAGCAAGGCCGGCCCGCACCGCCTGCTCCGCATCGTCCTCATGCGCCTGCGGGTAGCCGAAATAGGCGAGCACGCCGTCACCCATGTACTTGGCGACGAACCCACCGGCTTGGGCGATCTCCGCGGCGCAGCAACTGTGATATGCACCGATGATCTCCCGCATATCCTCGGGATCGAGCCGCGCCGACAGCGCGGTCGAATCGACGAGGTCAACGATCAACACCGTGAGCTGGCGGCGCTCGGCCGACGGTGTCGGCCGTGCTACGGCATCGGCGTCAGCCGCGAGCCCGAACCGCTCCGGACCGGACGTTCCGCTGGTAAGCGGCGTGCCGCAATCGCCGCAAAACCGCGCATCCGGCGCATTGGCGCCGCCGCAGGCCGAGCATAGCAGTGGCAACGCTTTCCCGCAGCGTATGCAGTACCTTTTGCCGCTGGAAACGTCGGCATGGCAGCTGGGGCATTCCACCGATCGTCCTCGGTGCGTGCGAGCAGAATGTCGTTGCCATTCTACCATGAGGAGGCAGCGTTCGCACTGGGGCCGCAGTCCAGGTCAGGAAACTGCCACTCCAACGAGGCGAAGTCAGCGCGCTGCACGGCGATTGCTGACTCTGACCAAGGGCGGCATCCCGCCGAGGTGAGCAAATATTCATCGCCGCGTTGTGGAGCGAGTTTCTGGGGTAGGCGTGCCTGCTACCATCGCGTCGCGTCGCGGACGCGGGCGGGGGCAATCGCCCGCTTTGCCGCTGGGGCGGCCTTCGTCGCCGCGGTCCCTCACAAATGCGCCCTGGTGGTTGCCGCCGAAGGCTACCCGCCCGCCTCCGAATTGCCGGGCATGCTGCGCGGCGTCTATGCCCAACCCGCCTCAACCTACGCGCCGTCGATCCTACTCGACATGGAAGAATGCCGCCCGACCGAGGGCGAACACCCGATCGGCGATCTGGTCGACCGCGCAACGCCGCGCGGCATCGCGGTGCCGATCCTCACCTGCGCGCGCTGTCCAAGCCTATAAAATCGGTCGGACCTGGGGCGGCCGTTGAACCAGGGGATTGGTTGCCCGGCCTAACTACCCGCACCTTCGCACTTGATTGCCCAGACGTTTTGGGTGCTCTACGATTGTTCGCAGCAACGCGGGGAAGTTCCCGTGGCCCGTGAGCAGCGCAAATTAGCGGCGATCCTGGCCGCAGACGTTGTCGGCTACTCCCGCCTGATGGGCCGGGACGAGAGCGGAACGCTGGCGCGCCTGGCCGCCACCTCATCGCAGATTGTA
>WNFC01006633.1_pt1 | contig 12741 bp, 9 predicted proteins | sample 5400541 | NCBI WGS metagenome assembly WNFC01 (sample SAMN13153342, study PRJNA577476) | soil metagenome | isolation source: 120 cm saprolite under Douglas fir tree site 2 hole 2 replicate 1 | place: USA:California | collected 2015-04-18
GATCAATGATCTGGGCTTGGGATTTCCCTTCGTCAACGGCTCGAAGTACCTGGTGTCTCAGATTTTGTGAGTAGGCTCTCATGCTTGCATTGTGTCACCTGGCTCAATTTTTCTGCAAGCCCTCGTCCACAAACTACCGTTACTCGACTACTTCGCTTCATTGGAGAAGAAGGAGTTCTAATGCAGAGTTTATCTGCACGAGTGCTCACTGCACCTTCGCCCGTAAGAGCACAACAGCGACTTGACTCTTCGCTTTGAACCATAATTGCGGCTCAAAGATTATGGACTCAATTATCTATATTTATCCATATTATTTGATGTTTGGACTAAACGAACCTTCCAGAACTTCTCTGGAAGTTCCGTTGAAAAGAAAGAACTGCAACCGAAATGTCAGCAATGCCATCACGATGGAACAAGTTGGGGCAACTTCGGTGTTTTACGGATGATCGGAAAGCGCTGAGCCTTCTTGACTTGTGCGCCTTTTTTGCGGCCTTTCGATTTTCCGCGAGGTTGTGGAGCCCTGGTAGGGGTACCCAAACGTGCCAACAATTTGTGCATCCCGCGCCGCACCTGCTGCGGGGTTGGCTGGCGCTGCTTGCTTTCCCACGGACGCAGTTCCACTTCGACCAGGTCGCGGGCCAGCACCAGATGGTTGTGTGCAATGGCGACAATGTGACTCCAACGCTCAAACTGCTCTGGGGTCCGCAAACGTGGGGTTTCCCACAACAGCGCTTGTTTGTCAAAACGGTAGCCATGCTCTTGCCCAAAGCGACGAACATATCCCAAGCCAATCTGTGCGATATCGGCCTCTGGGTCGCCTATCCAGGCAAACCAACTGACACGAGGGTCGCGTTCTTTGTTAGTGGCATGAGGACGCACGACGCGAATGATCGTCAGGTCCAGCCAACGTGCTTGCTTGACATGCATCTGCTTCCACCAGGTGATTTCCACGGGGCGACCTTTGTCATCAGTGCCGCTCCACATGCCATCTGGATTTCCATGAGTGGTGCCATCCTTGGGTTGCAGCTTCGCTCCATCTTTGCGTGGACCCCCCTTTTTGCCCGTTGGAGGAGGTGCTGGCCGATAGAAACACCGATTGTTTTTGAGACGACACGAGACTCCAATGCCCAGTGTGCTACATTGACACCACAACCAGTTGGCATCATAGCCCCTATCCAGTACCACGATGGCGTTCTTGGGCAGATGGGCGATCAGCCGTTTGAGTTGGGCGTAAGCCACCCCGATGGCCGTTGTCTGCGATGCCACCCGTTGTTGATCCAGGATGTAGGTCCAACTACTGGGCGTTTCCGGCAAGACCACCACCGTCGAAAATTGCCAGCCAAAGGTGATTGGTTTCTTGCATTCTGGCAGATTATGCACGTGTTGAGCAGTTCTCTCTGCCGAAGTCACTGCATCAGGACGTGCAATGTTACTCGCATCTATCCCTATCCACAGCCACTTGCCTGCATCTGGTTTCGGCAGATAGTGGGCAAAGATTTCTCGCAAGCGCTTGTCATCAATACGCCCATCTTGAAACGCTGCATACAAGCTCGGCCATTTGCGCTCAAACCACAGCGATTGCGACACTTCGGGAAACGATTTCGCCTGCGTTTCCGTCATCAGGGCATCGACGGTATTGAACAGGGCGTCTTTCGCTCGCAGAAAACAGTCATGGATATCGTGACGAAATTGTCTCAATGTGTTAATGTCTTTCAAACGAGTAAACTTCCTTTGTTTGATGATCGGAACTTTACTCGATTAGGCCGCCCTCCGCAAGGTTGGGGGGCCTTTTGTCTGAGATAGTCTAAACGTCAAATATTATGTCCGCACCATTTTTTTACCATATGTTGTCCTCGGAGGACAGTTAATCTGACAAAGCACACCCCATTGAGAGAGCATTTCCTCATGTTCCCTCGGTTTGGAAATGCTCTCGATATATTGTCAGAATACTGCGAAGAAAGATACGAGGAAGCACTTGCTGCTTACCGACAAGCAAGTGAGTGCAGTGCTTCGGAATCATCCTCTTATGAGAAACAAGCCCAGGTTCTTGAAAAATGGGCAAGCAAATTGAGAAAAAGAGCCATGGGGTTAAGAAGCTGAGTTTCTAATGGCTCTCTCCCAAACAATTTTCTTGAACTCTCTGAAAGAAATGGGAGCCTGAATTTGACACATATCCTCGCCATTTTCTTTGTAGATTGAAGCCAAGTGTGGCCGTTTCGGAACCAGAGTGTGGCCCCACAAGTACTACAGAAACGGTTTTGCTTTGTTTTAGCGAAAGACTGTGCTACGCTTTTTGAAGCGTCTCAGAGTTTCTTTTATGTGAGATGAGGAAGGATCATGGCAAAACCGCTTGATGGTATCACTTTTCAGGCGTACGTTCGTCGTTTGGGCTTCTCAAGAGAAACGCAGGAACTGTTAACACACATTCGTTCCTCCCCACCCAGTCGCACGCCAGGAGCACGACGAGGCAATATGCCTGTTTGGTATCCATCGAAAAAGATGCAGTGCATCATTAAGGCAGAAAGTGCGAAAGTCGAATTTGCGTTTTTGCTTGCCACCGAGCATGATGATACTATCTTGGAGATCTGGGACCAACCCCCAGCCATTCCGCTAGAATATCGAGACAAACGTAACCGCATCCAGCGGCCTCTTCATACTCCCGATTACTTTATCTTTGGCTATCAGGAATGTGGGTGGATTGAGTGTAAACCGACACAGGAGCTTGTGAGACAGGCAGAGACACGCCCCAATCGATACATGCTCGACGAGCATGGTATTTGGCGCTGCCCTCCTGGTGAGGCATTTGCCGCACCATATGGACTCACCTATCGGGTCTGGTCTTCAGACGAGGCGAACTGGGCTGCTCAAGACAACGCCCTCTTTTTGGAGGATTACTATCAGGATCTGGAACGTCTCTTCGTGCCAGAGGTCGTCTTAGATACACTGTATCAGATTGTGGATGAACATCCTGGAATCATGCTCTCTGACCTTCGGACGGCTGCTGATACCATTTCTGCTGATCTCATCAACATTGCTATCGCCCAACATGCCCTCTATGTGGATCTGGCAACCTATCGGCTCTCGGAGCCGTGGCGTACTCCTGTGTTCCGCAACCGACACTTGGCTCGTGCCTACCAGAAGGGAGCAACTCAAGATGAAAAGATTGGTGCGCCCTCACGAGATCTCACCTCCAGCATTACTCTGGAAGGTCGAGAACTGCTTGAACGCGCCAGCGATGTTGACCTTGCTACCGCTGTGTTTCGTAATCGAGTCATTCACCCTGACCACTACCGTGATGAGGAGCAAATACAGATTGCGCGGAACAGAGTAGCTATCCCAATCCGAACGAAGCGGCGTTGGCAGCAATGGTATCGCGAGGCAGAGGATAGGTATGGCAGTGGTTTTCTCGGACTTCTTCCTCGCTATCACAACTGCGGAGGTCTCAGGCAGATTGATACAGAGGTGATCACGCTCATTCATCGCGTTTTGGAAACACACTACGATACGGTTACCCAAAAGCCCAAAAGGGGAGCGTACGGCGAATATCTCAAGCGTTCAGAAGAACTCAACCTCAAAGCGGTGAGTCAAAGAACCTTTTACTCCGAAGCGCAACGTCACAAGGCCGCATATGAACAAGTTGTTGTACGCGAAGGCACGCGTGCAGCTTACCCATTCAAGGAGCACACCCATGCAGGTGAGAAAACCGTGAGCCGACATGGCAGCTATGCCTGGTCAATGGCCCATCTGGATCATACTGAGTTGAATCTGGCACTTTGCGACTCCAGGACAGGTCAACTGCTAGGAAAATGCTGGTTGACTCTCCTGATTCTTTCCCATCCTCGACGTATTGCAGCTTCCTTTTTGACCTTTGATCCTCCTTCCTACCGCTCCTGTCTTGCCGTCCTCCGTTTGTGTGTCAAGCGGTATGGGCGACTGCCCACCGCTATCACGGTTGACGGTGGACTAGAATTTCAGAGCGTGTACTTTGAGCAATTGTTGGCTCTCTACCGTGTGCGTAAGCACCAGCGCCCGGCTGCTGAACCGCGCTTTGGTTCGCCTCAAGAAAGGCTGTTTGGTTCGATGCAGACAGAATTTCTCTACCACCTCCTTGGCAATACGCAGGCAAGCGCCTCGCCTCGCCAGATGACCAAAGCCACTGATCCACATCGCCAAGCGGTATGGACGCTTCCGGCATTGGCGGAACGCGTGCACCAGTGGGCCGATGAGGAATATGAAACCATTCGGCATCCAGCGCTGGGTATGACACCACGTGAAGCCTATGATCTCTCCATTGAGCGGGATGGGAGGCGTATTCACAAGCATATTGAGTATGACGATGCCTTCCTCAAGGCAACATTTCCTACCACGAGAAAAGGTACAGCTAAGATCGTGCCCGGTGTGGGGATCAGGATGAATTACCTTGACTACTGGTGTGAAGCCATGCGAGACCCCACAGTCGAAAACACGCAGGTCAAAGTGCGCTACGATCCCTTTGATGTGAGCATCGGCTACGCCTACATTGACGGGAAATGGCGAAAGTGTGACTGCCCATACACCGAATTCGCTGGGTGTTCAGAGCGGGAACTGCACTTGTTGACTGAGGAATTACGCAAACGCCATCATATCACGTCTGGCAGAGAGCAGACAGAAATGACTCAGAAACAACTTGCCACGTTCCGACGAGAGAACACCGATATTGAAACCGTCCTGCGTCAGCAGCGCTATGACCGAGAAACCAGAGCAGCACTTGTGATCTTAGAAGGAGGAAGAAAAACTGAGAAAGAACTTCTCGTGCAAGCACCCGCCGAAGACGGGGACAATGAGCAGCAGTCGTCCGAATCACCGAAGAAGTCTCCAAAGGCGAATCCATATGACAACCTGTTAGTTTTCAAGCGGATTCGTTTGTGAAGCACGAACACGACCATCAAACTCCACCAAACGAGCCGGAATATTTTCCCTCCGTGTTGCTCACGCAGCCAAACGGGACACGGCAAGAATATTTTGAGCGGCAGTGCCTCATTGAGCATCCTCGTTTGCTTGAAACGCTAGATGCGACCATGCAGACCATCTGCTCGCCAGGAGAGGGCGCAAGTGTGAGGAGGCCAGGCACAATGGTGCTGGTCATTGGACCACCGCGTGTCGGGAAAACGACACTGATCAGCTTACTTGAAGAGCGGCTTCTGGAGCAGGCATCAGAACAGATGAAACGTGATCCTGGCTTCATTCCTTTTGCCAGTATTACCACAGCAGGACCAGACGCCAGCCGCTTTGACTGGCGAACCTATTACCGGGCGGTCTTACGTGGGCTACACGATCCCTTTGTTGATGGCAAGATTGCCAGAATCCGAGAACGCGAGTTGCGAGAAGCGATGGAGTCTGCACTGCTCCATCGCAAGCCTATCGCGGTCATTGTGGACGAAGCGCACCATCTGGCGAAGACCTCCAGCGGTCGGCACCTTCAGGACAATCTTGATCAGTTGAAATATTTTGAAAATCTCACCGGGGTCAGTCATCTTCTCGTGGGCACCTACGACCTGCGCCCCTTTCGGAAAGTGAACGCGCAACTGGCCTGCCGCAGTGTCGATGTCCATTTTTCTCGCTATGATGCCGCCAAAGAGGATGAGGCACAGGTATTTCGGAGTATCCTGTGGGCCTTACAGCGACAACTTCCTGTTGAAAAAGAGCCGCGCCTGGTCGATCACTGGGAGTTCCTGTACGCACGAAGCATTGGCTGCGTCGGATTGGTGAAACTGCATCTGAACCGAGCATTGAATGCCGCACTCACGGAAGGGGCGAAGACGGTCACACTCACCCATCTACGAAGAACGGCCATGTCGGAAGCAAAAGTAGAACTGGCCCTACGCAATGCCCTGGAGAGCGAAGCAGAACTGACCGAGTCTCCTGGTGCAGATGAGCGACTTCTCACGCTCTTAGGGATGAGAGGACCACGATCCACTGCACTCCAAGCACAGCCGTTGGAGGAGAAAGCCCGTGAGGAACAGGGACGCCCCGGAAAACGAGGACCAGGTCGCGACGCGATTGGAGAGGGAAACGAGGCAGAAGCTACCACCATTTCTGGTGAAGGGCTGGCAGCGGGGTAAGTGAGATGCAACACACAGGTGTGCTGGTACACATCAGAAGGCCTTGGCACAACGTCCTCCAAGGAGAGAATACCCCTCTGCGGAGTCGGCTCTACAGCCTTGTTCCCTACGAGATCGGGACCATCTGGTGTGAAAGCTTGACGGGATACATCAACCGCTTGGGCTGGTCACACCATGTATCGGCTTGCGCATTGGCAGCAGAAGTGATCATTCCCCAACTTGATGAACATCAACGCTGGGCTACCCCCGCATCAGTTTTTGGAGCCAAATGGGCCATGAGCCTCAACGGGGCTGGAGCGATTACGAATGCCTGGATGAGGGTGCTGAGCCATCTCACAGCACGTACCGATTTGCCCCTGTTGACCCTACCTTGCTGGGTCGGCGACCTGCCCTCACGACGACAACTGCGCGAGACTCCTGCCTGGTGCCCCTCGTGCCTCTCTGAATGGCAGGCAACCGGACAGCCACTCTAGCAACCATTGCTCTGGATGATGCGCTTGGTCACTGTCTGCCCTCGCCATCGAACCGTCCTTGTGAACCGGTGTCCAAGCTGTCAAAAATCACAACCGCTGCTTGCGAGAAACAACACCCGGCCTTTTGAATGCACCTCCTGTACCACGTGGCTTGGAGGAGAGACGTTCTCAGTTGCGGTCGAGAATGAAGAACTTCTTGCCTGGCAAGAAGGGATCTGGACAGTACTCCAAGAGTTACAGGCAGCCAGTCTTGTGGCGGGAATGCTTAGGTGGGAGCCATTCTTCAAACATCTTGCCACCTCTCTCAAAGAGCAGAAAGGCTATTCACAGCTTGCTCAAGCTACAGGTATTGACAGGACGAATCTCTATCGGTGGGGAGATGATACTGATACCTACACTCCAACGCTCGAAACAGTTCTCAAGTTCTGCTACGTTTGCAAGATAACCCCTTTGCAGGTGATGAACGGTCAACCAATTTCCCTCCAGCAGGTTGTTCAGCGGGGAGCAGAACTGCATGCTCTGCTTCCACGACGCCAACATCAGCGTGTGGATCGAGAACGATGTCAAGCGCTTCTCCAGGCCATTCTTGACGGCAGAGAAGAACCGCTTGGAGTGTATCAGGTAGCTGAGCGCCTTGGCTATGAGGCATGCCAACTCAGATATCATTTCCCTGAAGAATGCAAATTGGTGACACAACGTGCGAAAGCATATCGAAAACAGCGCAAAGCTCAGCGTCTTGCTCAGATTTGCGAGCAAGTGCGGCAAGCGGTTATCTCTGTACATTCCCAAGATGGGTACCCATCTCAGAGGAAGCTCAGACCTCTTCTTCCTGGCGGTTTGATGCGTATGCCGGAGGCAAAAGAGGCTTGGCGTGCTACCTTGCGAGAACTTGGATTCGAACTTTGAAACTGAGGCCACACTCTGGTTCCGAAACGGCCACACTCGGCTTCAATCTACATTCTTCTTCTGACGCATATCTCCCCGTTTTGGCGAACTTATGAGTCAAACGACAGTTCTTTTGTGCATTCTGTTTGGTATACGTGACATAGAGCTTGCCATTGATATTGTTAATGCCAAAAGGCGCGTACCCCTGGGGGAGGGACGGATCGGTGAAGGAGCCTGAGAGCCTGGCTGGAGCAAACTTCTTATTGAACACATCGATGGTGCCAGCGTGGAAGTTGGTGGCATAAAGGAAGATCCCCGACCGATTGGTGCCGAGGGCAAGTCCTTTGTAGACCGCCCCGGAGCTTGAATTATCCACCGCAAGAATGGCATGCGTCATGTCAACGCCCAGACTCCAGCCCGAGATGGTGCCATCCTCGGTATCAAACAGAAAAAGGCTCGCGCCGGAGATGCCTTTCTTCGAGACGATGAACGCAGTGATATCGCTGTTGAAGACGGTACCCGTCGGCGTTCCCATCTTACCACCCGGGGAAGGAGGAATGGTCACAACCAGCGATTGCGGAGCTCCTTTATTATCATAGAGCGTAGACTTTCCGCTGCCATTGTCTGAGAACCAGAAAGGTCCCCCAGGAGCAGACGAGATGCCCCAGGGATTGGTCAGGTTCGGATCGGTAAATTTCGCGATGCCGGGGAGGTTGGAAGTCAGGTTGGTCTGCTGGTAGAAGCCACCTCCCGCGTTGGCTCGTGCAATCGCCCAGCCAGGCAGCGCGAGCAGGGCGAGCGCGACGGCAATGGCGACAAGCCATGAACGCGCAGAAAATAGACGCGCATACATAACTGATTATATCTCCTTCTGAAACTCCTCAGGTACCTTTCTCAAATCACCTCTAAAGAGGCTCACCGCCAACAACGGCGCAATGTTGAGCGAAGATTGGTTTCCTCGATCAATCACGGTGACGATGAGCCACGATAGAGCGCAACTGTCCTGCGCTGTCAGGAGAAGACGGCTAGACGACGGTGATGGTCAGCGTTCCCCCTCCTCCGCAGATACTTACTACCTCGGACTGAGTGGGGGTTATCCTCAAAGCCGCTCCTGGAAGGAGGTGAAAAAGCTGCCCGTTCACGACGAGGAACCTGCCATATGGTGTTTTATTGACGATCCTCACAGGAGTCCCGGATTTGATCGTGATGGCATTCGGGCTGAACACAATCGCGCCCTGCTGATTAACAATGAGACGGACGACGACCGCGGTGGTAGTGCTCGTTGTTTGAGCGACGCTTGTTGGATGGGTGAGGGCGCCGGCTGACCCAAAGGCGAGGAAAGAGAACGCCGCGAGCGCAAAAAACGTGCTCAACACGCACATACGGACGGTTCGTGGGATACGGTTCGTTGTCACGATAGGCCTCCTTAAATGCTAGATAACTGAAGAAATCGAACAAGCTTCATCTACTAGAACAGGTGGAACTCGTGATGTGTTACAGCCAGGCTCATGTGAGAAGGCGATTCCAAGAATCTTCTCCTTGTAAACACAACGCTTGCAATGGTATGATGTGTCCGTCTCTATCGAAGCAGGATACGGCAGGTAAAGGGGGCAGCGTTCCTGCTGCATGCCCGTCCACCTTTACTTCCTAATTGTAAAGAAACGATCATCCCTGCTGGCACGTTATAGTTGTAATTGGAAGCAAGCGTGGGGGCAATTGCTCATTTTCAAAGTGTAATCAAGAGTAGCCAGAGTACGCCTTGGCGGGGGCAGAACCTCGCCAGGAGAGTTTTCGCGTTCAGCAGGCGATACAGGCGAAATGTAGTGGCGGGGCTTGCCCCCGCCAGGAAACTCTTGCCAGGGTCATACCTATGACCGTCACGTCACCTGATAGTAGTGGCGGGGCTTGCCCCCGCCAGGAAACTCTTGTCGGAGTCATGCCTATGACTGTCACGTCATCCGAAGAAGGTAGTACCGGTATTCCCGAAGCCGAAGCCACTGATAACCAGGCACAGCCCCGGCGGCCGCGCTCAAAACGCTATTACCTGGTCTCGCGCATTCTCCTGGGTATCCTGCTGTTTGGCATACTCGTTTCCGTTGGCGCTGGCATCGGTTTTGGCCTTAGTGCCTACACTATCTATACCGGCCTGCGTAGCCAGGCTGAGAGCGGAGTGCAGCACCTGCTCAATGTCAAAACTATTTTCACCGGCGTCAGCGCACACCCCGGCGGCTTTCTCGACAGCGGCAAGCTGCTCAGCTCCCAGCGAGAATTTATTGCCGCACGTACAGATTTTCAGCAGGTGCAGTATAAGCTTGATCACACGGCTGTTATTCAAACTGTCACAAACTCCTTCCGGCAATACCTCACCCAGGTTCGCGCAGCTCGTGCCGTAAGCCAGGTAGGTATAGACGTGGCCAACATCGGTCAGCAGCTCACAACAATCGCCCTCATACTCGCCCCGTCATTTCGCGGTCCCCTGCTTACCAGCAATAGCAAACCGCTGATCACACAAAATATGCTCGATCTCGTGGGCGCAACCATCAACTCCATCTTGCCACTGCTCTCAGATATTCAGACTCAAACTCGCACAATATCAATAAATAGCCTGCCGGTCAGCGCTCAGCAGCGCGATCAGCTCGTACAGCTCCTGCAGGCTCTCCCACAGGCACAGTCTGACCTTGTGCAGGTGCTTGAGCTACTGGGGGCGGCCAACTGGATGCTTGGCGTGGATCAGCCGCGCACTTACCTGGTGCAGACCCTGGACCGCGCGGAACTGCGGCCAACAGGCGGCTTCACAGGCCAGTACGGTGAACTACACGTACAGGGTGGGCGTGTTGCACCGTTCACCCTCAGAGACATCTCCCTGGTTGAGTACGTCAATAACAGTCCCACAGCAGGCCAGTTGGCCCCGCCGCCGTACCGTTCGTGGTGGCCCTTTGCCAACTGGGGCTTGCGCGACTCGAATGTCTCTGCCGATTTTCCGACCTCGGCACAGATCGCCATGGCCCAGTACGAACTCGAGGTCGGCCACCCGGTAGACGGCGTCATTGTGATCACCCCGTTCCTGATCGAGCATGTCTTGCAGATTATAGGACCTGTCTATGTGCCTGGCTACAAAGAAACCATCACCGCGCAAAACCTCGAGGACCGCCTGCACTACTACCAGTTGAATAACTCCGGTATAGCCAATCAGATTGCTCAATCACCTGGTGTTACATCAACCTCCGACCGCAAGCGGTTTACCGGGCTTCTGGCCCAATTGCTGCTGAATAAAATACGCCAGGCGCCGTCCAGTGAAATCCTCGCCATGGCTCGCGTAATGCTGCACGACTTGAAGACCAGGGATTTGCAGGTCTATTTCAGCAACCCCCAGGTTGAAGACCTGCTGATGAAATATAACTATGCCTCACAGGTGGATCGCTCGACCACCCATGATGGCCTGTTCGTGGTCCAGGCCAACCTCAGCGCCAGTAAAGCCTCGCAGTACGTGCAAACGATCATGCACGATACCGTAACGCTCGATGCCAACGGCGGCGCTACCCATGTCCTGCAACTGCGCCTGGTTTATAACCAGATCGGGCCGGTCTATGGATACGATACCTACCACGACTATGTACGCATTTATGTGCCGCCGGATAGCAAATTCCTGTGGGGGGATGGCTTCGATACAGGCGTGCCCCTCTGCGGCGGTCGCTATCAACAATGCCCGCTGACAGGGGTCTACCCACACGACGAACTCCTCTGTCCTGCCGGTCAGTTCCAGCCAGGGGCATCCGCGCCCTCTATCACCGATCCCGATGGTGGACACTGGCACCCGCTCGATACGATCGGGCCGCCAACGAATTTCGCCAGTGACGAACCTGGACGTGCAATGTTTGGCGGATGGGTAGTCGTGCCCAAAAACTGCATCATGACCGTGACCCTCTCCTGGTATGTGCCGCCCATAGGCCAGGTCCCTTATACCCTGCTCGTCCAGCGCCAGGCCGGCACTCTCCCTGAGCTGGATCTTACCATCTTACCAACCCCGGGCGACTGTACAGCGCTCAAAACTGAGGGCCTGCACTTCGACGGCATCATGGGCCAGGACATGTCCTTTACACCGGCTGGCCTCAAACCCACAGCACAAACTGCCTGTTATCCTCAACCTGGAACGTGACTTATCCCTGGGGCAATTTTTAATCGCCACTTAAGGCATGGTTCAAATGAACTTGACAGGTTCTAACCAACAGCAAGGTCCAGCCCTGTCATGCTGAGCGCAGCGAAGGATCAGCGCAGCGAAGCATCTCTCTGCCGATCGCGACAGACCCTTCGCTGCGCGGAGGCGTGACACGGTGCGACTGTTCAAACTGTCAAGTACTTTTCTTCACATTGAACCTTGCCTAACCGGGCAAGGTTCAAATGAACTTGACAGTTTCTCACCAACAGCAAGGTCCAGCCCTGTCATCCTGAGCGCAGCGAAGGATCTGCCTGCCTCTCGAGACAGACCCTTCGCTGCGCTCAAGGTGACACGGGGTGGCTGTTCAAACGGTCAAGGACTTTTCTTCAAATTGAATCATGCCTTAGAAAAAAAGACGCTGGTCTCCTGCTTCAATGCAAACGTGCATCGCACAATTGCTCCAGCCGGCCATAGATCACTCGATCGAGATCAGCCGGGTATGGTATTCCGTGTGTCTCGGCAAGGAGAGGAGCCAGATCCTGGTAGAACCGGACGATGACGAGGACAGCCTGGAGCATGGCACCTTGCTCCAGCGGACAAAAGGTCGCCTGTAAAGGCGAGAGCTGCTCGACTGGTATGGCTTGCTCCACCTTTTCATAGCCCTCTGCCTCAGCTTGGAAGTTCTGCTGCAGGCGAGCCAGGTTCACGCAGGTGAGACGCAGCTCCTCTAAAGCGCCGTAAGCCGACCAGATCTGCCCGCGTGCCATTGAAGTGATGAAGTGGTGGGACAGGTCATGCCAGAACCAGTAGATCAGGGAGCGTAACCTCTCGATCTGCTCGGCCTGAGCAGGTTCGGGCCAGGGGAACACTGCTCCCGCCAGGATGCCCTTTTTATCGAGCAGAACCCTGTAGGGCCCACCATGAATGTGATGGAAGTGGCTCTGGCGGCCAAGCACAAGTTCACCTTCTGTGCCATCGGCAAAGATGAAGATGACCATATCAAAGCCGTAACCATGAAAGTCTTCCAGGAACACCGGTTCACCCAGCAGTCGTAGAAAAGCCTCGCGCCCGGCGAAGAAATCGTCGTACGCCTCATCCGTAGTGATCAGGTAGAAATCGAGGTCGG
>WNFC01006636.1_pt1 | contig 12740 bp, 15 predicted proteins | sample 5400541 | NCBI WGS metagenome assembly WNFC01 (sample SAMN13153342, study PRJNA577476) | soil metagenome | isolation source: 120 cm saprolite under Douglas fir tree site 2 hole 2 replicate 1 | place: USA:California | collected 2015-04-18
CGGTGTTCCAAAGCCGCTCGTCGGCGGTCCAGCATTCGCAGCGCTGATACTCGGCCAACGCCAGATAGTGAGCGTCGTAGGCGGTTGGAAGACCGAACCGCTCCATCAGTTCGAGGGAACGTGGATGGACGGAACCGATCTGCTGCAATAGAGGTCCGCTTTCTTGGAAAAAACGGAGCCGCTCTTTGGCCTGCTCCAGTGTTAACTGGCGTCGCTGAATTCGCTTGGCAAGAGCGTTAGTTACCTCGCACAGGAAAAGCGCCGGCGCCAAAAGCCGGCGGCCATCGTCACGCCAATCGTCGAGAAGAGCACGGGCCTCGCTGCTGTAGGGTTCGCCGACCACCCATTTGACTGCGAGACTCGCATCAACCACCACCTCCGCCGAACTCATAACCGACTGTGGCGCTGTTCGCGGGCCTCACGGATTAAGTCGGCGGAATCCTCAGGAAAGGGCGCGGCCTGTTCCGAGCGTAGCTCGTCGGCGCAGCGGAGAGCCTCGACCGTGATTGACCCGTCGGAAACCCTTGTCAAGGATTCAGCAGAAGGAACCGCCTGCTCCAAAAGGCGCATGACGTATCCCGATACGGGCATGTCCTGGGCTGCGGCGGCAACCTTGATCCGCCGCTTAAGCGAGGGACTGATGTCAAGCGTAAGCCGAGGCCTCGACCCGGTCAGCTTCGATCTCTTTGCACTGGCCGATTTAGGGTTCATGTGTTAATCATAGCACAATGACATGTTGGTGTCATGACGCCTGTAGATGATAAGATGAAGTTTGGCTCGGATGGCGGAACGATCCGCCCCAAGCGTTGAGGGGGCACAACGTGAGCCGCTCCATTTGATAAGAGAGCAGCAGAGCCCGGCACGGTCCGGATTCGTCATGCTGAGCGGGGGAAAAAACGAATGAAACCACGTGGCAGCGGGCTGCTCGTTCTTTTCGGCATTTTCGTCAGCGGGTGTGGAATCGCGGCCAAGGTACAGGCCCGAGATGACATGATGCAGGCGAAAGACTCATATACCCAATGCCTCACCGAAAATTCCGCTGATCCATCCAAATGCCAAGGGCTCAAAGAAGCGTATGACGCCGACTTAAAAGCGTATCTCGCAACGTCAAGCGGGGTTCGTCCTGGAAGCGTGGTAGACCTTCAAACATCTCAGTAACCAAAGACTGGAGAAGTCGCGCGAAGCGCGAGCTCGGAGACTTCACGTATGCGGCCCCACGTGCGTCGCCGGGGAAACACGGATTCGTGCAGTTCAAAGCCTTCGGGACGCTGAGTCTTGATACATGTTGGCTATGCCATGAAATTTTTCCACATCGAGTGGCTGCCCCAGACCCGCTGGGGCTATCAACTCGTGCGCCGCTTGCAAAACGGTTCGGATCCCGGCCTCAGGGATCGGTTCAAACGGTATTGGCCGACGGAGCAGATGATCGCGTTCGCGACAAAACTTGCGCTGATCCGAGTCATCCAGTTTCAGTTTAATCAGGACGTTGTGAAACTCTCGGAAGAACTGCTGAAGAAGCACGCCGAGATTCAGCAATGCCTTCCGAAACATATGTCTTTAATCGAGTCTTCGCTTAACCTTCGTCCGCTGAGGGTCAGCTTTTCTTCCAAGGTGATTCCCTCAACGTAATCCATCACGAGGTAATGGTGGTTCTGCTCGCTGAAATTGTCGTAAACACGGGGGACGTGCTGGTTATCGAGCTTGGCGAGCATGTCCGCTTCGCGGTGAAAAGCCGTGGCTGCTTTGCGCTGAATGTCCGGATCGGCGAAGTTGTTGAGCATCTCCGCCAACATGGCCGCTTCGCCAGGCGGAGATCCTCGATAAGGTAGACCTGCTACATTCCTCCGCCACCCAGAAGCTTGATGACGCGGTAGCGGCCACCCATGATGCTGTTAACAGCGATCACGACGGATCAGCGCTTACTATTGTGGCGACATCACTTCAGCTGGCGCGTTGTCAAGCGCTCGGACAGGGCAGAAAATTGCTCGCACCGGTTTCACGCCGTTTTGACAAAGGCTTCCTTGATTGCTCCAACCTCCTCTCGGACCGCTCGACGCACGACTGTTTCGAGGCGTGCACCTCGGATGTATTCGCACAACGCGTCGTTGATCAGCGTCTGGTAGTTGCCTCCCCCAGCGCGATCTACCGTGGCCTGAAAATGCTCGATCACGTCATTGTCGAGCCGAATCGTGATTCGCGTCCTTCCGGGAGTTGAAGGTACGACGGGGCCGCGCCGGGCCTTGCCGAAATCGTATTGCCTTTTCATCGGTGTTTTCTCTGGTATTGCGATTGCTATCGGCGAGTGGCTTTGCGGGCGGAAATAATTCTGACTTGATCGCCCCGCGCCGTGTAAATGACCACGAGAATCCTTCCAAGCGACCCCATGCCAATCGCTACGAAGCGCTCCTCTTGCGGATTATCGTCCGGCATTGTCAGCATGGCGTCGTCCTCGAATACGGTCACCGCCTCGGCAAATCGGACTCCGTGTTTGCGTCGGTTGCCGGCGGCCTTACTCGGGTCCCACCCAAATTCCACAACCGCTCACCCGTGCATATCTGTACACCGAACGCGAGCTAACGTCTCCATGCTTTCGCAGGTTGCTCGCCGCCTTGTTCGGAGCCCACTCACTCAAATTCCACAACCACCCACGCGTGCATATTTGTACACCAAACTGCACTTCACGTCCGCCAGTCGGGCGTTTAATACGCAGCAATCGTCCCTCATCTCGTTGCAAGCGTGACCAGAGTTCATCGCGTCCCAAAACGCCAGCTCTTGCGGACGGCGACTCCCCCGGATTGTTTGTGGATTTCAGCTCCGCATCGCCGAGGCGGAGAAGCTGCGCCTGTGCTACAAATTCAGTGAATCGATGACGAACGGAGGCAAAACGAAATCAATGAAGCCCCAGCTATGGCCTGGAGAGGACCTGCTGGACCAGGCTCAGGACATCATCTACGATGCTTGGGAAGTCCGCGACGCCAGAAAGCGAGTCGCGCTGGCCAAAAGGGCCCTCGCGATATCCCCTGATTGCGCTGACGCGTACGTGCTTCTGGCCCAAGCCAGCAGAAAGGGGGCACTCGAACTTTATCGCAAGGGGGTCGAGGCGGGTGAACGCGCGCTAGGGAAGGAAATCTTCGAAACTGAAGCAGGTAACTTCTGGGGTGTCCTCGAAACCCGTCCATACATGCGCGCCCGCGTTGGGCTAGCCCAATCCTTATGGGATTGCGGTCAACACGATTTGGCCATCGCTCATTGGCGGGACATGCTCAGACTCAATTCCAACGACAATTTGGGCATCCGCTACGTGCTTGCCGCCCGTCTTCTCGAACGCGGCCTCGATCGCGAACTCGCTGCTTTGCTCAAAGAGTACGAGGAGGATGGCGGCGCCTATCTGATCTGGACCAAAGCTCTGCTCGCGTTTCGCACCAGCGGCGACGGCAATCGGTCACGCCGCGCGCTCAGGGCGGCCCTCGAAAGCAATCCACATATTCCCGCATATTTACTGGGTCGTAAGGCGATTCCCCGCCAACTGCCCGAGTACGTTGGTTTTGGTGACGAGCGTGAGGCCGTGTGTTGGGCGGCCGAAAACATGAATGCCTGGAAGGCAACCACTGGCGCCCTCGCCTGGCTCTGCGCGACTATCGATGCAGAAGAGTCGGCGATCCTGAACTGATATTGGCCGTTCGATTGTTTGGTTGGGACCCTGCTCTCACCAACCGTATCAATCGATATCCGGCACCGCCACCATCGACGCTGACCGGCGTCGATGGTGGTGCGGTTCCGGCGCGAGCCTAGCCTAAATTCGGAGGCTAGCGGCGTGGAATTGAGCGTGAGATCGCGCAGCGGGTGGAGCGCGCTCCGGCTCGGAGACCCATGGCCGCCTGGAACTCGTGGGCAAGTCGAAACGTCATTGCTGGCGGCCGGCGGACTCCGAGGCCCGTTCCAATTCGCTTCACGCTTGCGTGTAGCGCGGGGAAATCGTCAGCGCGCGGTAAACATGTCGATCACCTGGTCGTATGAGCCCTGCTGCGCGTAGGCGAGTCCGCGGTTGAAACAGCTAACCGCGCCGGGGGGTCCACTCGCAGCAACCACCGCATGAAGTTCCTGTTCGGCCACGATGCGGTCAAGCGGACGCAGGAACTTGCCGGCAAGCTGGTGCTCATGCGAATCAGCCGGCGATTAGCAACCTGCGAGGCGGTCCCTATGTGACGGGTGGTACCCGGAAAACGATCCCCCGTTTCGGCTTCTGTGCGATGCTGTTATCCTAGCGCTTGCAATGCGCCCCGTGGAAGAAATTGACCCCAAGTCTTCCGGCCGGCGGCATGAATGAGGCATAAAGCCGTGTCCACCTCGATGCTTTTAGCGCATCTTTTCCAGTTCCCTTTCCCCGGCCTGCCGGTTGTTGCACTGCTCCTCCAATTTCCGCTGGCTGGCCTGGCAGCCGTAGTTGAATGGAGCCAGCGCAAAAAGCGCTCGGCACTGCGTCGTGAGCCGCTCGTAGCCCGCCGTCTGGAAGCTGAGCGACCGTTGGTGAGGCCAGTCGGACGGCCAACCGTACCACCTGTCGAGAGGCCCGAGCGACCCGCGGAGCGCCCAGTACCGCCGCGAGAGCCGCCGGCGCCTCCACCTCCAACCGAAGTTGCGCTGCCACCGGTAGAGGTGGGCGAGTCTGTCGCTCGGGAACCAGCGCCCGCCGCTGAAGCAAAACCCGCCGAGGTTGTCGAAGTGCAGCCCCAGGTGGAAGTTGTGCCGCCCACCGAGACGCCGCGCGAGCGAACGCCTGAAGCGCCGGTTGAAGCGGCACGAAGGCAGCCCATTCCTATCGGCCTGGGGCTGCGGAAGACGCGAGAAAACTTCCTCGCCCGTATTCGCGCTGCGTTAACCGGCAGCACGCGCGTGGACGAAATTTATGAGGGTTTGGAGGAGGCACTCATCAGCGCCGATGTCGGCGTGGAAACCAGCATGAAGCTGGTCGAGGCAGTGCGCACCAAGCTCAAGAACGACGCCCGTGCCGAGGTGATTCGGGATACACTTAAGCAGGAGATGGCGCAGGCGCTTATTTCGATCGAAACTCCACTCAACGATAACTCACCGTTGGTCATCATGATGGCCGGCGTGAACGGCGTTGGCAAAACCACGACTGTGGCCAAGCTCGCGGCCTTGCTCAAGGCCGAACGCGGTTCCGTAATTGTAGCCGCGTCAGATACTTTTCGCGCGGCAGCGATCGAGCAGCTTCAGATTTGGTGCGATCGGGTGGGCGTAGAGCTGATTAAGCAAAAACAAGGTTCTGATCCTGCAGCGGTAGCCTTTGATGCGGTCAAGGCCGCTAATGCCCGCAAGGCCGGCGCCGTAATCATCGACACGGCAGGACGTATGCAGACTAAAGTTAATCTGATGGAGGAGCTGAAAAAGATCGCCCGAGTGGTGGGCCGCGAGATACCGGGAGCACCACACGAGAATTGGCTGGTGCTCGATGCGACCACCGGACAGAACGCGTTGAGTCAGGCAAAAATTTTCAGCGAAGCCGTAAAGCTCACCGGCGTCGTTCTGGCGAAGCTCGATAGCACTGCCAAGGGCGGTGTCATCGTAGCGATAGCAGAACGTTTAAAGTTGCCAGTCCGATATATAGGACTCGGTGAAGAACTCGAAGACTTGCGACCTTTTGACCCACGAGAATTCGTCGAAGCACTTTTTTCAGACAAAGAGGACGGTCGAGCTGCTGCCAGTGGTACTTATGCTGCTTGACAGCCCAGTTAATCGAAAATTAAAGTGAAGGGTGGAATTTGGAAGACTATGGAGACTGACGTCCTGAAGCAACTGGACGACCGTATACAAGCTTCACTAAACAGAATCCAACAACTGCAGGGGGAAAACGAACAATTAGCGCAACGTCTGGCCGAAAGTGAGCAACGATTCAATGAGATCAGCGCGCGGCTGAAAGAGCACGAAGAGGCCCGTAATCAGATTAAGTTGCGCATCGAAAGCATATTAGCACGCTTTGACGGGTTGGATCTGGGTTAGGCATGAAAGGAGTCAACGTCGAAATCATGGGCCAGCAGCTCACCGTCGCCAGTGACGACGGTGATGAATGGGCGCGGACGCTGGCCGCGGCGGTTGACGAAAAGATTAAGGCAATTCGCGCCAGCAGCCAGACGGTCAATTCAACTAATCTCGCAATCCTTGCCGCCCTTAATTTCGCAGACGAGCTTGAGCGGTTGCGCCGGGACCATGCGGAATTGTTAAACCACATACAGCTTCTGAACCGTCGTCTTTCGGACGCGATCGGCAGTTGAGCGCTCGCGGGCCTTTGAGCTGTTGGCACGTTAAAATATCGAGATGATTCAGGTGGCGGGGATTGTGGGGCCAAAATGCAAGGTGCATCAGCGGCGCTCGCGAAACCAAATGGACCGATGCGGGTTGTATCGCGTAATTTGAGCGGTTCGAGCTGTTCCTTTGGTCGGCGTTTTTCACAAAACGCTGTGAAAGTTACCTTTGTCCTTCACAAGACGCGTGCGCGAAACCATACGATGGTCAGGTCGCCGATTATTTAGACCCCCTCCCGCCATGGCTCAATCGCGTGGCGGACGACAAGAAATATCTGCGCAAGGTTTTGGGCGAATGCCGTAGCGCCCTGCCGATGGCCTATGTTGCTTCCGCCTCACGGTGCGTGCAACTCCGGCTCCTCGAATCCCCTTTCTACCGCTTCGCGCGGTCGGTCATCCTCTACGCGGCCAAGGACAACGAGGTTGCTACTGACCTGCTGCTCACGGACGCGCTCGGGTCGGGGCGATGCGTTCTTCTGCCCAGGATCATTCCCGAGCTTCGTGAACTCGTGATAGTCCGCGTCAGGAACCCCGCCGAACTCAGACCGGGCGTGTTCGGCTTGTTGGAACCGAAGGGGGCAGAAATCGTCCCAGTCGGTAATTTGGGGGCGGCACTGTTCTGTGTCCCCGGGGTGGCTTTCAGCCGCATCGGACAGCGGCTCGGCCGTGGTGGCGGTTATTTAGATCGAACGTTGGCCGCCATCGGGCCGCAGGCCGTCACTGCCGGTCTGGCTTATTCGTTCCAATTGCTGGATCGGCTTCCAGAGTCGCCGAATGACCGGCGGCTCAACCTGATCTTTACCGAATCCGCGGTGCATGTTGGACATGCCTTCGACCGGTCCATCGTGGCTGGCTGAAGGTGCGACCGTTCACCGCATATGCGGATCAAGGAGGTGTCGCCAGGTGTTGGTGCTAATCGGATGGCTACTGGGCATCGCGATAAGCGGCTTGGCCTTTACCGTGTGGACGATGATGCGGCGGGGCAAACAAGACGCCGCGGGCCTTTCCGCCCAGAACGACGCCGAACGGATTTTTGAAGAAGCCAAAAACAGAAGCGAGCTATTGGCAAAGGAGGCAGAGCTTAAGGCAAAAGATCTCTTAGTCGAAGCCCGCGCGGCGGCTGAGCATGAACTGCGCAACAGCCGGCGCGAACTGACAACGCTCGAAAGCAAATTGCAAAGCCGCGAGGAAACTCTCGAAAAACGCCTCGAAGCTTTCGAGCGCCGCGAAGCGGACCTGAACAGGCGCGACCAGACCCTCCGCAATCGGGAAAAGGCCGTCGCCGACAAAGAGACCGAGCGTCAGGCGCTCATCGACGAAGCGCGCGCCAAGCTGGAAGCGGTGGCCGGACTGACCCGCGATGAAGCCAAGCGCACTTTGATGGACGAGATGATCGGGCAGGCCCGGCAAGAGGCGGCCCGCCATATCAGGATAGTTGAGGAAGAGGCGCGCGAGGAAGCCGACCGCCGTGCTAAACGTATCATCTCAATTGCCATCGAGCGCCTGGCCGGCGAGTTCGTCGCCGAACGCACGGTGTCGGTGCTGGCGCTACCCAGCGACGAAATGAAGGGCCGCATCATTGGCCGCGAGGGCCGCAATATCCGTGCAATTGAAGCCGCCACCGGCGTCGACATCATCATCGATGACACGCCCGAAGCAGTGGTGATTTCGTGTCACAATCCGATTCGGCGTGAGATCGCACGGGTGGCGCTCGAACGGCTCATCTCGGACGGGCGCATTCATCCGGGCCGCATCGAGGAAGTGGTGCGCAAGGCCGAGGAGGAAGTGGAGGAATCAATCAAGGAAGCCGGGCAGCGCGCCCTCATCGAGGTCGGCGTCCACGGCGTGCATCCGGAATTATCGAAGCTGCTCGGCATGCTCAAATATCGGTACAGCTACGCCCAAAACGTCCTGATGCATTCGATCGAAGCCGCCTTTATCTGCGGTGCGATGGCGGCGGAACTGGGACTCAACGAAAAGCAGGCCCGCCGCGCGGCCCTGTTGCACGATATCGGCAAAGCTCTTACGCATGAGGTCGAGGGTTCGCACGCGCTCATCGGTGCCGAATTAGCACGTAAGTACGGAGAGTCAGCCAAGATCGTCAACGCCATCGCGGCTCATCACGAGGAGGTCAAGGCCGAAACTATCCTCGCCCCTCTGGTCGACGCAGCCGATGCACTGTCGGGAGCGCGGCCGGGCGCGCGGCGTGAAGTCCTCGAAAGCTACGTCAAGCGGCTGGAGGATTTGGAGACCATCGCGAAGTCCTTCAAGGGCGTCGACAAATGCTTCGCGGTGCAAGCCGGACGTGAGATGCGCGTTATCGTCGAACCCAATGAGGTGTCGGATGAAGACGCCACCATGTTGGCGCGTGAGGTGGCGCGCAAGATCGAAACCGATATGACCTACCCGGGACAAATCCGGGTGACGGTGATTCGCGAGACCCGGGCGACGGAACTTGCCCGTTAAACAGCTATCGCGGACGGTGGGCCGGCAGTTATAAATTTTAGCCGCCGGCCCCCCAATTTTTCTTAAACTCCAGACCCGCGTCCTGCAATGGATCCGCGGGTTTTGCAGGCGACTGGTGCCTCGCCGGTCGAATGTTGCGGCTGTCAAAGAGTGAGCGTGCGCGCCTTTACCAACGCCCGAGCGGCGCGATAGAATCCGCCCGTGCCAACCACGCGCGAGCTGCTCGAAGCTACCATTGCCCTCGAAAAGCAGAGCATGGCCTTATACGCACGCTTCGCCAAAATTTTTTATGACGAGCCGTCGCTGCACGAATTCTGGTTCAACATGGCTCGCGACGAAGCGCGTCACGTCGGCGCGCTTGACCTGGTTTCCACTGTGCTTGAATTGGAAGATGTGCTCGACAAGCCTAGTCCAATCGCGATGAGGGCTGAGGATATCGAACGGTTGCGTGTCCTACTGGCTCGTTGTCTCAGCCAGCCCGCCGACACGCTGGTGCTGGAGCGGGCCCTCACGATTGCACTCGAAGTTGAGGAGACCGAACTCGAAGACATGGTAGGCGATCTGCTGCGTGCACTGGAGCAGAATGACGAGTACGAGCGCTGTCAGCGCCTGCTGATCCATGACCTTGGCGAACTGAGCTACATGATCGAACAGCACTGCCATGATGCGGAGCTGCTGCAGCGCTGCGACGAGCTCGTCAACCATCACGCTGAGACCTTGCGTCATTGTGCCGCCGCGCGCTGAAGACCGTACCAGTCAGCAAATTCGGGACGGTCGTTTCTGATTATTCACTCAGACGAGCCGAGTACCTGAGAGAAACGCCAACTTTTCCCGCGGGGATTGGAACCAAAGCCTCGGAGCGGTATAAACTGGAGCTTGCGCTGAGGAGTCGGCTAATTGGCAAGCCACCTGACTCTGGATCAGGCGATTGGAGGTTCGAGTCCTCCCTCCTCAGCCAACCCGCCGGTGCGGGTGCGGCCAGTGTGGTCCCATCGTCTAGTGGTTAGGACACCGGCCTCTCACGTCGGGAACGCGGGTTCGACTCCCGCTGGGATCACCAAATAGAAAAGCATCGCTGCTCAAAGCCCGCGCCCCGGGGAAACGTTTCATGACTGCGTAGCGCTTGGCCCACTCCTGCGATCGCGCTGAATGGCACCGTGGTCGCCGAAATAAATCGAGCTTAACTGAGCTATCCGGGTAACTTGCCGGTCTTTACCCCGTACAATCCATGGGCCCTTACCAGTTGAGGCTTATTCACGGCTCTGCTGTCCCCGGCAGGGCAGGGCGGGCGGGCAGCAGGCCGGACTGGTCCGCCTGAGGCAATATTCGACATATAGTTGCCATAGTGCTCACAATTTGTTAATAGAAAAGTAATGGGGGTACGCGATGGAACTGTATGATACCAAGAGCGAAAGGGCGCGCATTCTAACCCTCGACAACGTGGCAGAGTACCTGCGGGTGCATCCGTCGACGATTTACCGGCTGCTCAAAAAGCGACAGTTGCCGGCCTTCAAGGTCGGACGAGACTGGCGCTTCAACCTCGAATCGATCGACCGCTGGCGAACTGACGCGGAGCGCAATCGCGGGCCGGCCGGTTTACCTGCCGAGAATGGCAAGCCGGAAGCCGTTTCCTGACTTCCGTGTTCGGCAGCGGCAGCGCGGGGCAGGCGGAGTTGAAAGATGCCTTAGCAAGTTCGGCCACTGAACTGGTCCTACCGCTGTTATCCTAATCCTGCCGGCCGACGGATCGCTGAAGAGTCTTTCTCGGCGCCCTCCTCTGACAGCAGGGTGTTGGCGGAGGGCGCCCGGGGCTGGCCCTTTCGCTGTCGAGCGAATCGCGATAAGCAGGATTCATGATCCTGAGAGTGGCCCGGCTGGGCCATCCCGCGATTCGTACGCCTGCCCAAGCAATTGACCCGGCGATGATCAAGTCGCCCGAGTTTCAGCGCCTGCTCGATGACATGGTGGACACCATGCGTGAATACAGCGGCGTCGGACTGGCGGCGCCGCAGGTTCATCTGTCGATCCAGGTCGCGGTGCTCGAAGTCTCTCATCATCCGCGCTATCCGGATATGCCGCAGGTACCGCTGACCTATCTGATTAATCCCCAGGTCACCGTCCTCGACGCGTCAACCCTCGACGATTGGGAAGGATGCCTTAGCATCCCGGAAATGCGCGGGATAGTGCCGCGTTACATGCAGCTACGGGTGGTTGCGCTTGGACGCCAGGCAGAGCAGTTGGATTTTGCGGCCGGCGATTTTCATGCTCGCGTGATACAACATGAGACCGACCATCTGAAAGGCGAAGTTTACCTGGATCGAATGCCGAATTTGCGCTCGTTGAGCCACCTCGCGGAGTGGCAGCGCTTCGTGCTCGAACCAGCACAGAAGCGGGAGTCGGCCGACTGAAGACTCCGACGCAGACGGTGCGCATCTCGAAGATCTGGGCGGGTGATGACGGCCTCAGGGGGAGCCCTGCGCCGATAGCGAAATGTGCGCGGGCAGGGACGCCCACGTTACTCGATTTCTCGCCTTCGCTCGCGATCTATTTCGGCGGATAGGGAAGCGCGCTCCGCGGCAACGGAGGAATCTTGCCGGTCAGCCGTGCCTGCGCGAGCGCCTTGGCGAGGTCCTGATTAGCGGTGGACAATCGCTCTTCCTCGCTCTGAGTCTTGGCCAGGTTCTCTTTCAGTTGACCATTTTCAGACTGGAGCGTCTCGAGTTGCTGTTGCAGGCCGGCGATTTTTTTCTGGTCCTCGGCCTGCGTGGCTCGATCGCGCGAATATAGTAGCCACCCCCCTGCCACGGCGACGATCGCGACGATCACAGCAGCGACGATTGCTATGCGCACGCCGCACACTCCTTATGCTTCGACGCCGCTGCGCGATGCTGCGCGCCCCACAATTCCAGGCCGGTGGACTCTACCGCATAACAATACTGCCGCTTCGTGCCGCGGCCATGTTCACTTCGGGGCTGCGCAGCCGACGCTCGTTTTTTGGCGTGCATCATCATGACGGCATTGTGTATCATCTAGCCCATAAACGGAGCAACGGATTTTTTCTCGGTCATCCCACAGTGTGAGGCAGAACTGTAGCAGCGTAGCAGCGGATTGAAACCAGACACTCACACGATCGCGGAGCAGTCCGACGTGCTATAGTCGCTGAGAACATCACGCACGGAGGGGTGGCCGAGCGGTTGAAGGCACCGGTCTTGAAAATCGGCAGCGGCTTAAAGTCGCTCGTGGGTTCGAATCCCACCCCCTCCGCCATTTCAGAACGGAATTGCGATACTGGCCGTAGCCGGTCTTACGCCCGAGGCGGCGGCGAGCATTCTGAGGAGATCGCTTTTCGGCCCTTTGCGAGAGTGGCGCGACGCTTGTGGTAGCGGGCTTTGTACGCCAGGGTGCACTTCTCACCTTTCGGCGGGGTGATGACAGAAGAGATCACGCCGCGGCGCCCAGCGGCTTCGCACGTTTGATCCGCTCGCGCTCGCGGGGACTGTTCATCGCCTCCCACAGATCGCTGCGACGCTGCACGTTCAGCCAGAAATCGGGGCTGTTGCCGAACACGCGGGCGAGGATAAGTGCAGTCGCGGCCGTCACCTTCCTGCGGTTATTGCACAGCTCGTTGACATGCTTGCGCTGAACTCCCATCGCCTCGGCCAACGCCGCCTGGGTCAGCCCCATGGGCTGCAGGAACTCCTCGATAAGAATCTCGCCGACCGTGGCCGACTTGCGCTTAGTCATTAGCATGGTTTCGCCTCACCTGTAGCTGTGGTCGTCGAGGTAGACGCCCTCCGCTTCGCCGCGACCACCGTCCCACCGGAAGACCAACCGCCACTGATTGTTGACGCGGATCGAATGGAACCCCGCCAGATTGCCGCGTAGCCTTTCGAAATGATTGCTGGGGGGCACCCGCAAATCCTGATCAGTTGTCGCGTCATCGATCATCTGGAG
>WNFC01006637.1_pt1 | contig 12739 bp, 14 predicted proteins | sample 5400541 | NCBI WGS metagenome assembly WNFC01 (sample SAMN13153342, study PRJNA577476) | soil metagenome | isolation source: 120 cm saprolite under Douglas fir tree site 2 hole 2 replicate 1 | place: USA:California | collected 2015-04-18
TGCCGTACAGGAGACAAATGTCGGGCGGGTCGAGCCGGCCTGACGCCAACGGCGCCACCACCATCGCGGTGTAGCGGCCGAAAGGCACGCAGTCCATGGCGTGCTGGTGGAGGCTCGCGTCCTCCTGCGTCTTGAACCACACGCCCGCCATCCGGTGCCCCGAGAGCCACTCCTCGTTCTGCGGATGCAGCCCGATGACGGCGCCGCACTGCGCGCCGACCAGGTCGTCCATCGTGATGCCGACGGTCCAGCCGAGCTGGCGCGCCTGCGCGACGATCTGGTCCGTCGTGTGCTTGACCTTCGGCCGCCTGATCTTGGGAATCGCCTCCATCTCGGCCGCGTCCTCGTAGAGCTTCATCCCGATGGGAATGCTGCGCAGCCGCAGGTACTGGTTGAGCCCGGCGATGATCGCGTCCCAGTCGTATTTTTCGGTGGTCACTCTCGTCTCCTCGCGTGTGGCGTCGCTCTCCTACCCGCGCGAGCGTACCATGCCTCCACGCCCAGAGCCTCAAGCCGATCAGAGCGCTTCAGTGTTCCAGCCAGTCCTGATACTGCTGCCGGTCTCGCCGCCGGATGTCCTCGAGCCGGAGCCGCTCTTCGTTCGACAGATCAGGTCGGATTGCCCAGAGGGCTTGGTATTCGGCGGGGTATTCCGCCCACATCAAGACATCGCGATAGTCGCGTTTCGCCACCGCAACAAGCTCGATCACGCGCTCGGTGCGAGCCTCGCACAGCTTGAGGATCGCGAGGCGGACTCGCTCCGCGTCCCGCTCGTACGCCTCCGTTCCAAATTTCTGGAGCTCCGTCAGGACGCGGGCCCGTTCCATCGGATCGGCCCACATGGCATCGAGTTTTCTGTTGAGCGTCACGCGGGCCCCTCGCGGAGCTCGCGAACAACGGGCGCTGACTCGAGGCAGCGGCGGACGGCCGCGAACAGCGACGCCAGGGACTCGTCGCTCATATCCTTGCCCAAGAGGCGAGCCATCACTCCACCCTCGGCAAAGGCGAACACTCGCCAGTGGTTCGGTTTTTCCCCTGTGCTCGCGCACGCGACGTACAGGGAATGGGGTTTGGATTCAACTGGCACACACCAACCGAAGTCCTCGGAAATGACGTCCCCGGCGATAAAGCCGGCCGCACGGAGCTGCTCGGCGAGCCAGCGCGCAAGGGCCTTGCCGAAGATGCCCGGGTTGGTCTCTTCGTCCTCACCGGGAATAACCGCGAAGGCTGTGGACTCGAACTCAAGCAGCGGGCTCTGCCTCATTATGCCGACGCAAGGGTAGTGACCGGCCGCCGGAGCCGGACCTCAGCCGCCACCCCCCCGCCTCAGGTCACAGCTCCGCGTGCAGGAACTCCCGCCACGCCACGCGATGCCCGCGCAGGAAGAAGCCCAGCATCACGCCCGCCGCCAGGAGGTTGCCCGCGAGGATGGTCCACCACGAAATGGTGTCGAGCAGCCAGTGGGCCAGCGTCGTGATCATGGCGAAGGTGAAGACCTCGAAGCAGCAGAAGAGCATGATGAAGACGAAGAGCACGCGCGGCTCTCGGTCGGCCAGCGCGAGCAGCGCGGCCGCGACCCATCCGAAGAACACGAAGGCCAATCCGTGGAGCGCCGTGTACTCGAGCACCCGCGGCATGGTGATGACGAGGACCGACGGGTCGCGGAGCCCGTGGAAGAGGACCGCGTCGAGGAGCGCCGGAGTTCGGAACGGCACGCCCGCTGCGATGTCATACAGGAGAAACCACACCGCGACGGCGGCCGCGCCCAAGAGCCCGGAGACGAGGCCCTCGCGGGCGATGCGGGTCCAGGGACCGAGCAGAGTCCGGCCGAGCGAACGGTACCCCACGAAGAAGTAGACGAGCATGCCGCCCGCCGCGAGCGCGTTGGCGACAAGGATCGTCCACCATCCGAGCGCGGTGACGACCGGATGAGCCCACCACGTCAGGATGGCAAGGAAAGCGACCTCGAAGGACATGAGCGCGATGAACACCAGCAGCAGCCGACTCGGCTGGCTCTGCGCCGACACGATGAGGTAGGCGATCAGTATGCCGAAGAGCGCGAAGACCACGCCGTGGAGCACGGTGTACTGGGCGACCAGCCCCGGCGTGATGGTGACGGCCGACGGGTCGCGCATACCTTGGAACGCCGCCGCGCCGAGCATGGCCGGCGTGCGGAGCGGCTGACCGCGCGCCGCGTCGTAGATGAGGAACCAGGCGGCGACGATGGCCGCTCCGATGAGACCGGCGATGATGCCCTCGCGGAGATACCGGGACCGGGAGTCCATGTGAGGCCTCCTCTCCAATCGGTCGGGCCGAGGAGCTGCGAGTCCTTGGTCCCGGTGTACCACCACCGGAAGCGGAGGGCAACCGGGGCGTGCCCGGACGGACTACGGGGTCTCGGGCGCGAGGCGCACGACCATCTTGCCCAGATTGTCGCCAGAGAAGAGGCCGAGGAAGGCCTTGGGGGCGTTTTCGATGCCGTCCACCACGGTCTCTTCTCGCTTGATGCGCCCCGCCCTGAGCCAGCCGCCGACTTCGGCCAGGAATTCGGGGTAGAGCGCGAGGTGGTCGGACACGATGAAGCCCTGCATGAGAGCCCGGTTGCCGATCACGGAGAAGAGGTAGCGAGGACCGGGATCGGGTGGGTCGAGGTTGTACTGCGAGATCATGCCGCAGAGCGGGATCCGCGCGAAGGGATTGAGGAGGCGTAGCACGGCATCGAGGATCGGGCCGCCCACGTTCTCGAAGTAGATATCGATGCCCTTGGGGCAGGCCTGGCGGAGCGCGTCGAGAATCTCGCCCGCCTTCTTGTAGTTGATGGCGGCGTCTGCGCCGAGCTCGCGCGTGAGATAGGCGCACTTGTCATCCGTTCCCGCCGTCCCCACCACACGGCAGCCGAGGATCTTGCCAATCTGCACGACGAGGGAGCCCGTGGCGCCCGCGGCGCCCGAGACCACGAGCGTCTCGCCGCTCTTGGGCTTGCCGATCATCTTGAGGCCGTACCAGCCGGTGAAGCCTGGGATGCCGAGGACGCCGAGATAGGCGGACAGAGGCAGCGAGGGATCCACGGCATTGAGCCCGTCGCCCTTGGAGACGAAGTACTCGCGCCATCCGAGCATGCTGCTGACGGCCGCACCCGCCTTGAGCGTGGGATGCTTAGACTTCACCACTCTCCCGATGGCCCGGCCCTCCATAGGCTTGCCCACCTCGAAGGACGGCGCATAGGACTTGCGATCGCTCATGCGCCCCCGCATGTACGGGTCCACGGACATCCAGAGATTCTGCACGAGCACTTCGCCCTCGTCCGGTTCGGGCACCGGCCCGGCTTCGACCTTGAAATCGTCCGCCTTCGGCATGCCGACGGGACGGGCGGCGAGGATGACCTGACGGTTCACGGGTGCGGTCATCCGAGCCTCTTCAGGAGCTCGGCTCCGAAGAGCTCGGCACGCCAACGCCCCACACCTTCCACTCGCGCGAGGGCTTCGAGATCCTTCGGCGGCTCGTGGGCGAGCCTGTCGATGAGACGCTGCGGGAAGATCACGCCCGCGTCGAGCTCCACGAGCTTGGCGGCATCGACGCGCCAGGCGCGGAGCGCCTCGCTCCGTTTCTGGACGGCGCCCGAGGGGCGAGGCCGCGGGCTCGGACGCCTCACGGGCAGCTCAGCATCCGGCACGGCGAGGCCCCTCTCGACGGCCGCCAGGATCGCCTCGCCCGTGCGCCGGACGACATTGACCGTGCAACCCTTGACCGTGAGAATGGTGTTGCTGTCGCGCGGCTTGAGCGCGGCCAGCGCCACCAGCACCTCGTTGCCCAGGATCATGAAAGGCGGGCGGTCGATCTTGACGGCCAGCGTCTCGCGTGTCTGGTGGAGCTCGCGCAGGACGGCGAGCCCGCGGGCGTCGAGGTCCTTGGCACCCTTGAGCTTCATATAGGCGTCGGGGTCGGTGGTCTTCTCGGGTGCAGGCATGGCGGCGACGGCCGCGCATTCCTCCTCGACCCAGCGCTCTCGCCCTTTGGCGCGCAGCGCCTCCACCAACCGGTCGCGCAGCGGGATGAGGTGGATCACGTCGTTGAGCGCGTAGGTTTCCTGCGCCGGGCTCAGCGGCCGCTTGGACCAGTCGTCCTTCTGGCGCGAAGGGCCCGGGTCCACGCCGATGAAGTCGCGCAGCAGCCCGTCAAGGGATAGCGACGTCACGCCAAGGAAGCGCGCGGCGATGGCCGTGTCGAAGATGTTGACGACGGAGAACCCGTAGAGCCGCTTGAGGTAGCCGAGATCGTTGTCGGCGGCGTGCAGGACCTTGACCACGCCGGCGGCCGCGAACAAGTCCCCGAGCGGCTCGAGCGTCGGCAACGCGAGCGGATCCACCAGGTGTCCCCGGCCCGCGTCGTCGGCCACCTGGACCAGGCAGAGCTTGACCGGATGATGGTGGAGGCCGTCGGCCTCGGTGTCGATACTGAGCGCCTTGGATTCCTGCAGCGACGCGACGAGAGCGTGCAGCTCCTCCGGGGTCCGTATCCAGCGCGGGGGTGTCATGGGTCTCGGTTATACTACCGCGGCAGCCGAGACCCCTGCCGAGGAGGTTCAATCAATGAAGATCACGGGATCCGTAGCGGTGATCACGGGCGGCGCGTCGGGGCTGGGTAGGGCGACGGCCGAACGGCTGCTGGCGGGCGGCGGCAAGGTCGCGCTCCTCGATCTGCCCAGGTCCGCCGGCGTCGAACTGGCCAAGAACATGGGCGTCAACGCTTTCTTCGCGGCGTGCGACGTCACCAGCGCGGACGAAGTGGCGGCGGCCCTCGAAGCGGCCGCGGCGAAATTGGGCGCCGTCCACGTGCTGGTCAACTGCGCGGGCATCGGCGCAGCCGAGAAGGCCTACGGCAAGCGCGGCCCCGCCGATCTCGCGGTCTTCACGCGAGTCATCCAGGTCAACCTGATCGGCACCTTCAACTGCATCCGGCTCGCCGCCGCGCACATGGCCAGGAATCAGCCCAACGAGGAAGGCGAACGCGGCGTCGTAATCAACACCGCCTCCGTCGCGGCCTTCGACGGACAGATAGGCCAGGCCGCCTACTCGGCCTCCAAGGGCGGCATCGTCGGCATGACGCTGCCGATCGCCCGAGATCTGGCGGAGCTCGGCATTCGCGTATGCACCATCGCGCCGGGGCTCTTCGACACTCCCCTGCTCGCGGGACTGCCGGAGCCGGCGCGCGTCTCGCTCGGCAAGCAGGTGCCCTTCCCGCCACGCCTGGGCCGTCCCGCCGAGTACGGCGCGCTCGCCGCCCACATCGTCGAGAACGCCATGCTCAACGGGGAGACGATCCGCCTCGACGGCGCGATACGAATGCAGCCGCGGTAGCCTGTCCGTCGGTCGGCGCGCGCTCAGCTCGCCAGAAACGACCGCGTCGCCTCGAGGAACTTGACCGAAGGCGGGTTCGGTCTCGAGGAAGAGGTGATTGCGGCTGTCGAGGGTCACGAACCGCGCGCCCGGGATACCAGCAGCCACCGGCGCCCCGCGTCGAAGGGGACGCGGACGTCACCGCGCGTGCATCGCCAGCGTCGGCACCTTCACCCGCGGCAGCAGGTCGGTAACGTCCATCTCGGCCCCTGCCTCCGTGATCCGCACGGCGGTTTCCGGCGAGACCGTGATCCGCTGCAGTTCAGTGAACCAATCGGCCTGCTCCTTGGTCCCGCCGGGGATGAACTGCGAGGTGAAAACTGCCGGAAGGCCGCGCGGCAGATGATGCCCCTGCCATCGAGCGTCGACCCTGCCAGAGTACGTGGGGATGATCAAGCGCCCTCGTTGTCCGATGTCGGATTGCAAGACCTGACCCCTCACGGAGCGCGGCGGCCCGGCCAATCAGTGGCGGCCCGGAACCGCATGCTCTAAGCTGGCATGGAAAGAAACTCTCGCACGTCCGCACAGGAGGAATACAACCATGCCGAACAGCATCCAAAGGATCACCCTCTTCCTCTGGTTCGACAGTCAGGCTGAGGAGGCCGCGAAGTTCTACGTCTCGATCTTCAGGAATTCCGAGATCGTCACGATTGCCCGCTATGGGAAAGCAGGAGCGGAAGCGGCGGGCAGGCCACAGGGCAGCGTGATGACCGTGAAGTTTCAGCTCGAGGGCCAGGAATTCGTGGCGCTGAACGGCGGGCCACACTTCAAGATCACCGAGGCTATTTCATTCGTCGTGAACTGCGAGACGCAAAAAGAGATAGACGACTACTGGGAGAAGCTTTCTCAGGGCGGGCACACAGACCAGTGCGGGTGGCTCAAGGACAAGTTCGGCGTGTCGTGGCAGGTCGTTCCTGCCATCTTGGACGAGCTGGTCGCCGAGACCGACCCCGAAAGATCGGACAGGGTCATGCGGGCGCTGCTTCAGATGAAGAAGCTGGATCTCGAAGCGCTACGACGGGCATGAGCGAGCTCTATATCTTCGCCCGATTTCATGCCCGCGAGGGCCGTGAGGGCGCCGTCGAAGAGGCGCTGCACGCCGTGCTCGAGCCGTCGCGCGCGGAGCCCGGGTGTCTCGCCATCCACGCGTTTCGCTCCACGCGGGACACCCGGCTCTTCCACATCCACTCACGCTGGAGGAACGAAGCGGCGTTCGAGCATCACGCCACACTGCCGCACACGGTGCTATTCGTCGAACGGATGGAAAAGCTGCTCGCCCACCCGCTCGACGTGACCCGGTCGAGTCTCATCGGCTAGAGCCGCCTCCCGCGATCTGCGGGAGGACGAACACCTCGCTGTCCGCGCCGATCGGCTCCAGCAGCGAATCCTGGTAGATCTGGCCGTCGATGGCCACCGCCACCCCGTCCTCGAGGTGGCGCCCCAGCGCGGGATGGAGCGCGGTCAGCTGGGCGAAGAGCTCCTTGACGGACCTCGCCGAGAGATCGAACGCGGCGACGCCCCCCGTGACCTGCGCGAGGTTGCCGATCAGCACCACTCGCGCCATGACGTCCGGTCTCAGGCCTTGCTGAGACCCTTCTCTTTGAGCGCCTTCAGCACCTTGGGCGGCGACATCGGCAACTCAGTGAACCGGATGCCGGTGGCGTTCTCCATGGCGTTGGCGATGGCGCCGAGTGGCGGCACGATGGGTGTCTCGCCCACGCCGCGGACCCCATAGGGGTGCTTCGGGTTGGCGACCTCTACCAGGATCGCGTCGATCATCGGTACGTCCGAGGCTACCGGCATGCGGTAGTCGAGAAAGCCCGCGTTCTGGAGCTTGCCGTCGGAGCCGTAGATGTACTCCTCGTTGAGCGCCCAGCCGATTCCCTGCACCGCCCCGCCCTGGTACTGGCCCTCGACGTAGGCCGGGTGCAACGCGCGGCCCGCGTCTTGCGCCACCGTGTAGCGCAGGATGGTGACGCGCCCGGTCTCGGGATCCACCTCGAGGTCCACCAGGTGGGTGCCGAAGCTTGGCCCCGCGCCCTGGGCGTTGATGCGGCCGACGCCGCCGATGGGGCCGCCCGTCTTGCCCGCCACCTTGGCGAAGTCGGCGACGGTCATCGGCTTCACCTTCTCGGCGAGCGCACCGAGCGGCCGGACGGCTCCGCCCGAGAACTCCACCTGCTCCGGCTTGGCCTCCCAGAGCTTGCAGGCCCGCGCGCAGAGGTCAGCCTTGATCTGCTTGGCGGCCTCCACGAGCGCCATCGATCCCGAGAAAGCCGAGCGGCTGCCGCCCGTGAGGAAGTTGTACCCGAGCGAGCCGGTGTCACCGATGATGGGCCGCACCTTCTCGTACGGCACGCCCAGCTCGTCGGCGGCCACCGCCGCTAGCGAGGCGCGCAGCCCGCCGATGTCGGGGGTGCCCGCCATCAGCGAGACCGTGCCGTCCTCGTTCACGGTGAGCGATACCGAGGTCTCCCCGCCGATGTTGAACCAGAAGCCCGAGGCGACGCCGCGCCCCTGCCACTTCCGGAGCGGCGTGTTCCAGTGCTCGCTCTTCTTGACGGCGTTGAGCGTCTCCTCGAGTCCGATCGGGCCAAACTTCGGGCCGTAGGCCGCCTTGGTCCCCTCGTGCGCCGCGTTCATCATGCGCAGCTCGATCGGGTCGAGGCCGAGCTTCTTGGCGATCTCGTCCACCACGCTCTCGACCGCGTACTCTGAGATCGGGGCGCCGGGCGCCCGGTAGGCGGCCACCTTCGGCCGGTTCGACACGACGTCGTAGCCGATCACGTGGACGTTCTCGATGTCGTAGGGCGCGTAGGCGCACATGACCCCGGGCTGGACAGGCGAGCCCTGGAAGGCTCCCGCCTGGTACTTGAGCTCGGCGAAGGCGGCCACGAACTTGCCGTCTTTGGTGGCGCCCAGCTTCACCCGCACGGTGGCGCCGGAGGTGGGCCCAGAAGCCTTGAAGACCTCCTCGCGCGACATCACCATCTTCACCGGCCGCTTGGCCTTGCGGGACAACGCGATGGCGAGCGGCTCGAGGTAGACCACCGTCTTGCCGCCGAACCCGCCGCCGATCTCGGTCGCCGTCACCCGGACCTTGCCGATGTCGAGGCCGAGGAGCCGGGCGCAGTGGGCGCGCACGACGTAGTGGCCCTGGGTCGTGCACCAGAGCTCGGTCGTGCCGTCCTCGGAGGTGGTGGCCAGTACGGCGTGCGGCTCGATGTAGCCCTGGTGCACCGGCGCCGTCTTGAACTCGCGCTCGACGACGAGGTCGGCCTGCTTGAAGCCGGCCTCTATGTCGCCCTGCTTGATCTCGACCCGCTTGGCGATGTTGGACGGCTTCTCGGGCTTCGGCTCGACGCCGACCGTGAAGAGGTCGTCGTGGAGAAGGGGCGCCCCCGGCTGCATGGCTTCGACCACGTCGATGACGTGCGGGAGCACCTCGTACCTCACGTCGATGAGCTTGAGCGCGCTCCGGGCGATGACGGCGCTCGTGGCGGCCACCGCGGCCACCGCGTGGCCCTCGTACAGCACCTTCTCGCGGGCCATGACGTTCCGCACGACGTCCTTGTAGTTCATCATCATCTCGCCGGCGGGGACGAACTCGGAGGGCTGGTCGGCGAAGTCCTCCCGGGTGACCACGGCCTTCACGCCCGGCAACGCCTCCGCCTTCGAGGTGTCGATGGACACGATGCGCGCGTGCGGGTGCGGGCTGCGCAGCACCCGGCCGATCAGCTGGCCGGGAAGATTGTAGTCGGCCCCGAAACGGGCCCGGCCCGTCACCTTGTCCACCCCGTCCGGCCGGATGGTGCGCGTGCCGACGACCCCCTGCGGGTGCCCGTTCGTCTGAGACTGCCCGTTCGTCTCGGCCATGTCGTTATCCCTTTCTCATTGCGGCAGCGGTGTCCATCACAGCGGTCACGATCTTGTCGTAGCCCGTGCACCGGCAGAGATTGCCGGCCAGCCAGTAGCGCACCTCGGTTTCGCTCGGGTCGGTGTTCCGGTCGAGCAGGGCCTTCGCCGCCACCAGGAAGCCGGGCGTGCAGATCCCGCACTGGAGCGCCGCGCGCTTGAGGAACTCCTGCTGCAGCGGGTGGAGATGCTCTCCGGTGGCCAGGCCCTCGATGGTCTCGATTTTCCGTCCGCTCACCTCGCACCCCAGCACCAGGCAGGAGCAGACGAGCCGCCCGTCCAGCATCACGCTGCAGGCGCCGCAGTCGCCGGAGGAGCAGCCTTCCTTGCTGCCGGTCAGGTGCATGGTGTCGCGCAGCACGTCGAGCAGCGTCTCCTCCGTCTCGCAGAGGAATTCCACGGCGTCGCCGTTCACCCTCGCCTCTATGTGGTGCTTGGCCATCAGTTGGTCCTCGCCCGGTCCAGCGCTATAAGGGCCGCTCGGCGCGCCAGCACGCCCGCGACCTCGATGCGGAACTCCGTCGTGCCTCGCTTGTCGTCGATCGGCTGGCAGGCCGCCCGCGCCGCCGCCTCCAGCCGCTGCTGCGCCGCCGCGTCGAGCCGGCTGCCAATGATGGCCTGCGCAGCCTCCGGAACGAGCAGCACCCGCGCCGCCACCGCGCCGAGTGACACGCGCGCCGCGGTGACGGTGCCACCCCCGTCGAGAGTCAAGCTTACCCCCGCGCCAACCACCGCGATGTCCATTTCCGTGCGCGGGATGAAACGAAGATAGGCATCGGAGGAGCGCGCCGGCCGGGGCGGCAACAGGAATGACACGACGATCTCACCCTTTCGCAGGGCCAGCTTGCGGGGCCCCAACATGACGTCCTCAACCGGGAGGTCGCGCTTGCCCTGCGGCCCGGCCAGAGTAGCCACCGCTGCTGCGGCAATGAGCGCGGGCACGCTGTCGGCGGCCGGTGAGCCGTTGCATAGGTTGCCGCCCAGGGTGGCGCGGCCCTGCACCTGGGTGGAGCCGATGAGGTTCGCGGCCTCCACCACTCCCGGCCATACGTTCTTGAGCCGCGGATGCTCCTTCAGCTCGGCCCCGGTCGCCGCCGCGCCGATGCGCCAGCCGCCTTTCTCCTCGGTGATCGCGCGGGTCTCCGGGATGCGCTTGATGTCCACGATCAGCTCGGGCTCCACGACGTCGGCGCGCATCTGCACCAGCAGGTCCGTGCCGCCGGCCAGCACCCTGGCCTCGCCGTTCGCGGCGGCGAGCAGGGCCACCGCGCCTTCCAATGAATCCGGTGCCTCATATCGCATGTGGCGGGTCTCCTGGGTGGTTTGTATGCTCAGGTGAGCATCATAGCTCAGAAGCGTCCGAGTCTCAGATCGGAGACGTCGAGGCTGGTCACGCCGGTCGTGAGGAGCTCGGCCACCATCTCGCCCACTGCGAACGAGTGCTGGAAGCCGTGGCCGCAGAAGCCGATGGCGAGGTAGAGCCCCTCGATGCCGGGCGCCCAGTCGAGGATGCCGCGTCCGTCCGGCGTGAGCGGCCTCAACCCCGCCCATGCGTGACGCACCTGGGCGTGCTCGAGCACCGGCAACCGCTTGATGGCCTTCTCCACCGTCAGCTCCAGCACGCTCCAGTCCACGCTCGCCGTGTACTCCGTCCGCGCCCCGATATCGCCCGGGCTCATGAGGATGGCGCCCTGCTCGCTCCGGCAGTAGAAGCCCGATCCGAGGTCGGTCACGAGCGGCATCGGGTGCTTGATCTCGGAGAAGCTGTCGGTGACGAAGATGTGACGGCGGCGAGGATCCACCGGCAGGTCGAGGCCGACCATCCTGCCCACCAGAGGGGCCTGGGGCCCGGCGGCGTTGATCACCAGCCTCGTCTCGATCCGCCCCGCCGGCGTCTGGACCGCCACCACACGGCTGCCGTCGAGCTCGATGCCCGTCACCGGCGTCTCCTCGAAGAACTTCGCCCCGCCCGCCCGCGCCCGAGCGGCGTAGGCCTGGACCACGTCGTTGGGCGAGGCGTAGCCGTCCAGCGGCCCCCACACGGCCGCGAGCGCGTCGTCCACGCGGAGGCCCGGCACGATGGCCCGCGCGTCGTCGGGCGCGATCATCCGCACGTCCGCCCCCATGCTGCGCTGCAGCGCCACGTTGGTCGTGAAGCGCGCGACGTCCGCCTCGCTCGCCAGGATGAAGAGATATCCCTCCTGGCGGAAGTCGCACGGCACGCCCATCTCGTCCTCGAAGCGCTTGAAGAACACGATGCCGCGCAGCGAGAACTCGATCTCGACGCGCGTGGCGAACTGCACGCGGATGCCGCCCGCGGCCTTGCTCGTCGAGCCGGAGCCGATCGTTTCGCGCTCCAGCACGACGACGTCGCGCGCGCCCCGCTTCGAAAGCTGGTAGGCGATGCTCGAGCCGATGGCGCCCGCGCCGATGATGACGGTGTCGGCGGTCCGCGGAAGCGCGCTCATGCCCCGATCGTCCGCGTCACGGGCTGCGCACCGATGTCGCCGCCCATCCACCCCGGCACCACCGCCGAGAACCGCCCCGCCGTGCCGCCCGCCACGATGACCATGATCTCCTCCACAGAGGGAAACTTCGGGATGAGCGCGTTGGGATCCGAGCCGGCGGGGTCCCTCAGGCGCCCGCTCTCGGCGCCGTCGGGACCGGGCACGAGCTCCCGTGCCGGGCGACGGATAGTGTCGAAGAGGCTGCGCTTGACGTCGCGCTTGCTCCAGCCCTGCGACCCGATGGTCGCGGCGTGCTCGGGGCCGATGACCCAGAGCGTGTGGCCGTAGAGCGGAAAGCTCTTGTGGTTCCACACGCCCGCCGCCGACCAGCCGAGCGAGGCCACGAGCTGCGACGCCTCGCGGCTCGAATGATCGTTGACGATGAACGGCCCCTCGCCGGGGAAGAGCGTCACCGCGCTCTCCCCGGGCTTCGAGCCGCGCTCGACGTGGAGGGGCTCCCAGGGCGAAGCCTCCTCGTGCTCGCCGATGCAATACGTGTAGCGGCCGGGATGGCCGAGCGTGGACATCGAGATCTCTCCCGCCTTCGTGCCTCCGAGGTTGATCATGACGAGCCGGAGCGCCCGGCCGATGGTGGCGTTGGCGCGAAACCCGGGGCCGAAGACCCCGGCCGCGCAGTTGACGCCCAGGCGCGCGCGGATCGGGCCGTTGACGATGATGAGCGGCGAGGTCGCGTTGGTCGTGCCCGACTGGCCGTGGAGGTTGAACACGGGATCGCACGCCGCCTCCACGACGGCGAGGACGACGGGAAAATAGTCCGGGCGGCAGCCGGCCATGACGGCGTTGATCGCGAGCTTCTCGACGGTGGCACGCCCGAAGCTGGGCGGCACCTGGGCCACGAGCACCTCTCGCGGCCGCGCGGTCCCCGCCAGCATGCCCTCCACGCGCTCGCGCGTCGGGGGC
>WNFC01007619.1_pt1 | contig 12739 bp, 12 predicted proteins | sample 5400541 | NCBI WGS metagenome assembly WNFC01 (sample SAMN13153342, study PRJNA577476) | soil metagenome | isolation source: 120 cm saprolite under Douglas fir tree site 2 hole 2 replicate 1 | place: USA:California | collected 2015-04-18
AGGGCCACGAAGCGCGGCAAGTCTTCAACTGACCACGACAGGTCGGCGTCGCCAAAGACGACCACCTCGCCTTGCGCGGCCAGCGCGCCCGTGCGCACCGCACAGCCTTTGCCGCGGCGGTCCGTGCGCTGCAAACGCAGCCTCGGAAAATTAGCGCTCGCCTGCAGCACGACTGCCGAAGTGGCGTCCTGCGAGCCGTTGTCGACGACGATCACCTCGCAGTCGATGTGCTCGGCGCACACGAAGGCTTCGATTTGAGCGAGCGTATATGGCAGCCGCGCCTGTTCGTTATAGGCCGGGATGACCAGCGACAGGGCGAAACCAGGGCTCACGGGTCGGCCGGGCTGAGCAAGGCATAGAGCGCCTCAGCCGACACCCGTCTGCGTTGCTGAACAGCCGGCCGATCGGCCAGATGGCGCGGCAAGCTCGCCAATCCAGCAAGCTGCCCGCGCAGTGTGGCGCGCGAGTGCGCCGCCGCCGCTGGCGCTGCCGATGTGGTACACACGCGCCAGCGGCTGATAGTGGCAGCTCCAGCCGAGCAACTGAGCTCTGAATGCGAGGTCGACGTCTTCGAGGTACATGAAGAAGGCCTCGTCCAGGAGGCCCGTGTCGGCGAGCATAGCGCGCCGATAGGCGGCCGCGCCGCCCATGGCGCCGAAGATTGGGCCAGGCGTATTCCAGGTCGAGCCATCTGGCTGACCGGCACCCCGCTGGCGCGGCGCGCCGTCCCGACACATCAGATCGCCCGCGCTGTTGATCGTGTGCCGATCGGCAAAGAGGACCTTTGACGCCACCGAGCCGATTTTCGGCTGGTCGAGGAGTGTTTCGACGCACAGGCTGACCCAGTCGGGATCGGCTTGAGCGTCATTGTTGAGCAAGCACAGCACGTCGCCGCGCGCCGCGCGCAGGCCAGCGTTGACGTTGCCGCTGAAGCCGGCGTTGCGGCGCAGCCGCAGCAGCCGCACATTTGGGTACTTGCCTGTCAGCAAATCAACTGTCCCGTCGGTTGATGCGCCGTCGGCGACGATCACCTCGACGTTCGGGTACGACTGGCCCACCAGCGAATCAAGGCAAGCCGACAACAGGTGCGCCCCGTTCAGCGTCGGCACGATCACCGAAGCGAGCGGCGCCACCACACCAGTGTTTCTCCGACCAGGAACAACGAGCCCGTGACCAGCACCAGATCGCCACTCCGCGCTGCAGCCAGGGCCGCCTCGAGCGCGCCGACGAGCTCGTCGTGAATGGCGACTTCGGCGCGCGGCGCGACCTCGCGTACCAGTGGTTCCAACTCGCGCGGCGGCGCCGATCGTTCGTGGTGCGAACGCGTCAGATACACGCCGTGCGCGCGCGGCGCCAATGCTTCGAGGACGCCGTGGGTGTCCTTGCCGGCGCTCAGACCGAGCACCAGGTACAGGCGCTCGAAGCGCAGATATTTCTCTATCGCGACACGCAGCACCTCAGCCGAGGCAGCGTTGTGCGCACCATCGACGGCCAGCAGCGGTTGTTGCGCCAGCACCTGCAGGCGGCCTGGCCAGTCGACACCAGCCAGCCCGGTTTGCATCGCCGTCCGCGGCACCACGAAGCGCGGCTCGACCGTTTCCAGTGCATGCAGCGCCGCGACGGCCGTGGTCGCATTGTCGCGCTGGTGATCGCCCAGCAGACCGACCTGGGTCTCCAGCGGCGCGAAGTCGGCGTGTGTCGACTCGATCCGCATTCCTATCGCGGTCTCAGACCAGCGCCACTCGCGGCCGACTTCCTCGAGCGGGGTCGCCAGGCGCGTCGCCTCGGCCTCGATGACCAGCCGCGCCTCGTCGACCTGCGGCGCGCTGATCGCCGGTCGACCCGCCCGCAGAATGCCGGCCTTGTGCCAGGCGATCGCCGACAACGTCTCGCCGAGCGTCGGCGTGTGGTCGTAGCTGATCGGCGCGATCACCGACACCAGCGGCTCGAGCAAATTGGTGGCGTCGAAGCGACCGCCCGTGCCGACCTCGATGACGCCGATATCAATCGCCTGGCGCGCAAAAAACAGAAAGGCCAACGCAGTGCCCACCTCGAACGTCGTCGGGTCGGCGAGCTTGGCCGGAAGCCGCTCGACCGCTCGCCGAATCGGTTCGGCCAGGGCAATGACGTCGTCGACGGCGATCGGCTGCCCGTCGATGCAGGTGCGCTCGCGCCAATTGACCAGGTGCGGCGACGTGTAACGTCCGGTGCGTAAGCTCGCGGCTTGCAAACACGCGCTGGTCATCGCCACCGTGCTGCCTTTGCCCTTGGTGCCCGCCACGAGCACCGCCGCGAGCCCGCGCTCGGGGTGCCCCAGATTGGCCAGCAACGCCTGCATGCGGTCAAGCTTGAGCGCGCGTTGGGCGGCCATCTCCTCAGCCGAACGCGGCCGGGCGGAGAACGACCACACCCAATCGAGTACGGCGCGGTACTTTCGATCGGGTTCGAGGGCATCCGGTGGTAGACTGTGGCCAGGTTCGGCCGCCGTCGGGCTACGCAAGGCAGGCGCCGTCCACCTCGCACCACCCTGGGAGACTCGCTGCTGCTTGGCCACCTCCACGCGCAAGCGCTACTTGATCATTGGCAACGGCGCGTCTGGCACGTACTGCGCCGAGACGATACGGAAAACCGACACTGAGGGGGAGATCACCCTCCTCACCAACGAGCCGTACCCTCTCTATAACCGCGTCGCCTTACCGCCCTTCCTGCGCGATCAGGCCAAGCGCGAGAAGGTGTTCTTGCGCACGCCCGAGCAGCACGAGGAAAAGGGTATCAAGCTGCTGGTCAATACGCATATCAACGCCCTGGACACCGAGACGCGCACCGCCACCGCGGCTGATGGCCAAACATTTTCGTACGATCGCTTGCTGATCGCGACTGGCGGTCGGCCCAATCCGCTGCCTGCGCCGGGCGCGACGCCCGACGTCAAGGGCATCTACAACTTCCAGTACTGGGACGACGCGGCCGCCATCCGCGAGCGAATCAATACCGCCAAGCACGCCGTGGTGGTCGGCGGCAGCTACATCGCCTACGAGCTGGCCGAAGCCTATCGGCACCACGGTCTGGCGGTCACGTGGCTCATCCGCGGCCCACGCTTTTTGAGGCAGGTGCTCGACGAAGACGGCGGCGCACTGGTCGACGACATCGCTCGGGCAGCGGGCGTGGATATCCACTACGGCGGTGAAGTCAAGGAAGTCCACAGCAAAGACGGCCAGGTGTGTGGGGTCACGACGACCACGGGCGAGTACCTCCAATGCGACATGATCGGTGTCGGCCTGGGCGTCAAGATGAACGTGGACTTTCTCAAAGGCACGCCCATCGAAGTTCGCGGCGGCATCGTGACCAGCGAGTACCTCGAGACGAACGTCGACGATGTGTTCGCCGCGGGCGACGTGGCCGAGTTCTTCGACGTCTCGATTGGACTGCACAACCAGATGGGGACGTGGAATAACAGCGTCAGCCACGGGCGTATCGCCGGCGCGAACATGCTCGGCGAGCGCAAGTTCTACAACGACGTGCCGATGTACTCGACCGGCCTGTTCGACTCGCGCATCCGCGTCATGGGTTTGACCCCGGCCAACGTGCCGGACCTGGAAAGCTGGGAAAGCCTCGACGCGTCCAAGGGCAATTACCAGCGCCTGTTCTTCAAAGATGGCCGCCTGGTGGGCGGTTGCCTGATCGGCGACATCAAGATGCAAACGCGCATCATTCAGTTGATCCAGAGCCGCCAGACAACCCCTGAATCCGACCGCGGCAAGCTGCTGGCCGCCTAGAGGAATGCCGGCGCGCCTCCTGGAAGGCCGGCCGGTCGCCGAAGCGATCTGGCGTCAGGTCGAGCCGCGTGCCGCGCAGTTCGCCGAACGAGCCGGCCGCCCGCCGTGTCTCGGCCTGGTCGGCGGCGCGGATGAGGCCGCGGCGGCATACGGGCGGCAAATCGAGCGGCAGTTCACGCGGCACGGCTTGTCGGTGACCGCCCGTTCAGCCAGCGCAATCGACATGCTCTGGGCTATCGGCCAGTCGAACCTGGATGATGCTATCGATGGCATTGTGGTCCTGACACCGCTCCCCGAGGGCGTCGATGCCGAACAGGCCGTCTTAGCCATCGAGCCGACAAAAGACGTCGATGGCCAACACCCAGTCAATCTGGGGAAGCTTGCACAACGGCGGCGCGCTTTCGCACCAGCCACCGCCCTGGGGGGTCTACGCCTTTTGCAGCATTACGACATTCCATTGCAAGGCGCACGCGCAGTTGTGGTCGGACGTAGCCCGGTGGTGGGCCTGCCGTTGGCCTTGCTGTTGATCGACGCGGACGCCACGGTCAGCGTCTGCCATTCGCGCACGGCCGATCTCGCCCGCATCACGCGCGAAGCGGACATCCTGTGTGTGGCCGTGGGTCGGCCACACCTGATCGGGTCTGAATATGTCACACCGGGCAGCGTGGTTCTCGATTTCGGCACCAACCCGGGCCCCGACGGTGCGCTGCTCGGCGACGTAGACACCGAAGTGGTAACCAGGGTCGCAGCGGCGATTACACCTGTGCCGGGCGGCACTGGACCAACGACGGTGGCCGTCCTGGCTGAACAGACCGTCCGCGCCGCCGAAGAGCGCCTTGGCCGAAGTTGAATCCGCGCGCGCCCACGTGCGCCTGGCCGGCCGGGTACAGGGCGTCGGCTTTCGCTACGCGGCTGCCGACGAGGCGCGTCGCCGCCGGCTCACCGGCTGGGTGCGAAATCTTGACTCGGGCAGCGTCGAGGCAGTCTTCGAGGGACCGCGCGCGTTGGTCGAGGACATGCTGCGGTGGTGCACCGACGGTCCGCCTGGCGCCTACGTGCGCGACGTGCATGTCGCCTGGGACGAGCCGCCCGAGCACTTCACACGCTTCGAAATTCGTCATACTGCCGGCTTCTAGAAGCGAACACGTGGACCAAAACTTGCGTTAAACCCAGAACGCTCGCGCTCCGGCGCGCGATACGATTCAGCCTGTCGGGAGGCGTTAGTACACAGATGCGCCTGAAAGAACTTCGCGGACTTCCGGTCATCGATCCCACCGCGGCGCGCAAGATCGGCACGGTGCAGGACTACCAGGTCGACCCGGCGTCAGGTCGATTGGCCGCGCTGGATCTCAACAGCGTCGAAAACGGAGATGGCGAACGTATTCTCGCCGCGCGCATCCGGCGCGTTGGGAGCAACGCGGTCATTCTCACCCCGCGCGGCGGCCAGACGACAGGCACCCCACCCGAGATCAACGAGCGCTGGCTCGACGCCTCGACGCTCCAGGGACTCGAAGTCATGGGCGACGACGGCAATCGCATCGGCCGCCTGGTCGACGCGGCCTTTGACCAGGACAGCCTGGAGGTCGACGCCTATCTGTTGCGCTCAGGCGGCTTCGACCAGCTGTTTGGCCGCCGTGGTCGAATCCAGCCCGCCAAGGTGCACGCGTGCAGTCGCGAGCTGATGATTTTTGCGACCGGCCATCTCAAGGAGCTGCCCACGGCAACGCCGATTGTCGAAGAGACTGCCTCACCGACGCTCAGCCTGCGCATGCCGCTCAAGCCCGAGGATCGACTGCCGGCGCCGTCGGCCGAGAAGGAGCCCGAGGCTCAGCCCGTCGGGGCGCACAGCAACTCGGTCGCAACGCGCAGCCGCTAGCGCTCAGCCGTCAGCCGTCAGCAATCGTCTGATGGCTGACAGCTGATAGCCAAAGGCGAATAGCTCATTGCTAACTGCTAATTGCCGTTAGCATTAGCCCGATGGCCGTGTCGGTTTCGACTTCCGCGTCTTTCCAGCAGACGACGCTGGACAATGGTCTGCGGGTAATCCTGCGCGAGGTCCGCGAGCGCCCGCTCGTCGGCGTGTGGATGTGGTATCGCGTCGGCGGCCGCAACGAGCTGCCTGGCACGACGGGCGTTTCGCACTGGGTCGAGCACATGCTGTTCAAGGGCGGCAAGCGCTTCGGGAAAGGTGAGATCACCAAAGAGATCTCGCGCCGCGGCGGCGCCTTGAACGCGTTTACCTGGATCGATTGCACCGCCTACTTCGAAACCCTGCCCGCCGACGAGATCGACCTGGCGCTGGCGATCGAGTCGGATCGGATGTATGACACCCGCATCGAGCCGGACGAAGCTGAGGCCGAACGGACCGTCGTCATCAGCGAGCGGGAAGGCAGTGAGAATTTTCCCGAGTTCTGGCTCCGTGAAGAAGTGCAGGCGGTCGCCTGGCGCGAACACCCCTATCGTCTGGGGGTAATCGGGCCGAAAAGCGACCTGCGCGCGATGACCCGCGAGAACCTGTACGACCACTACAAGCGCTTCTATATGACCAACAACACCACGCTGGTGATGGTCGGCGATTTTTCGTCGGCTGAGCTGCTCGACAAGATTCACGGGGAGTTCGACAAGCATCCCGCGGGGCCAAATCCGCCTGAGCTGCAGATCGAAGAACAGCCGCAGACGGGCGAACGGCGAGTAAGCGTGAGTCGGCCGGGGCCGACGCATTATGTCATGCTGGCCTATCATGCGCCCGAGGCCAGCCACACCGACGCCGCGGCCATGGTCGTGCTCAGCTCATTGCTCGGCGGCGCGTCCAGCCCGATTGCCTGGGGCGGCGCGCGCGGCCTCGGCCGCAGCTCGCGACTCTATCGCGCCCTGATCGACGGCGAGATTGCCAGCTCCGTTTCGGCCGGCTACGAGCTGACCCTCGATCCCTATCTGTTCGCCATCGACGCGACGCTGCGCAACGGCGTCGAGCCCGCCCGCGCCGAGGCGGCTATCGCACACGAAATCCAAAAGATTCAACGCGAAGGTGTCCCCGCTGACGAGCTCGGGCGAACGAAACGTCAATTGCACGCACAGGTGGTCTATTCGCTCGAGGGCGTGACCAATCAGGGCTTCGCGCTGGGCTTCATGGACCTCGTCGCCGGTGATGCCGCCGGCTGGGAAACGTTCCCGGCGGCCCTTCAGAGCGTGACCCCTGAAGATGTCCAGCGCGTCGCCAACACCTACCTGGTTGACAAGCAGCGCACCACCGGCTGGTTCTTGCCCGAGAACGGGGAGTCACGCTGATGGCAACCCCCACTTCGGGAGGGCTTGCCGCGGCAGGTAGCGCACTGCGCCCCCAGCGCACGCAGCTCGACAACGGCCTGGTCCTGTTGCACAACCGCGCGGCGGCCAATCCCTCAGTCGTCGTCCGCGCGTTGATCCGCGCCGGCTCGAGTCGCGAGACTCGTGACGAACACGGCATTGCCGGGCTCACCGGGCGGATGCTTCGCCAGGGCACCCAGAACATCGGCAAGGCCGCGCTGGCCGAAGAGTTGGACGGCATGGGCGCCGGCTTGTCGGTCGACGTCGGCTATGCCCTGGCCGTCATTTCGATCAAGTGCTTGAGCGGCGATTTCAACCGGGCGATGGAGATCCTGAGTGAGCTCGTGCGGCGGCCGACATTTCCGGCCGACGAACTGGAGCGTCTCAAGGGTCAGATCCTGACCGATCTGAAAGAGATGGACGACAACACGCGGGTCGTGTCCGAGCGCACCTGGCGCGAGCTAGCTTATCCCGCAACGCATCCCTACCACCGATTGACGGTCGGCAACGCGACCAGCGTGCAGGCGGCCACGCGTGACGCTCTCAGCGCCTTTCTCAACGCGTGGTACGGAGCCAACCAGACCACGCTGATGGTGGTCGGCGACGTGGCTCTCGATGAAGCCACCGCGGCAGCCGACCGCAACCTCGGCGATTGGCCGACGGTACGCACCGAGCGCGTCGAGGCCACACTCCCCGCCACGGACCTGCCGCCCAAGCAATTGCGCGAAGTCGACATGGTGGGCAAGACGCAAGGCGATGTGTCGATTGGCTTGCCCACACTCGAGCGCACGTCGCCCGATTTCTACGCACTGAGTTTCGCCAATCACATCCTCGGTCGGATGTACTTCATGGGTCGCTTCGGCGAGAAAGTCCGCGACGAGCAGGGGCTAGCCTACTACGCCTACTCGGAGCTGAACGCGAGCTACGGCCGCGGTGCGTGGCTGATACGGGCGGGGGTCAACCCGCGCAACCTGGACAAGGCGCTCGGCAGTATCGACGCCGAGCTCAAGTCGTTTCTGGACGACGGACCAACGCCCGCCGAGCAAGCCGATGGCGTGACGAGCCTGCTGGGCAGCTTGCCCCGACAGCTCGAAACGAATGAAGGCGCCGCCGCGGTCATGGGTGAAATCGAGCTCTACGATCTCGGGCTCGACTACCTGGAACGCTACCCAGATATCGTCAGATCGCTCACCCGCGAGCAGGTGACCGAGGCCGCCCGCCGCTGGATTCAGCCCGACCACCTGGTCACGGCTATCGCCGGACCGCCGCGCGCCTGAGGTTTTGCGCCGTCGTTTCGCCGTCGACCGCGAGCCGCTGCGCGTGTGTCTGGAACGCACCGTCGAGCTCGAGGGGCCGCGGTTGCGGCTGCGCGATTGGCCAGGTTTTAACGGGCCGGTGGTGCACGTGCCCGACCCACTGTCGCCAGACGACGTCATCTTCGACACGCTAGGGGCGGCGTTGGCACCTGGCTACCGCGTAGTGAGCATCGAACCCCGCGCGAGTCAGCCCTATCAGGTTCAGGCCATGGACATCCTTGGAACTCTCGATCAGTTCGGCTTCGAAAAGCCCGTCTTGATCGGCGAACGCCTCGGTTGCGTCACCGCGCTGCTGCTCGCCGCCTGGCACCCTGGCCGCGTGGCGCGCCTGGTCCTGATCGACCCGACCTACGAAGCTCCGCATGCGCAGCAAGACACTCTCGAGGCCCGCTCTCTGAGAGAATGTCCGCCCGATTGGCCGTCGCTGCGCGATGCCGTGCAGTGTCCGCTCCTGGAGTTGGCCTGGACTGACGCAGCTCCGAACAACCTGCAGACATTCCTCCGGCTACCATAAGCAGGGTGGGGCTGGAGCCCGTTCTGGCGGCGCTGGTGACCCTGATCGGGATCGCGCTGACGTCGGCCGGGGTATTCACGCATATAGGCCCCGCGGGTTCGCCGTTGGTTGCGCCCGGCGCACTGCTGGCCCTGATCGGCGGAGGCTGGCTGGGCGTGAGTCTGGCCCGGCGTGATGTGCGTCTGTGGCGCGGCTCGCAGACCATCGATACGCGGCAGTCCGATAGCAGCGAGGCCGCGTAGTGCCCACGCGCCAGATCGGCTGGAACGTCAGCGAAATCGCGTTCGCGGTCATGTATGTCCTGGTGGCCGTCCAGGCGCTGGTCCTCGGGTACGCCTTTACCCGGCGCGTCCTGATGTGGCGCAGCGGACGATCGTTCAAGCCGGTTGATCGCATCGGCGAGCGCGTGCGCCGGGCACTGGCGGTGGTCTTTCTGCATCGGCGCCTGATTCGGCCCGGGTACGTCTACGCCGGGCTGATGCACCTGTTCATCTTCTGGGGTTTTGTCGTTTTGTTTATCGGCACGCTCATCGTCCTGCTAGAAGCCGATATTGTCCGCCCATACTTTGGCGTCAGCTTTTACCAGGGCACGTTCTACGTTGCTTACAAGCTGGTCATTAACTTCTTCGGCTTGCTGTTCTTGATTGGCCTCTTGATGGCTGTTTACCGCAGGTACGGTCAGAAGTTGCCCAAGTTCAGGCGCAATCTCTCCGACGATGCCATTGTGCTCGGTATTTTGCTCTTCCTGGGGATCACTGGTTTCCTCCTCGAGGCGCTCCGCCTGTCGGCTACCCGTGATCCAGCCGCGCCGATCCACTGGGTGGCGTACCCGCTGACGTTGCTGCTGAATGGCGTCGATCCCGCCGTGCTGGGCGGCGTGCACGGCGTGACCTGGTGGTCGCACATGCTGGCCACCACCGCCCTGCTGGTCTATATCCCCGTTTCCAAGCTGGCCCACATCTTCACCGGCCCGGCCAACGTCTTTTTCCGCGCGACGGATCCGCGGGCGGCACTGCCCTTGATCGCCAACATCGAAGAGCAAGAGCACTTCGGCGTGGCCAAGCTCGATGACTTCTCCTGGAAACAATTGCTCAATTTTGACGCCTGCATGCGCTGCGGTCGGTGTCTGGACTTTTGCCCGACCTTCAACACCGGCAAACCGTTGAAGCCGCGCCAGTTGATCGTCGAGATCGGCGCGTATATGAATCGTCAGGCGGGACTGCTGGCCGGGCCGGCAGGTCCGAGGTTCGACGAAGCCGGCGTGCGTGGCAACGATCTCGTTTCGACGCGCGAGCCAACCCTGGCCCAAGTGCCGCTGATGACCGATCTGATTGGCGACATCGTGTCCGAAGACGAGCTGTGGGACTGCACCACCTGCCGCGCGTGCATGGAGCAGTGCCCGGTCAGCATCGAGCACGTACCGTTGATCGTGGAGATGCGTCGCAATCTCGTCCTCGAGCAGAGCAAGTTTCCACAGGAGCTGGTCACCCTCTTCAACAATCTGGAGCGCAATTCCAACCCGTACTCGTTCCCGGCCAGCTCGCGCGCCGATTGGGCTGCATCGGCCGGCGTGCAAGAGCTGGCTCAGGTGGCGGACCCGAGCTCCCTGGAGATCATCTACTGGGTTGGCTGCATGTCGTCGTTCGACGCGCGCAACCAGCGCGTCGCCACAGCTCTGGCACGGATTTTCACCGCCGCCGGGGTGAAGTTCGCGATTCTCGGCAAAGAAGAGGGCTGCAGCGGCGATCCGGCGCGGCGCGCTGGCAACGAGTACCTGTACCAGATCCTGGCGCAGACCAATATCGACCGCCTCAGCCAGTATCAGCCGAAGCGCATCGTCGCCAGCTGCCCGCACTGCTTCAACACACTCAAGAACGAATACCCGCAGCTGGGCGGCACCTTCGACGTCGTCCATCACAGCCAGTTCATCCAGGAGCTCATCGACGCGGGCCGACTTGCGGTCGCAGCTGGCACGCTGGAGAAGCCGGGCATGGCCTACCACGACCCGTGCTACCTCGGGCGCTACAACGAGGTGTACGACGAGCCGCGCGATGTTCTGAGCAAGGTTTCGGGTGGTTTCGTCGAGCTCCCCCGCTGTCGGGACCGCGGCTTCTGCTGCGGCGCGGGCGGGGCACGCGCCTTCATGGAAGAAAAGCGCGGCACGCGCATCAGCCACAACCGCCTGAACGAAGCGATAGGCACCGATGCCAGCGGGGTCGCCGTGGCCTGTCCGTTCTGCGTGACCATGTTCGAAGATGGGGTTCGGGCCTTGAACGTCGAGGAGCGGTTCGCGGTGCGAGATATTGCCGAGATCGTGGCGGACGCGCTTCCGACGGCTGACTGCTGACTGCTGACAGCTACGTTTTGCTAACGTTGACCTCGATGGACATCGTCGTCACGGTCAAGCAAGTCCCCGATCCGGATATCCCGCCGACCCACTTCAGGGTCGACGAGGTGGCCAAAAAGGTCATCCCGCCGGCCGGGGTCTCGCCGGTCATGAATGGCTACGATGCCCACGCGCTCGAAGCCGCGCTGCGCCTCAAGGAGCAGCTCGGCGGCAAGGTCACGGTGATCAGCCTGGGGCCTGATTCGGCCCGCGACGCACTCAAGCGGGCCATCGCCATGGGTGCCGACGCCGCCATCCACGTGAACGACCCAGCCCTGAACGACGCCGACAGCACGATCACGGCGCTGGCTCTGGCGACCGCGATCAAGAAGCTCGAGCACGTCGACCTGGTGCTGTGCGGGCGCCAGGCATCAGACACCGACGGGGGCCAGGTGCATCTCGGCGTGGCGAGCCACCTCGGTTTGCCCGCCGTATCGCCCGTTCAGAAAATCGACGAGGCCTCGGCCGAATCACTGGTGGCCGAGCGCATCGTCGAAGATGGTTATCAGCGGTTGAAGATTCGCTTGCCGGCGTTGCTGGGCGTCTCGAGTGAGATCAACGAGCCGCGCTACCCGCCGCTCAAGGGCATCATGGCCGCCGGCCGAGCTCAGATTCCGGTCTGGACCGCGGCCGACCTCGGACTCGACCCGTCGAGAGCCAAGGTGCAGCTGCGGCGGCTGTACGTCGAGACGCGCGAAGCGCGGGTCGAGCTCATCGAAGCCGACTCGCTCGGCGAAGCAGACGCGCGAAGCGCGGGTCGAGCTCATCGAAGCCGACTCGCTCGGCGAAGCGGGGACGAAACTGGCCGACAAGCTACGTGAAGCGAGGTTGGTGTAGCCATGGCCGGCGTGCTGCTCATTGCCGAGGTGTCCGGCGAGCAACTGGCGGCCACGACGGCCGAGCTGGTCGCCGAGGGCGGGCGAGTGGCCAAAGAGCTGGGCGGCGGACCGCTGACCGTGCTGCTCGCCGGCAAGAACATTCAGGGTCTCGCCAGCAGCCTGGGTCAACTCGGAGTCGAGAAGGTACTGGTGGCCGACAGCCAGGGCGCCACACCGCCCTCACCACAGTGGCTGTTGGCCGCGGCCGAGCAAGCGGCGAAGCAAGCCGAACCTGACGTGATCTTGCTCACCCACGCCGGCGGCGCGCGTGACCTCGGGCCGTCGCTCGCCTATCGGCTGGGCAGCGGCATCGTGACCGACTCGACTGCCCTGCGAGTCGACGGCGGCGAGCTCGTCATCACCAAACCGGTCTTCGGTGGCAGCGCCATCGCCGAGTTTTCCATCAGCGGCACGCCCAAGGTCGTCACGCTGCGGCCGCGCGCTTTTGAGCCGACTGAGCCGACTGAGCCGACTGAGCCCGCCGGGCCGCCAACTGCCCGTGAGGCGCAGGTCGAAGCGCTCGCCGTGCCCGACACAGACGGCGCCGTCGAAGTCCTCGAGGAGGT
>WNFC01007205.1_pt1 | contig 12736 bp, 9 predicted proteins | sample 5400541 | NCBI WGS metagenome assembly WNFC01 (sample SAMN13153342, study PRJNA577476) | soil metagenome | isolation source: 120 cm saprolite under Douglas fir tree site 2 hole 2 replicate 1 | place: USA:California | collected 2015-04-18
GCTCGAACAAAAAATACGCCGCTACGAGCACGCCCGGTGGACGACGGACGACAATCGCCGCGTCTTTCCCTTCGAATGGGGCCTGGAGCACATCGGCGGACGGCGCGATGAGCCCGATCCGCGCGCGTTTCTAAATGCCTGGGTGGATGAGACGCTGGCTCACAGCGACGACTGGTTTGCTGTGACCCCTGCCGATGATTATTTGCTGCATCCTCCCGAGAATGGCGCATCGGGCGGCCGTGTGCTTACGTTCACGAGCCAGATTGTGTCGCCGTGGCCGAAAAATAATCTCGTGCATGCGCGTTTCTTCCGTGCACGGGCGTCCGGCCCGGCGGTCGTGCTTCTTCCTAACTGGAACGCCAAATGGAATGGCCAGTTGAACCTCTGCCGATGGCTGAATGCGCTGGGCATCACTGTGCTGCGGCTTTCTCTTCCGTATCACGACCGGCGAGTCGCTCCCGGCCACGAGCGCGCCGACCAACTGGTCGGGTCGAACGTCGGCCTCACGCTGCAGGCCACGCGCCAGGCGATTACAGACACGCGGCGCTCTCTGCGGTGGCTCGAACAGCAAGGCTACACGCGGCTGGGCCTCGTTGGCACGAGCATCGGTTCCGCTGTGGGCTCGATCACCATGGCGCACGACCCTGCTGTGCGTGCCGGCGCGTTTCTGCACGTCTCCACGTATTTTGCCGATGCGGTCCGCACGGGCATGACCACGATGCATGTCTGGGAGGGTCTGCGATCGAAGGTGACGGAGGACGAGCTTCGCCGCTACTGGACGCCCGTCAGCCCTGTACCCTACATGCACCGCCTGCGCGATACGGGGCAGCGCCTCCTGATGGTGGGCGGCCGCTACGATCCGACTTTCTGGTACGAATTCACCGACGAAATGTTTTCTACTCTGCGGGAGAAGGGAATTCGCCTCGAAACGCTGGTCCTGCCTTGCGGTCACTATTCACTTGAACTTGCGCCCTTCGCATTTCCCGCCGGACTCCGCCTGGGATTGTTTCTCTTCGAAGCGTTAGCATAGAAAAAAACCGGCTTGAAGCTAGCCCACGTTTTTCACGACGATCTGAGTTGGCGGAACGAATACTGCGAATCTTTTTGCTGGGCACCGCATCTTTGTGGCGCCGTCTCGCCGGCGGTTTTTTAATCAGGCCACGTAGCGAAAAAACGCCGGCGGGACGCCGGCGCCACGGAATCAAGCGGAAACTTGTCATTCGGGCGTATTGCGGCGATATTTCGGACCCTTTGTGAGAAATACGGGCGAAGGGTTGTGCGAAACAACTGGAGAAACTTTTTAGCCTGGATTGCGAGCGTGGGTGGCACGAAGCGCGGGATTTCGTGCCCTCGTTTTCTTGCACGAGCATTGGGAAACCGGCTGAAGACGGCGCGGCTATCCTCCGCGCCCAAAAAAACGCCCCCGACAACAGGGTCGAGGGCGTTCCTGTTTCCAGTGTAAAGCTGGGCCACCGGCAATCTCGCGGGTGCGCAAACTTAAATATCGTAGTACAGGTGGAACTCATACGGATGCGGCCGCATCCGCACAGGGTCCACCTCATTCTTCCGTTTGTATTCGATCCAAAGCTCGAGGAAGTCCTCGGCGAAGACGCCGCCCTCGGTGAGGAACTTGTGATCCTTTTCGAGTTCGTTGAGCGCTTCATCAAGCGAGCCCGGCATCAAAGGAATTCTTGCCGCTTCCTCTGGTTCTAGATCGAAGCTGTCCTTATCGAGTGGCTGGCCTGGGTCGATCTTGTGCTTGATGCCGTCGAGTCCGGCCATCAGCATGGCCGAGAAGGCGAGGTAGGGATTACAGGACGCGTCCGGTGGCCGGAACTCGAGCCGCTTGGCCTTGGGGCTCTCCGAATACACTGGAATACGGACCGCAGCCGAGCGGTTGCGTTTTGAATACGCCAGGTTTACAGGGGCTTCGTAACCGGGCACCAGGCGCTTGTACGAGTTCGTGCCAGGAGCAATGATCGCCGACAGGGCGCGAGCGTGCTTGAGCAGACCGCCCGCGTACCACAGCGCCATCTGCGACAGGCCGGCGTACTTGTCGCCCGCAAACAGCGGCTTGTTTTTCAGCCACAACGACTGGTGCGTGTGCATGCCCGAACCGTTGTCCGAAAAAATCGGCTTGGGCATGAAGGTGACGGTCTTGCCGTACTGGTGGGCGGTGTTTTTTATGATGTACTTATACTTCATCATGTTGTCGGCCGATTTCAAAAGCGTATCGAATCGCAGGTCGATTTCCGCCTGCCCGGCCGTCGCAACCTCGTGGTGATGGCACTCCACGTCCATCCCGATGGCGATCATTTTCAAAACCATTTCCGAACGCAGATCCTGGAAGTGATCGGCGGGCGGCACCGGGAAATAACCTTCCTTATACCGCGGCCGGTAACCGAGATTGTTTTCCTCGCGGCCTGAATTCCAGCGGCCCTCATCGGAATCGATGTAATAAAAACCGTGTTGCGGCGCCTGATCGAAACGGATGCTGTCAAAGATAAAGAACTCCGCCTCGGCCCCGAAGAAAGCCTTGTCGGCGATTCCAGTGGACTCCAGATACTCCTCTGCTCTCTTGGCCACGTGCCGCGGGTCGCGGTGATAGGGCTTCTGCGACGGAGGGTCCGTGGCGTCCCCGATCATCACCAGCGTCGGCGTATCGCGGAACGGATCGATGAACGCAGTCTCCGGATCCGGAATCAGCAACATGTCCGATTCGTGAATCGAAGCCCATCCTCGAATCGAGCTGGCATCGAACCCAAACCCTTCTTTGAATGACTTTTCGTCCAGTTCGCCGATGGGGTAGCTGACGTGTTGCCAGATGCCGGGCACATCGATGAAACGAAGGTCAAGAATCTTTGCATTGTTCTTCTTTGCAAATTCAAGTACGCCTTTTGGGTCCATTCGCTCTCCTTGAGGATTAAGTAGGAATGTTGGCCGTCCCGCCGGGGGAAACGGGAATGTACTCAAACCGGGCGGGACCGTCAAGCGCGCCGTACGTGATTTTTTAGATGGGCTGGATCAATATTCTTTATGAATTCCTTATGGCTCGTTTGGCAACCCTCCACGCCATCACAGCTTGTGCGGGACCCTCGGGCCTTCAATGTCGCGCCCGCCTCTACGGCTTGCCGAAATACTCTCACGTTTTGTGGGTCGTGCCTTTAGCACGAAATAACGGCTCCGTTTCCCTCGGGGTTTTAACCCCTGAAGGTCGCAAGCTGCATTTCCCCAAAAACTTTCCAGGTGGGCATGTCCCTGAGCCCAGCCGTGGGAGATCTCTGGCCTCTCTCAGTCGTAATACTCCTGCCCGAGATGCGTAATCAAATCCTCGCCCATCATCCAACGCAGCGTATTCTTCAACTTCATCGACTGGATAAACAAATCGTGCTCCGGGTACAGCTCCGGCGCGCACATCGGAGACTTGAAGTAGAAGCTCAGCCATTCCTGGATGCCGCGCATCCCGGCGCGCTTCGCCAGGTCCAAGAACAACACCAAATCCAGCACGATCGGCGCGGCCAGGATCGAGTCGCGGCACAAAAAATCCACCTTGATCTGCATCGGATAGCCCAGCCACCCGAAGATGTCGATATTGTCCCAGCCTTCCTTGTTGTCCCCGCGCGGCGGATAATAATTGATGCGCACCTTGTGGTGAATCTTGCCGTAAAGGTCGGGGTAAAGCTTCGGCTGGAGAATATATTCGAGTACGCCGAGCTTCGACTCTTCCTTCGTCTTGAACGATTCGGGGTCGTCCAAAACTTCACCGTCGCGATTTCCCAATATGTTGGTCGAAAACCATCCATTCATCCCCAGCAGGCGCGCCTTGAACCCCGGGGCAAGAATGGTCTTCATCAGAGTCTGCCCCGTCTTGAAATCCTTGCCGCAAATCGGCACGCCGTGTTGCCGCGCGAGGCCGGTGAGCGCCGGGACATCCACGGTCAAATTGGGAGCCCCATTCGCAAACGGCACGCCGCTCGTGATCGCCGCCCACGCGTACAGCATCGAAGGCGCGATCGCCGCATGGTTCCCCTTCATCGCCGCCACAAATGTTTCGGGCGTTGCATACACGGCGTGCGGCTTGAGGAAGATTTCAGTCGATCCGCACCAGATCACAACCGTGCGCGAGACTCGGTTCTTCTTCTGGAACTTCTGAATATCATCGCGAATCTGCAGCGCCAGGTCGTATTTCGTGCGCCCTTTTTTCACGTGCGTTCCGGAAAGTTTCTTCACGTAGTTCTGGTCGAACGCCGCCTTCATCGGACGAATCTTGCTCAGGAATTTCTTCACTTCGGCCAGATGTTCGGGCCCAAGCACGGCCGCGTTCTTGGCAGCCTCATACGCGGTGTCCGGGAAAATGTCCCATCCCCCGAACACGATGTTTTCGAGTTTCTCGAGCGGCACAAAATCCTGAATCGATGGAGACCTCCCGTCGGTCCGTTTCCCGAGGCGAATCGTTCCGAGCTGTGTAAGCGATCCCACAGGCTTCGCTTTCTTGCGCCGCACCAGGTCGACGCCGGCCATGAACGTAGTTGCCACGGCTCCCATCCCCACTGTGAGTACTCCAAGTTTTCCTTTTGGCGGAGCGATAGCGGAAAGCCGGCGCATTCGTTTCTCTCCTGTGTTCATGAATGTGTCTGGAACGATGAAACTGCCTAGGCGTCTCGTTTACGCGGTACTAGATTCGCGAACCCCTGTGCGCAAACAACGTATCATGCGTGAATGCGTGCAGATTTGCAAACTGGAAACGCAAAAGCCAGGCCGCTAAATTCTCCGTGAAGTCCAATGCGTCGGCGCAGTGGTTTAAGTAGCGCCGGCGTCTCGCCGGCTCCTCGGTGGCTTAGCCGGGAAAATATCTGGGTAAAATCTCAACTGGATTTTCGCGATTTGCCCTTCTCACGCCCGCCTGAAGCAGCGGCAGCATGGTGCTTGCCGTTTGACGCCCCGCCCCGTTTCGGCCGCAGCGCCGCCAGAAGTTTCTCAACGGGGAGCGTGTTGATGACATCCTTCTTTTCAAGCCACCCGCGCCGCGCCATTTGAACGCCGTACCGCATCGCCCCGAGCCCTCGCGTTGTATGCGCGTCGGTCGAGATCACGATTTTCACGCCGCGATCCTTCGCCATTCGCAGATGCGTATCCTTCAAATCCAGGCGTTCCGCCGCGGCATTGCATTCCATGACCACTCCGTATTTCTGTGCGGCGTCGAGAATCCGCTCCATGTCGTAGGCATACGCGTCCCGGCGCAGCACCAATCGCCCGGTGGGGTGTCCGACAATTTGCGTGTAGGGATTTTCTATTGCCGCGAGAATCCGTTCCGTCATTTCCGCCCGCTCGAGATTCATGTAGGAGTGAATCGAGACCAGGACGACGTCGAGCTGTGCCAGGACCTCATCGTCCAAGTCCAGTTTCCCATCCTTCAACACGTCCACTTCGCTGCTCGCGAGCACGCGGATTCCCAATCCCGCGGCATTGGCGGCGCGTATCTTCTTGATCTGCTCGAGTGTGCGCTTTTCATCCAGGCCGTTCGCGACCGTCACAGCCTTGCTGTGATCGGTCAACGAAATATACTCGTACCCGAGCTTCTTCGCCGCCAGCGCCATTTCCTCGATCGAATTCTTCCCGTCGCTTGCCGTCGTATGCATTTGCAGATCGCCGCGAATGTTCTTCAGCTCGACCAGATCGGGCAGGCGGTGTTCAGCAGCCGCGTCGATCTCGCCCGTGTTTTCGCGCAGCTCCGGCGGAATGTAGTCGAGCCCCAGCTTGGTGTAGATTTCCTTTTCGGTCTCGCTCGCGACGGGCCGCTCGCCTTTGAGCGTCGCCAGAGCGTATTCGTTCAGCGTCAATCCCATTTTGTTCGCGCGCCCGCGCAACGCCACGTTGTGCTCTTTTGATCCGGTGAAATACAGCAGCGCCGCTCCAAAGCTTTCCTTCTCGAGTAGCCTCACGTCCACTTGCAGCCCGGTCTTCAAAACAAAGCTAACTTTATTCTCGCCGTGCGCCAGCGTCTGATCGATTTCCGGATATTTCAAAGTGTGCTCCGAAATTCCCTCGATCGTCTTCGGTGCATGCTTTCCCGGAGCCAGAGTAACAAGTAAATCGAGATCGCCCACCGTTTCCTTGCCACGCCTTAGAGATCCCGCCGGCGTCACCGATTCAACCGTCTTGCCAATCCCGCGTATATATGAGACGAGCTTTTCCGCTTCTTCCTCCGCTACATCGATATGGAAACGCCCCGCGGATTTCTTGAAGACCTCGACGGCTTTCAGAATATTCTGCTCGCTCTTTTCGCCGAAGCCTGCCAGATCGCGCAGCTTTCCATCGCGCGCCAGCTTTTCCACTTGCTCGACGGTCCCGGCCTTGAATGTCTTCCAGAGAAAAGCCACCTTCTTGGGTCCGAGCGATTGCAGCGTCAAAAGGTCCAGCAGGGTCGCGGGATATTTCTTGAGAAGCTTTACCCGGAGAGAATAGTCGCCGGTCTTGAGGATTTCCTCGATGTGGTCGGCCATGCCATCGCCAATGCCGGGCAGGGCCAACAATTTCTTGCGGTCCGCGGCAAGCTCTTCGACCGATTCTGGGAGGCTATCGAGTAATTCCGCGGCGCGTTCGTAGCTGCGAAAGCGCCCAATCATCGCGCCATCGATTTCGAGCAGTTGCGCGGTTTCGCGCAGCGCGCGCGCCACTTCCCGGTTCTCCATAAGAATAACCGAAGCCCTTGTAGCGCCAGCCTTCAGGCGGGCATTGATTTGAATCAAGAAAGCTGCACAAGCACCTTGCTGAAAATCCGAAACGCTTTGTGGGTCGCGGCTTCAGCCGCGACATCAAGAGCCGCTCGAGCTAGCGGCTTTAGCCGCTGGCGCGTGAGTAACGCGCCCTCTAGTTCCCCAGAATATACGCAAACATCAGCGGCGCCACAATCGACGCGTCCGATTCAATCACGAACCGCGGCGTGGCCGCCTCCAGTTTTCCCCACGTGATTTTTTCGTTGGGCACGGCCCCGCTGTAGGATCCATACGACGTCGTACTGTCGGAAATCTGGCAGAAGTAGCCCCACAGCCGGCACTTCTCGCGCAAATCCTGCGTAATCAGGGGCACCACGCAAATGGGGAAGTCCCCGGCGATGCCCCCGGCGATCTGAAAGAAACCGATCGATTCCTTGGCCGAATTCTGGCGATACCATTCGATCAGCGCGGCCATCTGTTCCACGCCCGACTTCACCACTTGAAAATTTGACACCTCGCCGCGGATCACGTTCGCGACAAATATATTTCCGAGCGTCGAGTCTTCCCAGCCCGGCGTGAAAATCGGCAGGTTCTTCTCGCACGCGGCGATCACCCAGGAATCTTTCGGATCGATCTCGAAAAACTCCCTGATGTGACAGCCGCGAATCAGCTGGTACATGAATTCGTACGGAAAGTACCGTTGCTTTTCCTTGTCGGCTTTCTGCCAGAGCTTCAACACTTGCCGTTCGATCCGGCGCATCGCCTCTTCTTCCGGAATGCACGTGTCGGTGACTCGGTTCATGCCGCGTTCGCGCAGCGCCACTTCATCAGCGTCGCTCAAATTGCGATAGTGCGGCACGCGCTCGTAGTGATTGTGCGCAACGAGATTGAAAATATCTTCTTCCAGATTCGCCCCGGTCGTGCAGATCGCGTGCACCTTGTCCTGCCGGATCATTTCCGCGAGAGACAGTCCTAGCTCCGCCGTGCTCATCGCGCCGGCCATCGTCATGAACATCTTCCCGCCTCTCGCCAGATGCTTGATGTAGGCCTCCGAAGCATCCACAACGACCGCCGCGTTGAAGTGCCGGTAATTGTGCTTGATGAATTCTTTTACGGTCATGTCCGCCTTCCTCTCCGTATCGGGTGCGGGCTCCACTGGGAGCCCGCCAGAAAAATATTCCGCGGAGAAATTCCATTGCCGAAATCCTATGCTACACGCGCTCGCGATACAAGCGCGGAACGCAAAATATTTTTGAAATTCTATTTTGCGAAGGCAGTCAAGGATGATACGAATCGACCGGCGTGTTTGTAGCTTGTCTCTTTAGAGGCGAGGATTCTATTTTCTATGTGTTTGTTTTCTCTGTGCTCTCGGTGAACTCTGCGTTGAAATCTTTCTGCTCTATCGCGGAACCTGCGCTATGTAACGCATGTAGTACAGCAATCCCGCTATCGACTTCGCGTCGCGCAGCCGCCCGCTCCGGATCATCGCATCTACTTCCTTCAACGTGAAAATTCGCGGAGTAATCTTCTCGTCTTCTTCCGGCCGTGCGGCCCCTTCGACAAGCCCCTCCGCGGCAAAGATCCACATCCACTCATTCACGAATCCCGGCGTCGGAATAATGTGCAGCAATTTACGCAGGCGCCGCGCCGTGTACCCCGTCTCTTCGAGCAGCTCCCGCCGCGCCGCGACGCCCGGAGTTTCATCCGGCTCCTTCCGTCCAGCCACCAGCTCCCACAGAAATTCCCCCACCGTGTGCCGGTACTGACGGATCAGCATCACGCGCCCATCCTCAAAAATCGGCAGCACGACCACCGACCCCGGATGCACGATAATGTCGCGATCCGCGCGCACTCCTCCCGGTTCGATCACCGTGTCCCGCTGCAACCGGAACACCTTGCCTGTATAAAGAACCTCGCTGCTCAGAACCCTCGCCCGTCCCTTCGCCAAGTCCGCCTCCAGTTGAAAGATTTTCATTTGTAGCGCCCGCCTTCCGCGTATGGTGCCATGACATACTTTACAGTTTTTTGCCGTCGTGGCCAGGACATCCTTTACACCTCGGTTGGAGTTTCTGGCCGAGGAGGCCAGAAACGATGCCCTGGAGAACGACGAACGCGGAGTTGTCACACAAACTCTGAAGTTCGGGCGACTTGCCGGAGCGGCCGCACCGCGTCAGTTATTGATAGGAAAATCCGCCCCGCACGGGTGCATTGAATTCTTCTAACCCTGTCGTTATAATTTGCCAGTTAGATGCAAGACATCCTCACGGCGATAGCCGCTTCCGCAGGGCTGCTCTTTCCCAATGCGGATTGGAGAGAGCAGCATGCCTGCATTCTACAAGATCGACAAAGAACACAAACTCGTGCTGACCACGGGTTCCGGTCTCGTGACCAAAGAGGAAGTGTTTGCGCATCAGGACCAGATGTTGAAGGACCCCGATTTTGACCCAAGTTTCTATCAGTTGGCGGATTTCAGGCGGCTCACCAATACTGACATCAGTATGGCGGACCTCCAAGCCATCGCACAAAAGGATGTATTTTCAGTTCATTCCCGACGGGCTATCATCGTGAAAGGTGACATCGCGTTTGGATTCGCAAAAATATTTGAAATATATCGCCAATTAGCCGGCGCCCACGGCATCCGGGTCTTTCGCACCACCGACGCAGCATTGGGCTGGCTCTTCGCACCGGATGAAGTCTCTACTTCGCGGTCAACTGAATCGGCCGCGGGGTCTACTTTACTCTGAAAATCTAAGTGAAGTGTGAAGCCCGCCAGTATGAGGTTCACGGAGGACTACAGAGAAGTTTGCCGCAGTTCACCAGGCGAGGCTAAGGCATTCTACGCGGTCCGGCCTAGGGTCTTCCGTGTTTTTCCAAGATTGACAATTCTCCGGAGGCATTGATAGCGTTGCACTTGTTCGTGCAGCGTTCAAGCAGAACATTACCATTGAATTGACCCAAGGTGTATGCGACGATTCGTCACAGTTCGCGTGTTGCGGTTCCTTGTAAGGCCTCGATGAATTTGCATTTATGGAGCCACGGGAGCGGGCTCTACGCGCCGTCGCCAAAGCCCGCCATCTGGCTAGGCGGGCGTCGGCGACTTGGCGCCCGTTAGAAGCTAGAATAGGTAGGGGACACGAATGAGAAGCGGCGCGCTGGTTTTCCTGTTGTTAGCATTTCCGCTCGCGGTCCCTGCCCAGCAGGACAAATCAAATTCACCTGTAACTTTAAATGAGACGCAGATACTCGGCCGCCGCACGTTTCAACAGCGCTGTGCTGTCTGCCACACGGAATCGACCCCCGGGGCGCGAAGATACGGCCCGGCGTTGTACAAGGAGTTGGTGGACGGAAACGAAGACACGATCCGCGATTTTATTGGGAACGGCTCAAAAGGGAAGATGCCGGGATTCAAGTACGGACTGGAGCCTTCCGAAATTAACGCAATCGTTGAATATCTGAAGACCGTGCCGCGCCCCGCAAAGCGGGACGGTCCAAGGCAAGCCCAGGGTGCTATGCTCGATTAGGCCGGAGAGTTTTCGATAGTCTTGGCAGGAGGTGCTATGAAGACTACTCGTGGATTGTTCCTGGTGCCCGTCATTGCGATCGTCTTCGTGGGATTAGCGGGCGCGGCATTTCTTTCGAACGCTCTTCATGCGGCGCCGAATGGCGTCTTGCTGACCGGAACCGTGAAGTCGGCGTCAGGCGAAAAAATGGGAGGTGTTACGGTCTCTGCCAAGATCGAAGGACAAACCATTACGACGTCCGTTTTCACGGACGAGGAGGGGAACTATTATTTCCCCGTGTTGGACGCCGGGAAATACCAGGTGTGGGCGCAGGCGGACACTTTTGAGACGGCGCGAGCGGCCGTCGAACTGGCTGCAACGCGGCATCAAGATTTTTCGATGAAGCCGATGAAGGATTTCGAACGGCAGTTGACGGGTGACCAGCTTCTCGCATCCCTCCCCGAAGATACGCCGGAAGATCGCCGGCTCAAGCGCGTGTTTCGAAACAACTGCACGAGCTGCCACCAGCCGAATTACATCCTGCAGAACCGCTTTGACGCGGACGGCTGGATCGCCATCATGAACGCGATGCGAGATTTTACCGTCACCGGGAATTACATGGGTGACGACTCGCCCCCGGCGCCGACGATCGAATACTTCAAGAATGATCTGGCGGCCTACCTCGCCAAGGTGCGCGGACCAGGCCCTTCTGCCATGAAGTTCAATCTGCGGCCGCGTCCGAAGGGAGACGCTGCCAGGGTTGTCTTTACCGAGTATGAGGTTCCGCTGGATCCAGGAAGTGGATTCGACACGAAATATCCGACAAACAATGGAAGCGATTGGTCGCTGGGAACTCCGTCGGCCTTGAATGGAAGTCACGGCGTGCACGATGCTCAAGCGGACTTCAACGGAAATATCTGGTTTTCGAACAATGTTGCGAGCAAATTAATTTCCGTAGGCAGGATCGATGCCAAAACCGGAGAGGTCCGGTACATCAAGGTGCCTGATTTCCGGGGCAACGCCGCTCTGGGTCACGGAATCGTCCGGGACGCGCGAGGAATTCTTTGGTTCAATATCAACATGAACGGGACAGGCCCGAACGCATTGGGCAGGCTCGACCCGGCGACCGAAAAAGTTGACGTCTTCACGACGCCGAAAGGAATGACGGAGGTGACCCAGGTCGCCACGAGCATGGATGTCGACGGCAAGGGCAAGGTTTGGGTGACGTCAGGTACCGGAGCACTCCGCTTCGATCCGGAGACGCGCCAGTTCACCGAATTCAAGTCAGCCACCTACACGACCCCGGACGGACAGGGAATGACGTATGGCCTCGCCGGCGACAGCCAGGGCAATGGCTGGTGGGCGGAAATGGGAATCGACATCGTGGGCCATAGTGACATCGAGACCGGAAAGTCAATGGAGGTCAAGCTGCCTCCAGTGCCGGGGCAGACGGAGAAGTTCACTCCCGAACAACGCCAGATGTATGCAATGAGCGGATCAGATTTCAACACGGCCACCCCGTGGACAGAGGGGCCGCGCCGGATGGGCGCGGACAAGACCGGGGATTACGTCTGGGTTTGCGACTGGTGGGGCGGCAATCTCGCCAAGATCGATATCCGCACGCAGAAGGCGACGATCGTGCCTCTTCCCAGACCCGATGCGCAGCAGCCCTATCAGGCGGCCGTCGATTCGAATCACAATGTCTGGACCAACATCATGAACGGGGATGAAGTAATGAAGTTCGATGTGAAAACATCGCAGTGGACCGAGTATCCCCTCCCGACCTTGGGCGCGGAGACACGCTATTTTTCCATTCTAGAGCACGACAGGTCGATGCAATTGATTCTGCCGTACTCAAGGACGAGGAAAGTGGCGCGGATGACATTCCGGTCGCAGGAAGATATACAGGCGCTGAAGAAGCAGGTGCAACAGCAGGAACAGGCTCGCGCGCAATAGAGAAGGCGCAGCGCCAACCGGGCTCACAGATTGCGAGTGTGTTCGTTTGCTGAGTAATCCCTTCTACCAATCTCGAAAACAGGAAACTTACGGCTAAAGCGGAGGGCTGGCGCCTACTTGCTAGGCTCCCCTGATCCGCGTGAATTATCACTCCCAGAACCTTGAGTTGCCCAATTTTTGTCCAGAAATTGTCATCTCACTTCCACAAATACTTGACGTCCATTTGACAGCGCTCTGACAACCGGCCGCGCGGATTCCTCTACTGTCATCAACCAGATGTCGCATGTAGAGCAAGCGCAAGGGGCGCATTCAAGTCAATGCCGTTACAGGTGGATGAGCGCAACAACTTGCACCCTCGCGGCAACGATTTGCCGCAATGCGACGCATGTCACAGACTTGTAACAGGAATGTGGCAGTTCACCGGTTCAACCACGCTAAATCCAAAGGATTTAGCTCGTTCTCACCACGGAGCGTCGCTTGGCACCTCATTTGCGGGACACAACGCGTGGAAGTTTAGTTAAACACTGAATAAATTCCGAAGCTTGATGACAGACAACGTAACGG
>WNFC01017318.1_pt1 | contig 12736 bp, 11 predicted proteins | sample 5400541 | NCBI WGS metagenome assembly WNFC01 (sample SAMN13153342, study PRJNA577476) | soil metagenome | isolation source: 120 cm saprolite under Douglas fir tree site 2 hole 2 replicate 1 | place: USA:California | collected 2015-04-18
TCGGCCACGCGCTTAATGTTTGCGACGATGAAGCCGACGTCGCCGGCTTCGAGTTCTTCCAATGCCACCGGCTTCGGCGTCAGTGTTCCGAGTTGCTCCACTTCGTATACTTCGTTGGTGGCCACCAGGCGGATCTTCATGTGCCTGGTGATGCGGCCTTCCATCACGCGCACCAGCACCACCGCGCCGCGATAGATGTCGAACCACGAGTCAAACACCAACGCCTGAAACGGATTATCGGCGCTGCCCTTTGGCGGGGGAATCCGCTGGACGATAGCTTCGAGAACATCTTCCACGCCGATGCCGCTCTTCGCGCTGATCATCAGCGCATCGGCGGCGGGAATCGCCAGCACATTTTCGATCTGCTCTTTCACGAAATCGGGCTGCGCGGCGGGCAGGTCTATCTTATTAATGACCGGCAAAATGGTGAGGTTGTGCGAAGCGGCGAGAAAGGTGTTGGCAACGGTCTGCGCCTCGACGCCCTGGCTCGCGTCTACAACCAGCAGCGCGCCTTCGCAGGCCGAAAGCGCGCGTGAAACTTCATACGAAAAATCCACATGGCCCGGGGTATCAATCAGGTTCAGGCGATAGGTGTTCCCGTCCTTCGCGGTGTAGTGCAGGCGGATGCTTTTGGCCTTGATGGTGATGCCGCGCTCGCGCTCCAGGTCCATCGAGTCCAGCACCTGCTCGTGCATCTCGCGCTGAGAAAGCGCCCCGGTCATTTCCAGCAGCCGGTCGGCAAGCGTGGATTTGCCGTGGTCAATGTGCGCGATGATGCAGAAATTGCGTATGAACTTTGGGTCCATTCGTATCCGTTACCGCCAGGATTTTCCCTGAGGGTGTTCCTGAGTGCTCGACGGCGGGCCTTGCTGCCAGATGAGGGCCGCTCACCCTGCTCGAAAGCGTGCCGCGTAAACATCTAGTTTGCCATAAATGGTAGAGGGCGTCAGCCCGAGCGGCGAGCCTACTGGTGTGCAATGTCTTAGAGCCACGGTGCTGGCGACTCACGACTGTTTCATTAGGGGTCACTGGCCAGACGGTCAGGATTTCCGTGCGCAGCTGGAAGCACGGACAGGTCTTGGTAGTGCAGTCAAAACAGGACTTTCGTCCTATAGGCACAAACACAGGAAACCTGTGAAATAGTCATCGAGCTACGGAGACGCGCAAGCCGAGCCCAGTCGCAGATATGGCTGGGCACGAAACGAGAATGAGGTCACAAGAAGAAAATGAGAAACAGTCGCAAGCAATCTTGTAAGCAGTTTGACCGCACAGGTGGATTCAGCCTGGTTGAACTCATGCTCGTCTTGTTCGTAACGTCGGTACTCGCAGCGATCACGCTTCCGAATATCATGTTGACGGTTTCCAACGTGAAACTACGTAGTACGGGCGCCGATCTTGCCGGGCTGATGCAGCAGGCCAGAATGATGGCGGCCAAAAACAATCCGCAGGTTCCTCCCGTTTACGCCATCCGGTACGCCGTCTTGAACGGTGCGCAATCCGCATTTGTGGATCTCAACGGCGACGGAGTTTGGAGCGCCAACGCCGTCGTTAATGGAATAACCATGAGTGAACCGGTATTTGCGTTCGGCAAGAGCGTGGTCCCAGCCCCAGCGCCACCAACCGGCACCGGTGGACAACCGACTCCGTACGTTCTGGTGGGAGACAGCAGCACCGGGGGGCCGTTCACCAACGCCAACACTCTCGCATTCACACCAAGAGGTTTGCCCTGTGATTACTCCGCCCCGCCGGCATGCGCCTCACCGGCGCCCAGCTATTTCGTGTATTACCTGACGGACACCAGATCCGTTGGCAGGCCCGGGTGGGTGGCGGTGGTTGTGACCAAGGGTGGAAGGACAAAAGTTATGACGTGGACAGGTACAATATGGAACTAAAACAGCGGAACAAGCGATCGAATCAGCGCGGGACATCTCTTATTGAGCTTATGATTGCCTGCCTGGTGCTCATGGTCGGCGTAGCGGGAGTCGTGAGTCTGATTCCCATCGCGATCGGGGCGAACTACAGGAACCGGCAACAGAGCAATTCGACGGTCATCGCTCAGATGGTGATGGAAAAGATCTTGAGCGTGCCTGCAGGCGGCGCCGCGCCTGCCCTCGTACTTAGCGACTGTACGCCTACAACCTTTAACATCAGCACTGCCGGGGGCGGTGCGCCGTTGCTAGCTTCAGGCGACGTGAACTTCAACGCGGCTGCTCCGGCAGGGTACAGCATGACCTATGCGGCGTGTCTACGACGTCCGGTGGAACATCCAGACCCCTTCCGCCTTCGTCAAGCTGATCACCGTTTCAGCGAAGCTGAGAGGGAGTGGGCCGAACATGAACATGTTCTCTCTCCCGGTAACTATTCGCTCGATGTCCGGACAAGGGAGTTAACATGATACGGAAAAAATTGCTGAACAACCGGCAGCGCGGGTTTTCGATGATTGAACTGATGCTGGTGTTGGCGATCCTTGGGGTCGTAGTCGGAGGACTGTTTTCGCAGATGAATCAGGCGCAGCAGCGCGCGTATGCCGAGCGGATCAAGCTGGACAACATGCAAGAAGCGCGAGATTTCGTCGACCAGTTTTTTCGCGATATCAATCAGATCGGCTATCCAAACGTGCGGATGGTGGATACCGCCAGCGCCTCGTGGACCCCGGTGCTCACCACGCCGGCAACGTACGCCTGGAATTCCGCATATGCCAACGACAACAGGATGGCAATCGGCCTGGTGAAAATAGACAACACCGAGGTCCGCTTCGAAGCGGATTCCAACGGTGACGGTAACGTCCAAAGCGTTCGTTTTGCCCTCAACGGCAATGGCACCTGCGCGCTCTGCCTGCAGCGCAGCCAAGTCGACAAAGTTTCCGGTGACCCCTTGGGCGGCCAGGCGGCAAATTGGGGAACCGAGGTCACTGACGTGTTGAATCCCATTATCTTCACTTACTTAAAGGCTGACGGAACTCAGATCCCGTCCGCATCCTTGCCATTGGACATCAGCAGCCTGGCAGGCGCTCAGACCCTGGCGTCCATCAAAACCATCAAGATCAGCCTGACGATTAGCAACCCCGTGGTGAAAGATATCAAGACAGGCCAAGTTATTCAGACTTCGTTCGAGGGGGAAGTCTCCCTGAACAATTGTTCGATGGCCGCCTCGAACCAGCCGATGTCCTGCTAGGAGAACATTTATGATCAGAAAGCAAAGAACAAAAGCCAAATCGTCCGAACGAGGCGTCGCTCTGATCCTAGTCCTGCTGACGTTGCTGCTGATCAGCGCCGTGCTGATGGGCATGATCGTGGCGTCGAACTCGGAAACCAATATCAGCGCGAACTTTCGCGACGAGCAAACGGCTTTCTTTGCCGCCAGAGCCGGGATTGAGGAAGTCCGCGACCGGATGCGGCCGAGCGCCACACCCACCCTGGCCACAAGCATTTATTTCACCACCTCACCTACGCCGCTGGCTGGTGCGCCCAGCGGGGTTCTCTATGTCACAAACCCGACCAATGGAGAAACGGTCACTCCGTGGCTCACAACCGGAACCGATTATCCGGATGATGAGATCTGTAAAGAACTGACTTGCGTGGGCGGCATACCCACCGGTGTCTGGGCTTTGCCTGCGCAATCGGCAGGCGCGAGCTATGCCGCTGCCCCGGTCCTGGCGTGGAAGTGGGTTCGCGTCATGATTAAGCCGAATAAGTCATCCACGGGGTTGGCTCGCGTCACGTCCGTGGATGGGTTGACGAACGCCAATCGCGTTTGCTTTAACGGTACAAATGAATACACGACGGCGGCGACGACCTGCCCGGACAAACCGGTGTATGAGCTGACGGCGCTGGCGGTAACAAAATCCGGTTCGCGCCGCATGATTCAATACGAAGTTAGCCAGGGTACCTTTCCCACGATCCCGGGTGCGATCGTCTTTGACGGCCCCAACCCGGGGTTTAACGCCCCAAACTCGAATTCATTCACCGTGGATGGCACGGATGTCGACAAAGGACCGAACAACGGAGCCGGCTGTTCGGCGGCGGCCAACGTGCCTGCTGTGGGAGGTTACAACGCTGCTGCAACTACCGCTCTTACGAATGACGCCACTCGCCCCGCTAGTTATACGTCCGGCGCGACGGCGACGCCCGCGATTTCGAACGTAAGCTCTCAGTTGGGCAAATTGAACACGGTTGATGGTTTGCAAGCACTGGTAAACAATGTGACCGCCGCCGCGGCCTCGAACATCTATGGCACAAGTCCCCTGCCCAATCCGTCGACTCTGAACATAGGTTCCATCGGCCCACCTATAAATCCCGTAATTAACGTCGTTCAGGGAGACTATACGCTCGATGGCTCAACCACAGGATCCGGCATCCTCCTCGTCACCGGTAACCTGACGTTTAGCGGCAATCCGACTTACGACGGGCTCATCCTGGTCATCGGACAAGGTACGGTCACGAAAAATGGCGGCGGCAACGGCACCCTGAACGGCGCAATGTTGGTTGCCAATATGTTCGATGGCTCAGGCAACCCCATTCCCTTGGGTGCCGGCAATGCACCAGGCCAGCCGAGCATTACCTGGAACGGTGGAGGTACCGCCCAATTTAATTACGATAGCTGCTGGGTCAATTACGGCTCACGGCCGCTTCCGTTCCGGACCATCACTGACCGGGAACTGGTCTATTGAGACGGATGAGCTGAATGGCGAAGGATGCTGCCTGATACGGGCGGCAGAGACTTTAACACCCACCGCACCCCACTTGCCGGGCGAGCAAAACGCCGGTTCGAATGTGGGGTGCGTTTTTCTTTGCTTGCTTCGTAGTCCGTTGAACTTGCGATTGCGCCGCCTCTTGCCGGATTGCCCAACGCGTAGCCACTCTGCTTTTGGCGGCATCACACCACAGGTATATAGTGGAATTGGCGTTCAGAGCGCCCTTTGTGGCGGTGAACGCTACCTAGCAAGAAACCCGGCAAGAAACCTAAGGCAAATCCCTGATGGCCGCAGACGTCAGCAAACAGCTGGAGCGGGCGAAGAAATTTCTGGAGAAGAACCGCGTCGAGGACGCGATTGAGGCGTATCTTGCCGTCCTGGATGGCTCCCCGCAGCATCTGGAGGCCTCGCAGGCGCTGGGAGACCTGTACACACGTCTGGAGCAGCCCGATCGCGCCGCCGTCTACTACGGCCATCTATTCGACCTGCTGATCAATCCCAAAGACGAAACCAAGGCGCTGGCGATTTACAACCGCTTCCTGCGCAATACCCTGGCGATTCAGTCCCCCGAACGCATCGCCCGCTATGCCTTCCTGTTGCAGAAGCAGAATCGCGGGGAAGAGGCGATCGAGCAATACACCAAGGCCGCGGAGATGTTCTCCGAAGCCGGACGCGGGGAAGACGCGCTGTTCTGCTGGGAGCGCACCGCGCAACTGGACCCGGAAAAACTTTCGCGGCAGATGAAAGTGGCCGAGATCGCCGCGCAGTTGGGAAAAAACGCGCTGGCCGCGAGGGCGTTTCTGCGATCCGCGCAACTCTCGACCTCCTCCGGCGCGCCAGCCGATGCCTTGAAGCTGCTGGCACGCGCCTACGCGCTGGCGCCGCACGAACGCAGCGTGGCGCTGCTCTACGCCCAGGCCAAGCTGCGGGGTGGAGAATCCGCGGAAGCTGCGGCGCTGCTGGAACCGTTTGCGGCCACCGAGAATGATGTGGCGTTTCTCGACTCGTTCGCCGATGCCTTGCTGCAGTCCGGGCAACTGGATCGTTCCCGGACAATACTTGAAAAGCTGCTGAAGGAAAAAAATGAAGGCATCGTGCGACTCTTCGATCTGGCCGATGCCTACGCCAATTCGGATCAAGACGCCAAATCCGTAGAGATTCTGCAGATCCTGAAACGCCGGCTGTTTGCCGACAAGAAGTCCACGGAGTTCACCACACAGCTCGAATCGCTCGGCGCCAAGCATCCGGAATCCATCCCCATCCTGGAATTCTGGGCGGGGCTTTACAACGAGCTGAACCGCGAATCGCAATACTTTGAAGTGCTGATCCGGTTGTTCGACGCCAATTTCAATTCCGGCTTCTTCCCGAAGGCTTGCGAGGCCCTGGATCGCCTGGTGGACATCGATTCGTATGATTACCGTTGTCAGGAACGCCTGGAGCGGCTGCGCGGGCACGCGGACGAGGCATTTCTGCGGCGGGTTGCCGGGCGGATGTCGCGCAGCGCCAACGTCCAGTCGAGGAACACTACCCCGCCAAAGGCTCAGGCCAGCCCGCAACTTGAGGGGCCCCCTCCAGCGACCGATGAGGGCCGCAAGATGCAGGCGCTGGACGACCTGATCGTGCAGACGGAAATTTTCCTGCAGTACTCATTGCAGGCGAAGGCGATTGAGCGTTTGCAGAAGATTGCCTCGATGTTTCCAGGTGAAGAGGCCCACAACCCGCGGCTGCAGAATTTGTATCAGACGGCCAACTGGTGGCCCAAAACGGCGGTAAAGCCGCAGACGGCCCAAAAGCCCGCGGCCGGCGGCGCCAAAGTGATTGAAGAAAAGCCTACGCCTCCGACCGGGCGCACCGGCAGCTACACCGTGGAGACATTGCGCGACCTGACGAAAATTTCGGAGATTAACCAGAAGATTTTCCGGCAACAGACGCCGCGCGCCATGCTGAATACAACGGTGAACGAAGTCGGCGCTTACATGAAGTCGGCGCGCACGTTTTCCGTGATTGGCGCGCCTGGGCGTCCACCGGAAATGGCAGCGGAGCATTGCACGTCCGGCCTGCGGCCTGCGCCGGCGGCGCAGATGGTCTTCCTGCTGGCGCAAATTGAAAAAGCGGTTCCCGACGAATTGGGCGGGCTGATTGTGGACGGCTCCGACGAATCTATTTTAAAGGAACTGGGATTGGCGACGGCGCTTGGCGTGACCATCACCGACAAGGAAACCCAGGCGCCGGCGGGCATGCTGATTGTCGCTCACGACAAGGCGCACCACTGGAAGCCGAACGAAACTTATTTTCTGCAGGCCATCGGCGACCAGATGATGATGAGCGTCAGCCACACGCGGCTACGGAGCCTGGTGCGGCGCATGGGCGTTTCGGATGAGAAGACCGGGTTGCTCAGCCGTAGTTCCTATGTGGGCTGCCTGCTGAACGAAGCCGACCGGGCGCGGACGCAGGGGACGCCACTTTCGCTGGCTGTGCTGCAGATTGATCGCGGCGCGGATATGCTGCGGGCGCAGGGAGAAGTGCCGCTGGAAAAATTTCTGGAGCAGCTCTCGCGTTCGTTGCAGCCGATCGTGCGGCAGAACGATATGGCGGTAAAATATACGTCGTGGGCGCTGGCGTTTATTCTGCCGGATACGAATCTATCCGGTGCGCAGAATCTGGTGGATAAATTGAAGCGGGCGGCGGCGGGCGTGCGGCCACCGTGGGATTCGACGCAGATTACCTTGAGCGCCGGAGTTGTGGAGGCGGCGGCGCGGCACGAGTTCGACAGCGAGGATATTGTGACCGACCTGATCAATCGCGCGGAGTTCAGCGTGGAGGAAGCCCGCAAGCGCGGCGGGGACGTGATCGTGCTCTCCGAGATTCCCAAGCTTTAACAGGAGCTTCCAGTGGGGGTAATTCTTTTGCCTTTCGCCTCGTAACGACGAATTGTCATCCTGAGCGGCGCGTCGTTTGCGCCGCGAAGGATCTCAACTGATACGCGGTGCAAAATTTAAGCGTTGAGATCCTTCGCCTATCCTTGTCGGATAGGCTCAGGATGACAAGTCGGGGCGATGACGGTCGTGATGAACTCCAGTGGTTGAGTGTTTTGTCGCGAAGCGCAGAATCGCAGGAAAGGAAAATCATGTTTCCAACGGATGTGGTGATTGTTGCGGGCGCGCGCACGCCCATGGCGCGCTATACGGGCGCGTTTTCGGAGGTTTCCGCGATTGATCTGGGGGCTCATGCGGGCAAGGCCGCGATTCACAAGTCCGGCGTAGACCCGGCCGAGTTCGATCACGCGATTTTTGGCAACGTAATGCAGACGAGCGCCGACGCGATTTATGGGGCGCGGCACGTGGGGCTGAAGGCGGGGTTGAAGATGGAAACGCCGGCGGTGACCGTGAATCGTCTGTGCGGCTCCGGCATTGAAGCGATTGTGCAGGGAGCGCAGCGGTTGCTGCTGGACGAAGCGAAAATGGTGCTGGCGGGCGGAATGGAGAACATGACCCAGGCGCCGTTTGTGATTCGCGGCGCGCGCACCGGTTTGAAACTTGGCGGCGGCGCATTGGAGGATTTTCTGTTTGTCGGGTTAACGGACACCTACTGCGGATTGCCGATGGCGCTGACCGCGGAAAAGCTTGCGGAGCAGAAGGGAATCACGCGCAAAGATGCGGACGCTTATGCGCTCCGCAGCCAGCAGGCCGCGGATGCCGCGTTCAAATCGTGCTACCTGACGGAAGAAATCGTGCCAGTGGAAGTGAAGCAAGGCAAGAAGACCATTCTGGTGAAAGAAGACGATCACCGGCGGCCGGAAACGACGATGGAAATTCTGGAGAAGCTGCCGCCGTCATTCAAGAAAGACGGCATGGTGACCGCGGGGAATGCCAGCGGGATTGTCGACGGAGCCGCGGCCGTGGTGCTGACGCGCGAGAAAACCGCGAAAGAGCGCGGGCTGAAGCCGCTAGGCCGCATCGTGTCCTGGGCAGTGGCGGGCGTGGATCCCAGCATCATGGGCATTGGCCCAGTGCCTTCGACGCGCAAGGCGCTGCAGCTGGCGGGCATGAAGCTGGAGCAGATCGATCGTGTGGAAGTGAATGAAGCGTTTGCGGCGCAATATTTAGCGGTCGAGAAAGAGCTCGGGCTGAATCGTGATAAAACCAACGTGAATGGGGGCGCGATCGCGCTGGGCCATCCGCTCGGGGCTTCGGGCACGCGCCTCGTCATCACCGTCCTCAACGAATTGCGCCGCAAGGGCCTGCGCTATGGTCTGGCTACGGCGTGCATCGGCGGCGGCCAGGGCATCGCCATCATCGTCGAATCTCTCGGCAATTAATCAATACAGGGCAGAGCGAGTTGCACTCTATTAGACGGCAACTTAGGCAGAAAGGCAGGGAGCTAGTGGCCCCTCACTTGACCCCGGCGACGAGCGTGCCGAAGGGCGGCAGCGAGATCGCGTCCAGCGGCACTTCGCTTGCGCTGGTGCTGGGATAGCTGAGGAGGGGCTTGGCCGAGTTGCCGGTGATTCCTTTGGGCTTCAGGTCGAAGGTGGCTTTCTTTGATTTGTTACTCATGTTCAGCAATACCAGCACGGATTCGCCGTCGTGCGGATTCTTTCTCAGGTAGGAGAGCACGTCGGCGTCGTGGCAGTTCACGGTGGTTTGCCGGCCGTCGCGCAACGCGGGCTGGTTGCGGCGCAGGCGAATGAGTTGTTTGTAAAAGGTTAGCAGGGAGTCGGGGTCTTTTTCTTCTACCGCCACGTTGCGCTGCTTGTAGCTTGGGGGAACCGGGAGCCATGGCGTTGGCGACGTTGTGAATCCCGCATTGCTTGATGTGTCCCACTGCATCGGAGTCCGCTCGCCGTCGCGGCCTTTCTCTTTCGGCCAGCCAATCTTGCCGATTGGATCCCTCACGCCTTCCTTGCGGGCAGGCGGCGTGGTCGGCATTCCGATTTCTTCACCGTAGTAGAGCTGCGGCGTGGCGCGGGTGGTCAGCAACAGAGTTGCCAGAAGGCGCGCGATTGCGTCGTTGTGGACGCCGTCGCCGTAGCGATCCCAGGTGCGGTCCTGATCGTGATTGTTGAAGAAAAAGTACGGCTGGCCGCCGGCCGGATTGTCTTCGATCTGGTCGATCAGTTCCCGGAAGCAGGCGGCGCAACGCTGGTTGACATCCGCAACTTGAAAATCCATCGGCAATTGGATCTCGTCCAACTTGCTGCCGTACATCTTGGTGAGCTCCGAGATATTGGGCTCGTCGGCTTCGCTGATGAGCACGGGATTCCCCGGATATTCATCAACCACTTGCCGAATTTCGCGCAGTACCTCGTGCACTTCCGGCAAATTGTCGGTGTATTTGTGCTCGATGTTCTGGTCGCCGTAGGCATTGGTTCCCGGCAAAAGGGGATCGTCGTGGAGATCCGGATCCTCGAAGAGACGCGAAACCGCGTCAAGGCGGAATCCGGCGACGCCGCGGTCCATCCAGAAACGCAGCACGCCGTACATCGCCTTGCGGACTTCGGGATTGCGCCAGTTCAGATCAGGCTGCTCGGGATAAAAATGGTGGTAATAGAATTGGCCGGTCTTGGCGTCGAATCTACAGGCGGAGTGGCCGAACCAGGAGTCGCGCCAGATATACCAGTCGCGCTTGGGATTGGTGCGTGACGAGCGCGACTCGATAAACCATGGGTGCTGGTCGGACGTGTGGTTCGGAACGAAATCCATGATCACGCGGATGTCGCGGGCTTTGGCTTCCTTCACCAGGCGATCGAAATCCGCCATGGTGCCGTATTGCGGGTCGATGGCGGTGTAGTCGGCGATGTCGTAGCCGAAGTCCACCTGCGGGGAGGGATACATTGGCGTGATCCAGATGGCGTCGACGCCGAGGTCTTTCAGATAACCGAGGCGCTGAGTGATGCCGTTGAGGTCACCGATGCCGTCGCCGTTCGAATCCTGAAAACTGCGGGGGTAGATTTCATAGATGACAGCATGTTTCCACCACATGTCGTTTGTACCCTGCACAGTTTGATGAATGGCGGCGGCCCCGGATGCATGCTGCTGCGCGCAAGCGAGCCTGCTTGTGACAGGCGTCACAACAAGAAGCAGAACATTCAACGCCCGGATAGAGCATGCCCGCAATGTCATCGGAGGCATTTCGTGGGCAGTTTATCACTTGTTAGAATTTCGAAAAGAGAGTTCCTTATCTGAAACGGCCGCAGCATCTCGCATAGGGATGTAAAACGATTGCACAATGAGGGGCTCTTGCACGAAAAAGAGGGAACGTGGGACGTTCCCTCTTTGACCTGGAAAGATTGGACGAGCAGCATCGCGCTAGCGGGAAATCGCGGCCGCGACGATTACGACTTCTGGTTTCTCTCGGTTTTGCGCAAGTTCGACTTCAATGCGGCCCTTGGGGAACTCACGTCCGCTTGAATTACCCGCAGTCCACATCTGGTAGAGGAAGTAGTGACCGCCCATGCGATGGAAAACGAGCTTGGTTTCCGGCGAGGGCGTGGCTTTTGAGCACGAGTTCGACTGAGCGAAAGCGGCCGAAATTTCGTTCGTGTTCTCGATGCGGATAATGCCGCCGTCGTTGAGAGCGGCTCTGAGAGTGTACTCACCGGCAGGATAGGCGCGGTTGCCGACGACAAAGTCGAAGGGTACGTCAGCCTTGACACCGTTTTGCTGGGCCCGAGCGGCCGGGACAAGCAGGATAGCGGCAACAACGAAAAGGACGGAGCGCAGATTTTTCATAAAACCTCCTAATTGAACAAAAGCGGCGAGAGTCGGATAAGGAAAGTTCACGCCTTTTGTGAGCTGCCTTGTTCCCGTTTTCTCTAACTGCTCACGATCTTTCCTAAGGCAGGACGCATGCCATCGGAGCCACTAATTCTTGCCCAGGTGAACCTGCTTGGATTTGCTTCACGCTCAATGGGATAGCGGGCATCGTTTCCGTGGATGCCTTTACATAGCTCGCGCGTGTCAAATTGTTTGTGGAAGGACTCCTATCTGATCGGCACGGGGGGATTGTGTCGTTTGCGCACTTCGGTCTTTGGCTCACGACGGGAAGACGTTTTGGAACCGTCCAAATTGAAAGCAATTTGTTCAGAGATCGCGAGTTACCAGAGTCCCGCAGGTTCCACTTTTCCGGAGGTTGAAGTCTGTCCGAGACTCGCCGATCGGATAGCCCGCCTATCCGTCTGGATAAGCTGCTATCGGGCGGGGCGAGCGTTTTTGCTGCAGGGTGCGCAAAGTGAGTTCCGGGAGCAGCTTTGGTACACTTTGACGGGTGGCAATTTCCCGCCGGTATTGCTTGTACTTGCAGACGTGAGGAATCCATGGCGATTCAAAAAGTCGGCGTAGTGGGGTGTGGCTTGATGGGCTCGGGCATCGCGCAGGTTTGCGCACAGGCGGGGTTCACGACTGTGGTGCGCGAGGTCAGCGGCGAGCTGGTGGAAAAGGGATTGAAGAGCATCGAGAAGAACCTGGCGCGGCTGGTGGAGAAGGGCACGCTGACGGAAGCGGCGAAAGGGGAAGTGCGCGGGCGGCTGAAGGGCACGACTTTGCTGGAGGATTTGAAGGATTGCGACCTGATCGTGGAGGCCATTATCGAGCAACTGCCGGTGAAGCGCGAACTTTTTGGCGCGCTGGACAAGCTTTGCCCGCCGCAAACGATTTTTGCCAGCAATACGTCTTCGCTGACGATCACGGAAATCGCTGCTGCTACCAAGAGGCCGCAGCGCTTTGTCGGCCTGCACTTTTTTAATCCCGTGCCGGTGATGAAATTGGTGGAAGTGGTGAAGACTATCTCGACCGATCCGGCGGTTTATGACGAGATGGTTGCGTTTGGGACACCACGTATTACATTTCGGAGATCATGTTCGACGAGTTCAAAGAGAAACGCTTTGCCGCGCCGCCGCTGCTGAAGCGCATGGTGCTGGCCGGGTGGAACGGCAAGAAATCCGGCCGCGGGTTTTACGATTACGCCGATCCCGCGAATCCGAAGCCGATCCAGTTTTGAGGGAAAATCATGGCCTATGAAAATCTGCTGTATGAAAAGAAGGAT
>WNFC01034013.1_pt1 | contig 12736 bp, 11 predicted proteins | sample 5400541 | NCBI WGS metagenome assembly WNFC01 (sample SAMN13153342, study PRJNA577476) | soil metagenome | isolation source: 120 cm saprolite under Douglas fir tree site 2 hole 2 replicate 1 | place: USA:California | collected 2015-04-18
AAGGTACCAGGCCCCATTTGGTCATAACATCATGTCTTAGCCCTCACTTGCAGACAACTCATCTGTGAAGGTGGAAGAGAATTGGTAGACTAATTGCGCAAGCAGCCGAAGGAAACACCAATGCAATTAAGGGGTATCAAACCTCTAGTACAGTAATGTCTAGGCGTTAATCATAAATAAACTCGAGACGCAAGAGAATGACGATTGTGGAGTGATATGATGGGGGGCGTGTGTGAGAACAAAGATAGACATCGCGTCCGAGAAGCGCGAATAAGACCGACCGGGTTCCGAAACGAGAGTGGGAGGATCCGTGTTCCAAAGAGAGAAAAAGGAGAGAAAGAAGGAAAGAAAGGGAATATACAAATTAGTTGTACAATCATGATCATTCAACGCCGGCCCGTGCCCGTGCCAGACAGCCACGGAATATCGCCGGCGCGGAGCCGCGGCGAGGGGCCCCTCGTATCTGCACTGACACCGACACCAGCACCGGCACTCGTGACGCGCGCATTCAACGGCCCCGTGCCAAAAGGTGGCGAGGGCGTGCCCAAGCCAGACGTATCGCTCGCGGTACGGCGCGTGCGCTTCTTGGGCGCGATCGCGCTCTTCGGCGTGTCGATGCCCCGGAGGGACGGCTTGAGTGCGGGGGCGAGGCTGGGCTCTATATCGCGCGCGAGCTCGCGGACGAGCACTGCGCCGTCTTTGCGCCGCAGCGCCGTGACGGTCTCGTGGATGCCGTAGCGCTCAACGAGCAGCGCGCGGTTCGGGTGCACGTCGCAGACAGTGCGCAGGATGCGCAGCAGGTTGAGCTTCACGACTGCCTTGCTGTTGCTTAGCTTTTCTGTGACGCGCCGGAAGAACTGCGCCTTGGCGATGCCGATGGCGATCTGCGTCGAGAGGCGGCAGATCTTGAGAAAGGGATCCAGCAAGTTCTCGAAGGAGCCTGCTTTGGCCGAGACGAAACACTTGAGAAGTGCGTCCAGGGACTTTGGTTTGGCCAGCTGGTCTTCGACACGTGCCGTCTCCTCTTGTAGCCTATGAGAAAAAGGGGGGGGCATCAGTCGACGTTTCTGGCAAGGAAGTGCGAACTGTCTGAGAGGAGAGCTCGACTCGATCACGCGCACGAGGAGAGGTATTATGCCCGCCTGCGCGGCCTCCTCCTGCCTACCCTTGTTCAAACGACAGAGGTTGTAGCATGTCTGGAATATGTGATTCGACATTTCCTAGGAAACGGATGGCGTCAGAACCTGGAGGCGAGCGGTGTTTTCGATGACGTACCGTACTGTGGAGCCCTGAGCTCTGCTCGCCCAGAATCCGGGTCAAAATCTCGATGGCGTTGGCATTCTGCAGGACTTCGAGCAAGGTCGCGTTCATCGATAGATGTTTGATCGCCTTGAGCATCTGGACTAGATACTCCGGCTCGAGGAGTTCGCACGCACGCAACAACCCTAAACGTTAACGACCACCGTTAGCGATAAAATCCCGTGCAGAATTGCTCTGGACCAGATACGAACGTCGGACGACCTTTCGCGTTCCAAGTGCATTGCGAACGTGGATGTCGGATTGCGACACTTGACAGAACACGAGCAAGATTTGAATTATTTTGCGCTTCATGTCTGCCCCCGCATCGCCGCGGCTCGCCATTACGTTCAGAAGCGCAGATGACAACGGATCAAGCAAGCCCTCTCGGATGAACAGCCGACAGAAATCATTCTTCGTGGATGTCGGACTTTGCAGTTCAAATACGGACCCAATTCCGTTGAGCGCATGTACGATGAGCTCGCTCTGCTCGGCAAAATCTTCATCGAGGAGGTCGACGAGGACTTTTAACCCTCGGCAACTTTTTTTATGTGGGAAAGAGAAGAGAAGATCCGTCGGTGACCAATAGCGAAAGATATGGGACGTACGAGATGAACATTTGTAACGTCAGGACCGATGTGTGACATAGCAACTGTATAAAGTTTGAAGCCTGCAGTCGACACTCAGAGGGATACCTTTTGGAGGTAAAACCTACGGGAAGTATGAAACGGCCATCGAGACCATATCGGGGTATGACTACGCACCCATCATAACGGTAAGAGATCAGGGTCATCACGTGCTTAGGCAGAACGAGAGAAGACTGCGCACCCGATCAGACAGAATCCCTCTAGAAAGCTTGCATCGGCCGTGACCAGCTACCGAACGTGGGACAGTCAGCGCGCAGCACAGGGTGCACTTCTAATAAAAACAAATATGGCTTACCAGATTGATGATCTGCAGGAGCCGCATGATGACTTCACGAGACCCCCGTCCTTCCAATACTTCCAAGATTGCGAGCATTCCGTGCGCTGAGACCAGTTGGCCCTGCATCTCTGGAGCATCGGACATGATACTCAGCTTTTTTACGACATGCCATTAACACGGATAATGCGGGATTAGAACGAGATGGTGAACTTACGAGCTGATCACAGGCGTCCCGGAGCTGGAAATCTGGTGCCGACGGCGTGAGCTCGTCAATAAGTTGGTTGACTGCGGTGGTGAGCCGCGCGTATTTGTCACGTTGCAGATTGGCTTCCAGGTCATCCTCTGCAAAGCCCTCGTCGATCTACGGTGGTCTCAACAACAGCGGCATAGTATGGCGGCCCATGCACGCACCTCGGCGAAAGGATCTTCCTCGTCTGTATCTTCATCTCCAAGCTACCGGGCCATCAGTACGACCTCGCGGCGGAACATGCGGGTAACCATGACCTACCCAAGACTTGTTTGACAACCGGGTGTTGAGCTGTAACGTTTGTACCGGGTGTTCCAATGCTGCGGCGACGAGGTCGCAGTGAGTCCAGTCGCATGGTCCTACATGACAATACAACAAAACAAGACACTCACACGACCCGTTCGGTTTGCCAAATACATCATCGTAATCCTCGTCATCGTCCTCCGCGTACTTGTTGAACTCTTGGCTGGCTAGCCTCCGCGCATCCGATTTCCCGAGCGAGCCACTGGAAGAACCTGCGAACGACGGAGAGCGCGAGTGCGAGCGCGCCCGGGAAGAGACAGTAAAAGGCGTTGCGGACAACGGAACGACCGCATTCAGCGGGTGAGATTGCGCGCGAGAATGTCCCAGCCCATTCACATCGGGCAGCGGTGCCGACTTGGCACCGGGCGATGCAGGCGCAAGCCCGACAGTCTTGATGTCGTTCGGGTGGAATAGCCCGCGACGAACAGACGTCTTCATCTTGAAATCGGCGAACTTCTCCTGCCATTCATCGTCCTCGTCGATGCCAACGTCCGAGTAATCCTCAATGATAGGGCCTATCTCCCGAGGTGGTGATTTGGAAATGACGCCCGGTGCTGAGCGGGGAGAACGGTTCGTGGGCCTGATCGTCTGTGCATTGTCATCATGCTCGGGTTGCCTTTCTTCATCCACTGCCGACTTTTCGAGCGCTGGGAGAAAGGTGAGGGCTCTGAGATTCTCGCAAACGACGGTATGACGACGCAAAATACCTTGCAGTTTGGAAAACGATATGCCTTCTTCAAAATCGTCATCCCAGTTATCTGTCTGTTCTTCGGGCTGACGTAGGACAGCTGGCAAAGGCAGGGCAAGTGGTGCAGCATTCTTTGCCGCTGCAGGAGGAACCACCTTCCTCGCGGCAGACGAAGTGGGGAAAACACTCAACGACGACGCAAGGGCTACAGGCGAGGAAGACTCATTGAACCGCGGTTTGATCGGCGAGGCGGGTACCTCCTGCCGAGGGACGTCCAAGTGCTCTCGCCCGTTATGTTTCGAGGGCCGCGAGGGAGCTGGGCAAAAGCAATTCGGTCATGTTATTTTGGCAAAGACGTTGCAGACTCACATCTGAGCGCCTCATTCCACTCCTGGACCTTGAGCACGGCCTCGTCAAAGTTATAATTGCTCAGCGGACGGGACCCCTTGACCTCTCCACTCGTAGGCTTCCCGTCGGCCATCTGCTTTTTCGCAGAGAGCATCCATGGATGACGTAAGAGCTTCTTTGCAGATATTCGGAGGTTGCAGTCTTTCTGAAAACAATGGTAGAGGAAGTCCTTGACTATGGGCGATGCACCCTCGGGTATCGGTGGGCAGTCGTCCTGAACAATTCGATAGAGTGCTTGCATAGGCTTCAGGGCATGATACGGTGGGCGCCCTTCCAACAATTCAATGACTGTACAGCCTACGCTCCTGTATGGCAACAACAGAGATTAGATGAAGAGAACAATACAATTTGGACGCAATGTCACCAAATATCAGATGCGGTAGTAGCTCCACACTGTTCAATAACCTCAGGTGCCACTGGATGCATCAGTCAAATAAGGCGGGCTATATGCGGGGGATGGTAGACAGGGCGTACTCCAGTATGGGCTCCCTACGACCGCATCATCGCTCGCAGCTCCGGCAGTAGTAGTATTGCTCGCGACACCAAAGTCAGCAAGTTTGACGGCGCCATCTTTGGTCGTCAGGATGTTGGCGCCCTTGATGTCTCGGTGGATCACACCCTGGTCATGTAGGTATACAAGACCTTCGAGGACCTGAGAGATATAGACTGCGACGAGGTTTTCCGGGAACTTTCCAAATCGTTTGCAAATGTTGTGCAGAGAGCCGTTCTCGCAGAACCTAGGCAAGATCAGAAGGAGCACGTGCACAAGAATGAATGATGCACGCGTACTCCAAGATGATGTAGAGATATTCGGGCGTTTTAACGAAGCCTTTGTACTTGACGATGTTTGGGTGCTGTAGCAACACAACGAATCAACAATAAACGGAGAATCAAAGTGGCGCAGGGCTACAAACATTGAGATTCTTCAGCAAGTCGATCTCGGACTGAAAATAGAGTTCTAGAAGGGGTTGGTAAGGGTAAGACAGGCAGGGACGCACCATAATTTGGCCAAGTTCGCCCTTGGGGATATTGCTCAACTGGATTTCTTTCACGGCTACAGTCTCCCCGGTTGCCCAGTTGAGCGCGCCTGGACGCGTCTCGATTTAGAGCGGACACGGTGAACGTGGGTTTTGACCGTGACTTACGGTAAACCTGGGCGAACGCGCCCTTGCCCAGCGAATCACCGAGTTGCTACGCGTAATTTTTAGATGTGAGGCCAAGAACGCGATGACCGAACGGGTAGGTGGCACGCACATAGTCATTGAGGATCTTGGAACTTGTCGCAGATGATACATAGGACGTGGTTGAACCGGTCATGAATCTGTGAGAGGATGGCTTGAAAGCCAGTGATCTAGAACACGTGTAGATAGTTTGAAATTTCTTCCTGTCGTCAAAAGAGTGGTATATTCCGAGGTATTGATGGGAGTGAGGGAGGAGTGTGTGATTTCGACGTCTCGCAGCGCAGCGGGAGAGTTGCAGACGTCGAATCAACCGGCGGTATCGGAACCGGCACCAGGCCCGGCACATCCGAATCTCTGTCTCTGTCTCTCTCCTCTTAGACTATCATCAGACAAACACTGACTCGGTCGCTCTCGGCTGCCGCCACCCCCACAATCGGCTGTGCACACTGCCATTGTGCTTATCATCTCAGTTTCCCACACTGGGCTCCCCCATCAGATCGCAGTTCTTAGCAGCTCCAGTAGTAGGCCCGTATTTTCAATGCTCATAGATCTGTGGAGCTTCTCAATCCGCGCGCTGTACTGCATGGCCTAAGTAGGCTGCCGCTGCTTGTCAACTGCAGTACTGTGGTGACCGGTCCCGCGATCGTTTATCTCTCTTAATGCCAAATCACACGGGGCAGACGGGACCACGCCATATGCTTTGCAGAGTATCACCCCTGAGGCGTCAGGTACAGTCACAGGCAACGCGCCCAGTGGTGCTGTGCACTAAATATATACCCTAGGTTGATGTCGGTTGCGTTGGCCAAGTATCGAGTCATAAGGGTACTGTATCGTTGCTGTTTCATGCTTGTCAGGGCCGGACTCGGGCGCGTTGCGTGATTATACGCACAGCACTTGTATATTCCATGTCAGGCCGCTCTACTTGCCTAGGCGTGTGATATCGCGATTCCGGATTTTCTCTGGGCGGTCATCACAGCCCGCGGAATCGCGGACGCGGATGTACGGGTGGATGAGACGACCTCACGAAAATACGGGATTAGTCACGTTTGGGGATAAGTTTCTTTGCTGAGGGTCGTCTCATCAGCATCAGTCCATGGGGATGCTGTGCCGTAGGCCGAGGGGGGTTTCACGAGGGAGGACCCCAAAAAGGTCATTTATTGGGCGGGACAATCGTTTGATGGGACATATGTGCGCACTGCCGCCACGGGGTTAGGGTCAGTATGTAATTAGGCCCAGCCACCGGAAACGTCGCCACGTTCTCGTCGCTTTGGCGATCCCGAACAGCTTAGATCCCAACTCGCTCCGTGAGGCTTCCCGCTGTCCTGGTGACAAGGTCGTACCATTACCTGGTACGCAGTCACCCCCAACAGGCCCTTACACCCCCCAGATTCCGAGATCCCCGTCTGACACATCCCACTGCCTCCTTTTTTGGCTCCGGTCCTCCTCGCGGAATTCGGCGCTCGTCACCGCCGGGAGCTCGACTATTACGTGCAACAGTATGATAGCAACACCAGTTTTCCGTGTGTTAATATTAGGTTTTCCATGCCCTAGAGTAATGCCTATCGTAATAACTTTCGTGCTGGTACGTTTCCTACAATATAAGTATACGTGAGTATGTATGGTGTGTGTAACTAACAAGACGCCTCGATCATCCATGAGTGCCATCCGAGCGTCAAAAAAGATAGGAGGTTTGAAAGATGTGACAGCAACAGACTTGACCTGTAATAAATAAATTGTCCCCAGTTGCTCTACTTGCCCGAGGGGTTGCTTGGCACCTCCGCCTTTGGCACGGTACCATCAATATCATCTCCGGCGATAGCTACCTCGCCAGAGCTTGACAATTCTGGATCACTGTTTCGCCGATCCGCGAGCTCCTTCGCTTGCTTGACATTCTCTGCCCGCAGTCGTTCATTCTCCGTCGTGAGCTCTCCAATGTATTTGATCGCTGCGCAGCAAAAAAGATCAATTATCTCCACTCGACAACAAATTTCAAAAAAAAACACGACGCACCGCTCAGCGTTACGTACGCTTTGGCCTGTCGCTCGGGTGGTCGCATGTGCTCCGGGAGGGCGTCACGTAGCTGCGTCATCGCATCCTTGTTCTGAGCCCTGTAGTGACGCACGTTCATCTTCTTCTTGTATTTCTTCTGCATCATGTCCCTCCACAGGCGTAGAGTTGATGAACGCTGCCATTTGAGAAGGCGGACGGGTACCTGAGGCGGATGTGGCGACGGTGGCGGAGGCGAGTGGCGAGGGCACCGTGCCAGAGTGGGGCTGACTCCGCACGTTGGGGCTGTTAGTCGGTGAAGGTGAGATAGAAGCCTGAGAACCTGGCGAAGGTTCTCGCGATGAGATGTAAGGGGTGAGACGCTTCCGGCTATGCGAGGCCGAGTGAAACTGCGGATACCTGGAGGGGGAGTCTACGTAAGCGTACTGCGTGAATCGATGTAACCCAGGACATGATACTTGCAGAACGACAGGACCCCCTCGATCAAGGGCTGCGCTGCTGCTGCGTGGGCGAGGAGCGGCGGGGGCTGACTCATATGGTGCTACCAGGACGGCAGGCTCTGAGTATGGTGAGTGATTACGGCGTGCTTGTCCAGTTGCAGTGCGACAGCCACGATGAGAGCTCTCGAGAGCGTCGTATCTACTTGAGCTGGGTCTAGATGATGGTGGCGAACTACGATGTAAGCAACACGGAACGTCAAAGGGTAAATGTCCCACACCCGTACGATATATCATCGAGTTCATTACGGAGGTGGTTGCTCCCTGCCGAGCTCCCGTCCCAAGACGGGCTCCCGTGGAGATGCCCTCCCCGGGAGGGACCTGCTTGAAATCGGCTACGATGCTTGCTTGAGGGAGAGAGATCAAATGAGCTAATAGGTGGTAAGGTAATCCGTTCATGCGCATCGGTCATACTTGCGCGGAGGAGGGTATGGGGGCGGGGGGGAGGGAGGAGAGTGTGAGTGTAACGGTCGCAGAGAGAGGGGTGAGCTTCCTCGTTACAACATACCAGCATATGATAATATAACGACGAATTCTCTGGCGCCAAGGCTACTGTGAAACCGACAGCCTGGCCTCGAAAGACAACAGGAACTCGACCACGTAGGAGCCGTCACGTTGCTATGCAAGCCAGGCCTTCCTTTTGGGTAAGGCCCATGCCAGCGTGCATGGTGAGGACCTAGAAAGGATGTGCGTGTCCTCCCGAGGATTGATGCTATGAATTTCAGAAGCTTGCGAAGCATAGCACTGTACCTACGACATCGTAGCACAAAACGTTTTCGAAAAGGCCGACGGGTTGAAATTGACCACGACATTTCCAAAGACTTACTCCGAGGTAACCGATGAAAACTCTCGGGCATGCCTTTAATGTAAACGGGTTGAGAAAGAGCGGCCGAAAATGGAGAACGATGCTGAAATCCGTGCCGACCTTAGGGATGGGGTGGCTGCGTGCCAACATCAAACGGGTGTGCACAAATACAGCATGGCCGGTGCCGTGCGTGCCCCAAAACATAGAATGAGAGGAGTGTGTGCGCGGCACACAGCCCATACGGTTCAGGGGATAAAAAGGGATACAAAAAGAGAAAACGTGTTATGACATATTTCGAAAGTGAAGTCCTTGTGTGAGGCGGACGAACAAGAGAACTTAAACTGAACGTGTGTACAACAAACTGCTGCCACGACTGTCCGTATTCTTCCGGGACCCCAGACACCCCCACGTTGTCTCATTTCTCAGCTTTAATTTTCGTCATCTAGCGATCGCGATCGCCGTTGGCCTCTCCGTCCTCCTCGCTTGCCAATGCAGCACTGCGATGTCTCCACAACTGCACGCCGTACCGGCCTGTAGTGAGTGCACCTGTGAAAGAACGGGCCACGAGTGGGCCAGGGGCTCACCCAGGCTTGACCCTTGCCAGTGGCTGCCAGCCTCCTTACATGCGCCTTGAGTTGAATCTCCCAGCTAGGCCTCCCTCACGCTAGGCGAAACGTAAGGAATCCGAGTCCCAGTGCTCAGAGGACTCCGTCGGGTCTACTCCCACGCCGAGTCTGCATCATATCATCTAGCCGACTCTTCGACTTCGCAGCAACCGTGACAGTGCTGGAAACCCAACAAATGACAATTCGGTTGCTTACTAGACTTATGGCGGGGTGCAATGTTCTCAGAATTCGCCGCAAGAATTGTATTCCAATCAGCGATGACATACCGTACATATTCCCCCCCGTATCCATGGCCCCTCCTTCGGAGCGGCTTAAACGCGTCCTATAGACGACAAATCGCGCAGGCGACGGTTTCATATCCGTGGGATGCAAGAGCAAGATTCTCCCCCTTCCCTTAAAAGCGCACATTTACGTCCATTTTCGATAAAGCCTGTGGGATCGTAGATACCAATTCTCCCGGCCCCATCCCACGCCACCTCCCTTCGCGACGACCACGTCGGCACAAGTGATGACAAACATGCCACCCACCCCCACCCCCCAAATTTACTGTGCTGTAAAATGAGCTGGAAGAGACTGCGTACCTCTACCAAGGTTTCGGAACGTAGCCGCTAGTCGTGGACAGACACCGTGAACGTTATCACTGGATAACGAAAGACGGATATCGCTCGCTTGTTCGATTGGGGTCCTGTTCGGCGGGCTCTGTAATACCCGCCGGATCATGCCAGTGTGCGTAAGGACCCTCGAAAGGCTGTGCTGTGCCGTCATGCGCACTCCACGCGGCTCACATCTTCGCATGGGGCCTAGGAAAATACCGGTGATACTAACCCTAATATGACCCTAGTACGGTCCCCGGAACACGGAACACCCAAGCTTGGGCGAGGGGTCATTGTCAGACAGGCTGACCTGCCTCGATATGTATCGATGAGAACATCGGGGGAGTCATCGGGGAACGTATGTTTGGAGTCATCCCAAATTTGACATTCTCTCACAATCACCTCCTAGTCAGACTGCGTTGTGGCGGCAAAACTCAAGCAACTATCGTAGATGCCCGAAGTTTTTCCGGGGACGAAACACGCCTTGGTCTTCGTGACCGAAGTACAGTGTGATGCGTAATGTGATCTGTAGGCCACTGTTACCATAGCCCGGGTGCCAGTGAGCGGATCAAGGCGGGGTTACTAGTACGTCCAGAAGATTCTGCCAGCATGAGACTATAACATCATGCTGATGATATAAAACCCGATGCTGAGGCAATGTATGGATTGGGCTAGCTAAGGGTCGCTTGTGCGCTGCTCTGAGGGGATAAATCATATCTCCGAAGATACCGGAAATTCGAGATGTCCGCATCACGCACAATGTCTCGCACAAGGAATAAACTGGAGTCAAGGCACCGACCCATCATGACAGAAACCCAACACAGATACCGCCCGGGCGCAATCGGGTCGCTATTGGCATTATGATGGCGTCAAAGCGCTGCGCCCGGCGAGTCAGCACGAGGCGATGTCACAATGAGCCATACATCCGAGGGATCTCAAGCAGCCTTCCCAGACGACCTGTAACAGAAAAGTCGTGGCGTTGGAAATGCAATTATTAAAGCAAATGTGAAATGAGTCAGGAGAATGATTCGGTCTTCACAATGACCAAGCCAGGCCTGGGCGCATCCATGTACAGTCACGAACAGGCCTTGGCCACTGGTAGACAGGTGCCGACTACTCGGCCCCGAGTGCGAGTACTTGTAACACATCATCACGAGCTAAAGTAGTACTACGAGGTCCCAGTCCCAGGGGTAGCGATAGCTTCGCATATGGCCATATCGATTCAAGCCGGGGTCCCAGGAGATAAATAGCACCTAAACAGTAGCTGTGTGCGAAGCGGCAGTTTTATCCTGAACCTGAATGTAAATGTAACTGTAGGGTCATACACAGGGGTTTTCAAGTTAATCCATCCGGGGACTCGGAACAGAAGTTACTGCTTGATTGGCCCGTATATATGGATCGATCAGCCCAGCGTTGCAAGTAAGCGTCCATGTGCATGGCCTGTAGTAGAAGAGGACTGTACGCGTGCCGGCGGCCGCGCTACTAGTAACGTTTATACTGCCGCTCTCAGTCTGCAAAACAACTTGCTTGAAACACCTGCTAATGGAGGGGATTGCAGACACGTGATGTAATTGTAAGACAGCCGGCGCCCGGGGATTGGCTAAGACCGGAGACTGCGCACTCAGGCTCGTGGAACACGTTCATTCGGCTTGCGGCTTGTCTATTTGTTGCTCTAGTGACTAGTATCACGATGCCACCCCGGATTTTTATCAAATGCAACGTGCGGGACACGCAACAGAAGCGATGGTGGGGTGGCTTCATATAGTATGTATTGCATCCTACTGTCATGCTGATCTGCGATTACCGATACCATTCCGACCCCGACAGCCTGAGACACCCTCGTTCCTCGTTCCTACACAGCCTATTTCCACTCGCTCTGCTGTCACGGATGCGTGGAGATCTTTCCAAGTCCATGGTCCTGCTTGCATCGTGCTCAGCATACTGCTAGTAGGCCATGCGTTGATAGGGGCACAAGATCAAAATGGAGAATATATGCCATCAAGATTCCAGGCATTGCGTATGGATATCCGAGTCCCTCCGACTTTCGCATAATTCTGGCGGTGCTTAGCTCAGGTATGCGTATATTTTTAGCAAGTTGGGAGAACATATACTGCGGCAGTCCTTGTCGGAATCCACATAAAGTTCGGATGTACAAGGAACACTGGACGTCAGAGCCTGCGCAGGGGATAGGGGTGGATAGGTAGAATGCCACATCGTACAGCTGAGTGTGGGTGTGTGAATCCCTAAGTCCCAATCGATATTAGACTCGAAGATGGATACACCATTTGGGCCAATACTGCGTGTGCGGATGCAACTGTAGGTCAGGCCACAGGCCGCTTGGAGGGCCCACCGAAGGGCTCGTCTCGACCAACGTTTATCCGGGGTGCAGGCCACGCTGTCTCAATGTCAAATGGTGCCGTACGATCGGCACCTTGGTTGGGCAATAGCCCTCCAAGTCAGATGTCCCGACGAGCTGGGGCAAGTACATGTTTACGCCTCGCCGGAAGTGGCATGGCTTGCATCTATCAATAGTACAGTCCTGGGATCGCTGCCGGAGTGGACCCATGGGCGTAAAGCTAAAGTAAACCGCAGCAGAGCGCGAGAACCACACGTTACAGGGCTTGCAGTGGACTGAATACTCGGCGCTCAAAATCAGGGATGAGAGCTGCGATCCTTGGGAGTTGGGAAGCTTCGGGTTCCAGTCAGGCGTTAAGTATGAAAGGTGAGTTCACCCTCACTTACCAAAGGTAGGTCTACCACACGGACACGGAGAGATAGGCCGGATAACGGAAGTGGGTGGGTCACTCCAACGTGGGTTGACTGGTGGGAGGGGACAGCACTCATCGTTTGCCTTGGATCGGACATGCTGTACGTGGACCCGAGACGGTGGGAAACATTGAGTTCAACCTACACCTCGAAGGTAAGTTGCTGAAGGGCTTAGCAGCCATAAGAGGTTTGGGTCTCGACCGAGGTTCAAACAGGGGGAACAAGGGTCCTGCTGAGTCTTAATGTTTGCCATGGCAATACAACATTGTGATGTCGGAGCAAGCGAAGGGTCGTAAAAGTTACGCCCGGTGTGCTGTATGGCAAACCTCGGGCAAGCTACAGTCTTTGCGGTCACTCTGTGACAAACCATCAAATGGTACGGCGGCCACACCGCT
>WNFC01006642.1_pt1 | contig 12735 bp, 13 predicted proteins | sample 5400541 | NCBI WGS metagenome assembly WNFC01 (sample SAMN13153342, study PRJNA577476) | soil metagenome | isolation source: 120 cm saprolite under Douglas fir tree site 2 hole 2 replicate 1 | place: USA:California | collected 2015-04-18
ATCACTGTGGAGCTGATCTTGAGAAAACTGGCCGAGGGGGAGTCCGAAAGCGAATTGCTGGAGGATTATCCACATCGCACGACCGATGATATCCGTGCGGCGATTCGCTTACGGTGCTGCAAGTGTGGCTCACGAAGAAGTGCTACTGCTCGCTGACCCTTCCAAGCCTGACAAGCCCTGAACGTGCAGTTCGTGGCGGACGAGAGTTGCGCGGCACCAGTAATCAGGGCGCTGCGGATAGCGGGCCACGACGTAATCGCCGTCGCGGAAGTCTCCAAAGGTATCTGACGAGCGGGTGATAGAGCGAGCGTTCAACGAGTGACGCGTATTAATCACCGAGGACGCTGACTTCGGCGAGCTCGTCTACGCTCGTGGGCAACCATCAGCCGGTGTCATTTTCGTGAAGTTTCACCGCCGTGTGCGCCAGGCCAAACCGGTCGCCGTGGTCGAAGCGGTGACGAAGCTGAGTGAACAGCTCCGGGATGCGTTTACGGTAGTCGAGCCAGATCGGGTGCGGGTCGGTCGAAGACCGCGAAGCTAATGTGGGGTGGCGGCAGCAGCCGTGCGAAAAGTTAACTCTAAGGACCCCTGAAAGGGTCTGTTTGGGGTAATTTTTCGCTCGAAGGGCCGCCGATCCCTGGTTTTGGGGACATTTGTTACGTGAAAACATTGCGTGCAAGAGGCGATGCGTGTAATAAAGCGGTCGAGACCGCCGTATTTCACGCAACAAACCGGGGGTCTAAGGCGGGGGACGGCATTGCGTACAATACAGCGAGCCGTCCGAACTCAGCCGACCGCTGGCTCGCCGATTTTCTGGGCCAACTGCAACGCGACGATCTCGCGCCCGCCACAGTGCGCGGTTACCGCTACGACCTGCTCTGGTTCAATCGCGCTAAAGGACCCTCCGGATGAGTACCTGGCGCGGATCTCACCGCAGATGTACCAGCACGTCATCCTCAACGGAACCTATCATTTTGCCCGTGCTAAGCTGGGCGATGACATCGCGTGAAACCCGCTACCGTACAATTTCCAAGCACTACCACTACCCCCCAATACTAGCGGTCGCCGGACCTGCGATGGATCAAGGGCACGGAGTCCTAGTTTCATTAAGCACGTGATTGCAGCTAGTCTCCCTGTAAACGTTCCCATCAAACTGATACACCACTTCGTCGCCCTCGGATGCTGAGGCGTGGTGCCAGACCTCTAGATCAGGCAAGCCGTGCGTGCATGCGCGTCTAGGGCTCACATCTTGAGCAAAATCTGAGAGAATCTTACGCCAGCCATTGCCAGAACGAATGTACAAAAGGTTTGGGCCCTGGTTAGCTGCAGCCAGACAATCGATTCCTTCCACCAGCCAGACCTCTTGAGGTCGATTCACATTGGAGGGCGGCGGCTTAGTCCTCGCGTGCCCGTTGTGAGACGTGTCACAATCGGTGAGGTCAAACCGCGAAGCGCTGACGATTTCTTTCAACGGCCGCTCCATGCACTCCGTGTCTTGTGGATCGTTATCGAAATCGCCGCGCTGAATGGCGCGCCTAATGGTGGCAACAAGACCAGACGGAATGTCAGCGGCTTTTCCCTGCGGCCCCGTCTGGGCATTTTGCCTGCCGGATGCTGCGAGTCGTTTTTCAAGCTCGTTGAGCCAGAGCGTATAGGCACTCTTGAGGCAGGTGATCATCCGGCTGGTGTCTGCTTCGGACAGCACGGGATTAGCAGGAATAGGGCATCTCTCGGTTCTGTTTTTCAGAAATTGTCGTTGCTCACTTAATAATCCGCTAGTTTCGTCGCTACCTTGGGGAGCCGTGGAACGCACCGCGTGATAAGCTTCCCCCACCTGCCCGTCGAGTGAAGAAAGCTCAGCATCAGCGCAAATCAATACTTCCAGCCTGCGTTTCGCCTGAGAACAATCAAAGCTCGCTGCTCTGGCAGTTATTGGCGACAGCAATCCCCCCAATACAAACAGCCACGGCCACAACTTTATGTGCCAGTTGTTAGAAGTGCGTGGGAGCGGAACGTCAACTTCTTTTCCACCCAGCTCGGGCTGCCTGAACACCACACCATATTGCAGGGCGGCGGCGATGATCGTGACTACGACGGTCAGAGTTAAGATCTTCAGGCCGATCATAATGGCGCCTTTACAGCCCGTCCTCGGGGACCACCCACACAACCCGATAGTGTACAGCGAGTCTGAAAATCTCAGATAACACACCGTCAAGCAGTGCCGCGCGAACGCACGTGTGCCTGCTGTCCAATGCAGTGCTGGCTTGCACTCCGTGGCCATCATGAAAATTAGTCACCCGCCGGCGAGACCATCGTTGATGAGGATCCGGCACGGATCTCACCGCTAATGAACCAGCACGCATCTCAATGTAACCCTATCATTTTGCCCGTCCTAAGTGCGAGGACGACATTGCGTACAATACGCTAGAGTAATTTTTCGCACGGATGCTGCCGCTACCCCAATGTCCAAAGTCCCACATGCTGTTCTCGTTGAACGGGTTGCGCTTCTCGTCGCGATCGAAAGTGAGAACCGCAACTTCATCTTCTTGTTGGAGCTTGAAGTAATTAGGCACGCAAATCTCTTCGCAAAAAGGGCCTGCGATCCCGTGAGATGGCAGGCCCTGCTTTTCAGTACCGCGACGGCGAGTCCTAGCCGAGGATCAGGCCTTCGAAGTCGCCCTGCTCGCGCCAACGCGCAAGCAGGTCGAAGAATGCCAGGCCGCCATCCGGATAGTTGGTCTGGAGGAAGCCCTGTCCCTCGTTCGTTCCCTCGCCGTTGTAGTATCCGGGGGTGCAGGTGTTTTGGTACTCCGTCATGACGGTCGGTCCGGTTACCAGTTTTACCCACTCTTCCTCGGCTTCACGGGTGGGCTCGATCGATTTGGCTTCGCGTTCTTTGACCTGCGAAACGAGATGAGCGACGTGCTGGGCTTGCTCCTCCAACAGGTAGGTGAAGTTCGCCGCGAAGCCTGTCTGAGTCATCCCCATGTGCATGCAGTTCGGAAAGCCATGGGTCAGGAAGCCATGGAACGTTCTCATCCCCTTCGACCAATAGTCCGACAGTGACACTCCATTTCGCCCGTACATCTCGAATTGGGCGCGCCGCGTGTAGAGCGTCCCGACCTCGAAGCCCGTGGCGAAGATAAGGCAGTCGACCTCGTACTGGACGTCGTCGACAACCACGCCATGCTCGGTGACACGATCAACGCCCTTGCCCTTGGTATCGACCAGCGTCACGTTGGGTCGATTGAACGTCGGCAGGTATTCGTCGTTGAAGGTCGGGCGCTTGCACCACTGGCCGTACCAGGGCTTGAGCGCTTCGGCCGTCGCTGGATCTTTCACCGTTTTGGATGCCCGGTCGCGAACCTCGTTCATCTTTTGGAAGTCTACGAGTTCACCTAGGACCGCCATCTCATGGTCGGCGAGACTGGAGCGATCCTTGCCTCCAACCAGATTGCCAAGCAGCTTGAAGAGGCTCGTCCAACTGTCTCCAACCAGATCTTCCTCGACGAATGCGCCGGTCAGGATCGACGTGAAGTTATAGTTACGACGGTGCTGCCAGCCCGGCTTTAGCTTCTTTACCCATTCCGGATCGGTGGGAGCGTTGCCGCGGATGTCCACCGATGACGGTGTGCGCTGGAAGACGTAGAGTTGCTTCGCGTGTTCACCGAGGTGCGGGATGCACTGAATCGCCGTCGCACCAGTGCCGATGATGCCGATCCGTTTGTCATACAACTTGGTCAAACCGCCCGTGGTATCGCCACCGGTGTAGTTGTAGTCCCAGCGGCTTGTATGAAAGGTATGGCCTTTGAAATTCTCGATCCCGGGGATCGCGGGAAGCTTGGGCCGGTTGAGCGGTCCGCTCGACATCACGATGAATCGCGCCTTGAGGGAGTCGTTGCGATCGGTAGTAACCGTCCATCGCGAGGTGTTTTCGTCCCATCGTGCGTCTCTGATCTGCGTCTGGAAGCAGGCCCGATCATACAGATTGAAGTGCTTGCCAATCCGCTTCGCGTGCTCCTGGATTTCGGGCGCGAAGGAATATCTTTCCTTGGGGATGTAACCAGTCTCCTCGAGTAGCGGCAGGTACATATATGATTCGATGTCGCATTGGGCGCCAGGATAACGATTCCAATACCAGGTCCCACCGAAATCGCCCGCCTTTTCGACGATACGGATATTCGTGATACCCGCCTTCTGAAGATGCGTTGCCGCCAGGAGACCGCCAACGCTCAACACGTCGAACTCCTCCTGCAGCGCGGGCCGTGTAAAACCCGGCTTGACGTAGGGGTCGACGTTGAAGTGCGCGAATTTGCCGGTGATCTCCTGGTATTGGCGGTTTCCGTCTGCGCGCAACCGCTTTTCCCGCTCTTCGGCATACTTCTTATGCAGCGCATCGACGTCGATGCCCAGCTCTGCCGCGGTTGGAACTCGAAGAGGTTTGGATTCCGTTACGGTTTCACTCATCGCCCTGCTCCTTGAATTTGTTGTTGGATATTGCTTGCGGAGCGTCCGACATATGTGATGGAACGCTTCCGCGTTACTCTGCGCTACGATTCTTTTAATACATCATCAGGCGCCGGACCTCCGTCGTAGGAGATTTGTCACTCAGAAATCGCCGAACCTCCCAGCGGAACTGCTGCTGCTCGTCGGTGAAGGCGAATTGGACGCGGCGCTGGCTCAGCTCTTTGTTTGATCTGAACTGTTCACCCCTCCCGAAAGAGGTTCGGTGAATGGCATCCTAATGGCAGGGACTGGCGCATGCGCTGTATCGACCAACTACAGTGCACAGAAGTAAGCAATATCGGCAGCCGTGGAATAAGTGATGTCAGGACAGCAGGTCGTGAAGATTTCCGTGCCATGGATGTGTCGTTGCGCCATACACAGTCAGAATACTCGGCGGCAGCTCGCGAATGGCTTCGCGATCGGCCAGCTCGCCTGCAATCTGCTCAACGCTCTTCGCCGGGATTACTTCTCCTGGAGACGGATGATCCCAGCCTTCATCCTCGGTTCCAGGTGGACCATTTGCGCGCGTCGCGATTGGAATTTCCAGGTATCGCCTACTTTGACGTATTCGTCGTCGTAGTAGCCCGTTCCGAGCCAGTTCATATTGTCGCTTGCGTCGCGCAATTCAACATAGCAGCGCCCGGTTGCGCGACTGGGTCCAGTAAGCTCAATCACGTGGTTGTGGATGTAAGGGCGTGGAGACAGCTCGACTCCCGCTTTGTAGGTCTTCAGCAATTCGGCGCGTCCCCTGTTCGTGATTTCCCGGTTGCTGCCGATAACCGTAAAGACGCCATCATCAGCAAACAGGTTGACAATTCCTTCCACATCGTCGCGCCAGACGCAGTCGCAATAGCGCTGCGGCAGCTCGCGAATCGCATCGCGATCGGCGAGCTCGGTCACGATCTGTTCCATAGTTTTGCTCATGTGACCATCCCTCCTGATTCTCCTTATCAACCTTTAATCTGATATGACTGCAAAAACACGATGAGAATATAATGCGCGCGCCAACTGAGGTGGACCCCCTCAATTTGCAGTCGCTCCATGGCCTTTGCCTCTTTCATCAAATAATTGAGGAGCAGGTCAGGAACAGATAAGCGAAGCCCACGATCATTCAGGGTCTCGAAAATTTGGAACGCACGCTCCCCGGACGTAATAGGAATGCAGGCCATCACTAAGCCACGGAAAATTTTGGCGAAGCTTTTCTAACCTGCTCAATCCTTGAGGTGGGTCTAATCCGTTGATCTGCAACTTGCGGATTTCCTATGCGAACGCATCTTCGTACCACTCAGCATGAAGGACGCAGATTTCCACATCCCGCCCGACAAGCAGGACCGCTTCGTTTCGATCGGCGATGATTATCTAGCGTTTTGCCGCATGATGCTCGGCAAGGGTCCCGTATCACCACACGCGAATTCTTTCGCCTGCAGCAGTCGCACTGATGACGATGGATCATCTCACCGACGCGCGGAAGGAAGGCATGGAAATGTTTTTCGGCGACGGCTACAGCGGGTTCAAGGCAGGTTGGCGATTCGGTATGGGCGTCGACGAGGCGCAAGATTGGCTGCGAGCTTCCACCCGAAACCTGATTGCGGCAATAATCCAGTATGTCGGGAATATGCCCGAGCTTTCGGAATGGCGGAATGCCCCGCGGGTCGCGCCCGCGGGCTCGGCTCACCCGCTTTTCCGCCCTACGCTAGAGGTGCGCACGCGGCTGGTCGAGACGCGGTGACCACACTGGGCGAGGAGAAACCTATGCCGTTCTACGAAAAAGGCGAAATCCGCATCCATTACGAAGAGGTCGGCCCCGGCTTCCCACTGCTGGTCATTCCTGGGGGCGGGCTGAACTCAACGTTCGCGGGCCTCGCGAACCACCCATTCAACCCGATGGACGAGTTCAAGGGCGAGTACCGTTGCATCGCGATGGACCTGCGCAACGCCAATGGCGGCCAGTCCTCCGGTCCGCTCGAGATCGGCCGGCCCTGGGATGCCTACACCGATGACCAGCTCAGCCTGATGGATCACCTGGCCATCGGGAAGTTCCTGGTGATGGGCTTCTGCATCGGCGGCCCCTTCATCTGGAACCTATTGCGGCGGGCGCCCGACCGGATCGTCGCCGCGGTGCTGGCGCAGCCCAGCGGGTTCCGCCCGGAGATGCCCGACCTCTTCTACACCAACAACATCACCGGCTGGGGCCCGGCGCTGTGCGCTCGCCGTCCCGACATCACGATGGCGATGGTCGACGCCTTCCTGAACAAGATGTACCGCTCCAACGCCGACTTCGTCTTCACCGTGACGCGCGATTTCGTGCGCGCCTGCCAGACCCCCATACTGGTCCTGCCGGACGACGTCCCGGCGCACCCGTACGCCGTGGCCATGGAGACCGTGCGTCTCGCGCCGAATTCCGAAGTGAGCCTGTACCCCTGGAAGGACTCCCAGGACCACCTTCAGCAAGCGGTGCGCCACGTGCGCACCTTCCTCCGGGCGCATCAACCTGTGGCAGCAGCCGCCCAATAAGCGGTAGCGGCAGCAGTCGTGGTCGGGTCGCCTCGGGGGAGCAATCCCCTGAGGCAACCCGAGCATAGATCTGCCTATTACCCTTACTTTGTGACAGTTGGTGGGCGGTGAGTTCCGCACGCCAGGATCGTGCGTATATTTCTCCGAAGTGCTCAGTCGGCTGGACTGTCGGGGCGTCTGGCTCTCCGCAATTCAGCGCGGTAAGAGCCTGAGCATGGTAGTTTGAAATCGCGCCGACGACCGTTATGTTGGGCGCATGATTGAACACGTATCCGTTCCAATCAGCGATTATAAAAAATCCAAGCAGCTTTATCTCGAAGCGCTGAAGCCGCTCGACTATGTGCTGCAGAGCGAGTACCCGAGCGACGCGGCGGGCTTTTACGAGGGCGGGTCAACGAGCTTTTGGATCGTGAAAAAGAAGAAGCCGGTGCAGCCGATTCATGTCGCGCTGCGCGCCCCAAGCAAAGAGGCCGTGCATCAATTCCATTCCGCGGCGCTCAAGGCCGGCGCGAAGGATAATGGGCCGCCGGGGTTTCGGCGCGAGTACGGCGACGATTACTACGCCGCGTTCGTGCTCGACTTCGATGGTAACAATATCGAAGCGTGTTACTTCGGCGAAAAGGCGCCGCCTGAATGAGCCGGCCCGCAGCGAGCGGTTGTTGAATGTCGCTGGCTGACGGCGCGGCAGAGCCATCGAGTTCTGCCGCGCATTTTAACTAAGCCTTGAGGTCCAGCGTCGGGGAAGCCACGAGTTATCAAATCCGCGAACCGACGAAGTGGAAGCGACCCCCTCATTTGCAAGTCGATAACGAATAGGATTGTATCCGAAGTGCTCAGAGGGTGGCTAATGCGGTGGCGTTTGGTTATGTGCACTTAGCCCGCTAGGAGACTGAGCATTTCGGATACAATTCGTTGAGCTAAGCCGCGTCGGCTATGGGCATTCAATAGGGTTGGTTGGGTGACTGCGAGGTAAGTCGAGGCTCTTGCAAATGCCGGCAGAGGGTGTCGCGAAAGTGGAGAGCGAAAAAGATCCGCGCATTGGGTCCAAGCGTTAACGGGATCTGGCCGCGGCAGACAGGCGGGCGCGACTGCCTAAAGCTGGGGACCTGCTGCTCATTCAACCTGCCTTATTGTGAAGATAGTGCTGCGACGACTCGTATTGGTTAGGACGTATCCATTTGAAGACGCCTCAGGGGAGTCGCCCCGGATGGCAGACTCGCATCCGCCTGAGGCGCGAGAATTTCGAGCATCCTCATGCTCCCAAGTTTGCAGCGCGGACAGCGATCTACCCTGTCGGCTTCAGCTTCGTCCGAAAGCGAGTTGTGCGGGATGAGGCCCGGGGGTCCGGTTGAGCTCGCTGCCAGCAGTTTGCGGCATAAGAGCACGTTGTCCCGCCGGCAGCGGTTGGACAGAAACCCGAAGTGACGGATCTTGACGAAGCCTTTGGGCAAAACGTGCAGCAGAAAGCGTCGAATGAACTCCTCCGCTTTCAACGTCATGGTGGCTGGCTCACTTGCGCGGGCATAGTTCTTCCAGCGGAAAGTCACTCGGCCGTCCTCCAGCGAGATCAGGCGCTGGTTCGAGATAGCTACCCGATGGGTATAACGCGCCAGGTATTTCAGCACTTGTCGCGGTCCGCCGAACGGCGGTTTGGCATAGACTACCCATTCGGTCTCGGCAACCCGGGCTAGCCACTCGAAGAACGTCCTCTTCTCTCCCAGGGGCTCCAGTTCGCCGTGAAAGCCGAGCTCTCCCTCGCGGAAGGCGGTTTTCAGATACGCGACGAATTTGGCACAGAAGAGCCGGCTGAGCACCTTGACCGGAAAGAGAAACTGCCGGCGGCACGAAATCCAGTGACGCTGGTCGGACGCTATCCCGCCGCCAGGTACGACGCAGTGGAGGTGCGGATGATGCAAGCGGCACGCACAATACCCTGAGTGCGGACGCCACGCACGTTCGGGTTTTCTATCCTTTTCATCCGCTCCACGGATGTCGCCTTCAAGTCATTCGTAGACCCAAACGCGGCGACGGTGCAGTCTCGGTACTCGACCCAGTAGGCAAGCGTCTCAAGATTCCGACATGGATGCTCTCGCCGTCCGCCGCGAACATCAAGACGACGGAACAGGCGCTTCTAAGCAGAGAAGCGCTTTTCAGTCTCAGCTCTTTGCTAATCCAACCGACTGTTACTGGAATTCACGATAACCTTCTGCAAGCACCTGTTGATGGGTGGAAGGGAGGTCATCGTGCTGCAGCTACTACTCTTCCGAACAAAAGAGGAACCCGTGCCCGTCGGCGAGACGGTCAGAGCCGGACTGATCGGTCTCATGGCTCGCATTCTGGTGATGGTTTTTCAAACGGAAGTAAGGAAGACAGATGAACGAGCTTCTATACAGTCCCAAGATCAAGCCGGAACACTTGGTTCGTAAGGCGATCGTTTACCTACGGCAATCCAGTGAAAAGCAGGTTCGGCAGAACACAGAAAGCCAGCGACTTCAGTATGAGCTCGCTGAGCGCTTACGTAGCTTGGGTTGGCAGGAGATCGAGGTCATTAATAGCGATCTCGGTTCCAGCGCAGCGATGGGTTCGGCTTCGCGGGAAGGCTTCGAGCGCGTTCTCACTTCGGTGGCGCTGGGCGAGGTAGGGATCGTTGTCAGCCGTGAGGTTTCACGCTTATCGCGCACGGACAAGGATTGGTGCCGGCTCTTTGAGGTCTGTCAAATTTTTGGAACTCTGATTGGAGATGAGCAACAGGTCTACGATTTGAGTTATCTAGATGATCAGCTGGTTCTGGGTATTAAGGGAACGCTGAGCGTGGTCGAGTTGAAAGTTCTGCGACAACGGCTACAAGCAGGCCAAGAGTCCAAAGCGCGCCGCGGCGAGCTGTTCAAAAGGCTTCCGGTCGGATACGCGAGAGACGGAAGTGGCAAGGTGGTGTTGCATCCTGACCGGCGAGTTTGCGAAGCCGTTCAACTGGTCTACACGAAATTTCGCGAGCTGTGGAGCGTGCGCCAGACGTTCCTGTGGTTTCGTGATCACGATGTGGAGTTACCGGTTAACCCAATCCGTGGAACGCAGCTCGTCTGGAAGATTCCCTCGCAAAGCCTGGTCCGCGACATTCTCCGCAATCCGTTTTACGCGGGAGCTTATGTTTGGGGAAGGCGCCCAGTCGAGACCTTATTGATCGAGGGTAGACTCAAGAAGCGGCAGGCTGCGACTCGTCGCCCAGAGGATTGTCGAGTTTTTATCGCCGACCATCATGTGGGATATATTGACTGGACCACTTACGAAGAAAACCAACGTATGATTGGTCGCAATTCGGTCAACTGGGAGGCCGAGGAATCGATGACGGCGATTCGCGCGGGCCAGGGTCTGCTCGTTGGGTTATTGCGCTGTGGCCACTGTGGCCGCAAGCTTCATGTGCGCTACTGGGGCGGCACTGGAACCAACGCGCGTTATCTATGCAAGGGAGACTACGATGACGGCGGGCAATACTGCATCGGGTTTGGCGGTGCCACGGTAGATCGCCGATTCGGTCAAGAGCTACTAAAGGTGATATCGCCCTTGGGCGTACAAGCCAGTGTGAAAGCCATCGAAGAACTCAGTTCCGCAGATTCTGCACAACGCGCCGCTTTATCGAACCAACTCGAGCAGCTGCAATACGAGGCGAAACGGGCCTTTGAACAATACGACCTGGTGGATGCGAGGAATCGTCTGGCGGCGGCTGAGCTGGAGCGCCGGTGGAATGAAAAGCTGGAAGAGATCGAGGCAGTCCAGCGACAGCTTTCCAGCCTCGAAGGAAAGCGTCATTCCCTCTCTTCCGAGGAGGAAGCGCGGATCCTTGCGATGGGCGAGGACTTCGCCGAAGTCTGGCATAGTGATCGCTGTCCGCCAACACTCAAGAAGATGATTTTCCGCACGGCCATCGAGGAGATCATCGTGCGCACGGATGCCAAGAAGGAAACTCTGCACTTCACAATTCACTGGAAGGGCGGTGTGCACACGCAGCTGAGGATGGATCGCCCTCGTTCGGCAACCGAGACGGCGACGCCGGTGGAGGCGTTGGAGATTATTCGTCGGATGGCGGTTCGCCATGGCGACGATCAAATTGCATCGGTGCTGAATCGACTTGGACATGTGACTGGCAAAGGGAATCGCTGGAATCAGAACCGGGTAGCCGCAGCGCGTAAGAACTATTCGATCGCAGGTCAGAAGCGCGCAGCAGCTGATCCTGAGAGAGTCAGCTTGAATGAAGCAGCTCGGCTATGCGGCGTGAGTCACCGTTCCATCGAACGGTTGGTGGAGACCGGCCTATTGAACCGCGCACAAGTCGCCCCGCGTGCTCCTTGGGGAATTCGTCGCTCCGCTCTGGACACCGAACCGGTTCGCAGCATTCTCGAGCACCTCCGTCGGACCGGCAAGCTCCTTCTACGAGGGGGTCGCACGGAAAATCAACCTGAGTTGTTCCTTGAAAATCAAGGAGTTGATGATGCCAGGCATTATGAGTGAGGGTTCTGATGAAGCTTTTGTCCCCAGGTATGCAGCACCGCCCAAAAGCCGATCCGGGCGCCAAGGTGCCTGGGGTCGGCGGCGATTTGCAACAGGGTTTCGGCAGCCGCACGGAAGAGAATGCCATAAACCACCCGCTGGTTCCGCAGCGCCAGCGGCGCGACCATTTGGGGCACGGTGAAGACCACCTGGAAGTACTCGACCGGCAGTAACTCCTCGGCACGCTGTTCGAGCCATCGCGCTCCGGCCTGTCCATGACACTTCGGGCAATGGCGATTGCGGCACGAGCAGTAAGAAATTTTGCGATAGCCGCACCTATCGCACTCCTCGACATGACCACCGAGGGCCGCCGTGTGGCAGACCGCAATCGCCCTCAGCGCTTGCTTTTGCTCATGAGGGAGCGAGTCTCCAAACGTCGTCAGGTACGCCGGGCCGTGGAGGCGGAAAATGTCGCCCAGCTCCAACGCCGGCGCTCTCATCGCACCGGAGGCGGGTTATTGGCGTCAGGCAGCCGATCCAACGGACTGACGGTGGTGCGCACCGCCAGGTTCGAAACGTGCAGATACCTGACCGTGGTCTTGAGGTTACGATGCCCTAGTAGAATCTGGATCCGGCGCAGATCAATCGCCTCTTCCTGGAGATGGGTCGCGAAACAATGGCGCAAAGTATGCGGTGATATGGGTTTCGACAGGTGAGCCGCTTCTCCGGCCTGCCGGCAGACTCTCAAGACCGTCTCGCTGCTGACCGGGTGCTCCGGTGACTCACCCGGAAAGAGCCAGACCGTGGGTCGGTAGCTTTTCCAGTAAATCCGCAGCACCTCGAGCAGCTTGGGCGACAGCATCACCTGGCGATCCTTGCGGCCCTTGCCCTGATGGACACAGATGACCTGGCACTGGCTGTCGATATCCGCCAGCCGCAGATGCGTGACCTCGGAAACCCGCAAGCCGCCGGCATAGATGGTCATCAGGATCGTGCGGTGCTTTAGGTTGGGGGTGGCCTCGAACACTGCAGCGACTTCGGCGGGGCTCAAGACTACCGGCAGTTTGTCCTCGCGCCGCGGGTAGGGAATGTGTTCGATCATCCAGTCTCGGTGGAGGACGTGATGATAGAAAAAGCGCAGGGCGCATACCGTTTGATTGAACAACGCTCACGAGACCTTTCTCCGCTGAACCAGGAACAGCTGGTATTGGCGGATGTGTTCCGGTCCTA
>WNFC01010986.1_pt1 | contig 12734 bp, 17 predicted proteins | sample 5400541 | NCBI WGS metagenome assembly WNFC01 (sample SAMN13153342, study PRJNA577476) | soil metagenome | isolation source: 120 cm saprolite under Douglas fir tree site 2 hole 2 replicate 1 | place: USA:California | collected 2015-04-18
GTTTCGCTCAAGCGGGAGCGGCCCAGCTGGGGCGCACCGAAGATCCGCGAGAAGCTCCGGCGGCTGCATAGCGAACTCCAGACCCCGGCCATCAGCACCGTGCACGCGGTGCTCGATCGCCATGGCCTGGTCAGCCGCGGTCGCAAACGCCGCCCCAGGGCCCAGGGCACCACTCTGTCCAAGCCCCTGCGACCCAACGATCTGTGGTGCGCCGATTACAAAGGCGAGTTCATGCTCGCCGATCGACGCTATTGCTATCCGCTCATCATCAGCGACTTTGCCAGTCGCTACTTGCTCAGCTGCGAAGCCTTATCAACCACCAGGGAAATCTACGCCTTCACGGTGTTCGAGCGGGTCTTCAAGGAGTTCGGCTTGCCCACGGCCATCCGCACCGACAACGGCGTCCCCTTCGCCAGTCCGCACGCGCTCTTTGGCTTGAGCAAGCTCGCCGTATGGTGGCTGCGGCTGGGTATCCACATCGAGCGCATCAAGCCCGGCCATCCGGAGCAGAATGGCCGCCACGAGCGCATGCACCTGACGCTGAAAAAGGAAGCCACCAAGCCTGCCGCCCAGAACTTCCTGCAACAGCAGGCCAAGTTTGATGACTTCCTCGATTGCTACAACCGCGAGCGCCCGCACCAGGCGCTCGACATGAAGTATCCGGCTGAGCTCTACCAGCCCTCACCGCGCGCGTATCACGGACTCAACGAACTGCACTATCCGTTCCACGACCAAACCATTACCGTCACCCAATGCGGCCGTATCTGTTTCGGACGCCGAAAGATCAATCTCAGCACCGTCTTCGCTGGCCAAAACGTGGGCATCAAGGAGGTCAGCGATAGAATCTGGCTCGTCAGCTTTATGGATTACGATTTGGGGTTCTTCGATCATGAGACAGGTCGACTGGGAACCGCCGACAACCCGTTCGCTGCGAAAGTGTTACCTATGTCTCCGGCCCCCTGTGCCAGGATAGTTGTCGCGTCGTTCGAAGTTGGATCCCTGAGGGGCGAGAACTCGACGACGACATGGCCAAGCCGTTCTCCGTGGCATTCAAACAGAAGATGGTCCAGCGGCTCACCGGGAAGCACGCAGTGAGTGCATCGCAGCTCGCTAGAGAGATGGGAGTTCGACAGCAGAACCTGTCGCGCTGGCTGCAGGAGGCGCGTAGCCTGCCGATCATGGTCCATACACCGAAGCCTGCCGGGCGCGAGTGGACGGTCGAGCAGAAGGCTCGTGTCCTCGCCGAAGCCTGCAAACTAAATGGCGAGGTGCTGACCGCCTACCTTGAACGCGAAGGGGCGAAGCTGGCCGAGTACGAGCAGTGGCGCCTTGCCCTCGACGAGGGTGGAGGAGCCTCGGCGTCGACCAACAGACGCATTCGACAGCTCGAGCGCGAGCTCGCTCGCAAGGAGAAGGCATTGGCCGAAGCTGCGGCGCTACTCCTTCTTAAAAAAAAAGTGGAGGCACTGTACGGGGAGGACGAGGACGACGACACGAAGGGGGAGAGCGAGAAGTGATCCTCGAACTCTTATCGGAGGCGCAGGCGTCATGGGCGCGTCTCGCGCCTGCGTGTGGCGTGCTCGGCATCTCGGTTCGCACGATAGAGCGCTGGCGTGCTGACCCCGAGGCCGGCGATCGCCGCTGCGGACCGCGTCGTCGGCCAAGCAACGCGTTGTCGCCAGCCGAGGAGGCACAGGTCGTGACCGTGCTCACGAGCTCGCGCTACGCCGCGCTCTCACCCAAGCAGCTGGTTCCTCAGCTCGCCGACGAAGGGCTGTACCTCGCGTCCGAGTCAACGATGTACCGAGTGCAGCGCCGATATGGACTACGCACGAAGAAGCGGACTACGGCGCGAACCCAGGTGGCTCGCGCATCCATGGTGCACCAGGCGACTGGGCGGAACCAGGTGTGGAGCTGGGACATCACCTGGCTGCCGACGACGGTGCGCGGATCGTACCTGTACCTCTACCTCATCATGGACGTCTGGAGCCGTCGCATTGTCGGTTGGCGCATCGCGGAACGCGAGTCGGCAGACGTCGCCGCCGCGCTCATTGCACAGTCGTGTTCCGAAGGCAACATCGATCCGCGCGGCCTCGTGCTGCACTCTGACAACGGCACTCCCATGCGCGGCAGTACGATGATCTCGACGCTGCACTGGCTCGGCGTCATTCCTTCCTTCAGTCGCCCGCACGTGTCCGACGACAACCCGTACTCAGAGGCGCTGTTTCGCACGCTGAAGCACACGCCAGCGTACCCGCGGCTGCCCTTTGCCGATTTCGCCTCTGCCCACCGCTGGGTGGCTCGTTTCGTCGATTGGTACAACGGCAGGCACCGCCACAGCGCGATCCGGTACGTGACACCCGACCAGCGTCATAACGGGTGTGAACGGACGGTCCTCGCGAGTCGCCACGAATTGTACGAACGCGCGCGCCGTGCTAACCCGGAGCGCTGGAGTGGCTCGACGCGAAACTGGTTGCCAGTCGGGCCTGTCGTTCTCAACCCCGAACGCGCTCCGCATCGGGCTGCCGCATAACCGACGCGACAACAACCTTGACACTCACCGCCGGAATAAACTGTTACCTATGTGTCCGGAATAGACCAATGTAGATTGGCTCCCCGACCAGGGCTCGAACCTGGGACCTGCGGATTAACAGTCCGTCGATTCAGAAGTCGAAATAAGAACCGCAATCAAGTAGTTAGGCGCTTCTCGGTGGGGTCCGTTTTTAGGCACTTAATGGGAGTTAAAGCCCCTGGACGGTCAGATACGTCGACCTAATAGACCCCGCGTTGAAACTGGCACAGGCTGGGATTCAAACCCACTACCTCCTGGTTCATAGTACTTAGAGGCCGGCGTTCTGGTCGGCCTCAGAGAACTAACGTTGCATGCGGCGCCAAGCGCCCGGGCTGGCCCCGCTCGTCGCCGAGAACACGCGGGTGAAGTGACTTTGGTCGGAGAATCCGCAGCGGAGTGCAACCTCAGCCAATGACAAGCGTGGATCGCCCAGTAGCTTCCGTGCTAGCTCGACGCGGCGCTTGAGCAGCCAACGGTGGGGCGCCACACCGGTCGACTGTCGGAACGCGCGAGCGAAATGTCGAACCGATAATCCGCATTCTGCCGCCAAGCGATCCAGCGGAATTGCTCCTTCCAGGTTCGCATTCAGTAGCTCCTTAGCACGCCGCTCCTGCCAGGGCGCGAGACCCCCTCGTGGTGGGTAACGGGCCACTCGCATCCCGCCGTAGACCCGCGCAATGTGAGCGCTCAGAGCCAATGCGACATGATCCACAAACAGGGCGCTTGCTTCTTCGGGCTTCGCCAACGCGGGACCGAGAGACATTAATAGCTGCCGGACGACCGAGTCGTCGATCCCGTGAGCCGGTCTGTAACGAAGGTCGCCGATGCGCTGCGCACCCGCCTCACTGGTGATGCCGTCGAGCGCCTTACGAGGAAGATAGAACGACAGAAAATGAAACGGATCCCTGTGCTCAGCGATTGGATTGCACCTTAAGTCATAGATGCTCGTGATGCCCGCAACAAAATTTTCCGGCTTTACGTACCTGCCATTGAAAAATTGATCGTGGTCAGGCGACGCTAGCACATGCAGTGATATGAAGTAGGCGTCATCGTAGGGAAGCGCCTTAGTCACTCCGACGTTTGGCTGACCTCGGATCTCCGTTACAGCCATCGCAGACTTGTTCAGCAAACGTGTCGTCAGCATCGGCGCGTCTTCCAACCCGAACGCGCCTGGCAGGGCCTGACTTGTGGTGCTCCGTTCGTTCACTGTGCGACTCGCACCGTGGTCCGCGACCTAAACCAACTGGCAGTCTGCATATCATGGCAGACCCGATTCTGATGTCAATCAAATGCGGTCCAGTAGTGGCCGAATCGTCCAAAGCGCGGCCCTATCGTCAAATACGAACCCAACGACCCGGGACGATCATCTTGTCGTGGCTCTAGCACCATGCGGTTGGGCGACTACCACCCCCAGCCGCCCTTTTAAGGCGCGTGAGGTGATTCATGGTACCTGTCATTCACACGAAGACGCTCCTGAACCGCGCCCACTGCGCGTTCTGACATCGAAGGGATTCAGTAATGAACGGCAGCGATGCCAAGCACCGCCGAACAGCATCCCTCGATACCCCGTCCGATTTGGGAGCAGAGGCTGCGAAAGATATCTCCGCCGCTCTCAACGTGCTCCTTGCAGACATGTTTGCCCTGTACATGAAGACGAAGAGCTTTCATTGGCATATCTCGGGGCCACACTTTCGTGACTATCACCTCCTACTCGACGCGCACGCGGCGCAGGTCCATGCGACGACCGATGCGATCGCCGAACGCGTGAGAAAGATTGGTAACAGGACACTGCATTCGATCGGCCACATATCGCGATTGCAACGACTGACGGACAACGATGAGGACTACGTGGCGCCTCTCGACATGCTCACGGAGCTGCGCGACGACAACCTACTGCTTGAGGCACACATGCGCGAAGCCCATGGCTTATGTGAAGAGTATGGCGACGTGACGAGCGCTAGCTTTCTTGAGAACTGGATCGACGAAGCCGAAAACAGGGTCTGGTACCTGTTTGAAGCCACGCGGCCGGCGAGGCGTCGCTGACGCGATGATCGGGCGCCATTGAACTTAATCTCCGACCAGCGAAGGAAGATGCTCATGACGACGATCAGGTTCGAACAAGACGGTGCGATCGGTAGCTTCGTCCTGGCCAATCCCCCCTTTAACCGGATCGACTCGGCCTTTCTCATCAATCTTCGCGAAGCGGTGCATCGTGCAAGCGAGAGCCACATCCGAGTCCTGGTCGTACGGGCAGAAGGGCCCAACTTCAGTTTCGGGAGCCAGGTGGGTGAATGGCTCGGCAAGAATGTCGACTGGTTTCGGACATTTATCGCCGAGTTAAATCAGTCTTACCGGGCCATCGAGGCCCTGCGCGTGCCGACGCTCGCGGCGGTGCAGGGTCTTGCGCAGGGCGGAGGCTTTGAGCTTGCGCTCTCCTGCGATCTGATCGTTGCCGCAGAAAATGCCGTCTTCCGCAACATCGAGGTCACCACAGCTATGCTGCCGATTGCTGGGGGCGTGCAACGCCTTGCTGATCATATGGGGCGAGGCCGCGCTGCGCGGATAGCGATATTCGGCGATTCGATCCCGGCGCCTGACGCCTATAGGCTGGGATTCGTGTCACATCTAGTTGCGGCGAAACGTCTTGGTCAAGAAGTAGATGCGTTGGCGCGGCAAATGGCGAGCGGTCCTACCCTCGCCTTTGCGGCCATGCGCGGTATGCTGAAGGCCTGGAGCAACGGCGGTGTTGCGGCCGCAGATGCGGTGATGCTTGATCTGACCATGGACCTTTTCAGGACGGCGGATGCGACGAAGGGATTCGCAGGCGCAGCTAAAGCAATTGAGGAAAACACTGAGCCGGCGACACTCACGTTTGAAGGTCGATGATAAGTCTGCGGTCAGACGAACCGCCGCCACGGCCGAGCGCCACGATATCAACACCGATCTTCTCGCCTTCATCAAGGCATAACTTAGGAGAATGCAATGTCCAACTCCAAGCTCGAAGTCCTCACCCCGCAAAACTGCCAGCTCATCTTTATCGACCACGAGCCGCAGATGGCGTTTGGCGTTCAGTCGATCGATCGCCAAGTGCTCAAGAACAACACGGTTGCGTTGGCCAAGGCAGCGAAAGTCTTCAAGATTCCTACGACGATCACCACGGTGGAAACGGAAGCTTTCTCGGGCTACACGTATCCGGAGCTCCTCGACGTATTTCCCGACATCAAGCTACTCGACCGTTCATCCATGAACTCCTGGGACGACAAGAAGGTGCGCGACGCCCTCAAGGCGAATGCGCGCAACAAGGTAGTCGTCTCGGGCCTTTGGACCGAGGTATGCAATAACACCTTCGCCCTATCGGCCATGCTGGAGGGGGGATACGAGATCTACATGGTCGCCGACGCGTCGGGAGGCACCTCAAAGGAGGCCCACGACTACGCCATGCAGCGGATGATTCAGGCCGGTGTCGTCCCCATGACCTGGCAGCAGGTTATGCTGGAATGGCAGCGCGACTGGGCGCGAAAGGAGACCTACGACGCCGTAATGGCTATTGTGCGCGAGCACTCTGGCGCTTACGGCATGGGCGTGGATTACGCCTATACGATGGTCCATAAGGCACCACAGCGCACCCTGAAGCAGCATGCGGTGCTGGCACCTGTGGCCGCTTAGAGGGGGCTCGAGGTCAAGTATGACGCATGGCGTCGGTCCGGATGCGGGTACACGTTTCTTGGCTGCAGGCGACTGCGCAACCTTGGAACGCGAATCCAAGCTCGACGTGAAAACGACAAGCGACAGCGCTGAGTTCCTCTTGTTTGATCTGCCGTAACCGATCGCGCGCGATAGGAGGACCCGCCTGTGGACAGCATTCTCTTCAATGGCCGCATTACCACGCTCGATCCCGCGAAGCCGTCGGCGAGTGCCGTGGCAATCGACCGCGGAGTCTTCGTGGCGGTCGGCAGCTATCGCGAGATCATGGCCCTACGCGGGGCGAAGACGAAGGTCCTCGATCTCCGAGGCCGGCCCGTGATCCCGGGCCTTAACGACAGCCATACGCACCTGATTCGCGGCGGGCTCAACTACAACATGGAGCTCCGCTGGGACGGCGTCCCGTCGCTCACAGAAGCGCTCGCCATGTTGCGCGAGCAGGCTCGCCGAACGCCGGCGCCACAATGGGTTCGTGTCGTGGGCGGCTGGAGCGAATTCCAGTTTGCCGAGCGGCGTATGCCCACCCTTGCCGAAATCAACGCGGCGGCGCCCGACACCCCGGTATTCGTCCTGCATCTTTACGCTCGTGCAATGCTCAATGCCGCTGCACTCCGCGCCGTCGGGTACACGAAAGACACGGCCAACCCAACCAGCGGCGAAATCGAGCACGACGCGCGGGGCAACCCGACGGGAATGCTCATTGCTAAACCCAATGCGGCGATTCTTTACGCGACGCTAGGCAAGGGTCCGAAGCTGCCGTTGGAGTATCAGCTCAATTCGACTCGGCACTTCATGCACGAGCTGAATCGGCTGGGTATCACGAGCGTGATCGATGCCGGGGGCGGCGCGCAGAACAACCCGGACGACTATGCGGTGATCGAGCAGTTGCATCGCGACGATCAGCTGACCGTGCGCATCGCCTACAACCTTTTCACCCAGAAGCCGAAGGGCGAGCTTGCGGATTTCCAGCGTTGGACGAGTAGCGTGCAGCCGCACCAGGGCGACACGATGTACCACCACAACGGCGCGGGTGAGATGCTGGTCTTTTCGGCCGCTGACTTCGAGGACTTCCTCGAGCCGCGACCCGAGCTGACGGGAACGATGGAAGAAGAGCTCTATCCGGTCGTGCGGCTGCTCGCCGAGAAGCGCTGGCCGTTCCGCCTGCATGCGACTTACGACCAGACGATCGCACGCGCGCTCTCGGTGTTCGAGCGCATTGATCGCGAGCTGCCCTTCGATGGCCTGCACTGGATCATCGATCACGCCGAAACCATCACGCCGCGCAACATCGAGCGCGTGAAGGCGCTCGGCGGTGGCATTGCCATCCAGCACCGGATGGCGTACCAGGGTGAGTACTTCGTGGATCGGTACGGCACCAAGGCCGCAGAGGAAACGCCTCCAATTCGGCGCATGCTCGATATGGGTGTGCCGGTCGGCGCGGGCACCGACGCGACGCGAGTTGCGAGCTACAACCCATGGGTCGCGCTCTATTGGCTAGTGTCCGGCCGAACGGTTGGCGGTCTGCCGCTTACAGCAAACTCAGCGCGCCTCGATCGAACGACCGCGCTGCGACTGTGGACCGAGGGGAGCGCCTGGTTCTCGAGCGAGGACGGCAAGAAGGGGCGCATCGCCCCTGGGCAGTTTGCGGACGTCGTGGCCCTGGACCGCGATTACTTTTCAGTACCCGAGGAGGAGATCAAGGCGATTGCCTCGGTGTTGACGCTCGTCGGTGGCCGCGTCGTGCATGGCGACGTGGAGTTCAAGGACCTCGCGCCTCCGCTGCCGCCGGTGATGCCCGATTGGTCGCCGGTTTGTTCCTATGGCGGCTATCAGCGCCCGACGTCGGTGCACGCCGCGCGCTGTTCCGTCCATCGCCACGCGCACGCACCTGTCGCACTTGCTTCCGTCGGGGCCGCAGACGGCCGCGCATTCTGGGGCGCGCTCGGCTGCTCGTGCTTCGCGTTCTGAAACGTTCATTACCCAACGGAAACCAGCATGAATCGCAGAGTAGGTATCCGGCCGCAACCGGACCAAGTCGCCGACGAAATGGCGATCCGGGGACTCGCTCACGCGTTTGCGGATTCCGTCAACCGACGCGATGTCGTCGCATTCGAGTTGCTTTGGCACGACGATGGCGTGTGGGAGATCGGTGCTCCGCTCCATTCGATCGCCGAGGGTTCGACGGATATCGCGGCTCACTTCCTCGAGCTCTTGGAGCCGCTGGAGTTCTTCGTCCAACAAGTGCACAGCGGCGTCGTCACGATCGATGGTAATCGGGCAACGGCTCGCTGGTCGGTCCAGGAAACCGGACGCCGGCACGACGGCGGACCCTACAACAACCACGCGTTCTATGAGGACGAGATGGTCAAGCGCGACGGCAGCTGGCGGTTCGTGCGTCGGAGCTACCGCTACGTGTGGCTCGATCTCAAGGACAAGATCGGTGGCGACGTTATCAGGTGACATGATCGAGCTGATCAGTGAGCAACGTCGGCGCAGCATCGGTCCCTTCGACGTGGGGCGGGACCTCGCGCCTCCGCTGCCGCCGGTGACGCCCGATTGGTCGCCGGTTCGTTCCTATGGCGACTATCAGCGCCCGACGACGTCGCCGCACGTCGCGCGCTGTTCCGTCCATCGCCACGCGCACGCACCTGTCGCGCGTGCTCCCGTCGGGGCCGCAGACGGCAGCGCATTCGGCGGCGCGCTCGGCTGCTTCGCCTTCTAGTGGAAGGCACCGCAATGGCCGCTACACTGATCGGGCTCTCGGTAGGTCTTCTGATCGGCGCGGGTTGCCGGTATTTCGACATTCCGTCGCCAGCGCCGCCGCGCCTGATCGGCGCCCTGCTGCTGGTGGCCATGACGCTCGGCTTTGTCGTGGCCGGGCAGATCCTGTAACACGGTCGATCTTCTTTTTCGTCGCCATCCACATGAAATCGCTTCTAGGTCTGGCGCTGGCTTTCGCGATCGGCTTCGCCTGCCGCGCGTTCAACATTCCCTCGCCCGCGCCGCCCATCATCGTCGGCGCGCTCCTCGTCGTCGCGATGACCACCGGGTATCTCCTCGTCGATCGGTTGATTTCTCGCCCGGCGCAGCACGCGATCGACTGCGGCGGCCCCAGCGGACTTCCACCGAGCGCTACGCGCGGCTCGGATGTAACGAATTCTTCGACGAAGCCGATGACATGGCTTGATCGTCTGCCACGAACGATCTATCCACCTGTGTCCTTGCCAGCCGTTCGTTTCATCGCGCTCCTCGGCCTGTGCGCCGCGTACCTTCAAGGTGGCGTCGAGAAGTTGCTCAACTTCGGCGGTGCCGTCGCGGAAGCGCAACATTTCGGTTTGCCGCTCGCGTCCGTCGTCGCAGCAGCAACGATCGTCACCGAGCTCGCGGGCTCCGCGTTCGTCTTGAGCGGCGTTTATCGCTGGCTCGGCGCTTTGTGGCTCGCAGGATTCACGCTCGTCGCGACTTTTGTCGCCAACCGATTCTGGGAAATTCCGCAACCCGATCGGTTCATGGTCGAAAACGCGTTCTTCGAGCACCTCGGGCTCGTGGGCGGATTCCTCCTCGTCGCCTGGTACGATCTCCGGCAACGAGCTTCGACCTGATCGGGAGAACAGCATGGTCGCTCCAACTCCGGGGGGTGGTGCCGCGTCTGCAAAGCGTGAGGATCGTGACGGTCCTCTTCCGTGGCTGCTCTTGGTTCTTACCTTCGTCACGGGGTTGGTCGATGCAGTCAGCTATCTCAACCTCGGTCACGTGTTCGTCGCCAACATGACTGGCAATGTGGTGTTTCTCGGTCCGCCTGGGCTCGAGGACAGGACAACATCGCGGCCGGTTTCTGGCGATCGCTGTCGTGGTGAAGATCCTGCTCGTCGCTGCGGCGCTCGTCCTCGCGATCGCAGTCGCGGATCCCGACAGTCAATTTCTCAGGTATGCGCTCACCGTCCTACTCGCGGTGGCCATGGGTGTGCAGAATGCGGCTGCGCGTCGCCTCGCCGTTCCCGACATGACAACCACCGTGCTGACGCTCACGCTGACCGGAATCGCTGCCGACTCGACGCTGGCCGGAGGCAGCAACCCTCGCCCCGGGCGTCGATTGACAGCCGCGGTCACGATGCTCATGGGCGCCGCGGTCGGTGCGTTTCTTGTTCTCAACGTCGGTGTCGTCGCCGTTCTTGCGCTGACGCTGACGCTGCTCGTGTTGAACGGGATCGCGTCCTACCGGGCGGCGACGTCATCGGAATCCTGGACCGTCGCTGCGTGACCGGCTAGCTTCGCAGAGCCGATTCGACTGCAGCAAAGAGAGAATCCAGGCCAAACGAGACGTCCTGGATACGACGATTGACGAAGAACGTCGGTGTAGCGCGAACGCCGCTTTCCCGCCCGCTTTGCATGTGTTCTCGAATCCTTTGCAAGTACACGTGATGCTCCATCTCGACAGCGTAGCGCGCCAAATCGACGTCCAGCCGCTCAGCATAGCTGCGCAACTGATGTAGCTTCAAATGCGGCTGGTTTTCGAATAGAAGATCGTGCATCAGCGAAAACTTTCCTTGCCCGCCAACGCATTCCGCGACTTCCGCAGCGTGCAATGCATGCGGGCGGAACGCCTCACCTCCAGAGGAGATTCACGATGAGCGATCAACGCGCGAGACAAAGAAAGGTGCAGTTATGACTGGCAGTAAGTATTTAGTAATGGTGAGAGGCGTTCTGGCCGCAGCGATCCTGGGCGGCATGTCCGGTGTTGCAGGTGCCGACGACAGCAGCATAAGTGTTCAGCGAGCGACGGAGCGCATAGACCCCGACAAGAGTGCTTGAAGGAACTGATATCAAATGCATTTCGGCGACAAGAGCGACGGATCGAACAGACCCCAACAAACGTGCACGAAGAAACTGATATCAAATGCAATTCGGTGGTAGAGCGTCGGACCAAAATAGATCCCAGAAATAGACCCAAGTTAGCGGCCGCTATCGCTGGAATGCAAGCTGGATGGCTCCCCGACCAGGGCTCGAACCTGGGACCTGCGGATTAACAGTCCGTCGATCCAGACATCAAAATAAGCACGGCAATCAATTATTTGAATGGTTCTCGGTGGGGTCAGTTTTTCGGTACTTAATGGCAGTTAACGCCCTTGGACGTGCAGATGTGGCGACTTAATATACCCCGCTCGCAGTTTTGGTTTAGTTGGCGGGTACCAGCACCGGAGCGCCTTTGTCCTTCACGAAGAATACGACGAGTTTCGCCGGTTTGGTTTGGCTTGCGTTCCGCCCAACGACGTGGACATCATCCGGGCCTTCGTAGAAGGTCTGACCAGGTGTCAGAATCGTTTCCTTTCCGCCTCTCACCTGCATCACGATCGAGCCTTCCAGAACATAAATAAACCCATGTGCATTGTGGCGATGTATTGGGTCCGAATTGCCCGGCGGATACTCCACGGTGATCATCAGACCTTCTTTGCCAGGAAGGTTTGTCAGGTCTTTCGACAAGACCTGCGTCACCTTAGCCTCCTGTGCCAGCAGCGTGCTGGACATGAGATATGCCAGCGCCAAAATTAGTTTTGGGAATGTCATAAATTAGCCTTTCGCTTGATCGACGCCATTTCAATGCGTCGTGTGTATTGGTCGGTACTTCGCAGTTACGCGTAGTGCCGCACGAGTTCCTGTTCGGCACGCAGCCAGTCTTCGATGTTGTGTCCGTCCTGCCGGCCACGTGACTCGTACAAACTGAAGGCGAGTTGGGCAATCTCATTGTGTGTCGGGAACGTTCGACTGCCGGTGTACTTTTCCCATATCCCGCTCACCAGTGGTCTCGCGACGACGATGTCAGCTACCTTCTTTCATGACTCTGTTACCTCCTTGGTATTTATTTCTGTTCCTGTTTACGCGGCGAGGCCGGTTCCTGCGGACTGAGCGAGCCAGGTTTCGAAAGTTGTCTCGCCGAGTCGTGCGTTATTGCCCGGAACGAGTGTTTTGTCGCTGATTTTCGCTCCGGAGTAACGCGCGTTTGGATCAGCGATGACTTCGCGGGGATCTTTGAGCAAGGCCAAGCGCCGCCCGACTAGTTCATCCATGCGAAACTGTTCCGGGCCTCCAATTTCGACAGTGCCATTTACCGGCGGGCCTACTGCAATCCTGCCCACGGCACTTGCGACATCGTCGGCGGCCATCGGCTGGAAGAGCACGGGTGGCAAACGCACCTTGTTGCCGTCGGTGGAAATGTCGGCAAGGCCCTTGAGGAACTCGAAGAACTGCGTCGCATGCACGATGGAGTAGGGGATTGAAGATTCTTTGATCAATTTCTCCTGAGCAATCTTGGCCCGGAAGTAGCCACTTTCGGCCAGCAGCTGCGTCCCCACAACCGATAACGCAACGTGATGGCCGACCCCTGCGGCCGCTCCATAGGCGAGGAGGTTACGGGTCGATGTCTCAAAGAACTTCAACACTGCTGCGTCCTCCCAGGAGGGAG
>WNFC01018503.1_pt1 | contig 12731 bp, 11 predicted proteins | sample 5400541 | NCBI WGS metagenome assembly WNFC01 (sample SAMN13153342, study PRJNA577476) | soil metagenome | isolation source: 120 cm saprolite under Douglas fir tree site 2 hole 2 replicate 1 | place: USA:California | collected 2015-04-18
TTACGGGCTCCGAGCCGGCAGGGCGGAAGACATCCGCGAACCCGCACGCCAGCGCGGCTGCCCCCATCACCACCGCCAGCGCGAGCCGTACGGCCGAGCGAGGGGATTGCATCACGGAACGCCTGCCGACAAGGGCAGCCTACAAATAGGAGAGGGCGACCCGGATGGCAATAGCGTGGCTCACGCAGTCGGCCAAGCGCTTGCGCCGCCGTCGATTGTGCCCATTGCCGCAGCGGCGGAGGTCCCTAAGTTCCTGCGAGCCCGGCCGAACCAGGTACCCGAACCGCTCCACCCGAGGTCACCCGATGCGTGCTGCACTGCGCCTTGCGCTCATCTCCCTGCTCGTCGCCACCCGCAGCACCACGGCCCAAGAGACACCAACCGAAAAGACCGCCGCCGCCGACGTCATCCGCCGGATGAACGAGCTCGAGCGCTCGCTCGCCCTGCCGCCGCTCGTGGCGCGGCTCACGGTTGCGCGCGACGCGCGGCGCGACGCCGTGGTCGCCCGGGCCAAGGACCTGATGGACCGGGAGCTCCTGGTGATGGCCGACGACATCACCCGTCACCCCGAGACCGGCTGGAAGGAAGAGCGCTCGGTGAAGATCCTCACCGACTATCTCTCCGCGCACGGCTTCGACGTCGAGCCCGGGGTGGCGGGTCTCAAGACGGCCTTCGTGGCGCGTTACCGCAAGGGCACGCCCGGCCCGAACCTCGGCGTCATCGTCGAGTACGACGCGCTGCGCGGCACCAGCCGCGACTTCCACGGCGACCAGCATAGCGCTCAGGGACCCGTGGGGCTGGCCGCGGCCGTCGCCGTCGCGGAGTTCCTCACGAGCTCCAAGACGCCGGGCACGGTGACGGTATACGGCATACCGGCCGAAGAGCTCGCGTCGCCCGCCGCGAAGACCGTCATGTACAATGCGGGCGTTTTCAAGGGCGCGGACGTCCTGATCCGCTCGCATTCGTCCACCGCGACGCAGGCGCCCGGGCCCGGCTTCGGCAGCTGCTGCATGAACATCAACGTCGTGCACTACACCTTCTTCGGCGCCCCGGCGCACCAGCTGCAGGCATGGGACGGACGCGACGCGCTGATGGGCGTGATCGAGCTGTTCAATCACATCGACGGCCTGCGCAAAACGGTGCGCCCGGAGACCAAGATCCAGGGGATCATCACCGAGGGCGGCAAGGCGCCGAACGTCGTGCCCGATCGCGCCACGGCGGAATTCTGGATCCGCTATCCCGACCCGGTTTACCTCGCGCAGGTGACGGACCGCGTGAACGACGCCGCCCGGGGCGCGGCGCTGGCCACCGGGACGAAAGTGCGCATCGAGCTCGACTCGTCGTCGCGTAACGGCATCTCGGTGGCGGCGCTGAACGACGTCGCGTTCGCGTACCTGAAGCGGTTCGGGGCCACCAAGGTGGAGGAGGAGCCCGGGCGCCCATTGCCCTATGAAGAGACGGGGACCGTCGCGACTCAGATCCCGGGTGTGGGGCTCACCGCGCACAGCTCGAACGGCGGCTACCACACCTTCGAGATGGAAGCCGATGCGCTCGGCGAGGTCGGCCATCACGGGTTCCTGGTGGATGCGCAGACGATGGCGGCGGTGCTGTACCACTTCGCCACCCGAACCGACCGGAAACTGACCAATGCGCGTCCTTGTGCTGTCGCTCTCCACGCTGTGGGGCGCGACGACGCTCGTCGCCCAGCAACGCGCCATCTCGGACAGCGATTTGTTCGCGTTCCGCTGGGCGGCGAGTCCCCAGATCTCACCCGACGGCCGCCAGTCGGCCTATGTGCTCGTCACGGTGAAGGCGAAGCACGACGGCTACGAGACGAGCCTCTGGGCCGTGGGCACCGACGGCGCCTCGGCTCCGCGCCGGCTCACCGCCGGCCCGCGCGACGGCGCGCCGCGCTGGTCACCCGACGGCTCGACGCTCGCGTTCTTGCGTGCCAAGGAGGGCCGGCCGCAGCTCTACCTGCTGCCGCTGGGGGGTGGCGAGGCGCAGCAGCTGACGGACCTTCCCAAGGGCGCGTCCGCGGCGGTGTGGTCGCCCGACGGGAAGACGATCGCTTTCACGAGCACCACCACCCCCGAGGATCTTGCGAAGAAGGACACGACCGAAAAGCCGAAGAGCGACGTCCGGATCATCACGCTGGCCGAGTTCCGGGCAGACGACGAAGGGTACCTCGACCCGGCGGAGCACTCCCACATCTGGACCGTGCCGGCCGGCACGCCGGGCGACGAGCCGGCAAAGGCGCGGCAGGTGACGATGGGCGCATTCGACGAGAACGCTCCGCAATGGAGCCGTGACGGCGCGCGCATCTATTTCGGCTCGGACCGCGTGCCCGAGTCCTACTACTACGCGCCCGACAACAACGTCTACTCGGTGCCGGCCGCGGGAGGAGCGCTCGACACGGTCGTTGACATCAACGGCCCCGCGTTCGGTTTCGCGTTAGGGCCGGACGGCAAGAGCGTCGCGTTCCGCGGGTGGATCAATCCCCGTGCGGCCCGCTCGTACAACCAGTCCGACCTGTTCGTGTGGCGCGACGGTCGCGCCAAGAACCTCACCGCCGATTACGACTTCGACATGGGGAGTGACGTGATCGGCGACCAGGCGCCGCCGCGCGGCGGCGGCGCGAGCCCCACCATCTGGACCGCCGACGGCAAGGCGGTGATCGTCACCACGACGGAGCACGGCCGCTCGAACCTCGTGCGCTTCGATGCGCAGACCGGCGCGCGGGAGCCGTTGACCACCGGCGATCACGCCATCCTCGCCTACACCGCAACGCCCGACGCCCGCCGGCTGGTCATGACGATGGGCGACCCCACGCATCTCGCCGACCTGTACGCGCTCGACGCGCAGACCAAGCGGCTCACCCAGCTCACCCACGTGAACGACTCGCTCTTCGCGAAGCTGCAGCTCGTGACGCCGGAGGACTTCTGGTACCCGAGCTTCGACGGCCGGAAGATCGAGACGTGGATCATGAAGCCGGTGGGTTTCACGCCCGGCAAGAAGTACCCCCTCATCCTCAATATCCACGGCGGCCCGCACACCGCTTACGGCTACATCTTCTTCCACGAGATGCAGTTGATGGCGGCGCGAGGGTATGTGGTGGTCTACCCCAACCCGCGCGGGAGCACCACGTACGGCCAGGAGTTCGGCAACATCATCCAGTACAAGTATCCCGGTGACGATTACAAGGACCTCATGGTCGCGGTGGATTCCGTGATTCGTCGCGGGTACGTGGATTCCACCAAGCTGGGCGTGACGGGCGGATCGGGCGGCGGGCTGCTCACCGACTGGACCGTGGGCCACACGCACCGCTTCGCGGCCGCGGTGTCGCAGCGCGACGTGGCCGACTGGCTGGGCTTCTGGTACACGGCGGACTTCACGCTCTTCCAGCCGTCGTGGTTCCGCTCCACCCCGTTCCGCGACCCGCAGGAGTTCCTGGCCCGCTCGCCCGTGCGCTACGCGGACTCGGTCACCACGCCCCTGATGTTCATCCTGGGCGAGGAGGATCTCCGGGCGCCGCCCAACCAGGGCGGCGAGGCGATGTTCCGAGCCCTCAAGTACCTGCACAAGACCACCGTGCAGGTCCGCTTCCCCGGCGAGTCGCACGAGCTGTCGCGCTCCGGCAAGCCGGTGCACCGGGTGGAGCGGCTGCAGCACATCCTCAACTGGTTCGACAAGTACCTGTTGGGCAAACCGACCACGCTGTACGACGTGCGATGACCGCCTCTTGGCACACCCTGCTCGACGTCGCGCTCCGCACGTCCGTCGTCTACCTCGCCCTGCTCGTCGGGCTGCGGCTCACCGGCACCCGCCAGCTCGGCCAGATGTCCACGTTCGATCTCGTCCTGCTGCTCATCATCGCGAACGCCGTCCAGAACGCCATGGTGGGGCCGGACACGAGTCTGGCGGGGGGACTGGTGGCGGCCGGCGTGCTGATCGGCTGGCATCGCGTGATTGGCTGGTGGCGCCTGCGGAGCCGGGGGATCTCCAAGCTGCTCGCGGGCGAGGGCGTCATGCTCATCCACGCCGGCAGGATCCTCGAAGAGCATTGCGTGCGGGTGGGGATCACGCACGACGAGCTGCGCCAGGCCCTGCGCGAGCACGGCGTGGCGAGCGTTCAGGACGTGATGCTCGCCGTGCTCGAGCCGGACGGAGCGATCAGCGTCGTTCGATACGACGATATCAAGCCAGGAGACCGGCCGCACCGCCGCATCAAAGCAATACGCAGGAGTGCGTAGGCGCCCTGCGCGTCTCGTTCGACCTGTTAGATTTCTTGCCGATGCCCACCATCCAGATCAAGAAGACCGGCGAAGAGCCCGGGGCCGCCTCGCTCGCCGTCACCGTACCGGTCGAGCAGGTCCAGGAGGCCGAGGCGCGTGCCACGACCGCCTACCAGCGGCGGGCGCGGCTTCCGGGGTTCCGCAAGGGGAAGGCGCCCGCGGCGCTCGTGAAGCGTCAGTTCGCCGAGGACATCCGGCAGCAGACGCTGGAGGACCTGATTCGCGAAAGCTGGAAGGCGGCGCTCGCCCAGGAGGCGCTGAAGCCGATCGCGGACCCGCATATCCACAACCTCAAATGGGACGCCGGCGCGGGGGGCCCCGTCACCTTCGAATTCCACGTTGAGGTGAAACCCGAGATCACGCTCGAGCGAACCGGGAAATTCCATCTGAAGCGCACGACGCCCAAGGTGACGGAGGACCAGGTGCTCGCCCAGCTAAACGCGCTGCGGGAGCAGAAGGCTCCGTGGACGCCCGTCGTGGGGGACAAACCCAAGCTCAAGGACCTGGTGCAAGTGACCATCGCGACCCGCGAGGGTGACGTCGCCAAGGATCCCGAGCAGCATCAGCTGGTGCTCGGTGGGGGGCGCACGGTTCCCGAAGTCGAGGAGCGCATCATGGCGCTGCTCCCGGGGGAGACGGTGGACGCCACCGTCCACTTCCCGAGCGACTTCCCCGACGAGGCCAAGCGGGGGCAGGCCCGCGACGTCCGCATCACCCTGCACGAGATCAAGCGGCAGCAGCTGCCCGAGCTGGATGACGCGTTCGCCCGGGAGGTGGGGGACTTCGAGTCGCTCGAGGCGCTCCGCAAGGTCGTGCGGGAGGATCTCGAGAAGGACGCCGAGCGCGAGGCGGAACGGGATCCCGGAGGACCGCTGGCCCGATTTCGCGCAGGAACTCCGGCCCGTGGCCGAGGCACAGGTGCGTCGCGATCTGATTCTGGACTGGCTCGTGGAGCACCACGGGCTGCGCGCCACGGACGCGGAGCTGGCGCAGAAGCTGCAGGAGATTGCGGACCGGCGGGGGAGCCGGGTCGCGGAGGTGCGCGCCGCGCTCGAGAAGGCTAAGCGGCTACGCGACCTGGAGCGCGGCCTGACCGAGGAGAAGGTGTTTACGTTTCTACTGTCGCAATCCACCGTGGAGCCAGCGTGACGAGGAACCAGATTTACCCGCCCTATATCATCGAGCGCTCCAGCCGTGGCGAGCGCACCTATGACATCTTCAGCCGGCTGCTCATGGACCGCATCGTGTTCCTGGGCACCCAGATCAACGACGAAGTCTCGAATATCATCATCGCGCAGCTCTTGTTCCTGGACGCGGACAACCCGGAGCGGGACATTTATCTGTACGTCAACTCGCCGGGCGGCCTCGTGTCCTCGGGGATGGCGATTTACGATACGATGCAGTTCCTGCGCGCCCCCGTGAACACGATCTGCATGGGGATGGCGGCCTCGATGGGCTCGTTCCTGCTCGCCGCCGGCCGCAAAGGGAAGCGCTCTGCGCTGCCGCACGCCCGCATCATGATGCACCAGCCGTCGGGCGGCACCCAGGGCACGGCGGCCGACATCGAGATCCAGGCGCGCGAGATCCTGTACCTGCGCGGCAAGCTCAACGAGCTCTACGCGAAGCACACGGGCAAGCCGGTGGAGCACATCGAAAAGGACATGGACCGCGACCGCTTCATGTCGGCCGAAGAAGCCAAGGAATACGGGCTAATTGACCACGTGATAGCGAACTTCCAGGAGATCGACGACGGGAAGAAGAAGTGACGGCTTGCGCCGGTCACCCGACTTTCCCATACTAAGGCCAGATGTCCCACGATAAGCACCTCCGCTGCTCCTTCTGCGGCAAGTCGAAGGACTCGGTCCGGAAGTTCATTTCCGGCCCGTCGGTCTACATCTGCAATGAATGCATCGCCCTCTGCAACGAGATCCTGGCGGAGGACGAGGAGCGCGAGGTCTCCGAGGCGATCACCCAGGTCCCCACGCCGGCCGAGATCAAGGACGTGCTGGACCAGTACGTGATCGGGCAGGAGAAGGCGAAGAAGACCCTCGCCGTCGCGGTCTACAACCACTACAAGCGCATCAACTCGCACCAGGGGCGCGAGGCCGAGGTCGAGCTCGACAAGTCGAACATCATGCTCATCGGTCCGACGGGCGTGGGCAAGACGCTGCTCGCCCAGACGCTGGCGCGCATCCTGGACGTGCCGTTCACCATCGCGGACGCCACCACGCTCACCGAGGCCGGTTACGTGGGTGAGGACGTGGAGAACATTCTCGTCCGGCTGCTCCAGGCCGCGGATTTCAACGTCTCCGAGGCCGAGCGCGGCATCGTGTACATCGACGAGATCGACAAGATCGCCCGCAAGTCGGAGAACCCGAGCATTACCCGGGACGTCTCGGGTGAAGGCGTGCAGCAGGCGCTCCTCAAGATCCTCGAGGGCACGGTGGCGAGCGTGCCGCCCCAAGGCGGGCGCAAGCATCCGCAGCAGGAGTACATCCAGGTCAATACGAAGGACATCCTGTTCATCTGCGGCGGCGCGTTCGACGGGCTCGAAAAGATCATCGAGTCGCGCACCGGGCGGCGGCAAATCGGCTTCACCAAGGAGGAGCTCGCGAAGGGCGAGCCCGAGAAGCTCAAGAAGAACCCCTTCATCGACGTGGAGCCCGACGACCTGCTGCGCTACGGGCTCATCCCCGAGCTGGTGGGCCGGCTCCCGGTCGCGGTGCCGCTCGACTCGCTCGACGAGGACGCCCTGATCCGCATCCTCATCGAGCCAAAGAACGCGCTCTCCAAGCAGTACCAGAAGCTGTTCGAGCTCGAGGATGTGCGGCTCACGATCGAGAAGGACGCGCTCAAGGCGATCGCCCAGAAGGCGATCAAGCGGGGTACGGGTGCCCGCGGCCTCCGCGCCATCCTCGAGGAGATGATGACCGACATCATGTTCGATCTGCCGAGCCGCGACGACGTACGCGAGGTCGCGATTACGGCCGAGTGTGTCTCTGAAGGCCGGCAGCCATTGCTCGTCACGGAGCGGGTGCGTCAGAAGAAAGAAGCCTGACCGCCTCCTCTCCCCCCCGCTTCCTCGGCTCCTTCCCCCGGGCCGATGCCCTACTCGCCCCCGCCCTGCCCGAAGTCGCGCTGCTCGGCCGCTCCAACGTCGGAAAATCGAGCCTTTTGAACGCCCTGGCGGGCCGGCGGATCGCCAAGCTGTCCGGAACGCCGGGGAAGACGCGGATGCTGAACGTGTATGAGATCCCCTTGAAGCGTGGTGAGTGGTACGTGGTGGACTCGGAAGCGAGCCGTGCCGCCACACCGCACGGTCAGCAACCACGCACCACGCACCACGCCTTCTATTTTCTGGATCTCCCCGGCTACGGCTATGCCAAGGCCTCGCACGCCGACCGCCGGGCGTTTCGGCTCCTCATCACGCACGTGCTGGATCGCGCGCGGCTTGCCGGCGTGCTGTGGCTGCTCGACATCCGGCGCGAGCCCTCCGACGAGGACCGGACAATGCAGCAGCTCTTCGCCGAGCGGGGGACCCCAGTACTCGCGGCGCTCACCAAGAGCGACGCGGTGGCCCGGACCGCGCGGACGCGCCGTGCAGGCGAGCTGCGGGGCGCGCTCGAGCTCGAGGAGGACCAGATGATCGTGACGAGCGCGCGGGAGAAGGAGGGGATTGACGACCTACGAGAGGCCGTTGCAGGCCTGATCCGAAGGCCTCCCAGGGACCCCGGGCTCGCGCCCAGGGTCAGTTCGCCTCCCGGTACCTACTAACCCCGGGCGCAAGCCCGGGGATCACAAAGGATCAGACCCGGTACGCCTGCAGCACGCCTTCGGATCTCCGCCCAGAAACCAGCATCGCGGTCGACAGCGCATCCGCCGCCACCGCCGTTCGGGTGACCACCGAGGCCTGCCGCAGCGCGCGCGCCGGCCAGCCGGTCGCCGGATCCATCACGTGGCCCGCGACGAGCGATCCGTAACGCACGATCGACTCGGTGTTGGCCGCGGTCGCGAGCGCGGCGTCCCGCAGCCGCGTGGCCGCGACCGCGCGGCCCGCGCCGGGGCGATCAGGGTCGGCGATCTCGACCAGCCAACCCGGCTCTCCCGGGGGCGCACCGATGGCGGCAACGTCGCCGCTCACGTCGATGAAAGCGCGTCGCACTGCACGGCCGCGCAGCACCGCCAGGGCGCGGTCGATCCCGTACCCCACGCCGATCGAGCCGAAGTCGAGCTGTGTGTGAGCGCTCGGCAGCCGCGCCACGTCGCCGTCGAGCTCCACCACCGCCGCCCGGACGGCTTCGCGCGCCTCGCCCAGCTCCGCGGCCGTGGGAGCGCTCACCCGGGGCCGGTGAAATCCCCACACGCGCATCAGCGGCTCGACCGCAACGTCGAAGGCGCCCCCGGTGAGTCGCTTGAAGGCTCCGGCCTGCGCCAGGACCGCCCGCAGGTCCTCGTCCGCGCGCAATGACGTCCGCCCCGCCCGGCGGTTCAGCTCGCACAAGTCGCTCGCGGTATCGAACAACGTGAGCCGGCTCTCCACCCGCCGCAGCTCGGCCAGCGCCGCCGCGCAGGCGTCGAGCCCTTCCTGCTCCGAGCCGGCGAACACCATCACGTGGACCGGCTGCCCCATCGCCCAGGACCAGCGCTCGACGAATACGTCGTCCGCGCGCCACCGCGGCAGGCGGGGGACGAATACCGCGCCGATACCAGCACCGACGGTCCCGATGAACCTGCGTCGGTTCATAGCCCCTCGAGTGCGCGGCTAAAGCCGCGGGCCGCGAGCACAGACACGCCTACTCAACTTGTGAGCCCTCCCTCTCCGCCCGCCGCAGCTCGCTCAGGATGAGGTACGACTGCACGTAAAACGTTACGGCGAGCACTGCGCTCGAAGCCTCGAGCAGCCAGGCGAAGCGCGCATCGACGTACCGCATCAGCCACATCGCGGAGAACGACACCAGCAGCGCCACGAACGGCTCGGCAATGAGCCAGCGCTTCCACCGCTCCGACAAGTGCGCGCACAACGCCACGCCGAGCCCCGTGAGCAGAAAGATCACCGCCATGGAGAGGAGATGCGTGTGGGTGATGGTCAGCATCTCCGCGAGCGACTTGGGGAACTGCATCGCCGCCTGGGTGGCTTCAGGGTCGGCGCCGCGGTAGCGCGCCGCCACTCCCGGCGGGACGAGCCGCGTCGTGTGCCACACGAACACGAGCGAGGTGGTGTAACCCACCACCTGGACGATCGTCACCCAGCGCGCCAACGTGCGTAGCGGCGCGGGCACGGTGCGCCAGGTGACGCTCATCGGATCGCTCTGCTCCGATGCCAGGCGGTGAGCTGCGCGAGCATGCGCCGCACGCCCAGAGTAACCGCGTGTACGCTGATCGTAGCGCCCGAGATACTGCGAATCTCCTTCCCCACGCGCAGCGAATCGTCCGCGGTCTTGCCCCGGAACTGCCGTCGCCACGGCTCGTAGGCCACCTCGCCCCCGTACGGCTCGCGGTACACGAGGATGTCCACGTCCTTGAGACGGTCCGCCGGATCGATGGCCACGAGAAACGTGATCGGCTGGTCCTTGCCCAGCACGTTCCCGATGGCGGCGAAGCCGAGCAGCGAGTCGGCGCGCGACACCCGCAGCACGCTGACCGTGTCCACGCGCAGCGTGTCCGCCCGGGCGCCAGGCCCGAACACCCGCGCGATCGAGGCGGCGACCTTCGCGGGAGGCGCGGCGGGCGTTTGCACCGCGAGCAGGACCAGCGCGAGCGCGATGCTCACGTCAGAACTGGTAGCCCACGCCGAGGCTCAGGACTTCGAACTCGCCCACGCCCGCCGCGTTGCGCAGCAGCTGGTAGTCGCCCTTGAACGCGGTGTTCCAGGTGGGTTTGTAGGTGAGGCCGAACGTCGTGATGCGGCGCGCCAGCGTCCGGTCCCGCGTCACGCCGGCGGGGACGCTCGCCTGTGTGTCGTAGCGTTCGTGGCGCAGGAAGGCGTTGAGCTTCTGGGAGGACGCCGGAGCGACCAGGCGCAGCAGATTATAGGCCCCTTCGACATAGCCGCCGGCGATGCGGCTGCCGACGGCCTGCCCGTAGGCGGAGTTGATCGCCTGGGCGTCGCTCACGCTGATGTTCGCGACCACGGCGCGCAGCGAAAACGGTCCGCTGTCGTAGCGCGCGTCCGCCGAGACGAGCGCCACCGGAGCCCCGAAGGTCCCGGTGCCGACCGCGGCATTCGTGTCCGCCGTCCCTCCATACCAGAATGACCCGCCGATCTTCACCCCCGGGCGTGCCCACTCGAGCCGCCCCGTGAAAGACGGGTTCGCGAAGCTCGCCTGGCGGCCCTCCTGGCGTCCCTCCCGGATCCCCTCGGCGGCCGACAGGCCATCGGCCCGGAGGCCGTTCACCAGGTACACCCGATACGCGAGCCCGCTGCCGCCGGGAATCGTGCCGACCGCACCGACGCCGATCTCGCGCCAGGTGGTGGGAATCACGTCGTGATCGAACCCGGGGCGCTCCACGCCGTTGAAGGTCGGAGGCTCGTGCGTCTCGTTGATGATCCCGACCGGGGCCAGCACCAGCCCCGTGCGCAGGGTGATCCAGTCGGCCAGCCGATAATCGAGGTAGGCCTGCTCGAGGGAGACCTCTCCGCCCGGCTTCCCCCCCTCGACCTTTGCGTCCTCCACCTCCAGCTCGGAGCGGAACGCCAGGCGATCATCGAAGCTGTGGGCGAGGTAGACGACGAAACGGGCGAGATTGACGACGGCAGGAGTCCTGGGTCCGGTCGGGTTGGTATAGTGCACCTCGCCGTAGCCGCCGACCGTGGTGCGCTCCTGCGCGACGAGGTTCTGGACGGGACCGGGCGCTATGAGGACCAGGAAGCCCAACCCGAGCAGCGTCCGCATCACAACTCCAGGAGAGACTAGTTGAGAATGGATATCAAACAGCGATAGCCGAATCTAAAAGTCGGGATTCGGAGGGTCAAGCAGCCATTATTCTTGTGCCAACCATGTCGGTCTTTCTTGTCGCCCTCGGGCTGCTCCTCGCGGGAGGGCTCGGCTGGGGAGCGCGGTACCTCATACGGCGCCTCGAGCTGAGCGAGCGCGACCGCCGGCGGGCGGCCGACGAGCTGAACCGCCGCCTCTCCGAGCTATTTTCCCTGCAGGAGCTGTCCTACATCCTCGCCGGCTCGTTGCAGCTCGACCGCATCGTGGAGCAGGTGGTGCGCTACGCGATGCGGTTCCTCGATGCCCAAGGCGCGCTGGTCGCGCTCGCCCCGGAGGGAGAAGGCGCGGCCCGGCGTCCCCTCCACGTAACCGCGGCCGAGGGCACGCTGGCGGGACTCGCCGGCCGTGCCATCGAGGCCGACGATCCCGGCCTCGTGGCCCGATCGCTGAGCCGCGAGCGGCTGGAGCTGGTTCGGAGCGCGAGCGGCGAGCCGACGCCGCTCCTGGGAGACGTGGTGGTGGACTCCGCCGCGGCGGTGTCGCTGCGCGCGCACGGCGTGGTGGTGGGCACGCTGGTGATCGCGAACCCGCGCGACCGCGCCTTCGCGCCGGAGGACATGCGGCTGCTCTCCACCGTGGCCACGCACGCCGCGATCGTGATCGCCAATGCGCGGTTCTTCCAGATGGTGCAGCACGCGAAGGAGCAGTGGGAGACGGCGTTCGACGCGCTTTCGGAGGGGATCGCCGTCGTGGACGACCATGGATGCATCAGCCGAGCGAACCGCGCCCTCGCGGCCATGCTGGGCGCGGCCGTTCCGGCGGTGATCGGCTGCGACCTGGGCGAGGCGCTGATCGGTCCCTCCCCCGCTCTGCTCGAGCTGCTCGCCGCGGCCCGTCAGGGCGATCGGGTTCAGCCCGTGGTGCTCCGGTCGGCGACGCTCGGCCGCACGATCCGCGTCAACGCCGCGCCCATCCCGGCCCCGGCGCAGGATCAGAGCGTCGTCGTACTGGTCGAGGACGTGACGGATCAGCAGGCCCTGGAGACACAGCTGATCCAGAGCGAGAAGCTCGCCGCGGTGGGGCAGCTCGTGTCGGGCGTGGCGCACGAGCTCAATAACCCGCTCACGTCGATCGCGGGGCTGTCAGAGTTCCTGCTCGAGCAGCAGGAGCTGGGGACCAAAGACCGCGGGCACCTGCGCGTGATCCACGAGCAGGCGGATCGCGCGGGCCGCATCGTGCGAAACCTGCTCACCTTCGCGCGTAAGGGAGCCGGGGAGCAGGCCCCGGTGGATTTGAACGACGTGATCCAGCGCACCCTGCACCTCATGAGCTATGACGTCAAGCTCAAGGACGTCACGATCGAGAAGCATCTGGCGCCGCTCCCACCGGTACTGGGGGATCGCCACGCGCTCCAGCAGGTGGTGATCAACCTGCTCAACAACGCGGCGCAGGCGGTCTCCGAGAACCCGCCGGAGCGGGCGCGCGTGATCCTGCTGAGCAC
>WNFC01013296.1_pt1 | contig 12730 bp, 12 predicted proteins | sample 5400541 | NCBI WGS metagenome assembly WNFC01 (sample SAMN13153342, study PRJNA577476) | soil metagenome | isolation source: 120 cm saprolite under Douglas fir tree site 2 hole 2 replicate 1 | place: USA:California | collected 2015-04-18
GTTGTAACAAGACCCCGCAGACCGGTACACACTCCAAGCTCTATGCGCTTACAGAGCTTGATTTCTTAACCCTCAGGGAGCCTAATCGTAGTGGGGCTTAAGTTATGAGACTCGTGGCAAATGCACCTGACAGGTCGCTTCACTTCTTTTCGCAGGCCTACCGGGGCCCCTATCCTCAATTCGCCTTCCTCTTCACGCTCATGGTGGATGCCTTTCGCAGCCTGCTAGGCCGCAAGCAGCCGCGGTGACCCCGCACAAATGCACTCGAATCTGCCCCGCGGCCTTTTACTCTTTCACTTGATTTCTCTGCCCCCTAATTCCTCTAGCTACAAGGCACCTGTTCGATGTAGAATTGTCTTGTTCCAATAGTGTCCGTCGAAAAATCCGGACATCGGGCGCAGTCGACACGCAAAGGCAGCGCCAAGGACAACGCCCATGTTCGTCCCCCAAGTCGCTGTACGACTCTAATCCACCGCTAACGCGGATCTGAATCCCCCACTCGCTTTGGCCATTCCATTTTCGCAGCCGCGTCCGCGCGCCTGATTTTTCAGGCCACGCCCACGCAGATCGCAAAGGTTCTATGTCGCTGGAACAAACTGTTGTCGCCGCACCTACGCCCACACTATGGAGCTCCATCCGCGAAGCCGTTCGCGGTTCGCACCAGGACTTCACCACCGGCAATCTCAATCGCGCAATTCTCCTGCTCGCCATTCCCATGGTTCTCGAGATGGTGCTTGAGTCTCTCTTCGCCGTGGTCGACGTTTTCTGGGTCGGCCGCCTCGGCGCGAACGCCGTCGCCACCGTCGGCCTCACCGAATCGCTCCTCAGTTTGGTTTTCGCCGTTGGCCTCGGTCTCAGCCTGTCCACCACCGCCATGGTGGCTCGCTGCATCGGCGAAAAGGATCCCGAAGGTGCGGCCGTCGCCGGAGTTCAGGCCATCGCCATCGGCTTGGTCATCTCGATCCTTGTCGGCCTGCCCTCATTCATTTATGCGCCGCACTTGCTTCATCTCATGGGCGCTTCCCCGCAAATCGTTGCCGTCGGTTCCGGTTACGCGCGCATTGCGCTCGCCGGGAGCGGCGCCATCATGATGCTCTTCCTCAACAACGCCATCTTCCGTGGCGCGGGTGACGCCGCCATCGCCATGCGCCTGCTCTGGGTCTCCAACATCATCAATCTCATTCTCGACCCCTGCCTCATCTTCGGCTGGGGACCTTTCCCAAAGCTCGGCGTTACCGGCGCGGCCCTTGCCACCCTCACCGGCCGCAGCATCGGCGTTCTCTACCAGTTCTATCGTCTTCTGAAGGGCACCGAGCGCATTCGCATCCTCCGCCGCCAGGTCCATCTCAACGTCAGCGTCCTGCTCCGCCTCTTGCGGGTTTCGCTCACCGGCATCCTGCAGTTTGCCATTGCGCACACCAGTTGGATCGGCCTCGTGCGCATCGTCAGCGTTTTCGGCTCGGCGGCTCTCGCGGGCTACACTATCGCCATCCGCATACTCATCTTCGTCCTCATGCCGAGTTGGGGCCTCAGCAACGCCGCCGCCACGCTCGTCGGCCAGAACCTCGGCGCCAAACAGCCCGAGCGCGCCGAGACTTCCGTCTGGCGTACTGGACTCTACAACATGATTTTTCTTGGCGTGATTGGCCTCTTCTTTGTGGTCTTTGCGGAGCCGGTCATCCGCCTCTTCACCAGCGATCCAGCCGTCGTCCCGCTGGCCGTCTCCAGCTTGCGCATCCTCAGCTACGGCAATATCGGCTACGCCTACGGCATGGTCATGCTTCAGGCTTTCAACGGCGCGGGCGACACCGTCACTCCGACCATCGTCCATTTCTTCGGCTTCTGGCTGCTGGAGATTCCCCTCGCTTATTTCCTGGCCATCACCATCCGTATGCAATCCAACGGCGTCTACATCGCCATTGTCATTGCCGAAGCCGCCATCGCCGCCGCCGGCATCGTTCTCTTCAAACGCGGCCGCTGGAAGCGCCAGCAAATATAGTAGGTAGGGGCGGCCTTCCGAGACCGCCCGCTGCCGCGCTGCATCGGCGCAGCCGCGGCCGGCTCCCTTGCTTCTTTATTTTCTCATCCCGCATCCCAGCGGCGTATAATCCTCCGCCAGCACAGCAGGAGGTGCTGACATGGCAAAAACCAAGCAATTCACAATCGCTGTCGACAATCAGCCGGGGGCAGTCGCCACAATCGCGCGAACCCTGGGGGACGCCAAGGTGAACATTCTCTCGCTCTTGGGAACTTCTCAAGGTACAGGCGGCACGGTTCAACTCATCGTGGAAGATCCCCGCCGCGCCAAGAAAGCTCTCGACGCCGCCAGGATCTCGTATCAGGAAACTCCCGCGGAACAGCACGAGTTGCCGAACAAAGCGGGTTCGCTGGCTCAGTGCTTGAACCAGCTCGCGGCGAAAGGCGTCAATCTGAGTTCGATTCACGCCACCGCCGCCAAAGGCGGCAAGAAAGCCGTCGTCGTCTACACTGCGGAAGCCGCCGCAAAAGCGGCAATCGCCACAGCGTAGGAGCATCTCTCTCCTTCGTGATTCATCCGCTCGTAACGCGCGGAGTGCTCGCTCCAGGCGAGCGCGGGTAGTTCTGCCTGCGGGCCTTGAAAGAATCGAAACTAGAATGAGCCGAAAGTTTTCACGGAGGCGTTCATGAAAAAAACACATTGTCTCGCGCTGTCCCTCTTCTTCGGACTCCTCTTTTGCGTTCCGCCCGCGCGCGCCCTGGAACACGGTCTGGCTCTCTCTCCTCACATGGGCTGGAACAGTTGGAATCGTTTCGCCTGCAATGTCACCGAGGATCTCGTTAAGTCCGCGGCCGATGCCATGGTCAGCAGCGGCATGAAAGACGCCGGCTACGAATACATTGTCATCGACGATTGCTGGCAAATCAGCCGCGACGCCGCAGGCAACATCGTCGCCGACGCGAAGAGTTTTCCCTCCGGCATCAAAGCCCTCGCCGATTACGTCCACTCCAAAGGGCTGAAATTCGGCATCTACTCCGATGCCGGCACAAAAACATGCGCTGGCCGTCCCGGCAGCCGCGGCCACGAATACCAGGATGCTCTCCAGTACGCCGCCTGGGGCGTCGACTATCTGAAATACGATTGGTGCAACACCGGCACGGCCAACGCCCAGTCCGCCTACTCCACCATGCGCGACGCCTTGAACTCCTCCGGCCGCCCCATCGTCTTCAGCCTTTGCGAATGGGGCACCAACAAGCCCTGGCTCTGGGCCAAGGACGTTGGCAACCTCTGGCGCACCACCGGCGACATCTCCGATTGCTGGACCTGCAAGAAAGACCAACTAAGCTGGACGCAGATTCTGGATTTGCAGGTTGGCCTCGAAGCCTACGCTGGTCCGGGCCACTGGAACGATCCCGACATGCTCGAAGTCGGGAACGGCGGCATGACCGCCACGGAATACCGCTCGCACTTCAGCTTCTGGTGTCTTCTCGCCGCTCCCTTGATGGCTGGAAACGATTTGAAAAACATGACTCCGGAGATCAAGGAAATCCTCACTAACAAGGAAGTCATCGCCGTCAATCAGGATCAGCTCGGCATGCAGGGCCGCCGCGTTCGCAAAAGTGGCGACTCCGAAGTGTGGTCCAAACAATTGAAAGACGGCGGCCGCGCCGTCATTTTGCTCAATCGCGGCGCCACCGACGCCGACATTTCCGTCTCGTGGGAAGACCTTGCCTATCCCGCCCACCTCTCCGCCGCAGTCCGCGACCTCGGCAAATCCACTGGCACCTTCTCCGCCACGGTCCCCTCTCACGCCGTGGCCATGCTTCGCATCACGCCCTAGTTGGCTGGCGGACCCCTTCCCCTGGCTGCAATTTGCCCACTTTCGGTTCAACCGCGGGTCGTGGTAGCCTGAACACACCCGCCCACACTTTGGCCCCTAGCCCTTCAACACCGTGTTTCGTAAGTTGTGCATTTTCTGTTATCTAGCCGCCGCACCCAACCATGGCAGTCCGGTTGCTTAGTATGCCTCGGAAGACAAATCGCCCTCGCAATAACGAAAAGGCCAGGAACCGCCATCCAATAAGGGAGGGGGCTGCATCAATGTCGGTCAGAAGATTCTTCCAAAGGCTAGTCAGGTACTCTCTGTGCTTTAGCGCGGGCCTGCTGGCTTTCGCAGCCTGCGCTTACACCGACTATCGCCTCTGGCCTCTGGACCTGCCTGCTCCGCGCTTCCCGGCTATTCCCACGCCAAAGATCCAGGGCGACCGGCTGGTTCTGCCGTATTCGCCCGTTATCGCTTCCGCGAAAGTCGCCAGTTTCCACGACCAGCTCGAAGCCTTCCTCAAGTTTGAATACCTGCGCGGCCGCGCGGCCCGGGAGGGCGGTGACGCCTCGCGCATCCTGCTGACCGCCGTCGATACCCCCACTGGTCCGTCCTACGAAATCTTCATTGTCTGCGACAATGACTTGCTCACGGACCTCCCGCGCCTTGCGCAGCTCGAAGGCCGCAACCTCATTACCCGCTACGACCTGAATTCCTGGACACAGAAGGATTTTGCCTACTACCAGCAGCAGAGCCACATGTTTGACGTTGCCTATGGCTTCCCCACGGCCCAGAAGCTGGAATCTCTCAATTCTTTTCAGCTTCTCCCTGCACTAGCCAGGTTTCTCGTTTTCAAGTCGCAAACCGACAACCGCGTCCTTCAAAGGAGCGATGCCGCTCCTCGCCCTCTAACGCGCGAACAGGCCACTCAGCTCGCCGCCGACATTCTCGATGTCGCCCAGTTCTACTCGCTTCCGCTCGATTACTTTCTTGGCGTCGGCGCCATGGAGAATGACTACATGGACGTCAACGGCGATTTGACTCATGCCGTCTGGAAGAAGCGCGCTCAGCGCGACGACATCATCCTTCGCCGCGGTCGCAAGCGCGTTATGGTCAGTGACTACGCCATCGGCACCTGGCAAATCACCCGGGAAACCCTCCGCGCCGCCCATCAGCTTTACTTGCATGACAAGCGCGATTACAACTTGCTGCCTGCCCGCCTGCGGCCTCCGCACGAGCTGAATCTCAATTCCGTGGACGATGCCGTGCTCACCACTTACGCCGGCTTGCTGCTCCGTGGCCTGCTCGATCATTTTGGCGGCGACGTTGACAAGGCCATAGGCGCCTACAACGGCGGCGTCAAGACTCCTAATCCCGCCTATGCCGCCGGCGTGAAGACCGTCGCCGAATACGCCCGCCGCGTCCTCGAGCACGCCACCGCCCTCGACGATCCTGCACCCAAGGCCAAGAACCCGGCCGCCACTCAACCCGCTGCGTCCACTCCGCCTGCAGCTCAAAGTCCGTCCGCCGTTCCGGCATCGCCTTCGCCAAGTACCCCGCAGCAAAAACAACCCTAGCGCCGCGATGACGGCTGAATCCTTCCAGCGGCTGTCCGCCTGGCACAGCGCTGGCCTTTTTCAAGCCGTTCGCTTTATCCTCGCGAGAGCACGACTCTAAGGACTCTGGGGGCACTCCGGGAGGCAAAAGTACGGGATCTCTTCTGACGGCCGTTTGCTGGTTATACCCGATTGCCGCTGCACCGCCTCAATGATAACCAGTGATCGGGTGGCCGAAGACTCTATCGAGCAGCATCCTCCTTGTTGGCCAGTCGCCACACCTCAGGTTCAGCTCCTCATCGGTTCACCCAGAAAGGAATCTGCTGACGCCAGCCCCATCCAGCGCGCCCGTGAGGATTGGTGAGCCATCTGAGTCCAGACCCCATGCTATCCGACAGCAATCTCGACGGTAGACACGAGAAACGTCTCCCCATCGTCGTTGTGGTTAATATTGTGGACCCCGAACATCAGCAAGGCAACGAAGAGGAAAAGACCTACTCGGACAACGTCAGCGTGCACGGAGCGTGTGTAGCTTCCAGACGGCCGTGGCCGCCTGGTAATGAGGTGGAGGTCATTTCAGTCACAAATGCAGTGAAGGTGCGCGGGAAGGTTGTCTACTGCAGACGGGCTAAGAACGGTCGCTATTTCGTCGGTTTGAATTTCCGGGAACGCCCCATCCGGTGGTCAAACTTTTCCTACGCCGGCTTTTCCTAATGATCATGCGACATCCCGGCCATGTCGTGTGGCGGTTTCGGATTCCGCCGCAGCGCTGCCATCTTCGCATCATCCGCGGCGGCGAAATAGCCGACGGCGATGCCCATTGCTCCGTCGCGCAACAGCTTTCCCGTGGGGTTGTCGTACGCTGCGGAAATTTTCAGGACATCGCCTTTCGCAAATTTGTAGCCGCCTTCCTGAACAAACAGCTTCACCGGCACGGACTCAAGATGCCCTTGAGCGTCCGACTTGGCATCGAGCGTTGCCACCGTCTCTTTACGCGACGCATCGTGCAGCACAATTTGCTTTCCGTAGTCGTGCAAATGTCCGCCCACGCCGAGCAGCATACCGTCATATTTCACGATTACCGATCCGGTCTTCTCGCTTTTCCCGGCGGGCAGGTCATAACCCGAATCTCCGCAGGAAGTCACGTCCATCCACGCCGGATAAACATTTTTTCTCGGTGTGGCCGCGGCATCGCTCGATTCCTGGAAGGGAATCACCACTTCGAGATAGGTCTTGTCGTAGGACGTGGCCGTCGGGTTATACATCATCGTCTCGATGCGAATTTTGTGGCCTTTCTCAACGCGATATCCAAAGCCAGGTATTTCCGCCCAATCCGTCATCTCACTGCCCGCTCCGAAAATATGTTCTTCCTTGTTGGGGCAGAGAAAATCAGCGCGATTCTCGTTCCAGAACGCAACGTGATGCAGCACCGTTCCCGGCACCGGGTTCCCGCTGGCATCCACCAGGTTCGGATGATACGCGAGCAGCCAGCCATTCATCGGCACTTCCCAAACCAAGTCGGGCGGCTGCGGCATTTTCATGTGCGAGGTGTGCGCCGCCAAATTTATCGGGCCAACTCGGAGCGTGACAGTATGCGCCGCCGCATCCACTTTCGCATCCAGCCTGACGCCCTTGGCCACCGCGTGGTGCATGCCTCCCTGCATGAATCCGCCATGGCCCGCTCCATGATTCATATGCTCCATGTCATGGGGCGATTCCGCCGGTTTTTCTTGTTTACCCTGAGCTTCGAAGGGGACAAAGGCGGCACCCGCAATCAGCAAAAACGTCCCACAGGTCAGAATCCGTCTCTTCATTGGACTTCTCCGCACGTCGAACCCATCGCACCGATGGGAACTTCCTTCATCATACTCCTGGCTGGAACCTGCGGAATGGATTGGAGCGTAATCTGCAAGAGGAGAGAACGCGCCCGAAAATTGAACGAATCGCCGCGCGACGCAGTCAGAGAACTCTTCGTTGGAGATGGCGCACGTTGCCTTGTCGTTGGTAGACTTGCGTACATTCTGAGGTGCTTCCGAGATGAAACTAATTCGGTTTGGTGAGATTGGGCGGGAGAAGCCGGGCGTGCTGCTCGAGGATGGAACACGGCTGGATGTTTCCGGATTTGGCGCGAACTACGACGAGGAATTTTTTGCGAATGGCGGGTTGACCAAACTTCGGAACTGGCTGGCGAAGCAAGGCGGTTCCGCATTGCACGTTCGAGGATCGGTGCGATTGGGTCCGCCGATTTGCCGACCGAGCAAAATCGTGTGTATCGGACTGAATTTCCGCGACCATGCCGAGGAAAGCGGGATGGACATTCCCAAGGAGCCGGTGATTTTTTTCAAGGCGACTTCTTCGCTGGTGGGACCGAATGATCCGCTGGTGATTCCGAAGAACGCGGCGAAAGTGGATTGGGAAGTGGAACTGGCCATCGTGATGGAGAAGCGAGCGAGTTACGTCAGCCGAGAGAACGCGCTGGATTACGTGGCCGGCTTTGCGCTGCACAACGATTATTCGGAGCGCAGTTTTCAACTGGAGCGGGGAGGGCAGTGGGTGAAAGGAAAGAGCGCGGATTCGTTTGCGCCGCTGGGGCCGCTCCTGGCGACGAAAGAGGAAATTCGGGATTTCAATCAATTGGGCATGTGGTTGAAGGTGAATGGAGAATTCCGGCAGCGAGGATCTACCTCCAACATGATTTGTGATGTTCCGGGGCTGGTGGCTTACGTCAGCGAATTCATGACGCTGCTCCCAGGAGACGTGATCAGCACCGGGACGCCCGCGGGCGTGGGTATGGGGATGAAGCCGCCGCAATATTTGAAAGCAGGAGATGTGGTCGAACTTGGGATTGACGGCTTGGGGGAATCGCGGCAGGAAGTTGTGGAGTATCGGTGAAGGCGTATTCACTACAGACCAATACTTGTGGTTGAAGCGAGACGAGAACGATGCGCATTGACGCTCATCAACATTTTTGGAGATATGACCAACGCGAGTATGGCTGGATCGATGACTCGATGGCGGCGCTGCGCCGCGATTTTCTTCCTGCTGATTTGAAACCGGAGCTGGAGCGCAATGGATTTCAGGGATGCGTCGCGGTTCAGGTGCGGCAGTCGTTAGAAGAGACGCGATGGCTGCTGGAACTGGCGGAGCGAAACCCCTTCATTCTCGGAGTAGTTGGCTGGGTTGATTTGCGATCGCGGCAGTTGCGACTCCAATTGGAGTCGTTCCCGAAAAACTCCGAACTCGTGGGTGTTCGCCACATCGTCCAGAGCGAGCCGGATGAGCGCTTTTTGCTGCAACCGGATTTTCTTCGCGGCATTGCGCTGCTGGAAGAATTTGATTTGGCGTATGACATTCTGATTTTCACCAAACACCTTCCGGTGGCAGCGGAGTTTGTGGCGCGATTTCCGAGGCAGCGCTTCGTGCTGGACCATCTCGCAAAACCCCCGATCAAGAGCGGCGCCATAGATGACTGGACCCGCGGAATCCGCGAGCTCGCAACATTTCGGAATGTTTATTGCAAAGTGTCTGGACTGGTTACGGAGGCGGACTGGCAAGCCTGGAAGCCCGAGGATATGCGCCCGTATCTGGACGTGGCGTTCGAATGCTTCGGACCCAGGCGGTTGATGATCGGATCGGATTGGCCGGTGTGCACGGTGGCAGGTTCGTATTCGCGCGTGATGGATGTGGTGAAGAATTACATCGGCAAGTACGCGGAGGAAGATAGAGAAGCCGTGCTGGGGGGAAATGCGGCGAAGTTCTGGAGTTTGCAGCCCCTGGAGAATCAAGCGCGCGACTAATCGCACGGCGTGTTCTACAATGCCGTGGAAAAGCGAGCGGTGGTTGCAAGCGGCTGCGAACAGGAAATGCAGGCTTGGGCGGGATGCAGAACAAGGTGCTCAAACTCGATTTGAAAGATAACGTGCTGATCGCGCTGGTGGACCTGCCTCGCGGGGAGCAGATTTCTTTTAACATCCACACCTACACTCTGGAATCCGACGTTCCCGCAAAACACAAGTTCGCTACCGAAGACCTTGCTGCTGGGGCGGGCATCATTATGTACGGCGTGCTCGTTGGAAAAGCGATGGCGCCCATCCCGCGTGGAGGGCTGCTTACAACGCGCAACATCCACCATCAAACCGCAGCGTTCCAGGAGAAAACTGAAGAGTTCCGTTGGACGCCACCCGATGCAGCACGATGGAAGCAGCGGGAATTTCTGGGATATCGCCGATCCGATGGCCAGGTGGGCACGCGAAATTATTGGATCGTGGTGCCGCTGGTGTTCTGCGAAAACCGCAACATCGGGGTGCTGAAGCAGGCATTCGAAGAGGAGTTGGGTTTCGCCGCTCCGCAAGTTTACCGGCGGCAGGTGGCGGAGTTGGCGCGGCTCTATGCGGATGGCCGGACGGAAGAGATCAAAACGCGGGAGTTGGCGGGAGAGGAGGCGGGCCCGCCGCGTTCGAAAATATTCGAAAACGTGGACGGCGTGCGGTTTCTGCTGCATGAAGGAGGTTGCGGAGGAACGCGGGAAGATGCCAGGAATCTTTGCGGACTGATCGCGGGATACATTCATCATCCGAATGTGGCGGGCGCAACAGTGCTGAGCCTGGGCTGCCAGCACGCGCAGGTCGGAATCCTGAGAGAAGAGCTGCGGAAACGGAGCCCGAAATTCGATAAGCCCCTGGTAATCGTGGAGCAGCAGCAAAGCGGCACCGAAATGGCCATGCTGACAGAAGCCATCCGAAAGACATTCTTGGGTTTCATGGAGGCGAATCGATGCCGGCGCACGCCTGCGCCGATTTCAAGCTTGTGTGTGGGATTAAAATGCGGCGGCTCGGATGGGTTTTCAGGCCTTTCAGCGAACCCGGCTATCGGGCACACGGCGGATATTCTAGCGGCGCTTGGCGGGAGAACGATACTTTCGGAATTTCCAGAATTGTGCGGTGTAGAACAAGAACTTATCAACCGGAGCACACGCGCGGAAGTAGCGGACCGGTTTATGCAGCTGATGGGAAGTTACGGGGCGCGGGCCAAGGCGGTGGGGTCGGGATTTGAAATGAATCCCAGCCCGGGGAACATGCGCGACGGATTATTGACGGACGCGATGAAATCGGCGGGCGCAGCAAAAAAGGGCGGGAATTCTCCAGTGACGGCGGTGCTGGATTATCCCGAGTATTCAACAGAACAAGGACTGAACCTGCAGTGCACGCCGGGAAACGACGTGGAATGCGTGACGGCGCAAGTCGGCGCGGGGGCGAGCGTCGTGCTTTTCACAACCGGACTGGGGACGCCAACAGGGAATCCCATCGTGCCGGTGGTGAAACTGTCGACGAATTCGGGACTGGCGCAGCGGATGCCCGACATCATCGACATCGACACGGGCGGAATTGTTTCCGGAGAGAAGACCATCCCACAGATGGGCGAAGAGATTTTGGAATTTGTAATCCGAGCCGCCAGCGGCGAGGCGCGCACGAAAGCCGAAGAGAAAGGCCAGGAGGATTTTATTCCCTGGAAAAGAGGAGTTTCACTCTGAAGAGCCCGGGCAGCGGCGCGAAGGATTTCAGACTAGACGGCAAAGTTGCCATCGTAACCGGCGGAGGCAGCGGCATCGGGCAGGCCATCGCAATGCGCTTTGCGGCGAATGGGGCAGCGGTGCGAATCGCCGATATCAATCTGAAGCAGTCGGAAGTCACCGCGAAGCAAATCACTGATGCGGGTGGAGACGGAAAAGCGTTCGCATGCGACGTGACGGACCAGAAGCAGGTACGCGAGTCTTTCCGGGGAGTTTTCGCGAAAGAACGCGTGGAAATCCTGGTGAACAACGCCGGGATCTCGCACATCGGTACGGTGGAAAGCACGACGGAAGCAGATTTCGAGAAAATATTTCGCGTGAACGTCAAAGGCGTCTACAACTGTATTTATGCATGCGTCGGGCACATGAAAAGCAGTGGCGGCGGAGTGATCCTGAATATGGCGTCGATCGCCGGTTCCGCGGCGCTCGCCGACCGCTTTGCGTACTCCATGAGCAAAGGCGCGGTGGTGGCGATGACGTATTCGGTGGCCAAGGATTATTTGCAGTACAACATCAGGTGCAACTGTATTTCCCCCGCACGCGTGCATACGCCATTCGTGGATGACTACCTGAAGAAAAATTATCCGGGGCGCGAGCAGGAGATGTTCGAAAAACTGGCGAAATCACAGCCGATCGGAAGAATGGGGGAACCCCAGGAAGTGGCTTCGCTGGCACTATTTCTTTGTTCGAACGAAGCGGCTTTCATCACCGGGGTAGATTATCCGTTGGATGGCGGTTTCTTTAATTTGCGCGGCTAATTCATGGATCTGCGACTAAAAGGAAAAGTTGTTCTGATTACCGGCGGCGCGAAAGGAATCGGCGCGGCGATTGTGCGGGGTTGCTGCGCGGAGGGCGCGATTCCGGTGATCGTGGATCGTGATGAAGCAGCGGGAGAAGAGTTACAAACTGAGTTGCGAACGAGCAGAGCTGAAACTGGGCTGATTATCGCCGACCTCTCCTCTGCGGAAGCGTGCGCAAGCGCAGTGGAGGGAACCATCCAGAAATTGGGCCGGCTGGATGCGCTGGTGAACAACGCGGGAGTCAACGACGGCGTGGGACTGGAAAACGGCAGTCCGGAGAAATTCGTAGCTTCGCTGGAGCGCAATCTGGTGCATTACTACGCGATGGCGCACCATGCGCTCGGGGCGTTAAAGAAAGCGCGCGGCTCGATCGTGAACATCAGCTCGAAGACGGCGGTGACCGGGCAGGGAGGAACTTCGGGATACGTGGCGTCGAAGGGAGCCATCCTGGGGCTTACGCGCGAATGGGCGGCGGAACTCCTTCCCTATGGAATTCGCGTGAACGCTGTGGTGCCCGCGGAAGTAATGACGCCCCTTTATCGGCAGTGGCTGGGGACATTTCCCGACCCGCAGCAAAAGCTGCAGCAAGTTGTTTCGAAAATCCCGCTGGAGCAGCGGATGACGAAGGCAGAAGAGATCGCGGCCATGGTGCTTTTCCTGATTTCGGGGCAAGCGAGTCACATCACGGGGCAGCACCTCTTCGTGGACGGCGGATACGTGCATTTAGATCGAGCGCTGACTTAGAAGAGACGAGCGCTACACCCAGCCGCCATCAATCACATAGCTTTGATTGGTAATCGCCGCGCTATCGTCAGCCGCGAGAAACAGAATGAGGCGCGCAACCTCCTCGGGAGCCAAACTCCTTTTGAGAGCTTGGCGCGCCATGATTTCGGCTTCGTATTCCGGAGTCCACCATAGACGGCGCTGGCGCTCCGTGAGAATTGCACCGGGCAATACGCTGTTCACACGAATGTCCGATTTTCCCAACTCGTGAGCCATCGTCCT
>WNFC01006646.1_pt1 | contig 12729 bp, 13 predicted proteins | sample 5400541 | NCBI WGS metagenome assembly WNFC01 (sample SAMN13153342, study PRJNA577476) | soil metagenome | isolation source: 120 cm saprolite under Douglas fir tree site 2 hole 2 replicate 1 | place: USA:California | collected 2015-04-18
AGGTGCTCTCGCCCGAAGTTGCCTATACGATGGATTTCATGCTCGAACAGGTAGTCAAACACGGCACCGGTATGGGCGTCCGCAAGGCCGGATTTCTCCGCCCGGTGGCCGGCAAGACAGGGACCACCAACGACTCCGTGGATGCCTGGTTTGCGGGTTTTACGCCGAACTTGCTGGCGGTGGTCTGGACCGGGTTTGACCAGAAAGAAGCGTTGGGGCTAACTGGGGCGGAAGCGTCGCTGCCGGCCTGGACTGATTTCATGAAGGCAGCGACGGCGTCGCGTCCTGATGGTGATTTTCCGATGCCATCGGACCTCGTGCGCATCCGAGTCGATCCGCTGACCGGTTACCTGGCGAGTCCTTACTGCCCGGTAACTATGGAGGGAGTATATCCCAAGGCGCTGGCACCTACCGAGGATTGTCCGTTTCATACTTCAGCTACCAGGGTGGCCTCCGACACCGAAACTCCCAACTCCGCTTCGGGTAGCACAGACGATTCGTACCGCGAATCCGGCGATAGCCCGAACGATTGATGCACTACAGACCTCCAGTCTTTTTCGCCTCGCTCGCATTAGGGCCGCTATTTGGTCTGCTCGCAGTGAATTGCGCGTTTTGCCTGACTTCGCAGAATGTCCCGGCGGCGGAGTTGCCCACGCCAAACGCGAACCCCGGAATAGCCTCAACTCCAACACCCGGCTCGGCGGCTTCTCCTGCCGATCTGGAGGGCCTTCCAACTGAGGACTATACGGCTCCTGAGTCTTCGCAGGGAGCCGCAGCTCAGGACGATACGAACGGGGAAAACTCTCTCAGTAACGACACTGGTTCGGGGGACCTGGAAACCGAGCAGGGGCCTGGTAAACCGGAGTCCGAGCCGACCACAGAAGCTACCGCGACGCCGCCCGCGCTAGATGCCAGCGCTCTGACGGTTGGTCCTGAACTGGGCAACCAGTCGCTCGACCCTGAAATCGAGAAAGCGATAGCACCGACGTTGACCGCCTCGCTCAGACTGACGGAAAGCGCGCGAAAGCAGCTTGGTGATGGCCAGGTCGACGATGCGATGCGCGACTTGGCGCGGGCAGTTTCGCTCGACCCGTCCGATGCTTTCGCTTATTACTATCTGGGGCGCGCTTATTTCGTCAGACAGAACTATAAGCAGGCGCTGACGTTTTTCCGGCGGGCGGAGATCGGCTTCAACGGACGGCCTGACTGGACTGCAGAGGCATTGAGCTATGAGGGTACATGCGACGAGGAACTGGGTAAGCCGATCGAAGCGGCTCAAGCCTATCAGCGCGCGCTCGCACTATCGCCGAACAACTTCAAGGCACGGGTCGGCTACGGACGTCTCGCCAGTATTGGCGGTCCGGTAGAAAACCTCGACGCACCGCCGCCAGGTCAGGACTTGGCGACTGCGCCACCCGATGCGCCAGACGAGTCCGCTCCGGCGGAGGAACCGCCGCCACCCCCACCTACAGAGTGAAGGCGAGAGTCAGGGGCAGTAGCTGGCCCGCGTCGGCAGCCCTTCACGGCTCCTCAGTTCTGCCTCCTTGTTGCTGCTCTTTGACCAGCCTGCGTTCATCAAAATTGACGCAAGATCGGAACGTATTCTAGCGTGATATCATAGAAGCGTTTATGGCTCAGCTCGTCGTTCGCAATATCGAAGATGAAGTGAAGAAGCGCTTGCAGCATCGCGCAAGCCGCAACGGCCGCAGCATGGAAGAGGAAGTGCGGGAGATTTTTCGCGACGCAGTCAAAGGCGAGGGCCACCGTCCGTCCACTGGCCTGGGCACCGAAATTGCCGCACTGTTCAGGGGTATCGGGCTGAAAGCTGACATTCCAGAGTTGCGGGGGCATCCGCTGAAGCCGCACAGTTCGACTGATGATCACCCTCGATACGAATGTGATGTCATCAGTTATGAACGACACTCCTGATGAGGCCGTGGTGTACTGGCTCGATCGGCAACCGCGCCTCTCGCTCTGGATAACATCTATAACGGTTCTCTATAACGGTCCTCGAGATCCGTTTTGGCCTGGCGATTATGGCCGCTGGACGGCGGCGCTCCCGGCTGAATGAGGCGTTCGAGATTGCAGTTAATGAAAAGCTTGATCGGCGGATTATTTCATTCGATGAAGTATCTGCGGAGGCGGCCGCCGCGCTGATGGCGATTCGTCAACAACGTGGACGTTCGGGCGAACTGCGCGACGCGTTGATTGCCGGCATTGCACTAGCTCATCGCGCTACGCTTGCGAATCGCAACACACGGCACTTCAACGATCGGTCTATTCCGATCGTGAACCCATGGGAGTCGGACGTGTAGCTGGCAACTGCCCTAACCGCCCCGCAAACACCCTGGCGGATACATGGTGACGGACATGCTGCTTGTGCTAAGGTGCTGCCACTCGAATTTCGGCTAACCGGATCACGAGGGAGATACATGAGGCCGAGACTGATGAGAGCCGCGGCTTGGGTGGCGGTCTATGTTCTGGTGTTCGGTGTTAGCGCTTGCGTAAAGGCACGGCCGCCGCTGCGCGGCTCGCTTACCGTACTGGTGCTGCTCGATTACCAAGTCGATTACTTGGGCGCCAACGGGCGCATGCCCGTGGCGCGGGATCAGGCGGGGCCTTTGATCAAGGCCACGAATAAGATGATCGCGGCAATGCAGCCGCGGCCCATCCCTGTGATTTATACGGTCAACGAGTTTAGCCCGTTCCGGGCGGTGATCGATTTGGAGCAGAATTTTTCGGCATTGCGCTTCGAACGTGGCTCGACCCTCGACAAACGGATCAATTATCTGGCTGGCGTGTATTTTTCCAACGACGATTGGAATGCGTTTGCCAATCCCCAATTCGACGAGCATTTGCAATTGATTGGGGCGGGCCACCTGGTGCTGGCTGGAACCCATCCCGAACGCTCGGTCCTCAGCACGGCTCGCGGGGCAAAACGGCGCGGTTACGCGGTTACGGTAATCAGCGATGCCGTAGCGAGTTCGGATGCGCAGAGGCGCGATGCGGCCCTGCAGGAGCTGAGGCAGGCCGGAGTTGAACTCGAAACCAGCGACCAGTTCATCGCGAGCCTCGGGCAAGAAAACAAGAGCTGAGAAGTAACACTAGTCTAGCCTAGTGGCCTGTAACACTAATAGCGGTATCGCTCCTAATCCCTCCCCCGACCAGGGGGGTAGGTGGGGGTTGTCTGGTTGGTTTCGATGGCGTTCGTTAATACCGATTTCAGTCTTACAGGCCACTAGGCGGAACGGAGTGAGCAAACGAGTCTGCGAGGTGCGCATCTGGAGGAGCCGAGTTCAACCGCGAGAGAGTTCTTAAGCCTCACTCCGTTTTCCCATCTCCTGCTTTTTTAATTGTCGCCGATGCGGCGACTTTTTCCTTCTGCGCGGCTTTGCGGCGATTGGCGAGCACGACTGAATCGGCCAGTGGTGAATGCGAATGCACGGGTTGGGCTGGCTTGCCGTTCTCACCGTCACCACGCTTCGATGCGAGTTCTTTGCGGGAAGCGACCGTGTCGTCGTACTCAGCGCCGCGACCGACTTTGTAGGCGGCCAGCCTCGCGGCCGACTGGTCGTCCATCCAGCACAGCCGGGCGGCCGGCGGTAGCTTCAGGCTGGTAACGTCGGACTTGCCGCCGCGCGTGTGGTTCTGCGGCAGAGCGGCCTCTCGCCGCTCCGCAGTAAAGTTGACCGCGGAGAGAATCCTGCGCGCATCGTCGCCGCAACTTGGGCAAGCGTGAGTCCTTTGCTGCGAGGCGCTGAGTGGGATCAGCGCCTCGAATGTCGTTCGGCAACCACCACAAAAATATTCGTACAGCGGCATCGCAACTATTCACTCGATGCGATGCGGATGCTCTTTCCAGTCGTCGGGGTCGTGCGTGATCCAGACCGTCGCACCCTGCATATCTCTGATTGCTTTCACCCGCTTGATCGATCTGACGGCGGTAATCGGGTCGGTATCGATCGGCATGGTTGCTTCCTGGTTCAGCGCGGCCCGCAAATGGACCGTGTCACCGGTCAGCAGGAGTCGGCGGTTGGGCAGGTTTACCAGCAACGAGCACTCGCCCGGCGTATGCCCGGGAGTGTAAAGAAACTGCAACGCGCCATCGCCGAACAGATCAAGATCGTGATCGAGCTCGAGCCAATCGTAGCCGCGAGTGGGGAGAAAATCGTTTAGAATGAAGACCCATCGGCGATCGGGATCGGGCCAATAGGCGTACTGCAATTCGTGGGCGCCAACCAGGAATTTGGCATTGGGAAAGTAGGTCAGGCCGCCTGAATGGTCCAGGTGCGAGTGCGAGAGAATGACATACTTCACATCTGACGTTTTGTAGCCGACGCCCTGGATTTGCTTGTCGAGGGTATCGGATTTGCTCCATTTGATGGGCAGAGACTCGGCCATTGGGCCCCAGTAGCCAACCGCGTCATCGATGACTTTGGCGTTACAGCCGGTGTCGAACAGCACCAGCCCTTTCGGATGCTCGATCAGGAAAGAAGGGCACGGAAGCTGAAGCAACGTCGCGTCGCCGCCATGCATCAGCAAGGAGGCGGGAGCCGTAAGTTCCGCGCCGGGTAGTGCCCACATTTTTCGTACGTTCATACTAGGTTACCTCGATTTTTTCGAACCTTGCGAAATGCCGAGGATTTTGTCAAGCGACGCCGAACTACCTAAGTTGACCGGCGCAGCATCCATCGTTCGGGACAGCGGCCGGTTCCGGTGAAATCTCTTCCAGTTCTCGGCCCGCGGTTTCGGGGAAGAATAGCACGACGACGACCGGCACAATCAATTGAATCAGCAACAGGTAGCGCACCGCGCTCCAATGCGAACCAGACGCGCGGAACAGCAGACCCTCAATCAGCAACCCGATTGCCCCACCCGTAGTACCAGCGACCGCCTGCGCGCTGCCCGCGGTCGAGCGGTATGAGGTTGGGAACAGTTCGACCGAGTAAGCACCGAGGATCGTTCCAGCCGCGGTATCGCAGAAGAGACCGACAATCCAGGCCGGAATCACCACCCATCCCGGAGCACTATAGACCAGAATCTGCAGCAGGGTCGCCAACGCTATGAATGCCGCGCCCATCCGCTTGCGCCCCAGCCGGTCACTGAGCCGTCCGGAGAAGATGTTGCCGAGGATGCCAAGCGCTCCACCCAGGATGTAAAGACTCGCAACGTTGCCCGGGCGATACTGGTGTTCCTCTTGCAGGAATTTGGAGAAATACAGTCCGGACGCAGCGCCGCCTATCGCCAAAACAAAGATTACCGCCAATAGCATCGCGAGCCGCCTTGGATACGCACGCACTAGCGCGATCAGCGGCTGCAAAACGTTGGCCGGCCTCACGCCCGCGAGCTGCTGGCGCTCAAACCGCTGACTCTCCGGCAGCACCCGGCGCAGAGGAATAATCAGCGCCAGCGGCAACAGCGCGAGCGCATACAGACCGCGCCAGCCATATGGGATCACATTAACCGACGCAAACGCCAGCGCCGCCAGCCCATACCCGCACGACGCGAGCGCCCCCAACAACCCGATCGACCAACCGCGGTAGGCTGCGTCGACTTCCTCGATCACAATCACTAGCGCGACCGTGGCCTCGGCACCGGTCAGCGCGCGAGCGCAGAACTGGCACGCGACGAACCAACGCGCTCCTGGGGCTAATGCGCTAAGCCCGGTGAAGATCGTGTAGCCGATCACGGTGTACAACAGCAGCCGCCGCCGTCCGAACACGTCGGCAAATGGCGTTAACAGCAGCGATAACAGGTAGCCGAAACGAATGAACGATACTGTGGTGCTCAGCGCGCGTTCTACGATGCTGAGCCCGGACTGGATTTGCTTAAGTGCCAGCGAAAGGAGTGCCAGGTCATATTGTTTGAAAAAGCCGGCGCTGGTGGAGATCCAAAAAACCCGGCGTTCGCGGCGGGTGAACGGCGGCGTCGAACCGAAGATAGGAAGCCACCGGCTGGTCCGTTCTTCGATCTCGGCTGCTGGCGATGCGGCCGGTGCTGCGGCGGACATCGGCTGGTCTGATGAGGCGAGCTCGAACTCGGCCATGGCTGATTATCCGAGCCAGCAGTTGCCACTGCCAGCTCCCACACTCACCACGACATCGAAGCGGGGCGTTTGCGCGCGCGGTTTGCGTGTACTAACCCTGACTCGGCAAACAACCTACGGAAGCACGGATTCGGGGAGTGCGATGGCGACAGGTGGAGCGTTCGACCTGACCGGCAAAGTAGCGGCAGTGACCGGCGGCAACACGGGGATTGGAAAAGCGATAGCCCGTGGACTGGCGCAAGCCGGCGCAGCGGTCGCAATCCTGGCACGCAATGAAGAGCGCAACGCCAGCACGCTGAAGGAGCTGCGGGAGCTGGGACGTCCGGCGGCCGCGCTGATGCTCGATGTGTCGTGCCGGGCGGCTTTGAAGCCAGCGTTGGACGAGGTCGAACGGCTGCTCGGCCCGATCAATATCCTCGTCAACAATGCGGCGTTCGCCGTGTTGAAAGGGCTGCTCAATCATACCGAAGAGGACTGGGACTCGGTGTTGGCGACTGACCTGACCGCGTGTTTTCTGCTGTCGAAGTACGCAGCGCAATCGATGATCCGGCAGGGCCGGGGCGGGAAGATCATAAACGTCGCCAGCATTGCGGGTTTCAAGGGCACCGGTGTGTTCCCTTCCTACGCAGTCAGCAAAGGCGGATTGGTGCAACTGACCCGCTGCCTGGCAATTGAGCTGGCGCCTCACCGAATTCAGGTGAACTCACTGGCGCCGGGATGGACCACGACCGACATGACCGCCTGGATCCGAACCGAACCGCGATATGCGGAACTTTACAAGGAAATGGTCACGCGCACGCCGGCGGGCCGCTTTGCCGAACCGGAGGAGACCGCGGGCGCCGCAGTGTTTCTGGCATCGCCGGCGTCGGACTTCATGACCGGCGCCGACCTCATCGTCGATGGCGGTTTTTTCATCCGGTAAGCGGTCGTCGTCGGTCTGCACTGATTGAATCCGCAGCTTTGTTAACCATAAAAATAGGGTTGTGAGGCTCGCAGGATCAGGAGTGACATTTGGTTCGCGACCGATAAGTTAGTTAGTTAGAGGTTAAGAACCATGACGATCCAGCTCGAACTAGACTCGGAAACCGAAGCGCGGCTGATCGCTGAAGCCCGGGCACGCGGTGTACCTTTAGAAAAGATGGCGGAGCAGCTTCTACAGGAAGCCCTCGTTTCGCGGTGTACGACGCGTGGCAATCTGACTCTGGTAGATTTTCATACCATGCTCGAGGGATTGGCCAGGAACTCCGAACACCTGCCCAATCTGCCGACCGAAAGCTTCACGCGCGAGAGCTTCTATCAGGACGGCGACAAGTGACGAGCACCTATATGGTGGACAGCAACGTCCTTCTCCGGTGGGTAAAGCCGGACAATCGTGATTACCCCTTGGTGGTATCCGCAATCGACATCATCCTTGGGCTAGGCGCTCAGCTCTGTTACACCTCGCAGAATGTGGCTGAATTCTGGAATACATGCACACGCCCGGTTGACCGTAATGGTTACGGGCTAACTCCACAGGAGACGGACCTCCGCGCCAGGTTCTTCGAAGATAACTTACGACTACTGCCCGATAGTTTGGTAGTCCATCAGGAATGGCGCAACTTGCTCGTCACCCATAATGTCTCTGGCGTGCAGGTTCACGACGCGCGTTTGGTAGCGGCCATGCGGGTGCATGGGCTCAGGTCAATTTTAACGTTCAACCAGCGGGACTTTGCTCGCTATACCGACATTGAGGCGGTTCATCCTGAAGCGATTTTGCTAAAAAGTTCTTGATTCTGTGCGCGCCAGAAGCCGCCCCGCCAATGATTTCCGCCGGGAGGTCCTGAACTTAGCCGGAACCAAGCTATCCAATCGCCGCTGCCGGATACCAACTGGCGCTCGTTCCGGCTGATCTCGTCATCGATTCAGGGCGGACCGGTTCAGTTTACCCCATACAGGCGCAGCACATTGTCGGCGACAATGCCGCGTTTGTCCTGATCGCTCACCGAGTTGATTTCATTCTCGATAAACTCGCGCGAGTGCGGCCACGGCGAATCGGTGTGCGGATAATCCGATGACCACATCAGTTTATCGCGTCCGTACTTGTCCGCGGTAAAGCCGACATTTTCGGTTTCGAACTGAAACGTCGCCCACGCCTGCCGCTTCATGTATTCACTGGGCTTCAACGGCAGGGAGGTGCCTTCTTCGAAATAGCGCAGCCGATCGTAAGCGTGATCGATCCGATAACAGAAGTGCGGCAGCCATGAAATGTCGTTTTCGGCCGACACCAGCTTGAGCCGCGGAAAACGCTCCAATACCCCGCCGAGCACGAGGTCCGCGAACGACACCTGGATTTGGTGCGGCAGCGTCATATAAGAGCGCAGCACGTGCCGGCGGCTGAAGCGCGTACCACGCCGCCCGGTCAGGATATGCAGCGAAATCGGCATTTCGAGGTCCTGGGCGGCAGCCCAGAAGGGATCGTACACAGGGTCGCTGTAGGGTTTATCCTCCGGCGGCGAGCCCCAAATCAGCGCGCCGCGCAGGCCTTTTTTCGCGCAGCGCTGGAGCTCTTTGACACCGGCATCGACGTCTTCCAACGTCACCGTACCGGTGCCGATGAGGCGCTTGGGGTTATAACTGCAATACTCGCCCGCCCAGTCATTGAAGGCGCTGAAACAGGCGGTCCGCAGTTCGGCGTCGTCGAGGCCGAACAGCAGCATTCCCATCGACGTGTACAGAATCTCGCCGCTGACCCCGTCGCGGTCCTGCTCCTTGAGCCGTTCAGCCGGATCCCAGACACTGCTGGGCGCTGCATCAAAACCGCGCTTGATATGCTGCGGGAGTTCCTCCGAACTCTTGCCCGAACCGAAGAAGCCCGCCACCGCGACTGGCTGGATATTCTCGCACATGAAAAACTCGCCTTCGCGGTCCTTGTAGTTCTTCACCGTATGCGGCGCATGGTCGCGAAAGCGCTGATCGATGCGTTCCGACCACATATTTGGCGGCTCAACGAAGTGCGAGTCCGCCGAAACGATCCGATAGCTCGCCATGGCGTTACCTCCTGTTTCTGCACTAGTTGTGCAGGACGGGAGGCATCGCTGTCAAATGCGCAACGGTCAACTCGCAGGCTGCTGAAAGAGTCTTCACAGCCTGCTCCCCCCTCTGTAGTCTCCCCCGCAAGCGGGAGAGAACGAATGGAATGAAGCCAGCTTTTGTATGCAGGGCGTTGAAGCCAGCTTTTCAGTGAATGCCATTAGCAAGCCTTTCTCAACACCCTGCTAGCGCATCAGCGGCATCACCAGTTCGGCGAAGTCGCGGAACACTTTGCGCTGAAATTCAGCGGGCGGCAGCAGACAGACGCCCCGAATTCCCACCCCTTCCAGTTCATGTAGTTGGCCAACGATCTCTTCTGGCGTGCCTACCAGGCATGTGGCTTTGATTGCTTCGGGCGTAACAAACTTGCGCTCCGCCGGTTGCATAAAAGTGCAATGACCGTCGTGAATCTGGCGGAAGCGCGCGTGTTCGGGCAGGCTGAAATCGTCCACCCGCGCGAGGTATTCGTCCCATTTGTTGCGAAAATAGGGCGGTATCAGCTCCGGCCGTTGGCCGAGGTCCTTCCAGATTTCGTAGGCAAAATGAAGTACCGCAGTGACGATTGAGCCGGTCTCGTCGATCACGCGGCCGTCGGTGAGCTTTTCGCCCGGCCGGAGCACACATCCGCCGAGCAGCGCGGTGGTGAGGAATGAATCCGGCAGCTTGCGTCCCTCCCTCCGCGCGCCCTGCTCGATAAGGGCTAATTGGCCCTTCACGTCTGACGGTGAGCCAACCGCAGTAACCCATCCGTCGCCAAACTCGCCCACGGACTCACAAGCTTTCGGGCCATTGGCAGCCACATAGATCGGAATCGGGTGTTCGAGATTGATGAAATGCAGGTCGCGATGCAGGAATTGAATTTCGCGCGTGCGCCCCCCATAGGTATACTCGACCGCCTCGCCATTGAGCAGACCGCGCACGACTCGCAGATACTCGCGAAAATCCTTGATGCGCATCGGATGCTGGCCCATCACGCGCATCGCGGTATGGCCGGTGCCGATGCCGAGGAAAACACGGCCCGGCGCGATCTGGTTGATGGTCGCGATGGAATGGGCGGTGACCGGCGCGATACGGGTGCCCGGTATCGCGACGCCGGTACCAATTTTGATGCGCCGAGTGGCCTGCGCGGCGAGCGCCATAACCGCGTAGCAGTCCGACCAGATCATCTGCGAATCCGGGACCCAGGCGCGGTCGTAGCCGAGTTCCTCGGCATAGCGGACCAGGTCCCACTTGCTGATGTGAGTATCAAAGCAAATACCGAATTCCATTTTTTAACCAACCCCTTTATAAGCGCAACTCGCAAACTCGTTTGCTCGCTGCGGCCGGAGCGGCTTTCGCTAGTGGCATGCGCCGCCGCGGAGCCTGCCCTGAGCGACGCCGAAGGGTTCTCGCCGCTTTGTGTTGTATGTTTGTACCTCTCGCAGGCGCCGGGGTTTGACCCTAATTCGCTCGTTAGTCAGTAGCCGCGAGCGTCCCTGCTTACTCGCCTCACTTCCTCGCTCGGAAAAAAGGGGACGCGCAGGGCGGGTCGGCCGGCAAGTAGGGACGCTTGCCCTACTAACCCAAACAGGCACCTCTCTGCGGACTAGATGACACCTTCATTGCGCAATCGCTCTATCTCCTGGTCGGTGTGTCCTAATTCGTGCAAAACTTCCCGGTTGTGCTCGCCGAGCAGCGGCGACGACTTCACCTCCACCGGACTCTCAGATAGCACGATCGGGCATCCGACCGTCTTGAAGCTGCCCCGCTCGGGATGAGAAACCTCGACGATTATCCCGCGCGCAGCGAGGGACTTGTCTTCAATCAGGTCCTTGGTGGACAGCACCGGCCCGCAAGGGATGTCGGCGTTCATCAGCGCTCGCATCACCTCATGTTTCGAATGCCGCATGGTCCATTGTTGGACGATTCGGAACACCTCGTCGAGGTGGGTGAGGCGCGCCTCCGGAGTGCTGAACGCGGCATCATCGGCGAGCTCAGGACGGCCAATCAAGTTGGCCAAAGCCGGCCAGATCTGCGGTTGGATGATCACATAACAGTAATCGTTGGGACCGCCCGGTTTGCAGCGCAGCGCCGCCCCAGGCTGGCCGCCGCCGGAGGCATTGCCGGACCGCGGCACTTCATCACTGAAGCTGCGGTTCGGATATTCGGACAAAGGACCGTGTTGAAGGCGCTGCTGGTCGCGCATCTTGACCCGGCAGAGATTGAGCACGACATCCTGCATTGCGACTTCCACGCGTTGACCGCGGCCGCTATGGGTCCTCTGATAGAGCGCGGCCAGAATTCCGGCAACCGCATGAATACCGCTTCCGGAGTCGCCGATCTGAGCACTGGTGCTGGTCGGCGGACCGTCTTCAAAACCGGTGGTGCTCATCGCCCCGCCCATCGCCTGCGCGATAGTCTCGTAGGCTTTACATTCCAGGTAGGGCCCGGGGCCGAATCCCTTAACTGAGGCATATATGATGCGCGGATTGATCTCGTTGATTCGCTCCCAGGGAAAACCCTGGCGGTCGAGCACTCCAGGACCGAAGTTTTCGACCATCACGTCCGAACTTTTGACCAATTCAATTAGGATTTGCTTACCCTTTTCGGCCTTGAGATTGAGTGTGATGCTGCGCTTGTTGCAGTTGAGCATGGTGAAATACAGGCTGTCCACGCCGGGCAAATCGCGCAGTTGGGAACGCGTGATATCGCCGCGTCCGGGCAGCTCGACCTTGATAACGTCGGCGCCCATCCAGGCCAGGATTTGGGTGCAGCTCGGGCCTGCCTGAACATGGCTCAGGTCCAACACTCGCACGCCGGCCAATGCCTTATCCATTGAGTCCCTCTCTTCAAATCAGGATGAAAATTCCGAATCGATGACAGGCTGGAACCCCTGCCTCAACCGATTATATCGCTCAAACCAGCGTCGGCGGGCAATTCGAGGGGAGTCCACCCCGCGCCGCGCGAGCAATCTTGTCCCCAGGCTCGCCCGGCCTCCCGCAGCTTCGCACACCTATCTCCGGCGCACGGCCCGTCCGAGGTCGACCGCTCGTACGAAGCCGCCATCTGTGTCCCTATAAACGCCCTTCCCTTTGGGCACCCTCTCGCTGGCGGCGAGGTAGTTGCCCGGCCGGCACGTGAACACAACGATTTGGAAGCTATGGGCCTTCTCGGCAAGTAGTGCGCGGAACCAGTCCATCCGCGTATCGTCGCTTTGGACGAGCTGATCGTCGAGAACGACAGTCGTGCGCAAGTACTCCGCTAGCGACAGCCGGTACAACGTTGAGAGTTGCTCGCGGGTGCCAACGGATATGCGCTCCGTTGACCTCACCGCACCGGCGATCACGACGCCTTCTGTGCCGAGTTGCGCAGTAAGCCGCAGCTCTTCGTAGCGTCGTTGCGTCAACGCCTCGAACTGGCCGGCAATGGCGGGCGCGAGCGCCTCGCCGAGGTTGCTAGCCTGGGCCGCATCGGCCTCCTTCATTTGCACAAGTAGCAGCCGCCAGGCCTCGTAATCCGCCTCGACTTCGTGTTCTTGCCGCTCCGCCAACTCGAACCCCTCGATCGCATCGCGCAGCCGCTCGCGCGCAACAGCGCCGCCCACTTGTCGAAGCGCGCCGTGGGTCTGGTCGATT
>WNFC01006647.1_pt1 | contig 12728 bp, 13 predicted proteins | sample 5400541 | NCBI WGS metagenome assembly WNFC01 (sample SAMN13153342, study PRJNA577476) | soil metagenome | isolation source: 120 cm saprolite under Douglas fir tree site 2 hole 2 replicate 1 | place: USA:California | collected 2015-04-18
CGTGGCCTTCATCGCCAAGCCGTTCACCTATGCCGAGCTGGCCGCCAAGATCCAGCTCGTGCTGGAAGCCGGCATGGCGTAAGCGCGGCATGACTGTTCTTACAGCTCCCCTCGACGGCTTCGATCTCAGAACGCTGTCAGACGCTTTCTACGCCGATCCCTACCCCATCTATGCCGCGCTCCGCCGCAGCGAGCCGGTGAAGTGCATGCCGGACGGCTCCTATTTCCTCACTCGGCACGGCGATGTCGAGGCGGTCTACAAGGATGGCGCGCGCTTCAGCTCGGACAAGCGTGTCGAGTTTCGCCCGAAATACGGCGAGACGCCGCTCTATGAGCACCACACCACCAGCCTCGTCTTCAACGACGCGCCGCTGCACAGCCGGGTGCGGCGGCTGATCGCCGGCGCGCTGACGCCGCCCGCGATCGGCTTGCTCGAGCCGTCGCTCGTCGCGCTGGTCGACGGCCTGCTCGATGCCATCGCCGCCAAAGGGAAGTTCGACGTCATCGCGGATTTCGCCGCCGCCATTCCCGTCGAGGTGATCGGCAACCTCCTCGGCGTGCCGCGCGACGAGCGCGGCGAGCTGCGCGGCTGGTCGCTGGCGATATTGGGGGCGCTCGAGCCGGCGCCCTCGGTGGAGCAGCTCGCCAGCGGCAATCGCGCCGTCGAGGAATTCATCGCCTATCTCAAGCGTCTCGTCGCCGAGCGGCGGCGCCATCCGGGCAATGAAGAGACCGACGTGCTGACGCGGTTGATCGGGACGGAGGAAGCGGGCGAACGCCTGAGCGAGGCGGAGCTGCTGCACAATTGCATCTTCATCCTCAATGCCGGCCACGAGACGACGACGAACCTCATCGGCAACGGGCTGCATCTCCTGGCGAGCTGGCCCGAGGAGCGGGCGCGGCTCCTCGCCGAGCCGGCGTTGATCGCCACGGCGGTCGAGGAGTTCCTGCGCTTCGAAAGCTCGAACCAGCTCGGCAACCGCATCACCACGGCCGACGTCGCCATCGGCGGCGTCGCGCTGCCGCCGGGCACGCCGGTGACCTTGTGCATCGGCGCCGCCAATCGCGATCCGGCGCTCTTCGCCGATCCCGACCGGCTCGACATCGCGCGCACGCCCAACCGCCACCTCGCCTTCGGCTTCGGCGTCCATCATTGCGCCGGCGCGGTGCTCGCGCGGCTCGAGGGCCGCATCGCCATCGCCCGCTTCCTGCGGCGGTTCCCGGAGTTCCGCCTCGATGGCGCGGCGATCCGCGGCCGCCGCGCGCGCTTCCGCGGCTTCGTCGCCCTGCCGGCTGCTATTTCTTGACCAACTATTTCTTGACGAGGGGGCAGGCCGGGTCGGGCGGCGGGAAGGCTTGGTCGCCGGGAATCGTCGCCAGCACCTTGTAATAGTCCCAGGGATATTTCGACTCCTCGGGCTTCTTGACCTCGACGAGATAGAGGTCGTGCACCATCAGCCCGTCCTCGCGCAGCCTGCCATGGCGGGCAAAGAAATCCTCGATCGGCGTCTCGCGCATCTTGGCGGCGACGGCCAGCGGCGCGTCGGTGCCGCTCGCCTTGACCGCGGCGAGGTAATGCATGACCGAGGAATAGACCCCGGCCTGCCACATCGTCGGCATCTTGTTGAGCTTGGCATAGAAGCGCTTCGCCCAGGTGCGCGTCCTGTCGTCCATGTCCCAGTAATAGGAGGTGGTGAGGAGGAGGCCCTGCGCCGCTTTGAGGCCGAGCCCATGGATGTCGGTGATGAGGATGAGGAGCCCCGCCATCTGCTGGCCGCCGGCGAGGATGCCGAACTCGCCGCCGAGCTTGATCGCATTGATATTGTCGGGCGGACCGCCGGCGAGTCCGATGATCTTGGCGCGCGAGGCCTGCGCCTGGAGGATGAAGGAGGAGAGATCGGCGGAGTTGTAGGGGTGGCGGACGGCGCCTATCACCGTGCCGCCGGCCTCGGTGACGACCTTGGAGGCGTCGCGCTCGAGCGAGTGGCCGAAGGCGTAGTCGGCGGTGAGGAAGAACCAGGAGCTGCCGCCGCGCTTGACCACCTCGCGCGCCGTGCCGGTGGCGAGCGCATAGGTGTCGAACACCCATTGCATGCCGTAAGGCGAGCAGAACTTGCCGGTGAAGTCGGTGGTGCCGGTCGAATGGGTGATGAAGAGCTTCTGCCGCCTGCGCGCCACCTCCTGGACGGCGAGGCCGACGGCGGAGATCGGCACGTCGAGGATGAGATCGACATGCTCGGTGTCGTACCAGCGCCCGGCGATCTGCGAGCCGACATCCGGCTTGAGCTGGTGATTGGCCGAGACGATCTCGATCGGCTTGCCGCCAACGGTGGCGCCGAAATCCTCGACCGCCAGCTGCGCCGCCACCACCGAGCCCTGGCCGGTGGCATCCGAGGCGGGGCCGGAGAGATCGGTGAGGATGCCGATCTTGACCACGTCGTCGGAGATCTGTGCGGCAGCAGGTTGCGCGGCGAGCGCCAGGACGAGAGCGGCGAGCAGGCAAGGCGCAGAGCGCACTAAGAAAGAGTGTGTCAGGGCGGCAGGTGCGGTCATGGCGTTCTCCCCAAATTTATCGTTGCGCGTCCGGACCGGCATCGAGCCGAGCGCCGATCGGCGTGCCGGCAATGATAGCAACTTCACCGGCTCTGTCCCAGGCAGCGGCAGGAATCCGGGAAAGGTCGTCGCCGGATTAGCCCGTTGCGGGCTGAATGCCGCGCGCGAGCAAACGGGTTTCATAGCAAGAACCGGAGTTCGCTGCGCGCTCGCAGACTCTACGTATCGATCAGGCTCGACCTCGCAAGAGAGAAGAGGCGGGCCGCTTTCCACAATCACACGGAAGGAGATCGATCATGTCGAAAGAGAGCGAGAACAAGGCCATTGTCGGCCGCTGGTTCACGGATTTCTGGGGCGAGACATGCAACCTCGGCATCGTCGATGAGCTAGCGGCGCCCAACATGCTCCTGCAGTATTCATTGCACGAGCCGCGCCGCGGTCGCGAAGACATCAAGGCGTTCATGACCGGCTTCCGCAAGGCGTTCCCGGATCTGAATTTCTGGGGCGCGGCGGAGCTGATCGCCGAAGGCGACTACGTCGTCGGTCGTTGGGAGGGCGGCGGAATGCACACCGGCCCCGCCTTCAGCGACTTCCTGATCGGAGCGCTCCCGGCAGCCACCGGCCGCAAGATGCGATTCACCGGAACGACCGTCCTCAAGCTTGAGAACGGGAAGATCGTTTCGGAGATCGGTCTCGATGATGGCGTAACTGCCCTGACGCAGCTCGGTTTGATCCGCGCAGCGTAGTTGGTGTGACCGCCGCCGGCATTCCCGGCGGCGGTCACGCTCACATGTCCCGCACCAAAATCAAATTTGAAAGCAAGAGCCGGAGTGCTGGGCGAGAGCGGATCGACCACAGTCCTGGCGAAGATCGTCAATTGGAGAATCGGTGATGGCGACAACTTTAGAGCGTCGGAAGGATGATGCGGCAATTGCAACGGTGAACGACCCACGATGGGCTCGAATCGTCGCGCGCGACCGCTCCGCAGATGGCGAGTTTTGGTATTCCGTGGCGGCTGCGGCCGATCTCAACGGCGCGCCGAGCGCGGGAGCGAGAGGTCTCAATGTCGAGACGGCCGGACCGATCGCGCTCCTCCCCCATGGACGGACATGCGGCATCCGTTTCGAAGTGGACGCGACAGTGACGATCATGCTTGGTATGAGGGACTACGGACAGGGTTGGGCCTCGCCTTATTTTGCGAGCTTATTGGTCGCCCGGCTTGGCATCCCGTTCAAACGGGTCCGCTTGTACTACACAGGCGTACTCCCTGCCGTCAGGTCTGCACCCAGGCAAGGCCCTGACGTCCCGACGCGCGCCAATGTAGGCATGGCTATTGCCGAGATCGGCGACCTCATCGAGACACTCTGTGATCGAGCGATCGAGCAAGGACGTCGCTTTCTAGCCTCTTCAATCGGTGTCCTTCCCGCCGATATCGATTTCGACGCATCAAGCGGCCGATTCTTCGTCGGCGGTAAAGATCGGTATGTCGACATTCTCGACATCGCGAAACGGGCTCGAGACGGTACGCTCGGCATTACATTCCACGATGCCGCGTAAGACGGACACGCCAATCGACCTCTTTAGGAGTATCGGCCGCGCGCGCTCTTGCCGCCGCGCGCCGCCTCGCCGCATAGTGGGATCGCAACGTGCCGCACATGCCCAGCCGACGAAACGGGAGTCCCGCCATGGCCGCTGCCGACGACGCGATCCTGCTGACCATCTTCCTGCGCCACGACCAATCGAAGCCGCTCGACCAGATCAACGAGGCGCTGAAGCGCACCGGCTTCCGCGAGAGCTTCCCGCCGCCGGGCGTCGACATCGTCACCTGGTACGTCATGATGGGAATCGGCCAGGTCGTCACGCTGCGCGTGCCGCCAGACAAGCTGCGCGACGTCAATCTCGCGATCGAGCGCACCGCCTGGGGCGCCTTTCGCACCGAATTCTATCCGACCTATGATTTCCGCCCCATCCACGAGGCGCTAAAGAAATCGACGACGCGGGAACGCGTCTGATGCGCCGCATCGCGATGTCGGAACGAGCGAGGGAGTTGCCGCGATGAGCAGCGAGAAGATCGGCGTCGTCGGCGCCGGCTTGATGGGGGCGGAGATCGCGCTGGTCTATGCCCTGGCCGGGCACGACGTGCTGCTCAGCGATACCTCCGACGACACGCTGGCGGCGGCGCTGAAGCGGCTCGGCACCATCCTCGACAAGGGGGTCGCGCGCGGCTTCTACCCGGCGGCGGAGACGGCGCCGGCGCTTGCCCGCATCGCCACGACCACCGATCTTGCGCGCTTCGCCGACCGCGACATGGTGACCGAGGCGGTCTTCGAGAACGAAGACGTCAAGGCGGTGATCTGGCGTTCGCTCGATGCGGTGTGCGGCAGCGAGTGCCTCTTTGCCAGCAATACGTCGAGCATCGCCATCTCGGCCCTCGCCTCTTATGTCGGCGAGGCGCGCCGCGCGCGCTTTCTCGGCACGCATTATTTCTCGCCGGTCTCGCGCATGAAGCTGGTCGAGATCATCCCGGCCTTCGATACGTCGGTGCAGGCGGTCGAGACGGCGATGCGTCTCTGCCGCGGCGCCGGCAAGACGCCGATCAAGGTCAAGGACGTCGTCGGCTTCGCCGTCAATCGCGTTCTCCACGCCTTCATCATCGAGGCGATCAGGCTGGTCGAGGAAGGCGTCGCCAGCCCCGAGGACATCGACACCGCCTGCCGACTCGGCCTCGGCCACCCGATCGGCCCGTTCGAGCTCCTCGACCAGACGACGTCGAGCCTGTCGCTGCAGGTTCAGGAGATCCTCTTCGAAGCCTATGGCGAACGCTTCCGCCCGCCGGCGCTGCTCAAGCAAAAGGTCAAGGCCGGGCATATCGGGCGGAAGGCCGGCAAGGGCTGGCGGATGGAGGGGAAGAAGTAGGTCGCCGACATTGAACGGCGGCATGTCCTTCGAAAAGTCGAAGGATCGGGTCCCAATCCGGCTCCCTTCCCCTACCCCTTCCCCATATCCTTGTCGCGCACCGCTTCCAGCACCTTGAGGAGGACGCGATCGCGTTCGGCGGCGAGATCGACGGTCGAGCGACCGTCGGCTTCGGCGGCGACGCCGTCGATGATCCGGCGCTGCAGCTCCGGGGTGAGAGCGGGATTGCCGAGATCCTGCCACCAGCTCTGCAGCGGCACTGCGAGATGGTCCATGAAATGCGCCATGCCGCCGACCCCGCCGGCGAGGTGGAAGGTGAGGTGCGGTCCCATGATCGCCCAGCGCAATCCCGGACCGTAGGCGATCGCCGCGTCGACATCGGCGACCTCGGCAACCCCTTCGGCGACGAGATGGACGGCTTCGCGCCAGAGCGCCGCCTGCAGCCGGTTCGCGAGATGGCCCGCGACCTCCTTGCGGATGTGAATCGGCTTCTTGCCGAGCGCGGCGTAGAACGCCATGGCGCGGGCGATCACGTCCGGCGAGGTCGCAGCGCCGCCGACCACCTCGACCAGCGGGATGAGGTGCGGCGGATTGAACGGATGGCCAATGACGCAGCGCCCGGGATAGCGGCAGCCGGCTTGGAGCCGGCTGATCAGCAGACCCGACGAGCTCGAGGCGATCACGACCTCGCTGCCGAGCACGGCATCGAGGCGGTGGAAAAGCTCGATCTTGGCGTCCTCGCGCTCGGGACCGCTCTCCTGGACGAAATCGGCGTCGCTGACCGCCTCGAGCGGATCACGGGTGAAGGTGAGGCGATCGGGCGAGGCATCCGGCGCGAGACCGAGGCGGCTCAAGACCGGCCAGGCTTCGGCGACATAGCGGCGCAGGAACGCCTCGCCCTCCGGTGCCGGATCGCTTGCCGTCACGGCGAGGCCGCGCGCGAGGAAATTGGCCGCCCAGCTGGCGCCGATCGTGCCGGCGCCGATGACCGCAACCCGCCGCACGCCTGCAATTGTCCCGCCCATCGACCCGCCTCCCGCTCTGCCTCACCGATGATCGAAGCCCGATGGCGGGTTGTCAAACCGAGGATTTGCACGGTCCGGCGGCCTTAGCTCTTTTTTAAAACGTGGCAGCTACCCTGCCTCTCATGCAACCGAAGTTCCAATCCACCACCAGCACTTTCGAGTCGGGGCGTCATGCCATGCGCAACCATGGCCCGTCGCCGTTCGACCAGCTGCCGCCAGCCAACACCAAGCGCTGGGTCATCCGTCGCAAGGCCGAAGTCGTCGCCGCCGTGCGTTCCGGGGTGATCAGCCTCGAGGACGCGTGCAACCGCTATAAGCTGTCGATGGAGGAATTTCTCTCCTGGCAGCGCCTGATCGACAGCCACGGTCTGGCCGGGCTGCGCGTGACCCGCCTGCAGGATTACCGCAGCACCGATCGCCAGCGCTGAGCCGCGCCGCTCTCGCCCCTGCTCCCCGAGGGGAGCTTCCGACCGCATCACTTATTGACCGACGCGTGACGCGCCGAGCGTGTCGCCATTCGACGCCACCCAACGACGGCTCCGCATGGCGAGCGCATCGCGACGGCACGATCAGACACGCTCGCCGCGACCTCGCGTTGGCGACGGCAATTCCTGCCCGCAGCTAGGCAGAATCTGCCGCCTGTTAACCCGGTATTCACTTACCCGGCGATAATTATGGCGGTGAGCGGCGCTTGCCGCCGTCGACACAGCGATGAGCAAGAACGTGAACGGCCTTCTAGCCACTCTGCGAAATCTCGGCCCGGCCCGGCTTGGCGCTATCGGCCTCGTGCTTGCCGCCACCGTCGGCTTCTTCATCTTCCTCAGCGGCCGCCTCGCCACCCAATCCTACGGACTGCTTTACGGCGAGCTCGATCTGCACGACAGCGGGCAGATCGTCCAGAAGCTCGAGGCGATGAACGTGCCCTACCAGCTGCGCGGCGACGGCGCCCAGATCCTCGTGCCCGCCGACCAGGTCGCCCGCCTGCGCGTCGCCATGGCCGAGACCGGACTGCCGCATGGCGGCTCGGTCGGCTATGAGATCTTCGACAAGAGCGAGACGCTCGGCACGTCGAACTTCGTGCAGAACGTCAATCATCTGCGCGCCCTCGAAGGCGAGCTGGCGCGCACCATCGGCTCGATCGCCTCGGTGCAGGGCTCGCGCATCCATCTCGTGCTGCCGAAGCGTGAGCTGTTCTCGCGCGAACGGCAGGAACCGAGTGCCTCCATCGTGCTGAAGACGCGCGGCGGCGAGCGCCTCGGCAAGACGCAGGTCGCTGCCATCCAGCATCTCGTCGCTGCCGCCGTTCCGGGTCTGCGTCCCGGCCGCGTCTCGATCGTCGACAATGAAGGCAATCTGCTCGCGCGCGGCACCGACGAGGGCGGACCGCAGCTCGGCGCCAGCAACACTGAAGAGATGCAGGCCAATTACGAGACGCGATTGGGGCACAGCGTCGAGGAGATGCTCGAGCGCTCCGTTGGCCCCGGCAAGGTCCGCGTCGAGGTCCATGCCGAGATGGACTACGACCGCGTCACCACGAACTCGGAGAGCTTCGATCCGGACGGCCAGGTGGTGCGCTCGACCCAGTCGGTCAGCGAGCAGAGCGACAGCAGCGAGAGCGGCGAGCAGCCGGTCACCGTCGCCAACAATCTGCCGGAATCGCAGAGCAACAAAGCGAATGCGGGCGGCCGCTCGAAGAACGGCCGCAACGAGGAGACGGTCAACTACGAGATCACCAAGACGGTAAAGAGTCATGTTCGCGAAGGCGGCATGGTCAAGCGCCTGTCGGTCGCCGTCCTGGTCGACGGCGCCTATGCCGTCGGCGCCGACGGCAGCAAGACCTATCAACCGCGGTCGCCTGAGGAGCTGAAGCAGCTCGGTACGCTGGTGCGCAGCGCCATCGGCTTCAATGGCGAGCGCGGCGATACGGTCGAGGTGGTCAATCTTCGCTTCATTACGCCGGACGACGTCGCGGTAAGCGCGCCCGATGGCTTTCTCGGCCTCAGCAAGAGCGAGCTGCTGCGCGCCGCCGAGCCGATCGCCCTGGCAATCGTCGGGCTTCTCGTCATGCTGCTCGTCGTGCGGCCGCTCATCGGCCGCATCATCGAGGCCGCCAATGCGGCACCGCGGTCGGCACCGGCACTCGCCGGACCGGAAGGCCAACGGCTGCTCAGCGGTCCCCCAGGCACCGCCATGGCGGTGCCAGCCGGCATGCCGACGGGGGTTCCCGCGACGGCCGTGCCGAGCGGACCGCTCGACGCTCTCGATCAGATGATCGACATCAGCCAGGTCGAGGGGCGCGTACGCGCGTCGAGCATCAAGAAGATCGGCGAGATCGTCGACAAGCATCCCGAGGAAGCGGTCGCCATCGTCCGCTCCTGGATGTACCAGAGCGCCTAGGCGGGAGCTAGACGATCATGCGCGTGCGCGACGACATCCGCTCCCTCAGCGGCCCCGAGAAGGCGGCAATTCTCGTTCTCTCGCTTGGCGAGGACCATACCGCCAAGATCTTCAGCCTGATGGATGATGAGGAGATCAAGGAGATCTCCCAGACGATGGCCAATCTCGGCACGATCAACTCGACCATCGTCGAGCGGCTATTCGTCGACTTCGCCGACACGATCTCGGCGACCGGCTCCCTCGTCGGCACCTATGAGAGCACCGAACGGCTGCTCGCCAAGGTTCTCGGCAAGGACCGCGTCAACAACATCATGGAAGAAATCCGCGGCCCGGCCGGCCGCACGATGTGGGACAAGCTCGGCAACGTCAACGAGGTCGTGCTCGCCAACTACCTGAAGAACGAGTATCCGCAGACGGTCGCCGTCGTCCTCTCGAAAATCAAGTCGGAGCACGCCGCGCGCGTGCTGGCTCAACTTCCCGAGAGCTTCGCCATGGAGGTCGTCATGCGCATGCTGCGCATGGAGGCCGTGCAGAAGGAAGTGCTCGACGATGTCGAGCGCACGCTGCGCAACGAATTCTTCACCAACCTCGCGCGCACCAACCGGCGTGACGCGCACGAGCTCATCGCCGAGATCTTCAACAGCCTCGACCGCAATACCGAGAGCCGATTCATCACCGCTCTGGAAGAGCGCAACCGTGATTCGGCTGAGAAGATCAAGGCGCTGATGTTCACGTTCGAGGACCTCGGCAAGCTCGATTCGTCGGCCTTCCAGGCGATCCTGCGCAACGCCGACAAGGTCAAGGTGCCAATTGCGCTCAAGGGCGCCTCGGAATCGCTGCGCGATCTCTTCTTCTCCAGCATGTCGGAACGCGCCGGCAAGCTCCTCAAGGAGGAGATGCAGTCGATGGGACCGGTGCGCCTGCGCGACGTCGAGGAGGCGCAAGGCTATCTCGTCGCCCTCGCCAAGGACCTTGCGGCAAGCGGCGAGATCGTCATCGCCGACAGCAAGGGCGACGACGAGCTGGTTTACTAGCACCATGGCGGTCGCCCAGAAATTCCTCTTCGACTTCAGCTTCGACAGTCCCGGTGCCGACGCCCAGCGGCGTGGCGCGGTCACCCCGGCCGAGGCGATCATCACGCGCCCCGAACTCGACCGGGCGATCGCCAAGGCGCGCGCCGAAGGGCACGCCGCCGGGCTCGCTGAGGCGATGAGCCAGCGCGAGCAGCAGCTCGGCGACACGCTGAGCGCGATCGGCCGGCACGTTGCCGCCCTGCTCGCGGACCAGGAGGTGACGCGGCGCGACAGCGAGCGCAACACCATCGAGTTGACTCGCGCCATCGCCGGCCGGCTCTTTCCGGCACTTGTCCGCCAGGGCGCCCTCGCCGAGCTCGAGGCCATCGTCGTGCAATCCATGCGTGACGCCCTCACCGAGCCGCGCCTCGTCGTGCGGCTTCCCGACGCCACCTTCACCGCCGCGCAGGAGATGCTGGCCCCGCTGGCGGCGAGCAACGGCTATGCCGGCAAGCTCATCATCCTGGTCGACGAGCAGCTCGGCGAATCCGATTGCCGCGTCGAATGGGCCGATGGTGGCGTCGAACGCGATACCGCCCGCACATGGCGCGAGATCGAAGCCGCCATCGACCGCGCCCTGAGCGCCCTCGCCAACCCCGACCAAACATCGCAACCGGCTGACGCCGCGACAAAGGAGACTACGACATGAACGACAAAGAGAATCTCCAGCTCGCCGAGCTGGACTCCGATCGCAGCGGCGGCGGTGATTTCAAGGGCGCGATGAACGCCAAGGACCTCGAGGCGGTCTACGACGTCCCGGTGCAGATTTCCGCCGTTCTCGGCCGCGCCACCATGCAGGTGAGCCAGCTTCTGAAGCTCGGCCGCGGCGCCGTCGTCGAGCTCGACCGCAAGGTCGGCGAGGCGATCGACATCTACGTCAACAACCGTCTCGTTGCACGCGGCGAGGTCGTCGTCGTCGACGAGCGTCTCGGCGTGACGATGACCGAAATCGTCAAGGCCGACCGCTCTTAGGGCTGCCGGCCTCTCATCCGCCCACCCGCCTCACATTCGGATCGATCAAGATGCGCCTCCTCCTCCTCGGACCTCTCGAAGGCTATATCAGCCTGGCCGGCAAGATCGCGCTCGCGCGCGGTGCCAAGGTGACGCATGTCGACGACATCGAGAGGGCGCTTGCCGCCCTGCGTGCCGGCAATGGCGCCGAGCTCGTCATGATGGACGTCAAGCTCGATATCCGGCGGATGGTCGACAGCCTGAAGCAGGAGCGGATCCACATTCCGGTCGTCGCCTGCGGCATCGGCACCGCTGCCGAGGCGGCCGTCCGTGCCATCAAAGCGGGCGCCAAGGAGTACATCCCATTACCGCCCGATGCCGCGCTCATCGCCGCGGTGCTCGAGGCGGTCGCCGAGGAGAGCAGCGCCGTCGTCTGGCGCGACCCGGCGATGGAAAAGGTGCTGCGGCTTGCCGAGCAGGTCGCGCCCGCCGATGCCAGCATCCTGCTAACCGGCGAGAGCGGCACCGGCAAGGAGGTCGTCGCCCGCTTCGTTCATCGCAAGAGCCGCCGCGCCAGCCACAATTTCATCACCGTCAACTGCGCGGCAATCCCCGAGAACCTGCTGGAATCCGAGCTCTTCGGCCACGAGAAGGGCGCCTTCACCGGGGCCGTCGCGCGCCGCATCGGCAAATTCGAGGAGGCGACCGGCGGCACGCTGCTGCTCGATGAGATCAGCGAGATGCATCCGCGCCTGCAAGCTAAGCTGCTCCGCGCCATCCAGGAGCGTGAGATCGATCGCGTCGGCGGCACCAGCCCGATCCGGATCGACATCCGCCTGATCGCCACCTCCAACCGCGACCTCGAAGAGGAGGTCCGCAAAGGCGGCTTCCGCGAGGATCTCTATTTCCGCCTCAACGTCGTCAATCTGCGCATCCCGCCGTTGCGCGAGCGGCCGCAGGACATCGAGCCGCTCGCCGAGCATTTCGCCAAGAAATACGCGGCGGCGAACGGCGTCGAATACCGCGGCATTGCCGTCCCGCTGCGCGACATGCTGCGCCGCCACGCCTGGCGCGGCAATGTGCGCGAGCTGGAGAACACCATGCATCGTGCCGTCCTCCTGTCGGGCGGCGGCGAGCTCGGCGCGGACGCCGTCATGCTGTCGCCCGGCAAGAACGGCGAAGCACAGGGCGTGGGCGCGCAAGCGCGCGGCGCGCTGGTCGGCCGCACTGTCGCCGATGTCGAGCGCGACCTCATCATCGAGACGCTGCAGCATTGCCTCGGCAATCGCACCCATGCCGCGACCATTCTCGGCATCTCGATCCGCACGCTGCGCAACAAGCTGCAGCTCTATCGCCAGGAAGGCGTTCCCGTCCCGCCGCCGCACGAACTCGAGCGCGTCGCGCTGTGATCGCTGACGGCCGGACGTCCGCATGACCGATACCGCTCTGAGCGCGGCCGAGCCGCCGAATCTCTTCGGCCGGATCAGCCAGGCGCTGCGGCGCGGCGAGATCGCGCTGGCGCTCGGCGTCGTCGCCATTCTCATCGTGCTCATCCTGCCGATGCCGTCCTGGCTGCTCGATTTCAGCCTGGCGATCTCGATCACGCTGTCCATCCTCATCCTGATGGTCGCGCTATTCATCCAGAAGCCCCTCGAGTTCTCGACCTTCCCGACAGTTCTGCTGATCGCGACGATGCTGCGCCTGGCGCTCAATCTCGCCTCGACCCGGATCATCCTGGCGCACGGTCACGAAGGGGTCTACGCCGCCGGCCACGTCATCGCCGCCTTCGGCAATTTCGTGATGAGCGGCAATT
>WNFC01006649.1_pt1 | contig 12727 bp, 16 predicted proteins | sample 5400541 | NCBI WGS metagenome assembly WNFC01 (sample SAMN13153342, study PRJNA577476) | soil metagenome | isolation source: 120 cm saprolite under Douglas fir tree site 2 hole 2 replicate 1 | place: USA:California | collected 2015-04-18
CCGCTGGTCCGTGCCGGCGTGAAGTTCGCCGATGGAGTCCGGGTCGATCCCGCGAAACTCGTTACTCAGTCAACTGACAATCAACCAAGGAAAGCCGCCTGATCATGGCCGGCCGATCCACAACATTTGACAATTACTCAAAAACGTCCAACCGCCCCGGCTGTTTCCGATTAATGTCATAGAAGACCGCTCCTCGATTCAGGTCACTTTGGACGCGCTCCCAAACTCCCTCGCGGACACACTCGAACAGGAAATGGCCAGGTGTCACCCATTCAAGAGTGGGGTCATCTGTGAGGAAGGTCTTATCAAAGGCAATCTGCTTGTACTCTCGGCCCAACTTTCCGAAACGCGACTCCAGGCGCTCACCCACTGGCCAGAGCATTCGAGGAATTCTCCCAACGCGAAAGACGTGTTTGCCCTTTTGGATTTCCCTAGGGTAGATGCCCGTGAGCGGAGCTGTCTGCAGAAAGAAGTCCTCGATGACCTCCGGAACCAGGCGCCGCTCCTTCGCTTCTGCTGACTTCCCGAGAATTGCGGAGAGGTTCAGTTCGCGCTTGGCGAGCCCTTCAAGAGCAGAGTGGGCGATCTTTCTGAATCGGTCCGTATCCACTTGCTCAATGATCCGGCTTTTTATGACATCTTCTGTCAGGTTCCGTGCGTACATATCGCGTAACATCTTTTCTAGCTGGTTTGCAGAAAACACGTCACCTAGGACATTGAAAACCGTTCCCATGCGCTTGGGATCAAGATCGTCTTCGATTTTCCTGATTCTTTCGAATAACTTCTGAAGAACGCGGCCTTCACGGGTATTCGTCGAGACAAAATTGAGGATCAGGCAGTCCTTCTCCTGCCCATCGCGATGAATCCGGCCCATGCGTTGCTCTAGGCGCACAGGGTTCCGTCGTAGTTGATCATGAACCAGCAGAACTGGAGATTAATTCCCTCACCAGCTGCTTCCGTTGCGACGAGCACCTGACAACTCTCTCGAAATTCTCGTTCTGCGTAGATACGACTTCCCGGAGTGTCGCGGTCATCTATTTTCATTCCGCCGTGAATCTGAGTGACAGACAATCCCCATTTTAGAAGCTTTCCGAGAGGTCGTCCGTCCCTGCCGTCACCGGCGAGAAAATCAAGGGTGTCTTTGTGTTCCGTGAAGAGAAGTAACTTCATCTTCGGGTCGTTGAAGACCCCTTGCTTGGTGAGAACCGCTTTCAGGACGACCAGTTTTCGCTCTACTTCCCGTTCCTCTAGCTCCCGAGCTTGTGCGATCAACTTGCCGAGTTGAAGAATTTCTTCTCGGAGAGCGATTGGATCAACCGAAGCGACTACATCTTCGAGTTCCGCAACGATCTTTTCACGTTCTTCTTCCGGAAGGTCTTCAAAGTCCTCGGGCAACTTGCGAGCGAGTTGGTCCTGGCGGTACCCCTCTGGATCGGCAAGGATTCTCTCTCGCTTGTCCTTCATTCGCTCTAAGGTTCTCCGCACGGCGTACACGCTGGAAGCAAAGCGTCTTTGCAGCATTGCCATGGTGAACCCGAGCGCGCGTCCCCGAGGGGAGTTATCGGAAGCAGCTTTAATCGACTGATCTTCGACGTATCGGGTGAGGGCGTCGTAGAAGTCCCACTCCTCGTCGTCAATCTGAAATTCGGTGGTCTGGACGTTGCGCTTGGCGAATAGTGTCTTTACCTTGCCTGTTTCTGGATCGGGGAATGTGACCAGTGCTTCTTTAATGCGGCGAAGATAGAACGGCGCATCATGCTGCTTCATTGCCTCTTCCAGGCTTCGCACGTCCCCATAGACATCTCGGTCGAGCAGGCCAAGAAAGAGACAAAAATTCTCCGGATCGCCTTTATGTGGAGTGGCCGCCATCAACAAGTAGTGGTCCGTGCGTTCCGACAATGCTTCGCCGAGCTGATAGGCAAGCGTTTTTTTGTCGGAGCTGTACGCACTCATCTTATGAGCTTCGTCGACCACGATGAGGTCCCATTGACTACGGAGTAGACTCTCGTTGGCGTCATCGATACGCGATACCCAGGAGACTGACGTAATTACCTGATTTTTCTCCTGCCATGGATTCGAGCCATAATTCGCCCGGAGAACGTCACTACGAATTATCTCGAAGTTCTCGCGAAACTTATCTTTCAGTTCGCGCTGCCACTGGAAGGAAAGGCTCGCCGGCGTGACGATGAGTGTGCGCTTAATGAGGCCGCGTATCTTGAGCTCTTTGATGAGGAGGCCGGCCATGATTGTCTTCCCAGGGCCGGGGTCATCCGCTAGAAGAAATCGAATCCGGGGCAGTCGGAGGAAATGGTCATATACTGCTTCGAGTTGATGAGGAAGAGGATCCACGCGAGCGATGGACAGAGCGAAGTATGGATCGTACTCATAAGCTAAACCAAGACGGGGAGCGCCTCGACGCCCAATCGGAACCTTTGCGGATCACCATCGAAGGGAGCCGTCTCAGGAGTTGCTTCCAACGTCGCTATTTGGGCGGCATCAAGTATTGGCTCGTGGCCTGGCCAGTGACCAATCCTTTTCCGACGAGTTTGATGGACGTACCCATTGGAATCGACACGATGACCTGTACGGGTTCCGGGAAGAGTGGTCCACGCACGATTACATTGGGCTTGATTTGCTCAATTCGCATATAGATTTAGCCAATCATTTTCAGGGCGTTCGAGAGCGCAAGACCCTCTTCTGAATTCCGTTCAAGGCACCGTTTCAAGCCATTGATTAATCTTTCGAGCGAATTAAATTGTAGCGTGATCGCTCATTGAACGGTGCGTCCGTTTTAAGAGTGATCTCCGCGTCTGAATCCATGGCTATGCGTTCGCCCACATGTTCACGCCTACTCTTTTCCCGTACACCATATAAATGACTGAACATCAATCATATCGCGCGGTTTCAGGTCTGAGAGTCTCTTTTCGGAGGTATTGCGAAAATTCCATGAGTTTCTCGTATGTCACCCAGTTCAGATCGGATTTGTAGTTCAATTCAAATGCGCAAATATCTCTGCTGCTTTCGAAGTCACGATCGGCTTCAGAAACATGTACTCGTCGGGGTACATAATAAAAGGGAAATAAGTAGCGACTGTCCATTTTGCCGATCCAATTGCGACCAAGACTCTGCAGAAGGACATAAGGCGTCGTTCCAGAGCATCATCGCCGAACAGAAGATCATACAGAGCCTGACCGAACTTCTGCTGAACGGGCAGATTTTTCAGCCCGTCAATGAGGCTCATTCTTTTTGTTGGGAAACACTAAGTTCGTTGCCTGAATTGCTTTCTTAGCGTTCGCGCAAATCTCATCAAAGCGTCTTGATGAAAGTGCCTTCAAACGTTGCGGCACGCAGGAGTTCTTTTGTCAGCTCATGCGCTTCAACTTTGGTCCTCTCCTCCAATTGGTACTTTTCCCCGTGAAAACCACCAGGAAACTCGTTGAGAAAGCGCTGTTTCAGCGCAGTGAGTGTCTTATAGAGGCTCTCTTGTCCCAGACTGACGATTTTCAAATTGTCCAAGATTGGATTGATCGCATCCGCACCGTGCACAACAACGATGTTCGCGAGAAGCGAGATCGTTTTTGTGCCCACATTGCTGAAAAAGATTCGAACTTTCCCCGCCGCGGGATCTTCGAGCACCCGGCCAACTCCCCACTGCGGCGCAGCTTCGTGTCGCACCCGGTCGTCTCTTTTCATTTTGCTCCCCCCTTGAAGGCCTGCGGTGGCTCAAAAAATCGATCTTTGGCAACAGCTCAGGTGTTTCGTTTCCCGATAGGCACTCTGCGAGCGAATGACGATCTATGAAAGTGTCGTGGGTGTCCTCCAAGGGCGCATCCTCATATATAGTATCGAAATGGTAGCGGCGGGGCATTCATTCCTTTGGGCGACGCCATCAAGATTTCGCCGACTCGGTCTGCAAACTTGAGCGTAACTGGAAGCCCGCTGGAGTAGTCGCACGAGTTGTAGTTGAGCTTAGTAAGGGCGAGAACGTCTCGCATAACAGTCGACAGGTCGCCTTCACCCCGGTTAATGCCAACTAAGATGGGCTTGGGCGTCTCGAATCCTGGATACGTTCTCAGACGGGGTACGTAAACCGGTCGTCCATAGGTAGCCCTCTCTCTTCGAGACACTAACGGACGTGCCTCTGAGTACTGGCACTTCCACGTCCGGCCGGAAGAGGCGGAGATCTTGAGTGGCGCGGATGCGCACGCCGACCAATTTCGTCTTCTTGGGTACTGCGGACTGGAAACCCGACCACTCCTCGTCGGAAAACCTTTGTCGGCCGTGAATGAACAACTCCTCCGGTGGTTTGCCGTGATCTTTGGTGTATGCGCGCGAAACCTGCGCTATAAGATCTGCGGCGGCTGCTTCGTTGAGGTGAAAATCTCCCCGTTCTGAGGAATACCACGGCCCGAGAGCGCCGCGAAAAACCACTCCGTTACCGGAGTTCAGAAACATCTGAGCCGCACAGCAAGCCTCCACGCGGTCCGCTGGAGACGGGTCCCGTTTAAATGCCAATCCGACATAGCAGACGCCCGGGCGAACGTCTGCGAGTTGCCATGGCTGCCCTCTAGCCTTGAAGTAAAGCGTGGTTGCGAAGTTCCAGGCGACCTTTGCTGGTTCCTGCAATGAACGCTTCGGGTTCCCGAAGTTATCCAGCTCGATCGTTGGGTCGAGCGTAGTCTCACGAACGATCTGAATGACAGCCTCTTTGTCGAGGAGCTGGGCCTTTAGCTGATGGTGAAAATTCTTTACAAACAGATACGTCTCCGCATCCTTCGCAAGTTCGGGAAAAAGCGAGCCGCCTTTCAGGAAGCCCACGGCCATCTTCTCGGGCATCAACGTTGACTTCGTGGTTTCCTTGGGACCAACAACCTCGGGCCTTCCGTAGGTGAATACGATTTCGGGAATGACGACGCACCATACATCGGGCCGCACTTCCTCCGTGCGCAAGTGTTCCAAAATCGAATTCTCATAGAGTTGAACGGTCGTCCTCACGGCTTCCGTTCGGTTGGAGATGCTGGCCGCGTTCTTTATGGCGGTACTTCCGAGGACTATCGAAGCAGTTGGCTCGGTCTCGAGGCGCGCGCCGAAGGTAGATTGAAACCCTGGCCAAGCTGACGTGTGTAGGGCGTCTGGATTGTGGGCGGGAATGCGGCCGGCGAGCTTCCTAAGCCAACGCGTTAGGAGATCTATTCCGCTGCGAGTGCCAACGGCGCCCACGTTCACCACTGCGGGACTTCCTTTCACCTGCTCGAGAAGCGGTTCTTCGAAGAATTGAGCATTCATCAGTCCTCGCCCTCGTCTGGCCCATCGTCATCGAGATCGTCTTCTCGATCGTCGAGCACAGCCACCTGATTTACATTCCCTTCCTCGTCTTCTTCGTATGGCGGCGGAGGATCTGTCGCATCATAAGATACAGGCACTTCGACTGAGAGCGGCAGACGCGCAATCTCGATCGGCTCGTTTCCTGAATTCGCAATAAGGCAGTCCTTGCCGTTTGCAAGAAAACTCATCGCGGCGAGGAGACGGTCTCTCCACACATCATTCCACCACGATCGCGTCAGTCGAACTCGTCTCCTCTGCGTCCATTTGCCGGCCAGCGGTATTTTCCCGTCTTTGCTAAGGACCACGTTTGCATGGACTCGGTAAACGAGTGTGGGCCAAAGTCGTGGTCTCGCGATAAGGCATGTGCGCCAACGCAGAGCCTTGAATTTCCCGCTAAGCGTTCGGCGTCTGACCTTTCCGTTGATGTCGGCAAATGCGACTCTGCCGGAGACTAGGCCATCCGGGAAAAACCAGCCGACTTCCTTGTTTCCAAATACGACAGACTTAAGGCCTCGGCTCTCTGCAATTTCCGCGAAATGTTGTTTCAGCAGATTGACTGCGTGATTCCCGGCATCGGAGCGCTCGACTAATGGGCCCGTGTTTCTGCCGGAAATAAAATCAAGAAATGGTATATCGTACGCCGTGCTCGCGGACAGCGGGAAAGGGCCAGCAGACGCGAAACCAGTTGGGTCAGCGAAAGTGCCGACAAGCCGATTGAGTGGAACACGGGGAATGCGGCAGGCGTCAAGCCATCCTTCGACCTGCGCTAACACCCCGTTCAAATGGTAATACCTGATGCGCTGTGGAGGAGCGATGATAGGAAACCAGTTCGTCAAACAATTCTCGGAGCGACTAACAACAAAGCGACGTCCGTCTTCTCGGGCTTCGATAATGTTCCGAAGAACAGAGTCGTCAGGTGCCGGGTTCCTTGGAACGCTTTCCTCGTCGAGCGCCGCAAACAGCTCACCAAGGCAATCGGCCCATCTCGGATACGCGTCGATGATATTTCCACGTATAAACTCTGGTGGCGCATCAGTGAAGCTGACGGCGTCTGCTCGAATAGGAATCATGAACCTCGGATCATTAAGTCGGGCCGCTACGATAGCGCCGATCGCCAGTTCCTTCTTCACACCCGGCTTGCTTGCGTTCTCTGTGAAAACAACGATCTGCTTGACAGTTCCGAAGCATTCTGTCGATCTCGCTCCAGAAGTCGTCACCCCCTCGGAGACGTTGCTTGTCCACCCAAACTCGATAGCCCGCGATCGCAAGTTTCGATGACAACCACAACGCAAAATCATTGTCTTCAGGTGCCGCGTGGGTTACAAAAACCGTGTCTCGTGTCTGGGGCGCGTCACCCATCTTCGTACCTGCTACTCGTTGCTCGGTTAGTACAGAAAGCCAGTAACAGTCGTTCTGCTAGTCGTCATAAGTTCTAAATAACTAAGTCGACTTCCGGAAAGAGTTGCTGTACCGGTACGAAAGCCTGGTTGGTTTCCGCCGCGCGGCGCACCTTGCGGTCTAAAACGTCGAGCAGCGAGAGTCTCCCCAGCACAATATGACGCAGATCAACACCGCTCATGCACACAAAATTTGTTTTGCGGCCTCGGCCGAACGCTTCCAAGCCCTCCGACGTAAAAGCGGAATAGCTGATAAACAGGCCTCGAGACCATTCCGCCTTGCCGGCGACTTTTCCGTGGAAGGTCAGCAACTCCGCATTGCCTATGGGCCGCGCTTGCCATTTTGCTTCCAGCAAGTAGACCTCTGAATGATGCGTGAAGCTGCCATCTATCTGCTCGCCTCTGATGCAAAACGATTGTCGGGGAGCTAAGCCGAAGTGGGCGAAAAGTTCAGAGAGGAAGCGTTCGAATTCGAGACCCCGGTTGTCAGGATTCCGCCGAAGATGCGTGAGCTTAGCCTCTAGTTCTGCAATAGTCGTTGGATCTGAGATGCCGGGTCTCACACCTCGCGTTGCCGGCCCACTGTGAGGCAAGCGGTGAAGAAAATCTCTATCGTGCAGCTCAGGAATTTTGTAGCCCAAGCCACTAAGCATCTGGTTTAGAACGTCAATGTCCTCAGACGACACCGGCGTTTTCCCTCGCTTGTACGTCATTCCCCGTTGCACCACCTTCAGCACGAGTGGGCAAAACTTTCCCGTTCCGCCTTGGAGGGTTCCCTCCAGCAAATGTTTGATTGCAGGACGCTTGCTTCCGCCTCGCCAATACTGCGCGAGGCCTAATTCGTGCGCGACGCCTGGAAAAGAAATGTCCTTGTCCGCGTATGGGTTCGGACTGCCCGGCAGGAAGTCGTAGAGGAAAGCTGCCAGTTCTTCCAGGATCGCCTTGTCTTTCAGTGAAATTGCCATTCGTCATCAAGTGAAATCGTCATCGTCATCTGAATCCGTCGACGCCGATGGTTCGTTATCGTCTGGCGCGTCAGTCGGCATGATCTCACTGTCTCTCGTCGCACAAAGTTGCCCTTAAGCCTGTAAGGATTTTGACGTTTTCGTCTTCACAAGATCGAAATCTTCCCGCGCAATGGATAGTCCAAGGTTGCAGTGCGGTTTGAACGACCCGATCGCGCCATCTGTGCGACAGCGCCCTGCTATTTGGCACGCTCATCTTCGGCTTATGCGGCGAGGCCAAGTTGCCGTCGCACTTCGCCGGTCCCGACAAAGTGTGACAGCAATCGGTAATTCCTCTGCTCATACCGGACCTTGCCGGCAACGATCGCGGGATGGACCTGCAGCGCCTTCGAGAGGTTGACTACGTTCATCGGTGTTGGATTCCGGCGTGCTTCGCTCGTCTCCCATATCGCGCGCGGAACAAGAGCTTCTTCTGCCCACTCGTCAGCCTCCGCTTCCCTTGGATCCCGGCGCCCGCCCTCCATGTCGCGAAGTGTTAGGTCGTCGACAAACGAGGCATCGCCATCGCTGTCCATGTGCAGCCCAACATGCGCGAGTTCGTGTAGAAGGCAGAACCAGAAATTGTCGACGCGGTCGTAACGCAGCGTCAACCCGACGACTGGTGTGCCGTCGCCGAGTTTGAGTGCAGCGCCATCGAGATAGGTTTTCGGCAGATGGGGCACAACGACGAGCGGAATGCCGTGCTTGGCTAGAAACTCTTTCGCGAGGCGCGGAGCTTCGTCCGACCAACTCAGCCTTGCCAGTTGGCGTAGAAATTCGAGCGACACCGTGCCTGGCTGGTAGCGTGTCGTCGGCCGAGACTCGTTGGCTTCCACCAACACCTTCCAGCACCAAGCTTTAAGAGCGTACGGGTCCATTTTAGCATTGGCGCGCATGTGATCGTTCTTCCGATAGAGCGCCGCTCCTGCGACCTCTGGGCCTCCGGCGCGGCGGATGAGCTCTCCGATGAATTCCTTCGCTCGCAACTTAAGGTTTCGGGCATTCGGGATCCAACCGAGTTTGGCCATCGCTTCCAACGGAAACCGCTCCCATTCGATCCCTGCCAATGGCTCGCTCAGAGTTGCGCCAGCCTCTTGAAGAAGTACCTCGGCGGGGATGCCCATGTGCTCATGAAGCGCTCGCGCCATCGGCATCGTCAGTTGCCGTTTTCCGGAAAGCACTTCGGAAACCTTGGCTCGACTCCCGATATATGGGACTAGGTCTCGTTGCGTAAGGCCGGCCTGCTCCATACGGAACTCGATAGCAGCGACCGCGTCGGGGTATCCCATCTGCACATGTTTGGCCTCGTAGAGCTCCACGAGGTCCGTCAGCACATCGAGTTCCTCGCCCTCCGGGGTGCCGGGCTCGGCGTCCATGAGCGTGTCGATATGAGCGAGCGCGGCCTCATAGTCCGTCTCGGTCCGAATGGGCTTAATATTGCCCTTGCTCATGTCACACCTCCTCGACGTCAATCGCGTCGTATTCTGTATGCGTACCCACAAAGCGGACGTAGACCACTCGGTACGGATAATTGATTTTCACTACGAGTCTGTAATCGTTGCCCTTAATGTTGAACACAACACGGTTATCGCCCACGATGCTCGCGCTGCGGTACTTCGTCTTGACCTTCGCCGGTGTATCCCAGTCCTCTCGCTCAACTTCCCTGTACCAAGCGAGAAGCGGATCTTTGGCTTCGTCATGACGCTCCCAGAACTCACGCAACCTCTTCTTGGCAATTACCCTCATGTCAAATATAAGCTGTTCCCATAACGAATGCAAGTACAATGCTCCCAAAATTCCAGAAAGTCCAGAGCTAGGATTATCCTTTGTTTTATTGGTTTTTCTCAGGATCGACCCGACACTCGTCACGCATAAGAGGAGCCGACTCAGTCCGCGAGCTGTCCGTCGCGACGCCGAAAGCGGCGCTCGCGCATCGAAGGTTTTCGGCAGAGATTGGCGGCGCGGCCTCTGGACGCAAGCGCCGAGCGAAGCGCAGGCGTAGGTTATCTAAGCGGGTCCGGACATCGTTGTAGCGATCAGGCGGCCCTGAAACGCACATTTCTGAGGCTCACGAGGGGGGTTGAGGGCTCCGGCGGAAAAAATTCAGAGAAGATTCTGCTGCGGGTCTTCGATTGCACAAGGTGAGCCGAGCACCCACTGCGCGCGGCTGATCGGAAACGGCAGGAATCCCGGCGCGGTGCGTGCGAGTTGGGCGGGCTGCGCCGTCCATATACCGTAGCCGCGCGCTCAGTGCATAGACTCGATGCTCCTGAGCGCTTTGTTCGCGGTTCTTTCCGCGTAGTCGACTTGGCGCCGAATGTGTCCTTTTTTTGGAAAGATCTCGCGCACCGAGTATTTCGTCTCTGATCTGCTGTTCTGAGAAACCGCGGCTTGCTGCGTGTAAAGCCCAAGCCACGTCAGCGCGATGCAAATCGCCGTCGTAGTGCGCACTACGATGAAACTCAGCGACTGAACCGGATTCCCATTGGCCGTCGGCCGAGCGGTCACTCGGCTCGCACGTTCGGCGACAGCCTTCTCGGCGAGTGATTTCAGCTTTCCGAAAAATTCCTCAGTCGCGTCGTAGACTCTGCCCTCCCATTGACGCAGGCGAGGTGCCTGTCCGTTCTGCAAGAGCCTTTCGGCCTTCTGATTGGTGAAGCCCGCGAGTCGGCCGAAGTGGCGCCAATCGGCGCTGGAGGGATCACCCCCGAAGCGGCGCGCCAGTTCCTTCGCGGCCTGGGTGCTGAAAGTGCGATCAGAGATTGTTTGTCCGTGGTTTAGCCAAACCTGAAAGTTGCCGGGCGAAGTCTCTATAACGACAGCGGGCTGAAATCCGTGATCCATCATTCGGTCGATCGATCCTCTCAGCGTTGAGATCGTCGATCAGGCTCAACGCATGCGCGCCGTGTGGTCGGACAAATATGTGTGCACCGCGCGCGTTCTCGCGCCTGAGCCAGCTCAATGCGGCTTCGATCTGGGCAGCGCTTCAGCCGCTACGGAGTAGCATGAGGGCGTTTTGATGGAGAACGCCAATTTCGAATAGCTCGCAGCCCATCGCGCAGAGCTGCTTGCGAACAACCGATCGTGTAATTGAAGTGGGCATCAGTTACTGCTTCCGTCGACGCCGGGAGCGGCAAATACCCCTGCTCAGATTTTGCTGGTCGCTTTACTCATCGCCGTTGTGCTGGTGTTGGGGCTTCCGTAACGCGCTGTGCCTGGATTCATCGGCGTTGTATTTGGGGCACGTGATGGCATGACCGATGTGCCGCGAACATCTTTCGGGGCAGGCACACGCTGGCCGCCATCTGTACCTAGATTGCCCAGTCGTTGAGTCTGTCGGCCGAGGTCCATCGCGCTGACCCAGCCAGTGGCTTCGCTGCTAGCGCCCACGCCAACGTTGCCGAGCTGCGCGACTCTGTTGAATCCGGTCTGAAGAGCGCTGGTGATCGGCCGAATTACAGTTTGAGCGATAAATGCAGCCTCGAACGCGTGGCTCAAAGCGAGGCCTACCGTGCCACCAGCAATACTGGCCGCCATATGGGGCACAGCAATGGTCACTATCATGAAGATGATTGCCAGCGCGGCGTATGTGAGCATCGTTGAGACAGACAGGCTTCCTGAACAGACCGTGGTCACGATGGAACTTGGTGGAACGCCATAAGTCGTCCACCAAGGGAGGGTCGCAGGCACCGGCTTGCACGCAGCCATCAGTGCACCGCTCCACTGGGTCGCCATCTGCACGCCCACCGCGAGTACGAGGTAGAAAAAGAGAAGCCTTACTCCAACGCGGATTACGTAACCGAAATAGCCCTCGGCGGCGGGCGGTGTGAAACGGTTGGCACCGAGCCCCAACAGAATCACACCTCCACCAACCACTAGGTATGCCTCGATTAGAGTGAGTATCAGCATGGCTGCCGTCACCACGAAGGAGAGGAGTACAAAGAACGCCGCTACACTCTGAACGATCGCAAGCTCGATGTTCGTCATCATGTTTGCGTTAGCGGGGGCGTCGAAGATTGTGCCGGCCATGTTGGCACCCAGTTGAAGTACGGTCTGCGGGCTGAGCGCGGGCAGACCCGTGACTGCGGCTCCAATCGTCGAGAAACTTTTCACCACGGCGTTCATCCAAGAGAACGCGTTTACGATCATGAGATAGACGAACCCACCGCTCAGAATGTGCTTGATAAGTCGACCCAAGAAGTGCGAAGCGTCGAGTTGACCTTCGGCCGTGAACTGAATCCACGTTACAAGGATGTCGATCAGCAGCAGGGCCAAGAACAGCTTGATGGCATATGGCTGAATGCCGGCACTATATTTGGCAGCGGCCGAGTAGAACTGGGCAACGATATCGTTGAAGTTGTTCATACTCACAATTCCTCGCCCATTTGAGGCGTGACGAATAACTATGGCTGCGGGGGTGGTGGAGCGTTGTGATACATGTCAGGAACCCCGCTCGCCGGAGGCGCGGTGAAAGCAGCCTTCGACTGTGCGTCTGCTAAGTGTTGCTGATACATGTGCCAGCCGCCGTATATGACCGCGCAGACGCCGACGATGGCGAAGACAATGATGAGCGGGTTCTTGATGTCCTTCATCTTGAGCTCCCTGAAGATGTTACGGTTGCGGCGGCGCAGAAGCGTCATGGTACATATCGGGAGTTCCCGGAGCCGGGGGGTGCTGAGAACAGCGCCTGCGCTTCAAGATTGCTCTCTACCTGATTGTTGACCTGATTGGCTGCCGCTACGTTCTGCGAATTCATCTCGGCCATCACCAGCTGGCGGAGCATCTGAACCTGCTGGACCTGCGCGAGCGCGATTTCGTTGCTGACCTGAACCGCCTCAAATTGCCTATCGCCGTTTGATTCTTCAGCTCAAGGGTTTGCAGCGACGCCTGCTCTGCCTGGAAGTTCTGCGCCTGAGCCTGCGCCGAAGCGAGCGCCCCATTGAGAGTGTTCAGCGTCGTGTCGATAGTCGCCTGCGGACTCTGAACTCCTGCGGTCGAGGC
>WNFC01006650.1_pt1 | contig 12725 bp, 14 predicted proteins | sample 5400541 | NCBI WGS metagenome assembly WNFC01 (sample SAMN13153342, study PRJNA577476) | soil metagenome | isolation source: 120 cm saprolite under Douglas fir tree site 2 hole 2 replicate 1 | place: USA:California | collected 2015-04-18
AGGATTCACCAATGCCACCCACAACGAAGTACTGGAAGTTTCCTGCGGTATTTGCTCTTTCGCTTTTCATGCTCCCTGTAGTCACACCCGCGCAACATTACACACAGACGAACCTCGTGTCCAACGTGCCGGGTCGGGCGCCGGTAACGGATCCCAACCTTCAGAATGCGTGGGGATTGGTTGCCAGTCCTACCAGCCCATGGTGGGTTTCAAATAACGCCGGTGGCACCGCTACTTTGTACAGTTCAGCCACTACTCCCACGACAGTCGTCCCCTTGGTTGTTACGATTCCGAATGCTCCGAGCCAACCGGCTCCGGGATCCCCAACCGGAGTAATGTTCAATGGAACGTCTACTGATTTTCTTCTAGATCCAAACAACCCAAGCAGCCACGCTATTTTTCTTTTTGTCACCGAAGATGGCACCGTCCAGGGTTGGAATCCTGGGGTTAAGCCATCCACTGCGGTTATCAAAGTCGATCATTCCCAAGTGCCTGGCCCAAAGAACGGAGCCGTTTACAAGGGAGCGACCCTCGCCGAGATTGACGGGAAGCATTTCCTTCTTGCCGCCAACTTCCGTAGCGGCCGGATTGACGTTTTTGACGCCAACTTCAAGCAGGTGCGTCTCGACGAGGATGCATTCGATGATGACCGCATTCCCCGTGACTTCGCGCCCTTCAATGTTCAGGGCGTCGGACCAAACATCTATGTAACCTACGCCAAGCAGGATGCAGCCAAGCACGATCCCGTGAAGCCAGGCGAGCCGGGCGACGGCTTTGTGGATGTATTCAATCCTCATGGCCGGCTGCTCCAGCGGCTTGAGCACGGCAACTGGTTCAATGCTCCATGGGGAGTTGTATGGGCTACGCCGAATTTCGGTGAATTCAGCAATACCATCCTGGTTGGCGAGTTCCGCGGCGGGAATGTCTCTGCTTTCAACCCGGTCACGGGCCGATTTCTCGGGAATATGCTGAACCCCGATGGCACAACATTGAACATCGACGGACTCTGGGCGCTCCGGTTCGGCAGCGGCATCCCTAGGAGCAATTCTGCCCCGGGCAGCAGTTTATTCTTCACTGCCGGCCCCGACAACGAAACGAACGGCTTGTTCGGCACCCTGACGCCAATCTCGGCTGAGCTGGGTGAGGCAGACGAGCAATAGGAGGCGAGGGTTGGCAGGCTGATCTGTCAGCCCTCAACGGATAAATATCAAGAAAGAAACGCCAGAGACTCACGGGGTCTCTGCCGTTTCTATTTCCTCCCTTGCTCCTCGCTTGCGCTCGCCTGTTCCCGGGTTTCTGCATTTAAGAGGTTCATTCCAGACACTAAGTACGGTGGCGCTGTGGCTTCGATGATCCAATTCCACTTGGACGATAAGTCGCGTTACCGGACATCTGCCTGCCAGCTTTCGCCAACGATTTCAGTTCTCCGGTTAGTGCGTTATACGACATGTGGTAGGGGAGGATTGCTAAACCCTTCGCGACATTTGAGTTGTGGTGTGCAGGAGCCGACTACATGCGGGAGCGGCTGAGAACCGCCTGGTTGCATGATTTGCGGCTGCGGGGTCGGCATCATGTTCAAGCTAAGCGAGAGATAGCACGCGGCGCGGCCCGCACGCAAGTTAGGCCAGGAAAAAATGCAATATACTTCCGACTACGTGGCGGTACAATCCTGACAACATCAACGGCGGTGCGCAGTCCCATTCCGCTTCCTATCGCCGTCTTTTCAGCCTCCTAAGGACTGCCCCATCCTCCGCTGATTTGGGCCCACCAATTGTTCCATGTCTGAACATGCCCCGGTGAGGAAGGAGGATTCCATGAAAGTTGTTTCTCTACTGTTAGTGAGTTTGCTTGTCTGGAACGGCGCCGCTTTCGCCGACCAGGCGGCACCGGCCCCAGGAACCACCCAAGTCCAGACACAGGAAACAGCAAAAGCGGCAAAGATCAAGGCTAAAGTGCAGAAGCGTGGCATAGGCGAAAAATCGCGAGTAAGAGCGAAGCTAGTGAATGGGGCCGAGGTAAAGGGCTACATCAGCAAGATTGAGGAAGCGTCCTTCACCGTGACTGACAAGAAGACAGGTCAGACCACTACTATCTCCTATGCTGACGTGCAGAAGATTCAAGGACCTGGTTTATCGAAGGGCGACAAGATTCTGATCGGTGTAGGTCTGGGCGTAGCTGGTTTTGGCATAGTCGCAGGCATACTCGTTAGCATAGCAAGCGGTTATTGATGATGGGTAGCGCAGTTCAACGCCCTGCCGCAGAATACTTGGCAGAGCATATGGTGCGCGACGGACGCAAGTTCGACCTTGTGCCCCAGGCCCTCCCTTGAGATATGGCGCAAGTCTCAATGGAAATCGATGCTTGGTGGGATAACGGTGATGTCCTTGTAGTCGGGTTACCGGACATGTCCGGTTTGCGCGTTAATCAGGCACTAGTTTGGGGCCATACTGCCGGGCGAAAAATTTCAGACCATTCCCACCTTTTATCAATGCGGCTTGAATGTATTCCCGGTCTCAAGCAGCGTCTTCAGGCGGGAAAGAATACGTGGCCATCCATCGGCGCAGGCAGCGTAAGTGGGGTCATCCTCGGCCCACTCGTCATGCGTCACTGTTACTTTGGTGGCTTCGGTCTCGGGCACCAGTTCGATAGTTGCGCGTGACGCCTTATCATTTTGGCCCATTGCGAAGGTGTACTGAAAGACTTTTGGCGGCTCAAACCGCAGGACCTTCCCTCGGACGTAGGTCATGGGCTTGCCGTCGGGTCCCGCGCCCACCCATGCGAGCAACCCACCAGGCTTAAAGTCCGCTTGAAGCTCAGCGCCCGAGAAGATGATGCGGTTCGACTCTCGCGACACAAAGCCTTCCCACACCTTCTCCGGGGTGGCGGCAATGTAGAAGATATATTTCAGTGGTGCTTTATGGGCCATGATTGCTCCTGACTCTCCAGCGGCTCGTTCAACTCTACAAAATCGAAAACCAACGCAATATTTGCCAAACTGCAGCAATTGTCAGGCACGCGGCTAGAACGTGGAATATCCAGAACCACCGCGGCAGCGGCTCAGCGTGCAGCTGCGCTTCGAACTGTGCAAGGGCACTCTTCGCAGAGCGGAACGCCTTGTATAAGCAAAGCTCGTCTGTCGTCTTCTCGCCGCCGATTAGGTCTTTGTGCATTCTAAGATTCATTCCAAACACAAAATTCATGAAGTCAGCCTCTGCAGGCAAATAGACACTCTGGGGGTCCTTGAGCTTCTTGAACACACTTGTGTACAAGGCGGGACTGCTGTTCACGAAGTCACGAAAATCAGCGTGAAAATCAAAAAGGCGGCGGAACGAGTAATTCAATTTGACGAGTGGCTGGACAATCGCAGTCAGATGACGGATGTATTGAGACCTTGTGAGATTCTGAAGGGTGGGGGTTTCCAAAGTGAAGATGTAACGACTCGGATTGAACCAGTTCTTCTGTTCTTTTGTGAGCGTCCTTAAATCTTCCGGAAGCACGTATCCGGGGTCTCCTTCACCACCGCTCGCCCATTGCGATATCAAATCGAGTTCTGCGTTAAGTCCGACAAGCAGATTCCGAATGCCTTGATACGTCTCCCGACGAGAACTTAAGACTGTCGCAGCGAACGTGAACCACGCACCAGCAGCACTCAACAGAGTGGCTACACCGGCCCAAAAAGCGACTGAGGTCGGAATGTCAGGGAGCGTCATTCCAGAGGGTATATCACGTCAGTATGTACTCTTCAACGATATGAGCTGTAACTTTACTACGTCGGCGAATTCAACTACGACCTCGGCTAGCCGTAGGACTGAATTCAACTTGGACGTATAGTCGGGTAACCGGACAAGTGGCGTTGATGATCGACAGGCGTTTTAGCTATCCATTGCGCGTTGGAAGATCGCAAGGGTCAAATCGTTTGCCGGTCTTATCGTGTGACGGCTCTGGACCGCGCACGAATGTGCGCCCTCTAGTGCATAATTCGATCTATGGCGCTTGGGCCTTCGCTGATCTTCGATAAGTCCTCTCTCGAAAGCCTTAATCTCGATGAGGCCGTCCTGATGGACAACTTCTATATGTCCACCATCACTCCGCTGTTCTTTGTGGAATGCCTGGCCGACCTTGAAAAGAAGATTTCCAGCAACAGCACGCCCGAGCAGCTGGTCGGCTCCCTCGCCGACCGCACGCCGGATTCACAGGCATATCCCAATGTGCACCACATGGAAATTCTGAAAGGGGAGTTGAGCCGCCAGTTCGATATGAAAACCACTTACGGCCGCGTCGCGATGGCCGGCGGCGAACGCGTGCAACTCGGCGACCAAAAGGGCGTCGTTTATCGCCGAAGCCCGGAGCGGGAAGCGCTTGAGCGGTGGACGGAGCGCCATTTTCTGGAAGTCGAACGTAACATTGCAAAGAACTGGCGGAGAGCCCTCACGCGGATTAATTTCGATGCGATGGTCAGGGCCGTAATGGGCCAGCTGGGCCATTGGCGCAAACCGAAGTCGGTTGAGGACGCAAAGCAGATCGCCGACACCGTCATCGATTACTTGGACCCGGAATGGCTGATCCGCTTCGGCCTTGATTTGCTTGGAGTGCCCGAGGTCACAAATTACGTGATTGACGATTGGATAAAACGCCGACGACCACCGCTGCGCGAGTACATTCCCTATTTCATTTTTCTCCTGACGATTAATCTATTTTTCTGCCTCGTGCTGCCCACCCAATTGCTAAAGAACGTCAAGCCAAGCCATCAGGTTGACTTGGCTTATCTCTATTACCTTCCGTTTTGTTCGGTGTTCACGTCGAAAGACAATTTCCATGCACAGATCGTTCCACTCTTTCTGAACGAAAACCAGACATTCGTAAATGGTACGGAGTTCAAGGACGAGCTGAAGCGGCTCAACGAATACTACTCAGCATTGTCTGAAGGCGAGCGAAAAACCGGGCTAATCAATTTTGCCAAATATCCTCCGGACGATACGTCATTCCTGACCACGCGCCTTTGGGACAAATACCTTCCGCGCTGGCGAGACATAAAAGCCAAGCCAAAAGAGCCGCTCGACCCCGAGGCCGAAAAGAAGCTGATCGAGGAGCTAAATCGCATGTCCGATTCTCCCGCGCTTCAGTCCCACGACGAGCAAAATAGCGACAAACTCGACTACTTCACGGTCATAAAAAACGTGCGGATGCGCAAGGGTAAGTGGCAACGATTCTCTAGCGACCAAGAGCAGAGAATGCTCGACGAAAAGAAAGGCGCCACTTAACGACCTTGACCTGCGTTTCGGCGTGAGATGTGACTGTCACAAGCAGTGAAAGAATCTTTTGGCTGTTGGGCTCGACCTTGATGCCCGACGAAGGGGCTCCATTGCCAATAGAGGTGGCACAGAAAACGAGAAACATCACTGTTGCGAGTAGGCATCGGCTCATCTCAAGTAGCCCTCCCGACGCGGCAGGCCCAGCATCGCACAATGAACCCACAGTCAACCACCGCATCGGCTGGTTAGTGTCCAAGTGGACGATAAGTCGCCTTACCGGACAAGTGGGCCAGGATTTCGCGCGGGACGGTATACGTTCAGGGTCGAAATTCGGCGAGCAGGCGATAACTGGGAAACGGTAGCGCGTATTCCAGTCCAACTAGAGTCGATTGCGCAGGCTCCCGCGCAAGCGAATGCACCTGCCTAAAACGCTAGATGACTCGGGATTGGCCGCCGTGGCAACTTAAAACCGTTCGAAATGGGCTTCGTAGTTAGAGGTGCTTCGTTTTCCATTGCAAATTTCCCCGGACCGGAGCACTACATATGCTTCCGTTCTAACAATCGCAAGAACCCATATCTATTTCGTGACGCTTTGCTCAAAATAATTTAGTCTAAGAATGTCGAGTATAGGGAACTCATTTCAGAGAAAGCGGCTTAGCCATCTGCGCTAGATAGTTAGCAAACACAAGTTCTGGGTATACTCCGGCCAGTGCTCCGTGTAGCACCATATTGACTTCCGACTTCTGAGCGGGCTCCAGCGGTGGCTCGGGCAATTTTCTTCTCAGCATCTCATTCCGTACGTACAGCGCGTCCGGTAATATAGAGGTCTGAAACTCACTCTGCTTGGCATAAAACAATTGGATAAGTTTGTTTGTGTTTTCGTTCCACTTCTGCTGTCTTTCCGCATCGGACATTTGCGCGAATCCCAGGATGGGCCGCATATTTTCGCTTTCCAGCATTGAATACTTCTTAGAAAACTCTCTGATCTGATCGACAGACTTCATAGCCAGATCATAAAGCTCTTTATCGCTCGTTACCTTCGTTTCATATTGTTTGCGTTGAAACTCGGCGCTCGTTTGCGCCAACTTCATCAACGCTGGCCCGAGCTGGGCCAACTGTGAATAGTCTTCTAGCTTTGTCCGAAGGATGGCGTTATCAACCTGCCGCTGAGTCTCAGACTTGCGCAATTCTCCCATGAGGTTCTGAATGTCCGTGTGCTGGCTCCGTATTTCGCTTTCTTGCTCCCTCGCCTTCGCTTCACCTGCCCTCTTAGACTTGATTTGCAATCCGGCCTGCGCAAGAACGAGCACAACGAATAAAGCCCAGCACCATTTCTTCCATCTCTGTGACACCTTGTCGGCAAGAATCGCGGTCACGATAATCAGCAAGGCTCCGACAATATCTATTGTCATTAACCCTCCAGTACCGCCGAAGCAGAGCAAGAATAATTCTATGGCCCACCTTGAGGCAAGGTTCTGTCCCCTGAAAAGAGCCGCCTGGGGAACCTCGAAAACGGATTCAGCGGAGGTGTGCACACACGGAGTGTAAACACGGGCAGCGGTGTGACAGTGGGTCGCTCTCTTTCGAGAACAATTCCGTGAGACTCGGGTAGTCTCCGTGGACGGCTGACGGAGGAGGGTATCGTGGATCGGGCAGCGAAGACGGCAAAGAAGAGGCATTGAAATGGAAGCGAACACTGGCGTTAGAATCTTCATCGCTACGGAGGCCCCCTGCAGGGGTGCGTCACTACCAGGATAGTTGACGCGCCCGCAAACGACGCCTCCCCTCTAATGGTCCTAAGTTCCGAATAGTCCAAAAAATTGCACTTCTTTTCTCTCGTTTGCCAGAATTCGCTGGTTGTTAACTCATTGAAAATAGAACTAGATAGCGTTTTCGGGAATTTTGTTGTTGACAAATTTTCGGGACATACGACATATAGTGGCTGAGTTCGGAGACCTCCGAACGAACAGTGCGTGGCAGCACGAGCCGCGTTCTGTGCGTTCGGAGGTCTTTTTTTTGGAAATGAAGGAAGGTTGTCGTGCCTGAAACGGAGACCATGAAAGCCAAGCCGCTGACGAAGCACACGGCGCTCGACTATTTGGAGCGGCGGCAAGGGAAAGCTGCCACGGCGAAAGAACTGGCTATTGACCTGGATACTCGGGCTTCAACCGCTTCGGAATTGTTGGAGCGCATGACTGCGCAAGGGTTGGTCGAACGCGACCAACGGCAGCGGCCTCGTGAGTACGTTTTGACTGATGCCGGGCGCAAACGTTTGGACTTCTTTCGTTCAAGAGCGGAGTCGAATCGTGATCCTGAATCTGCCGTTGACCCTGAATCGAATCCCGGCTCAGAAGAGGAACCGGGGCAGATGGAGCCGGGAAACCTCGACGAGCTAAGAAGGGAAGTGGCGGAGCAATTCGAGGGACTGCGCAAGGACATGGGCGAACTATTGGAGTTTTTGAATCTGCGTCCTGCGCGCGGAGAAGGACGGCGGGAGCGTCTCGAACGAATCAAGCAGCGGCTCGAAACGCTCGCAAATCAGGACAAAGCCAACGCGCATGGCGAAGCTGTTCGCAAACTCTATCGGGCGCACTGCAAATTGCGCTCGCTTAGTTGGCCGGATTCAAAAGAAGAAGCGAAGGCCAGACTTGCAGACTTGGAAGGCACGGTCGGGAAAGAAACGGCGGAACAGATTGCGCGCTTGGTCGAACTGGAAGTGCATATTTGTACGCCCGGTCATCTTTGGGGCGACCTTGTTGCAGTTCAACGCGAGATTCTTGACCTTCGTGAAGCCCTGCATCTTCCTGGGAACATTTTTTTTGGTTGCGGCAGTGAGAGCGGCGAAGCTAGTGCCGCTGAAGAATAGCGGCCTGGGTGAAAAAAAATTTGCCTGACAGCCCTTAGCCGGGAAACTGTCAGGCAAAAAAACAAAATAGGATGCTCAAAGCCTACCAGAAATCCGCAAGAACGCAATACCCTGAGTTTTCGGGGTCTCGCTCTTTCAAGACTGCCCTGAGTTTACCCCCCACATTCTGTCGATCGGCACCGCGATCGGAAGCGTCGACCAACATCCTGCCTGAGACCGGAGGGGTAAGAGCCTCTCGATTGTGTTTCAGAGCGGGCGCGAAAAACGCGAGTTCTAGCGCAGCAAGAAAGAAATTTGTACCCCACCACGCAGCTCGCCGGCCGGCGCAGCTCGCCAGCTTCGCCTCGTCCGGATCTCGCCGGGAGGTAAGAACTGAGTGCCTCCATTCGCCCTCTACTCTCGCGGCGTCACGCGAACCGATGGAATTCCGCAGCTACGGGCTGTATGCAGCCGTTTCCGAAAATGAAGCTGCTACACCCTTTGGCGAGAGCGAGCATTGCTCCACGGGCTGTAAACAGGCGATTAGCCGGGATTGTAGGCGAGGGTGCCGATGAACCGTCCACTAGACGCCCGCCAGTTGAAAGCGCACGTTGACCTTGCCGAGTTCGCCGCACGATTCATTCGACTGCGGCGTTCGGGAAGACAATTGATCGGCTGCTGTCCACTGCATTCGGAACGTCATCCGTCTTTCTACGTCCACCCTGACCGTCAAGTTTGGTTTTGTTTCGGCTGCAATCGCGGCGGCGACCTGTTCGATTTTGTCATGTGCGCGACAGGCTGTGACTTCCGCCGTGCGCTGGAAATCGCTGCGGAATTCTCCGAGCGGATAGCCCGCGACAGCGAGACGCGAAGCGGCTCGCGTTTTGGCGCGGGCGAAGGGGCGCAGCCCCTCAGCGCCGCAAAGCGGCGCGTTCCCCATAGCCAGTTCAGTTCGGACTCGCGCGCTGAAATCCTTGCCGCACTCCATGCCACGGATCGGCGGCTGGCTCGAATCGCGGCAACCAATGCAAAAGCATCGGCGGCGCTCGCTACCGCGTGTGAGCCTGAGCGCGGCGGCTTCCCTTTACTTGAGGAAACAGAATAACTGTGGCCGACACTCTCCAATTCAATAGGCTGCTTTCGGAAGCTATTTGGCATGACGTTTCTTTTGTGACGAAGCGTGACCGGGAGAGGAATCTTCGCTTCGCCCGCGAGCGGCGCAACTGGAATCCGACACGGTTTGACGCAGGCAAAGAGTTTTCCTCGCCTGAGCGGGATCACGACCTGGAACGCGAGCGGCCTGCGTTGCGGCGTCAAGTGCGAAACCGTAAGCCGGGCGATCCGTCGCGTGCGGTGCCATTGGCTTTCAATGAGCACGGAAATTTCGTCGAGCCTCTACGTGGCCGGATTCCAGAACGGCAGGCGCAGCAAGCACGGCTGCTTCTCGAGCAAGGGTTGACTGGCAAAGCGCGTCGGCAGGCATGGTGCGGCCTCATCGGGCGGCGGCGGGACTGCTTCTCTGGAAATTCTCAACACAGGTTCTATACTCCGTGTTTCTGCGGCAATCGCTATTGCCCTACTTGCGGGCCAAAGTCCTTCCGTGACTTGTTCACTCATCATTCTCGGTTGCGTCCGGTCGTGGAAGACTTGCTGCGGCATCGCCCTGGCGATCATCGGCCGCGAGTCATGGCCAAGTTGGATATCACGAAGCGAAACACGGGCGAGATGCCGACCGCGGACGCGGTTCGTCGATTCAACGACAACATAAAGCGGTTACGCGAACGAATTATGAAGTATCTCGGAATTTCGCGGCGAGACTTCGGGATTTTCTACTGCGATGAGTTTGGGAGCGGAAACACAAACCTTCACGCGCATGGAGTCTATGTCGGGCCGTGGATTTCTCAGCGTGTGCTCAGGGATATGTGGGCCGAGATTTGCGCCGATGGGTCTTTCATCATCTCCATTAAGCGGGCGAAGTCGTTTGAGGCCGCGCTTGGTCATGCACTGAAGTATCCCTCAAAATTTTTCGAGGCTCTTCCGGCGCGACTTGTCGAGTTAGAGGTTGCATTTGACAGCATTCGGCGGGTTCATGCGCTTGGCGCTTTTTACAATCCGAAGATTGAGCGTGAGCCGGGCGAAGAGGGTGCTGCCGGGGCTGGGCATTGTCCAATTTGCGGAGACCTACTACTCGATGCGCCGGGCTATCACTTCATCTCTGAGCTACAGCGTGAGGGTCGCCGCGATGCGAACACAGTTCGCGTTGACGTTGCTCGTGCGCGTGTTTTTGCGGAGTCTCCACCATGACGCAGACGCCGGAACAATTCGCGGGTGGCATGCTGCCCGATGCCGGGAGCAGCGGCGGGGTGTCAGTGGTGCGCGTCAAAAACCAATTCCTTGCAGAACATTTGGGCTTTCCCTCGCACTCGCTGGTGTTTGCAGTTCTCTCTGATTGGCTGGGAGTGCTCTTCGGCCTCATTCTCGGCGTTTCTGTTACAGCTAACTGTGGAGGACAGCTATGATTCGGCATCAGGTTTTCAGCCGGGTTTCCGGGCGGGGTTGCTCCGAGTGCAAAGCGGAGATTGCCCGGCTGTCCCTGATGCGAAAATCTAACCGCGAGAACGATGGGCCTTCTCGCTATGAGTGCCCATCTTGTCATGCGCTCTGGGGGCGGTTAGTTAGCTCTCGGATGCTGGACATCTCGCTCACGGGAATCAAACTCCGCCGTGTGCGGCGCTTAGACCGGAAGTTTTTTGAGGCGCAATGGGATGCCAAATGCATGCGCTGTGGGAAGTCCACTTGTCTCAATGGCACGTTCGGAAACTTGGGAGAGCGAGAGCCGGAAGGTTTGCTTCTGAATGGAGCGGCCTATTGCTGAGATTGCGCGGAAAAAACGGCTGGGATTGTCAAAGAGGCTGCACTTTCCTTCGGGGGTTCAATTCGCTAGAGAAAACGTCATGGTCGAGCTAGAAAACGGCGGGGTATATCAGTTCTTTGAGGGCAGAGCTGGGGGCTTCCACATCCAGGTTTTTCGGCCCGTGGAAAACACTAACCGTGCTACGCTCCCAGCTCAAGGGCAACGAGTCAGCGGGCCAGAGGGAAACATGGCTCGCCGACGTTACCAGAAAGGGAGTATTCGCCGTAGAGGAAATCAGTGGACTCTCCGCTGGCGGGAAGATGTTGTGCTCGCTGACGGAACCACGAAGAGGGAGGAGAGAACTACATTGCTCGGCACGGTCGAGCAGCTCCCTACAAAGCGATTGGCGGAGCGGGAAGCCCTGTCATTTCTTGCCCGCGTCAATCGTCTCGACTATCGGCCAGTGAAGCGGGCAACGTTCGCGGAGCTGGCCGAGAGTTGGAGGAATCAGGTGATTGATCTGCTCAAACCTTCGACAGCCAAAGTCATGGCGTCGCATCTGCGCTTTCATCTTGTCCCTGCGTTCGGTCCTATGCGGCTGGACGAGATAGGACAGGAGCAGGTGCAAGCGTTCGTCGGCAAGCTGGCGAAGGGCCGGAGTCGGCACACTATTCTGAATGTTCTCGGCACTCTCGCTTCGGTTCTCAAGATGGCGCGAAGGTGGGGCTACAGTGTGGCAGGATTCCAGCAACGTGATCTTGTCATTCCGTGCTCGAAACCGGGCAAGCCTGGACGGTTTTTCATGGCGGAGCAGGTGCGCTCAATTCTGGCGCTTGCTTCGCAGCCGTGGCACATGATCTTCGCGCTCGCGGCCATGACGGGGCTTAGACCTGGCGAAGTTCTCGGACTCTCGATTGACGATCTGGATTTCGAGCAGCGGTTGATTTTTGTGCGGCGCTCGGCTTGGTACAGGCATCTCATCTCGCCGAAGACCAAACGTAGTGTGGCGACGGTGCCGATGCCTGGGCCGCTGGCCGAATTGCTGACAAACTATCTCGCGTCATGGCGTCCCAACGAAAAGCGGTTGCTGTTCTCGAATCGCCGGGGCAATCCCTACAGTGAGAACAAGGTCGTACAGCATCGGCTCTGGCCGATTCTGGACGCGCTTTCGATTCCTCGCTGTGGAATGCACGCATTCCGGCACGGGCACGGAAGTCTGATGCATTCAAGCGGTGCTTCGTTGAAAGTGGCTCAGGCTCAGTTGCGGCACGCGGACGCGAGCACCACGTCGCGGTATTATCTTCACGTGATCGGCTCAGAGCAGCGCGACGCAGCAGAGAAAGTTGCTCGGATTTTGTGGCCAGATGTGGCCAAGTCTGAGAGCAAATCCCGGCATGTCAATTAGTTGCATGGTAGGGGCGGTGGGGATCGAACCCACGACCTTCGGCTTAAAAGGCCGCTGCTCTACCACTGAGCTACGCCCCTATGGCATGAACTTCTCATTCTAGCATGCTCGCAAAGGGCTTCGAGATCAGTCGACCGCAAGCTCGCAGATGCCTTCGAGTGCAACCGACTGCCAGCTCGCGGATGGGTTCGAGTACAACCGACTGCATGCTCGCAGATGGCTTCGAGGAGAGCAGGCTCCATGGTCGCAGGGGGCTCCCAGGGACAACGCGGCGTTGCGGTTCAGGAAAGCGCCCCGACACGCACACGGAGGCGTTTTCTCTTCCATTCGTAATCTTTGCGCAACTTGGCCTGGTGCTTCTTCACCTGC
>WNFC01006651.1_pt1 | contig 12725 bp, 10 predicted proteins | sample 5400541 | NCBI WGS metagenome assembly WNFC01 (sample SAMN13153342, study PRJNA577476) | soil metagenome | isolation source: 120 cm saprolite under Douglas fir tree site 2 hole 2 replicate 1 | place: USA:California | collected 2015-04-18
GACCTGCAATGGGTCTCGTTTCCGTTGCTGTGCGGTTGCTGTACGCCAGTCAATACCAGCTTGACGCAAACGTGATTGGCGTATTCGGGATTTTGGCTCCGGAGCAGGGATTCGAACCCTGAACCTTGCGGTTAACAGATCGGCGCAGCCCGTTCAGAAATTCCGATTCGTATTCGCCGAGTGCCGCTGAGTACCGCCATTTTGCACCGTTTATCGCCGGCGTTGCTGTACGGACGTCATACGGGATTAGAGGTTCAGCGCGTCTTCATAGATACGACTACTGTGGCGGAGGTCTGGACGCGCACCACCGTGTATTTATCCTCGGCTGTTCCTGGCTTCGTGACGTATTGAGGGTCAGAGCGTGATCACGACGCCCTGACCCTCGACCCAACTAGCTGCCGTAGTAGGAGACGACCTCGTTCGTAAACGTTCCGTCGGGGTTGCGCGTCAGCGTTATGGTCCAGCTCGACGCAACGGCTCCGTTGAAGTCCGAGAACCAGTTGACGAGCGCGTCGATGGCGCCGGGTGCGGCAGCGTAGGGTGGGAAGGTGCCACATTCAGTCCCCGGGGGCAGCCCGTATTCGTTCGGGCACGCGATCCCGCTCGTGAAAGTGCCCGCGTAATACGTGCTCACATTCCCGCTCACGATGCACGTCTCGCTGTCCTTGACCAGGGCTTTGGGCGCGGTCTTGACAATGTGCGAGCCCGAACAGTCGTAGAGGTCGCCAATTAGTGAGGGGTATGACGCGTTGAAGTGGATGACGGTCGCTCCGCTTGACGCCGACGCTACGCTGCTGGACAGCACCGCCGCCAGCACAGCCATCGCAAGTCCGACCAAAAGCCGCTTCATCTCAATCGCTCCTTGAGTCGTTAGTCGATCGCCTTTTGCAATCGCCGCCGAGAGCGTCACCGACGGGGCTCAAGGAACCCTCAAGCCGCGCTCAAGCGCCGCACAATCGGCCCTCCCAAACCGGCGGAACCCGGGGTTGCGTGGGGGAGCAAACAGCGCTAACTTGCCGCCCGAGAGCTGGGCCGGATGGGTAAGTCGCGAGCGCCGACCGCCGCCGTAAAGTCGCCCGCTGGGCGCGTCACGACGCTGCCATCCGGGACGGTCACGTTCCTTATGACCGACGTCGAGAAATCCACACGTATCTGGGACTCGTTTCCTCAAGAAGCCAGGCAAGCGCTCATACGGCATAACGCGATCATCAACGAGGGCGTCGCCCAATCCGGGGGCCACGTGGTCGAGTCGGGAAGAGAGGGCGACAGCTTCCTGGCCGTTTTCGCCAACGCGAGCCGCGCCATCGAGTGTGCGCTCCAGCTGCAGCGAGCATTCCATGTGGAGCCGTGGCCGACCGCGTCGCCCCTCAAAGTGCGCGTTGCGCTTCACTCGGGGGAAGCCGAGCTCCGCGACGGGCATTACGTCGGCGCCGACCTCTACCGGTGCGCGCGAGTCATGGCGATCGCACACGGCGGACAGGTCCTGCTGACCCAGGCTGTCAAAGAGCTCGCCGGCGCCAGCCTGCCGAATGGGTGCGAATTAAGAGACCTGGGAGCCCATCGCCTCCGCGACATATCCCAGCCAATTCACATCTTCCAGCTGTGCCATCCAGATCTGCCCGCTCAGTTTCCAGGGTGGATGTACTACCGCATCCTCGGTCCCCTGGAGGTATGGGACGGAGAGCGCAAACTCGATATCGGCGGCGCGAAGCAGCGCGCGGTGCTTGCCATCCTGCTGATCCAGGCCAACAGGGTCGTCTCGGCGAAACGCCTCGTGGATCTCATCTGGGGCCGGGATGCCCCAGAAACTGCCGCACACGCACTTCAGGTCTATGTCTCGCAACTCCGCAAGGCGCTGCAGCCCGGTCGGCCTTCTAACGCAGACTTGACACTGATCACTCATGCCGGCGGCTACTCCATTCGGGCTGCTCGAGACGAGATCGACCTCGGCCGGTTTGAGCAGCTCTGTCACCAAGCGCAGGAATCCACGGCCGCCGGCAATCTAAGCGCCGCTTCAGACACCCTGCGCTCGGCGCTTGCTCTGTGGCGAGGGTCACCGCTGGCAGATTTCGCGGACCAGCCGTGGGCGATGGCGGAAGCAACCCGGCTGACCGAGTTGAAGTTGTTGGCGGCCGAAGATCTGATCGAAGCCGAGCTCGGACAGGGGAGACACTCTCAGGCCGTCGTTGAGCTCGAAGGCCTCGTTGCAGAGCATCCACTCCGCGAACGGCTCCGCGCTCAATTGATGATCGCGCTGTATCGGGGCGGCCGTCAGGCCGAGGCGACTGAGGCCTTCCGGTCAGCCCGTGATTACCTGGTGGGCGAAGCCGGCGTCGAGCCTGGTCGTGAGCTTCAGGAGCTTCTGGTCAGGATCCTGAAACAAGATCCCGCCCTCACCTCACCTGTGAGTGCAGCCGATGACGTGCCGCGCCTCGACCGACGGCCAACCCCAGTCTATCGGCCAATGGGACCGCATCCGCTAAGCCCGGTAATCGTCGGCCGTATAGATGAGCTGGCTCGATTGGACGCCGCACTCGAAAACGCTCGCGAAGGTGCAGGCCGAATGGTCGTACTCGTTGGCAACGCTGGCGTAGGCAAGACCCGGCTCGCTACGGAGGCGGTTCAGCGGGCCGATGGCCGCGGCATGACAATCCTGAGGGGCTCCTGCTCGGCAGCAGAGTTGGCGCTCCCTTACCTGCCTTTGGCTGAGTCGATCGGCAACTTCATATCCAATGTTGATCTAACCGAAATCCGGAAGCAACTTGGATACAACAGCCGCGAAGTTGCTCGGTTGTTTCCGCAGCTGGCTGAGAACCCGCAGGCTGCGACTCGCGATGCGGCTTCAGAGGCGGTTCGCCTGTACGAAGCGTTGCTGGCACTCCTTCGCCTCGGCTCCGAGCCACACGGGATGCTGCTCCTGGTCGAAGACCTGCACTGGGCCGACCCCTCCACTCTCGCAGCGCTTGATTACTTCTCCAGGCGAATCCAGGCGAGCCGAATCCTCGTCCTGGCAACTGTTCGCCGCGAGGATCTGGATCGCAAGCATGCGCTGCAGCCGATCCTTAGTGGCTGGCGTCGCGCTGAAGCCATCGACGTAATCGACGTTGAGGCGCTCGGGCCGGACGATCTGTCGCGGATGATTGCTTCGATTCTCGATCAGCCCATCAATGACGAAGCGCGCGATCTCTTGCGTGATCGTAGCGAGGGAAATCCTCTGGTCCTGGAAGAGATGTTGAAGACTGCGCTCGACAGCGGCGACTTGTATCGAAGCAAGGGCAATTGGACTTTGAAAGGAACCGTGTTGAGGTTTCCCGCGGCGGTGATCGAGGTCATAGGAGAGCGCTTCGATCGCCTGGGTAGACCGGAGAAGGAAGTGCTTTGCTGTGCCGCCGTGCTTGGCCGGAGGTTCAACTTTGAAGTTCTGGAAGACGTTGTTGGCCGACGTGTGGACGATGAGCTGGAATCCTTGATCGACCAACAGCTGATTGGCGAAGACATAGCCAATTCAGGTGACTTCGTTTTTCGCCACGCGCTGACACAGGAGGCGATCTATGGCGGCATTGCGGCTCCAAGGCGCCAACGCCTGCATGGCTTGGTTGCTGACGTGCTAACCGGGCGGCCGGCGGCGCAATCGATTGACATCGCGCATCACCTGATTCAGGCCAATCGCCGCCGTGAGGCCATCCCTCGACTTCTGGAGGCGGCCGATACGGCTGAGTCCGCACGTGCCTACAAGGAAGCCGCAGACATGTGGCGCCTCGTTCTGGAACTGACTCAAGACCAGCTCCTCAAGGCGCAGCTAAAAGGCCGAATTGGTGAGGCCTTATTGAATCATGGGGATGCGAAGTCGGCGCTGGGCTACCTGGAAGAGGCCGTGTCTGCATTGACCGGACTGAACGAAGTTGAGTTTGCCGAGCATTACCGGATCATCCATGCCCAGGTGGAGAGGGTGCACGACCGCCACGACCTCGCCCTCCAGGAGTTGGATACCGCGATCGAGAGGCTCAGTTCACTCGAGCCGACCCGAGATCTCGCTCTGGCGTTGATGTGGCGAGGGGGCATGGAGGCAGTCGTCGAGCGCGGCGAAATTGGCGAGTCTTACATCCGCCGCGCGATTGCCGTCGCTGAAACTATCCGCTCTATAGATATCGAAATTTGGTCGAACTCGTACCTGGGCGTATGTTTCGTGTCGACTAGGGGCCTGGACGAATCGAGCATGGTCTTCAGCCAGGTGGCCGAGGAAGCGACCAAGGCGGACCTGCCGTTTGTTGCTCAGCACGCGCTTTCGAATCTGGCTGCCAACTACGTCTTTATGGCGAACCCGAGGTTGTTGGCAACCGCGATTCAGCGCCTGCGGTCATCGGGCCTCGAAGAGCCAACCGTCTCATCGCTTGCGTACGAGATTGAGAGAGCCTATTTCACTGGCGAACTGGAGTCGGCGTTGGAATCGAGCCGGCAATGCGTTGATGCCGCCAGCCGTCTCGGAAACCCACATCTGCACGAGATCTCAAGTCGTCTCCAGTGCCTCCTGTTGACGATGCTTGGTCGCCTTGACGAGGCGCGGCCGCTTGTCAAGAAACCCAATCCAGAAGAGAGTTTGCAGATCGCAATAGAACGTGCCCAAGCGTGGTGCCATTTTCATCTGGCGACAGGAGATGTGGCCGCAGCGTTGGTGGGCGCGCGGGCCGTTTGTTCAGACCCGAGTGTGATCGCGCGATCGCTGCCGTACGTCGACGTAATGATGGAGTCACTTATAGCTGGCGGCGATCTGAAGTGGGCCGCGACTTTGGCTGAGTCGGCACGAGCGCAAACCGTCCATGCCGGACGGCCTCAAATTGAGTTGGCGTTGGCGAGGCATGCGCTTGCCAGTGGCGACACTGATGAAGCCATTGGGCGCGCCGAAGTTGCCTCCAACACTTTCTACTCCAATGGCGATCGGATTGATGGCCTGCAGGCCAGGATCGTTCTGAGCCGGGCGCTCGGTCTGGCGAAGCAAACCGTACGAGCCCAGGCCGAGCTGTCAGCGAGCGCGGATGAGGCGCGTCAGCTGGGCGCTGCGTATCTGGAGCGGAAGGCCGCGGCGACGTAGCCCGCTCACCTCACCTCGAGTGAGCAGCCCCAAATTCCATTCCTCGTCGATCGCAACTGCGAGCCCAGATAAGGATGATGCGAGGCGCCCGGCCTACACACACGGGGGATCCGAACCTGCGGTTTCATGCCACAAGAAGGCGCTGCCGCGCACGCAGAGTGCTGGTTCTCCAAGTTCGGTCGATGCCCGACGCAGCCGCACGTAAGGCTTAGGGGCATGCACCGGGTTGCTGTACGGTTGCTGCACGGCAGTAGATTCACGCTCGACAGCGACTCAAGTTTCGAATTCGAATTTGGCTCCGGTATAGACCTTCGGTAGATGCTTGACGAATCTGGCTCCGGAGTAGGGATTCGAACCCTAAACCTTGCGGTTAACAGATCGGCGCAGCCCGTTCAGAAATTCCGATTCGTATTCGCCGAGTGCCGCTGAGTACCGCCATTTCCCACCGCTTTTCACCGGCGTTGCTGTACGAAACCTTTAGTGAAGAGCCGGTCTTGCCCTTTGCCGTCGCGACGAGCAAGGGGCAGACGGGCGGATGGAGAAGGTTGCGGCTCGCGTATCCGGTCTGTACGGTAGTTGGCCTGTGGGCGACGAGTCGCAAACTCTGTATGGAAGCACGCCGACATTCTTTCGTCGGCCGCTGAGGCGCCGCGGCGAACCACTCGCTGGCGCGGATGTGGCCTTTCTCGGAATCCCGTGGCGCGCTCCCAATCCTGAGGGTCGCTCCCCGATCAACTACGAGGGAAGCCTGCTGACGCCAACCTACTTCCGGTCCAACTCGTCGAGCTTTGGAGGCTATCTGCCCGAGCTTGAGCTGGATGTCTTCGAGCATCTCGAGATGGTTGACCTCGGAGACGCCGACATCGTTGCTGATATGGCCACATCGCTCGGTAACGTCGAGAGTCGCGTCGCCGAGGCCATCGCAGTCGGGTGCATGCTAGTCACGGTCGGGGGCAACTCGGGCGTAAGCACCTACCCCGTGTTGAAGGCCATCGCCGCAGCCACGTCTGGACCGACCGCCGTTCTAAACCTTGATGCCCATCACGACAATGAGCGCGGGGAATGGCAGGAGGACGATCCCCGCAATCCTCGATGGGCGACGACGTGGGCGCGCCGGATTCTTGGCTTGCCTGGCGTCGATCCAGGTCGCTACTTCCACTTCGGCCTGCGAGGCGCGCTTAACGACAAGGAGACATTCCTGCGATTTACGGAGCGCGGCGTGCAACGCGAAAACATCCTGACCTACCGCGATCTGAAGGAGGCGCGACGCGAAGGGTTCGAGGGCTGGGCTGAGCGGCTGGCCGGCAAGATCACCTCAGGCGCGGCGATGGTCTGGATTTGCATCGACCCGGACGTCCTCAACATGGGAACGAATCCTGACTTCGGAGATGAGCCGATGGGGCCGACCAATGAGGAAGTGATCGAGCTTCTTTTTCAGGTCGGACGCGCCGCTGGTAGAGACCATTTCGGCGGGATCAGCTTTGGGGCCGTGCCCTACACCGCGACCTCTCTTCACTACGCTTGCTTTTACTTCGTTCTCTATGCATTGGCAGGCGTCGCGTTGTCACCTCACTGAGGTCAGGACGCCTGAAACCCGCTCGACCCTGTGCGGCGGGTGCTCATTTGACCGTGCGGGTGCTGGCCGCTCTGATGGCGCCGGGCGCGAGCCGAGCTTCAGCCGCCGGCGCGCTCAATGGCGGCGGCGACAGTGGCAGGCGAGAGTGGCAGCTCGTTGAGCTGAATCTTGAGCGGAGATAGGGCATCGATTATGGCGTTGGCGATCGCCGCGGGCGGGGAGATCGGCCCGGACTCGCCGACGCCCTTGACGCCGAGCGGGTTGCGCTCCGACGGCGTTCCCGCGAGGTGCTCTTGGACGATCTCCGGCACCTCGGCGGAGGTCGGCAAGAGGTAGTCGAGGAAGGTGGTGGCCCGGGGCTGGCCGGACTCGTCATAGATGACGTGCTCGTAGAGCGTGGCGCCGATGCCCTGGACCAGGCCACCCTCGATCTGGCCCTCAACGATTAACGGATTGATGACGCGGCCGCAGTCGTGAAGCATGACCAGCTTCCTGACGTCGACGACGCCGGTCTCGGGGTCGACATCGACGACTGCACCGACCACGCCGAAGCCCCACGTAACCGTGGGCGGGACCCAGTAGAAACGTTCCGTCGTGCCGGGGTCCATGCCCTCCGGCAGCCGGGCGCCGGGCCCGGGACTCGCGGCGCGATACACCTCTTTGAAGCTCACGCCGCGGCTGGGCACGCCGCGGACGCGCACTCTCCCGGCGCCCACCTCGAGGTCTTCCGGCGCCATCTCCAACATCTCGCCAGCGATCGCCTTGATCCGCCTCAAGAGCCGGTTCGAGCTCTCGATGATGGCGGCGCCGGCGGTAACCACCGATCGAGAGGCAAAGGTGCCCACCCCGTAGGGCAGGAGCGCAGTGTCGCCGGCCCTGAAGACCACGTCTTCGGGGGTGATGCCGAAGGCATCGGCGACGACCTGCGACATCGTGGTATCCAGGCCCTGCCCGTGGGGTGCGCACCCGGAGTAGACGACCACGTGGCCGTGGGCGTCGATGTGCACCTGCCCGCTTTCGAATGGGCCCACCCCCGTTCCTTCGACGTAGGTGCCCAGGCCTATTCCGCGGTGGATACCCTGGGCACGCAACTGCACCTGGGTGCGCCGGTGCTCCTTGTATCCGATCAGCTCCAGTAGGCGCTCGAAGGCGGCTGGGAAGCCGCTTGCGTCGTAGACGACCTCGTGGCCGTCCCGATAGGGCATGCCCATGCGGTACGGCTGCTCTTCGTCCGGGATCAGGTTGCGTCTGATGACCTCGGCGGGATCGAGGCTCAGCTCCTGGGCCACCGCGTTGATGACCCGGTCCATGACAAACGCAGCCTCCGGACGTCCCGCGCCGCGGTAGGGCAAGTTGAACATCTTGTGAGTCAGGACGCATTCGGCGTCGATTGAGAAGTTCGCGATCCGGTACATGCTCCGGAAGTGCGAGGCTACGTTGTAGGCACTGCTCAGCGGATAGGGACACGCCACCCCAGAGTCGAGCACGAAACGGTCGCGGATGGCGGTGATGTGTCCTTCACCATCGAAGGCAGCCTCGACGTTGTGAAGCTGGTCGCGGGCATGGCCGCTGGCGATCATGTTCTCGACCCGGTCCTCCACCCAGCGCACCGGGAGCTGGAGGACCCTGCTGATGTAGGTGACCAGGACCTCCTCCGGGTAGACGTTGACCTTCTGCCCGAAGCCGCCGCCCATGTGCGGGATCTGGACCCGGATCTGCCGCTGAGGTACGCCGATGGCGCCCGCGATCGAGTTGCGCACCGCCCACGGGATCTGGGTCGAGCTCCAGACCGTGGTCTCCTCGCCCACTGTGCTCGCCAGCACGCCGCGGGTCTCCATCGGGGCCGCCATGACGCGCTGGCTGCGGATCGTCATTGCGAGCCTGTGCTCAGCGCCGTCCAGCGCGGCGCCGGCGTCGCCGACACGGATCCGGTAGCGCGCTTGGACGTTGTTGGGCACGTTGCCATACACGATCGGCGCGCCCGGCAGGCGCGCCTGCTCGGGATCGAGCGCGGCCGGCAGTTCGTCGTAGTCGACGCGCACCAGCTCGGCCGCGTCCTCGGCGTGGTAGCGGCTGTCGGCGACAACCGCCGCCACCGCCTGCCCAACGTGGCGGACCTCGCCGTCAGCGAGGATCTCGATCGTGGCCGGGCGGATCTCCGGCTCGGCGGCCTCCAGCCCGGGCGGCGCCGCCTCCTGGTCGAGCACCAGGGCGTGCACCTGGTCGCGGATGTCCGGGCCGGTGTAGATCGCGACCACACCCTCCGCGGACAGGGCCTCCGCGGTGTCGATGCTCATGATGCGGGCGTGTGCGAACGGGCTTCGCACGAAGGCAACTTCGAGTGTGCCGGGCAGGTTGAAGTCGGGCACATAAGTGCCGGTGCCGGTGACCAGCGGCAGATCTTCTTTGCGGGCTACGCGCTGGCCGACCCAGGTCATGAGGGCGCCGCTTCCCGCTCTGCCATCAGCTCCGCCGCGCGTTCGACGGCCGCGAAGATCTTCACGTAGCCGGTGCAGCGGCAGATGTTGCCGCTGAGGTCTTTGCGCATCGCCTGCCGGTCCGGACGCGGGTTCTCGCGCAGGTACTCGTGCGCGGAGAGGATGAACCCAGGAGTGCAAAAACCGCACTGCAGGCCGTGCATCTCGCTGAACGCGCGCATGAGCAGGTGGGGGTTTTCGGGCGTGCCCAGGCCCTCGATCGTGGTCACCTCGTGGCCCTGCCCCTGCACCGCGAGCATCAGGCAGGAGCGGGCGGTAGCGCCGTCGAGTAGCACCGTACAGGCGCCGCAGACACCGTGCTCGCAGCCGAGGTGGGTGCCGGTCAGGCCGAGATGGCCGCGTAGGAAGTCCGCCAGCGTGGTGCGCGGTTCGCACCGCGCCGTGCGCTCACGGCCGTTGACGGTAAGCCTGACCTCGACCTCTTTCATCGGCCTGCCTTGCGAGCACGCTGCTCCGCGAGGTCCAGCGCCCGGCGGGCCAGCGTCTCCGCAAGCTTGCGGCGGTAGCTGGCCGGCGCGTGGACGTCGTCGACGGGATGCACATCGGCGGCGGCTGCAGCCGGATCGGGTGTCGCTCGGACCGGCACGCTGTCGAAGCCGCCCAGTGCCAGGCGGGCTGCGGTCACGCTACCGTCGGCAGCGAGTTCCACTACGGCCGCCGCTGCACCCAGCGCATAGTCGCCATGGCGTCGCGCCACTTCGATGAAGGCGCTGCCTGCACCGGCCGGGGGCAGCGGGAAGCGGGCCTCGACCACCAACTCGCCGGGCCGCAGGTCGGTTGCGAAGAGTCCTTTGAAGAAATCATGAGCGGCGATCGAACGCCTGCCGGCGGCGCTTTCTACTTCTAACGTGGCGTCGAGCAGGACCGCGAGCACCGGCCACTCCGCCGAAGGGTCCGCATGGGCCAGGCTCCCGACGACGGTCCCGCGGTTGCGAATCCCGATGTGGCCGATCAACGGTATGGCGTCGGCGATCGCCGCGCAGCGGGCGAGCACTTCCTGGTCGCGCTCGATCTCGCGCTGGCGGCACAGCGCGCCGATCACCAGGGTTTCGCCATCCAGCCGGTGATAGGCGAGCGCCATTATCCGGTTGATGTCGACGATCGCCTCGGGGCGCGCCAGCCGGAGGTTGAGCATGGGCATCAGGCTCTGGCCGCCGGCAAGAAGCCGCCCGTGCTCGCCCAGCGCCGCCAGCAGCCGGACCGCCTCGCCGAGATCGGTCGGAGCGTGGTATTCGAATGGCGCAGGTTTCATCGCATCGCCTTCTGCGCACGCACGGGGTCGGTGATGGGCGGCGTGCGGTCGGCGCGGCGCATTCGGGCACTCAGCTGCGGAGAGGCGCCGAATGCCCAGATGATGCGCGCCCGCACCCCGCTCATAGAGTTCGGCCAGTACTTGGTCAGCCGGTCGTAGTGGCGGGCCCACGCCTGGGTGGCTTCGGTCGTCGGCCGCACAGCACGCTCCCAGGCGACGAGCGCCGCAGGCACATTCTGGATCCTCTCCAGGAAGGTCACCAGCGAGCGGGCGTTGGACATGGCCAGATTGCTGCCCTGCCCCAGCGTCGGCGGCAGGGCGTGCGCGGCGTCGCCCAGCAGCGCCACCTTGCCTCTCGACCACGCGTGCGCCTGCACCCAGCTGTAGTAGGCCTTGTAGGCCTCCGATCGGTGGAGCAGCTCGAAGACTTCTCGCAGGTTTGGGAAGTGATCGCTCCACGATTCCACGTTGATCGGGGCTTCGGAGCCAGGGCTGTCGCTCTCTGGGCAGGCCATGTAGCAGTACGTGTAATCGGGTCCGCAGGCGGCCAGCGCGATCCGGCGGCGCCGCGACCAGTACTCGGTCGACATCGGCTCCGGCGTCAGCCTGCGCCCGGGCAGCAGGAAGCGGATCGAGGTCGTAGGCAGGCGCCGCTCCAGGCGAGTCAGGCCCAGCGAGTTACGGACGGCGGAGCGATGGCCATCGGCGGCGATCACGAGGTCTGCTCGGTGGTCGCGCCCGTCTTCGCCGACCAGCACGCCGTCCGGGTGCGCGGACTTGATGGCCGAACCAGTAACGATCCCTACCCCGGCCCGACTGGCGGCGCCGTGCAGGACCTCGATCGGCGCCTGGCGCGGGAAGCTCCATCGCCGAGTGTTGGGCCCGGAGAGGTCGCGCTCCTGCATGACGCGGCCACGATGGTCGACCATGCGGTCGCGAAGCAGACGTTCACCCTTGGGCGCCAGCTCCTCCATCAATCCCGCTTCCTCCAGCACCAACAGGCCGTTGTTGTGCAGAAAGATTCCGGCGCCGATCTCGCGCACGGCGTCCGAACGCTCATGGACGGTCACCGTCCAGCCACGCTGCGCCAGCAGCATCGCCATCGTCAGCCCGGCGTAGCCGCCCCCAGCGATCTCGGCGTGCTTGCTGCCCGTCACACCGCCACGCCCTGGATCTCGTCAAGTCGTTCTGCCGAGGCAACTAGTGCCACGCCGCTCTCCTCGAAGTGGTGCATCAGATCGGCGGCCGCCGCGACACCGTCATCGCGAGGGCAGGCGGCGAGGATGGCATCGTGACCGGCGGCCGCATGCTGGGGTGTGTCGACCTCGTCGTCGGCTCGCTCAACGTCACCCAACTTTCCACAGACGAACATGCCACGGTCGGGAACTCCAAGCGAGGATGGCCTCGGCTGCCCATAGCTTACTGATGACCGCCGAGGACGCCGATGAGTGTCGGCGGCGACAGGCGAAGAGTTGGATGGGACTGCGGTGGCGGAATTAGCGAGAGAGACAGGTAGTGTCGAGGGCGCAACACAAGCCGGGCTGGCGATGGCTGCCCATTATCCGAAGCAGCGCAATTGGGTCAATGCGATCGCCGCCTCAGCATTTCGTCAGCTTCTGAACTTGGGGCTGGCCACGACTAACCGCACGCCAGAGTTGGCTCTGCGCCGATGACGCTTTCTTATGTGTAGCCTGGCTACGGGCCACTGAGAGACTTCGACAAGGAGTGCGGCAGATGTCCGAGAAAGAAAGGGTCGGAATCACACCCAAGAGTTGGACGGCACAGCGGCATCACGGCGTGTTGCATCTGGGCAAGCGCTGGTATGTGCTGAGTGCTGACATTGACGAAGCCGGGACCGCAAGAGGCGTTCGTCTCGACGGCCCGTACGCAGATCACGCCACAGCGGAAGCCCAAGTCGAGCGGCATCACGAGGAGCCTTTCCCCCGAGAGGACTGATTCTCTGCCAGCCTCCGATATTGGAACGCCTGCGAGGGATCCGAGATGCGTTGCGGTACGGCTGCTGTACCAACGCTGTAAGCTCGTCAATTGGTACTTGACGGCCACCGCCAATTCGTATTCAGAAATTGGCTCCGGAGTAGGGATTCGAACCCTAAACCTTGCGGTTAACAGATCGGCGCGGCCCGTTCAGAAATCACGATTCGTATTCGCCAAGTGCCGCCACGTGTCACGCCTTGGTACCTGGTGTCGTCGGCGTTGCTGTACGAGGCGACTCCAACGATCCGGCAGCCGAGCAAGCCTACGTGCGATATCGGCGATCAGAATGTATCGCCCCAACACGTCTTGGAGCTA
>WNFC01019898.1_pt1 | contig 12725 bp, 14 predicted proteins | sample 5400541 | NCBI WGS metagenome assembly WNFC01 (sample SAMN13153342, study PRJNA577476) | soil metagenome | isolation source: 120 cm saprolite under Douglas fir tree site 2 hole 2 replicate 1 | place: USA:California | collected 2015-04-18
ATACACTGGCGCTTGGTGGTAGCGGCGCCAGTCGACCAGGTTCCCACGCTCTACCGGACCCTGCTCGTCTACGCGGCGACCTCACTCCTCATCTTCATCGCCGGCCTGGTCGAGTTCGCCTACTTCGAACCGCCTGGCCAGCACACCGGCCTCAAGGCCACCATCGTCGGCGTCTACCAGTACGACCCCGACCACAACACCCTCATCGGGCCGGACAAGAGCTCTTTCCCCCGCACATCGCAGTTCGCCGCGGTCGTCGACTGGTCGTCGCTGCCTCAAAACATGATCTTCGACGCGCGCTGGTATGACGCTTTCGAAAACATCGTCGGTAGCGCCGGTCCCGGGGCCCCGCAGGACCTCGCCGCCCATACCATCGTCCCGGTCAGCGTGCCGCCGGGTCTCCAACACAACCTTCCCGGCCACTACATCTTCGTGGTCGAGAGATGGGAGGGCGGCGTTCCGGTCGAGGTGATCGGCCGACGGGTAGTCATGGTGGAGCGTTAATGGGCGCAGCCATCTCAGCACGCTCTGCGAATCCTCACCACCGGCGGCCTGCTCGTTACGCGATCGCGATAGCGATCGCCGTGACGCTGGTTCTCGTGCTCGTCGCCAGCTCGATCCTCAACTACGTCTACCTCGACACCGTCGCCGGCAGCACATCGCTGTACGGCTTGCTCGCCATCGCCCTGGTCGCAGTCGTGGCGTTCGCCAGCGTCCGCGCACTGGTTCACGACCAGGCCGAGCGTCGCCGTCAGTTCATGCGCGCGGGGGTCGTGCTAGGCGTTGCCGCCCTCTGCTGGCTCCTGCTTGTCGACGTCATCGTCTTCACCTACTCAGCGGGTCTCGGCGTGGCGGCGGTGTGCGCACTTGCCTGCCTGCCCACGACCGGCTTCGCTTTGCTGGTCCTGCGCGCGCTGGACCGGAATGAAACAGAGCCATGGCGGCTCGTTCTGCTGGCGGCCGCCTGGGGTGCGGTGGTGGCGACCAGCCTCGTCATCTGGGCGGAAAGCCTGTGGCAGGCCATCGCGATCCGCACGCTCGTGCCTGGGCCCGGGCTCGACGTGTCGACCGCATTCTCGGCCGGCATCCTCGAAGAGCTGGCCAAGGGCTCCGCGGTCGTGCTGCTCTTCCTGGTCATGCGCAACGAGTTCGACGACGTGGTCGACGGGATCATCTACGGCGCAGCGGTTGGGCTTGGCTTCAACTTCATGGAGTCGGTGTCGTACATGACCCACCTCTACGCCGTCTTCTCGCCAGAGGGCTTAGGCGGAGAGGCGGCCGGATTCCAGTGGTACGCACGGCAGGTATTGGGGTTGTTCTTCGGACACGCCACCTACACGGCATTCGTGGGCGCGGGAGTCGGAATCGCGCGCCAGCTGCCCGATGTGCGCCAGAAGATATTCGCGATCGCGGCCGGATTCATCGTCGCTATCGGCGCCCACTTCTCATGGGACGCGTGGCTCAGCGCATTCCCAATCGACAAGTCCCTCGAGATCGTCGAGATCCACATGCGCACTCTCATCATCAGCGGGCCGTTCACCGCGGCTCTGCTGGCGGTCCTGTTCACCGGCATTTACATCGAAGGCCAGGCGCTCGCCGGCCAGTTCCGCAAAGAGGCGGCCCTCGGCACGGGCGCGATCCTGCCCGAAGAGGTTTCGATCCTCATGAACCCATGGCAGCGTTTTCAGCAGCGCGTGCGGGCCATGGGCCGCGGTGGCCTTCGCGCTTACCTGCTCGTCGCGCGCCTCCAGTCCGCACAGATCGACCTGGCAATGGAACGGTGGCACCGCGAACGCAACGAGATCGATGCGCCACCCGAAGCGGACGGCGAGCTGCGGCGCCGGGTGATCAGATTGCGTGAGCAGCTTGCCGCTGCTGTTGCTTAGTGTCCCGTCTCAGGCGGGTAGCCGGCCCCAGAACGCGCGCGCCAGCGCGAGCGCCAGCAGCGTCGCGGCGGCGGACCAGGTGATCGCCGACACGATTGGGTCGCTGAAGTCGGTCCCGCTCAGAACCGCGTGGAGGAAGACGAGCGCGAACGCAACGTAGGCGAGTCTGTGCAGCCACTGCCACAGAGAGCCGGGCATGCGCCGCTTGAGCCATGCGGTCGCGGTTACGACCAGCAGCAGGTCCACCGCAAGTGTCCCCAGACCGATCGCGAGCGTGCCGTAGCTCGAGTGAAAGGGAAGGACGAGGTCGATTAGCGAAATGCGCGACGTCCGATCCAGCACCAGTGCGCCGAGGTGCAGCAGAGCGAGAGGGATCCATAACACGGTGGTGTACTCGTGCAGCGATCGCAGCGCCCGGTTGCTGCCCAGCCAGTCGAGCACCGCCGTGCGCAGCGCGATGCCAGTCACCAGAGCCACCGCCAGTGCCGCATAGGAGCCGAGACCGGCGACCCGCGACAGCACCCAGAAGAACTGGTCGGCCGTCACTGCAGCCACCACGCCTGCGAGTGCGCCGCGCAGTAGGCAGTGGCCAGGCCGGGACCCAGAAGGAGCGCGGTCTTGGCGACTACCTCCGCCTCGATGGCCGTGGCCGTGACCACCGACACCTCCTCCAGGCCGCTGTTCGACGGGAGTCCTGTGCGCGGATCGATCAAGTGGTGAAGGCCGCCCCACCGGCGCCGGCGCACGCTGCTGGTGGCCGCGCCCTGGTCGCGCAGCATCGCCGTGACCCCAGCGAAGCCGACCGGCCAACCGTCCCCGTGCGGCCCCGGCCCCGCCGCACGCAGGTCGCCGCCAAGGTTCGCAAGCGCGTTGACGCCAAGTCGAGCTACCAGCCGGTCCGCCATCCAGCCCTTGGCGATGCCGCCGAGGTCGATGCCGCATCCACGCGCCAATCGGGCGCGGTGCCGTTCGACTGTGAGGACGTCCGCGAGCGCCGGCGCAGGGCGCGCCTCAGCGAGCGCCGGCGTTGACACGCCGTCGCCTAATGACCGCTTGTAGCCGATGGCGAGCATCGAGGGCAGCACTGCCGCGTTGACCAGACCTCCACTGAGCTGGTGAGCGCGCAGGGCTTCCCGCAGCAACGCTTCCAGCTCCTCGCTGACCTCGACCCATTCGCCTTCGGCTCGGTTGAGCGCCCCCAGCTCGCTTCGGTCGGAGAACCGTGTGATGCGGGTGCCCAGCTCCCGCACCCAGAACTCTCCCTGGAGCAGGTCCGTGCGAGACACCCCCAGGCCGAAAAGGCTGCAGCTCGTCCCGAGCGCCTCGAAGTGATGGGCTTCCAAGGCAGGGCTAGGAAGCATAGGTCGACGTCACCGGCGGGACGTCCCCCTGTCTGACGCTGGGCGTGATCGTGACCCCTGCCCCACCACCTGGCTGCGAGGCCAGCACGGCGGGCTGCAGCGGCGCCGACGGGTTCTTGAGATGCGCGGTCACGTAAACGGCCGAGGCGACGGTCGTGCCCAGCATGAGTACCGTCGCCCCCAGCTTGAGCAGGAGCGAGCGCATCACACAGCGCTGACCGGTGCGCTCAGGAATGGAACCCGGTCGAACGATCCGCCCAGGATCTCGTTCGAGTCCGCGCCGAGATGGCCACCGAGGATCTCCTGGTACACGGAGCGGAAGTCGACGGCGTATTTCAGGTTGCCGGTCGCATCCAGGTTGGTGAGGCTCGGCTCGGCGCCATAGAGCCCGCTCTTCACCGGGTCGCCGATCAGGATCAATGGGGCCGCCGCGCCATGGTCGGTCCCGCCGCTTGCGTTCTCCTTGGGTCGCCGTCCGAACTCCGACCAGGTCGCGATCAGCACCTTGTCCGCCTTTCCGTGCGCGGCGAGGTCCTGGTAGAACGCACTCACCGCCGAGTCGAGGTAGCCCATGAGGTCGTCGTGGCGGTTGAGCTCGGTGTAGTGAGTGTCGAAGCCGCCGAGGGTGACGTGCAGGAGCTTGACCCCGGTGCCGGTGACGATGAGCTCCGCGGCCAGCTGGAGGGCGGCCGCGAGCTGGTTCTTGGATGAGTAGACGAGCCGGACCTTATCCGTGTAGTCAGCCATCGGCTGGTAGCTGGTGGCTGACGTGCGCAGGGTCGCGATGGTGTCGTTCGCGGTGGCGATCGCCGTGTCGAAAAGGGCGCCATAGATGCCGGGTGTGCCCTTGTAAAGCGCCCCGACGGCCGCCTCCACCTCCGACCCGCCGGTGAACCCGAACGTCTTCTGGTTCTGGATCACGGTCATGGTCGCCTGCAGGTCGCGGAGCGCGCCCGGCACGTCGGTGGCCCCGCAGGCGCAGCCCGTGAGCGGGTGCCCGTTGGAGTCGTACGCCTTGGCGAGAGTGCGCCCGAGCCATCCGTCCACCTGGCGGCGCGACGGATCGCCGGTCTCCCAGATGCGGATCGACTCGAAGTGCGAGAAGGTTGGGTTGGGGTAGCCCACCCCCTGCACGATGGCGACCTTGCCCTTGTCCCAGAGGCTCTTGATGCCTCCCAGGTTGTGGTTGAGGCCGAAGTCCTTCGTCATCGGCAGCGCCTGGGACACCATGGGGCCGGCCAGCTTGGGACGGAGGTCGTGCAGCGTCGGGTCCGTGAGCGGAACCAGCGTGCGCAGGCCATCGTTGCCGCCCGCGAGCTGGATCATCACGAGCACGTTGTCGTTTGCCACGCCGTTCTGCTTGGCCGCGTAAACGGCGCGCGCGAATGCATCGGGGACCGCCGCATAGCCGGCGGCGAGCCCGGCCGCGCCGGCGCCGAACACCAGGCCGGCCCTCAGGAAATCGCGCCGCTTGAGCTGGTTGATACCGTTCTCGCTGTTCATCTCACGTGCACCTACTTGAGCTGGAATTCCGGCGAGGCGAGGGTGATGAACCAGCGGGTCCGTTCGTCGGGCGCCTGGTTCAGGAGGCTTGCGGTCTGCGTGCCCAGCACGCCGTCCAGATGCGTTTGCGCCGCGTCGCGCGCTGATGGCAATGCACCCTTCTCTTGCGCAAGCGCGAGGGTGACGAAGTTGATGCGCTCGACGACGGTGTTGGAGGAGATCCACGCCGAGTTGTTCGGCCAGCCGCTCACGTCGGGAGGATCGAACAGGCTCTGCCCCATCCCCGACCCCGAGGCCATGATCAGCTTGGTCAGCCCGGTCGCGCCCAGGGCCCGCGCGCCGTGGACCATGAACTCGGTCGGCGACTTCAACAGGGCCCGATAGCTCCCTCCGGTGAACTCGGGGCTCGTGAAGACCGCGCGCATCAAGACCTTGATGTCGTACTTGCTGCGACGGAACGTGTCCGCAAGCCTCGTGATGTAGGCCGGCGCGGGCCGCGCGCTGACGAAATGCTCGGCCACCTTCGAGGCGATGAACGAGGCGGTCGCCGGTTCCGCGAGGATGCGATCGATCACGCCCTGAGTGTCGAGCGGGCCCGTGTGGCCGAGGAACGTGACCGCTCCCTTGTAGCCGCGTCTTGGGTTGAAGACTCCCGGCCTCTGCATGCTGTAGACCGGCAGCTTCTGGGTGACCATCTTGGCCTTGTCGACCGTGACCGTCGCGATCGAATCCGGCGGCGGCTGCTGCCAGCCCGCCAGGGCTTTGGCGCTCTGCCGAACGTCCTCTTCGCTGTAGTTGCCGGGGCCCATCGTGAAGAGCTCCATCAGCTCCCTCGAGTAGTTCTCGTTCGGGCTCTGGCCGGTCGAGGTCGCGAGGTCCAGGTAGCGGAGCATCGCGGGATCGGTCGTGACCTGCATGAGCGTCGGCCCCAGGGTGCTCAGCGCCATCCGGCGCCACGTGAGGTTCTGCCAGTACATGAAGGTGTTGTCCGCGGTCTTTCGGTAGTCGCTGGTGAAGTGGCCGTGCCAGAACAGCGTCATGCGCTCGGCGAACGGCGTGGTCGTGGTGAGCATGTGATCGACCCACCACTGCTGCAGCTGCGGGACCCCGAACCTGCCGCCCGGAGTGCTCGCGGCGTCCAGGACCGGCGGCTCCTGCGGCTTGGTCTCGAGCAGGCGATCGACCGTGCGGCTGTAACCATCCGAGAGCGAGGCTTCCAGCTGGGCAGGCGTGTAGCCGAAGGTCGTGCGTCGCAGCAGCTGCGCGACGCGCGCCGACTCGCGGGCCAGCGGCGAGACCCAATCCGTGCCCGAGGTGGTGCCCGAGCGCGCGATGTTGTTGATCGTCCCTCCGAGCAGGCGCACCGCGCCCACTCCGACGCCCGTCGCGACGGCGGCCGCCAGCGCCTGCCGGCGGGTGATGCCCTTGCGTGCCGGCGTTGCGATTTCCGTGGTTGGTTCGGGGAGCCTCTGTGCCATCGGGGCAATTCAATCCCTGCCGAGCGCGCCTGGCATCACCCAGATGTGAAGAATTCGTAAGCACGTATGGACTCAGGCGCCGCCAATGCACGCCGCTGCCAGGACCGCCCGGGTACCTATGAAGCGTGGTACGTGACCGTGTCCGACCCCGCCGGCCGTCGCGGCTTCTGGCTCCGCTACACGACTCTGAATCCAGCCCCAGGCATCGGGGCGGAAGCCCACTCGGCGCTGTGGGCGTTCGCCTTCGATCGGGACCATCCCGAAGCGAACTGGGGCGGCAAGGTGACGTTCCCTCTGCGCGCGCTGCAGACCTCCGCTCGGCCTTTCCAGTTGCGCCTCGATGGCGCGTCGCTGGGGCGCGACGGCTGCTCCGGCGAGGTCCACACCGAGCGCGGCACCGCCCGATGGGACCTCACGTGGGAGTCGCGCGAGCCGCCGTTTCCATTTCTCCGACCGCGATGGCAGCCGCTGTCGTCGGTCGCAAACGTCGGGGCGCAGCCGGCGCTCAGGGTGTCGGGCACGGTCGAGGTCGGCGGGCACGTGCACCGGCTGGACGGCGCGCCCGGCGGCCAGCAGCACACGTGGGGTTCGAGCCATGCTCTGGCATGGAACTGGGGCTTCGCCTCCGGCGCGGATTTCTGGGTGGATGGAGCGACCTCCCGCGTGCGCTCGCGACTCGGCCGGATCCTGGTCGGCACCGCCGTCGGGGCCCAGGCCAAAGAACACCGCTTCCTTTTCAACGGCCCGGTCCAGGTGCTTCGCAATCGCGGCCCGATCTCGCCCCAGGAGTGGAGGGCCTCGGCGCGGCTCGGCGATCGCGCGCTCAGCGTCGTCATCAAGCCACGCCTCGAAGATCTCATCGGGGTCACCTATGCAGACCCGCGCGGCGGCAGCCGGTTCTGCTACCACACCGAGGTGGCCGACCTGGAGCTGCGGATGATCCGCGGCGAGGAGGAGCTCGCCGTGGTCACCAGGCCCGCATCCGCCGCATTCGAGTACGCATCGGAGACCCCCCTCGCGGGGATCCCTCTGACCGTCTAGCCGAGCTCCGCGGCGAGATGCTGCGCGCTGCGCGTGGCCAGCGCCATGATCGTGATCTGCGGGTTCACGTAGCTCGAGCCCGGCAGGACGCTGGCGTCAGTGATGACGAGTCCGGGCACGTCGTGCGCACGCCCGTACTCGTCGACGACCGATGATCGCGGGTCCTTGCCCATACGAGTGGTCCCCATCGGGTGGTATGCGGAGAGCTTGAGGTCGGCCGCCGTCCATTTCCCTTGTGTAATCCAGGTCAGCTCTTCGCGCTTGCGCACCGTTCGCGCTTGCGCACCGCCGGCAACCCCGGCAGCAGCGTGTGCACCTCCTGCGCGCCCGCTGCCAGGTAGATCTCGGTCGCGAGCCTGATCCCCTCGAGGGTCTTGCGCAGGTCGTCTGCGTGGAGGTCATACGTGATGAGGAGGCCGCCGCCGGGCGTGGCGCGCACACGGCCCGTGCCGGTGTCCGAGATGATGAGACCCGCCGCCGCCGTTTGGCGGTAGCGCGCCAGGACATCCTTCAGGTCGCTGCCCTTGCCGCCGACGCCACCCGCGCTGTAACCGACTCCAGGCGGAGGGTAGGTCGCCTCGACGAGGATGCCGTCACGCAGCTTCTCGTCCACGTAGTAGCTCTGCATAACGCCCTTCCAGGCGTAGAGGTCGTGGTCGAAAACACCAAGCACGCCGCAGCCTGGATGGATGCGGAGGTTGCGGCCGACCTGCCGGCTGGAGTTCGCCAGGCCCTGGCGCAGCAGCATGGCCGGCGTGTAGATCGCCCCGGCGGCGAGGACCACGCGCCGGGCGTTGACTTCGAACCGAGCATCGCGCTGGACGGCGCCCGTATCGGGGTCGACGATCGAGCCCCGCACGCCGACCGCGCGGCCGTTCTCAACTACGACGCTGTCGACCCGGCAACCGCTGATGATCCTCGCGCCGGCGCGCGCCGCCAGCGGTAAGTACGTGACATGCATGCCGAGCTTGGCGTCGAGCGGGCAGCCAAATGCGCAAACGCCGGAACCATGACAGCCGCGCGCGTTGCGCCGGATCGGGCCGCCGCTGTAGCCGAGCTCGCGGCGTCCGCTGTCCATCACCTCGCCGTTGGCGCCCATGATGTCGTCGCCGACGGGCCCGACGTTCAACGTCTGCTCGACACCCGCGAATAGGGGCTCCAGCTCCGCGCCGTCCATGCCCCACGCGTCCAGGACGAAATCCGGCGTACGAAAACAGGTACCCGAGTTGATCAGCGTCGACCCGCCGACGCCGCGCCCGATCGGCAGCGAGATCGTGGGGACGCCGATGGTGAAGGTGAGGCCGTTGCCCCGGTAGAAGCGTCGCAGGCGCTCGGGCGGCGGGCCGGTGAAATCTCGCCGGTCGAAATGCTCGCCCTCCTCGAGCACGATGACCTTCAGCCCCGCCTCGGCCAGCTCCTTCGCCGCCACCGCGCCGCCGGCGCCGCTGCCGATGACCACGACGTCGACGGCCTCATAGAAACCCTGGTCTGGCTGGGTCACCGCCAGCTCGACCAACCCGGGGTCGCGCTCGACCTTCTTGAATGGCTGCCCGTCGTAGCCGATGAGCGGCTTGATGCGCTCGTCGGAGCAGAAGAACATCAGGATCAGCGACTTGAGCGCGATGAGCGTTTCGCGCCGCTGGCGGATCTTCGACTTCTCGCAGTCCACCAGGTAGGCCTCGCGAGCCGCGGGTCCCAGCCACCGAAAAGGCCGGGCATGCCTGCTCGCGATCGACGAGAGGTTGAAGGCGGTCAGCATCAGGTTGACGGTTCGGCGCGCTCCGGGCGCGCAGCGGTCCAGGTAGGAGTCGAGCTGGCCGGCGACATTCACGTCTGTCGCTCCGGGCTCCAGTGCCCCGCCGTGCGGCAGGAGTGAATCCGCCAACGCCGCCAGCGTCGCCCTTCGGGCCGCAGTCAATGGCATGCCGTGCGATTATCGTCTCGCCATCGCTACCACGCGCCTGCGCATGCTCCTCCGAATCTGGACGGTGGTTTTCGCCCTGGGCGCAATCGACTTCTTCGTCTTCCCTTATCTGACCGTCCGGATCCTGAACTCCACGGCGAAGACGTTGGGGATGCACGAGGTCGTGGCGCTGAATGCCGGCCAGGATTTCTGGCTGACGCTGGCGGTGCCCTACATGATCCTGATCGCGGCCTTGTCCTGGGTTGCCCAACGCGGCGCGCGGATCAACGCCCAACCGGTGCAGTTCCTCATGCTCGCGAAGGCCTCGAGCTCGCTCACCTCACTCGCCCTGTTCGTGTTCGGCGGCTTTCCGTATGCGTTCCTCGCCAACTTCGTGGTCGACGGCGCCATCTTCCTCATCACGTACTGGTTCTATCGGGCGGCACGATCGGAGCTGGTTTTCCCCGCCTAATAGCTGGCAACTGCTAGGATTTCCGAGGAAATGCCTAGCTATAGACTCAGCCAGGCCGCGAAGATGCTCGGCGTTAGCGCGGACACCGTCCGCCGCATGGTCGATGACGGCCGCCTGGTCGCAGCTCGCAGCTCGGGCGGGCAGCGCCTGGTGGACGGGGCATCGCTTGCGCGTATTGCGAAGCCCAAACGCCTCCGACCGCCCGATGCCGTCAAGCAGTCCGCGCGCAACCGGTTTCCGGGCATCGTCACCCGGGTGATCAAGGATCGGGTCGCGGCCCAGGTCGAGATCCAGGCCGGCCCTCACCGACTGGTCTCGCTGCTAACTCGCGAAGCTGTGGACGAGCTCGACCTCAAGCCGGGTATGCCCGCGGTCGCCGTGGTCAAGGCGACCAACGTCGGAGTCGAGCTGCCCCGTGACTAAGGCACTGATGGCGATGTTCATGCTGGCGGCGCTGGCCGGTTGCGGGCGCGGCGATTGCCTCGAGTGCAACGTGCCGAAAATGCCCACGCCTCTGACCATCTTCGCCGCCTCCTCCCTGAAACCTGCCTTTGACAAGCTCGGCGAGGTCGCGCGCGAGCGTCAAGCTGCCGCGCCCACCTTCAACTACGCAGGCACGCAAACCCTTGTCAGCCAGTTGGTTCAAGGAGCTCCCGGTGACGTCTTCGCCTCGGCCGACACCGCGCACATGACGCAACTCCAGACGGCCGGTTTGATTTCGGGTCAGCCGACTCTATTCGCGCACAACAAGCTCGAGATCGCCGTCGCCAAGGGCAATCCGAAGGGTATACACACGCTGGCCGACCTGGCGAGGCCGGATCTCGTGGTCGTGCTGGCCGACCAGTCGGTTCCTGCCGGCAAATACGCTCAGCAGGCGCTGGCCAAAGCCGGCGTGACCGTCCGCCCCGCGAGCTACGAGCAGCAGGTGACCGGCGTGTTGAGCAAGGTCGCGCTGGGCGAGGCCGACGCCGGCATCGTCTATGTCAGCGACATCGTGACCAGCGGCCACGTAGACGGCATCGCCATTCCCGAGGCCCAGAACGTGATTGCCGACTACCCGATCGCGGTGCTCAAGCAAAGTCATGCCCCGGGTCCTGCCGAAGACTTCATCAGTCTCATCTTGTCTGCCGAGGGTCAGGCGATCCTCAGAGCCGCTGGATTCGAGGGGGCTTGAGGCGCGCTCGGATCCCGACGGCCATCGGTGTGCTGGCCGGGTTGGGACTGCTGCTCTTCCTGCTTCCCCTGGCCGGCCTCATCGTGCGCGCGCCCTGGAACCAGGCCCTCGTCGAGCTCACCGACCCGACCACGACCACCGCGCTCGGCCTGTCCATCTTCTGCTCGCTGACCGCGACCGCGATCGCGCTCGTCCTCGGCATCCCGCTCGCGATGATCCTGGCGCGAACCCGAGGGACGCTGCGCAATGTCCTCCGCGCGCTTACGACGCTGCCGATGGTGCTGCCGCCGGTTGTCGGCGGAGTCGCGCTCCTGTTGGCGTTCGGGCGCCGCGGCCTCGTGGGCTCGCTCCTTTACCAGGCCTTAGGCATCCAGATCCCATTCACGACCGCCGCTGCGGTGATGGCCGAGACCTTCGTCGCGATGCCGTTCCTGGTGATCGCCGTCGAGGCGGGTCTGCGATCGCTCGACCACCGCTACGAGGAGGCGGCGCGCTCGCTGGGTGCCGGCTACTGGCGCGTGTTGACTCGCGTGACACTCCCGCTCCTGCGACCGGCAATTTTCTCCGGCGCGGTGTTGTGCTGGGCGCGCGCCCTCGGCGAGTTCGGCGCGACGATCACGTTTGCGGGCAATTTCCCCGGCCGCACGCAGACCGTCCCCATCGCGGTTTACCTCGCTCTCGAGACGAAGCCCGAAGCCGCGATCACGCTCAGCCTCATCCTGCTGGTGGTCTCGGCCGCCATCCTGGTCGGCATGCGCGGCCGGTGGCTGGGGGCGCTGTGACGCTCGAAGCTGCGGTGCGGGTCAGGCGCAATGGCTTCATGCTCGAAGTCACGCTGACCGCCGCCGCAGGTGAGACGGTGGCCGTGCTCGGGCCCAACGGCGCCGGTAAGACAACCCTTCTGCGTGCGCTCGCCGGTCTCGAGGACATGGAGGGCCGAGTGGTTCTCGACGGTGAGGTGCTCGAGGACACGGCGCAAGGCTTGTTCGTGCCCGCCGAACGCAGGCACGCCGGCCTCGTCTTCCAGGACCACGTCCTGTTCCCGCACCTGAGCGTGGTCGACAACGTCGCTTTCGGTCTCCGCGCTCAGGGCCGAACGCAGGCCGGAGCCGTGGCCCGCGGGTGGCTCGATGAAGCTGGGCTGGGCGACCGCGCGGACGCCCTGCCGCGCGAGCTGTCCGGCGGCCAGGCGCAGCGGGTCGCCCTGCTGCGCGCTCTGGCGACCGAGCCCAAGCTCCTCCTGCTCGATGAGCCGCTCTCGTCCCTCGATGTCTCGATCCGCGCCGAGGTCCGCCGCGACCTGACCCGCCGGCTGGCGGCCTTCACCGGGGTGCGGGTGCTCGTCACCCACGATCCGCTCGAGGCGATGGCGCTCGCGGACAGGCTCGTCGTACTGGAGCAGGGCTCGGTGGTGCAGTCGGGCACTCCCGACGAGGTGACCTCCAGGCCGCGATCGCGCTTTGTCGCCGACCTGGCTGGGGTCAACCTCCTCCGGGGTCATGCGCATGGCGATCACGTGGACCTGGCGGGCAACGCATCGCTGGCCGCGGCTGATGCCGGCGACGGCGACGTCTACGCGGTCATCCACCCCCGCGCGGTCGCGCTCTACAGGTCGCGGCCCGATGGGACTCCACGCAACGTGTGGTACGGGCAGGTCGAGAGCGCCGACCTTCAGGGGGACCGCGTCCGCGTGCGGGTCAAAGGTCCGGTGCCGCTGGTCGCCGAGGTGACCCGCGGCGCCATGCGGGAGCTCGGTCTCGGCACTGGTGCCGGCGTGTGGATGGTCGTCAAGGCGACGGAGGTCTCGGTCTACCCGGCCTAGCATTGCGGATGATGGCCAAGCGGGTTCCCATGGCGAGCATCGATGCGGCCTGGTTGGGGATGGAAGACCCGACCAACCTGATGAT
>WNFC01020302.1_pt1 | contig 12725 bp, 13 predicted proteins | sample 5400541 | NCBI WGS metagenome assembly WNFC01 (sample SAMN13153342, study PRJNA577476) | soil metagenome | isolation source: 120 cm saprolite under Douglas fir tree site 2 hole 2 replicate 1 | place: USA:California | collected 2015-04-18
GCTCGCGCTCTACACAGACGGCATCACCGAATCTTTCAACGGTGCCGGAGAGGAATTTGGAGAACAGCGGTTGATTGACGTGTTGCGACTGCATCGGGAACTATCCTCGCGGGACTTGCTATCGGCCATCGTGGACGAGCTGCACCGGTTCAGTCCGGAAGAACAATATGACGACATTACTCTCATCGTCGCCAAGTGCACTGGAGCTGCTTAGACATCATCTCGCCTAAATCTCTCCTTGAACTCCTCCCGTCCAGTAGTTTGCCGACGCCATCAGCGCTAATTTACAGTGAAAGCTCATGTCCACCACAGGTGAGCGGTTCGAGCGGGTGGTTGAAATCATGGCGCGGCTCCGCGCTCCGGGAGGCTGTCCATGGGACCGGGAGCAGAGCTTCGACACCATCAAGCCTTATACCCTCGAAGAAACCTATGAAGTCCTGGAAGCGATCGACAATCATGATTGGAAGGAACTGACAGGTGAACTGGGCGATTTGCTGCTGCAGGTTCTGTTCTATTCGCAGATGGCGCGCGAGGAAGGCCACTTCTCGATTGACGATGTACTGGATCGGCTCGCCAACAAGCTGGTGGACCGGCATCCGCATGTGTTCGGCGAGGTGAAGGCCGACACTCCGGCCGAGGTCTTGCGCAACGCGCCGAGGCGGGCGGCGGAGCCAAGGCCGCCGCAGACGCGCAGTCGGTTCTATCGGGCGTATCGTCGAAAATGCCGGCGCTACTGGAAGCGCACAAGCTCAGTTCGCGGGCGGCACATGTGGGATTCGACTGGCCGGAGATCGACGGCCTTTTTTCCAAGATCGAAGAAGAGACCCAGGAATTGCGTGAAGAACTGAAGAACTTGCCGGTCAAGAGTGAGTCGGTTGGTCGCGGCATCGCCGGATCGGGGAAGCCTCAGGTTTCGGCGGACCTGCGCGAGCGGCTAGAGGATGAGGTGGGTGATCTGTTCTTCGTGCTGGTGAACATTGCGCGCTATCTGTCGCTTGATCCGGAATCGGCCTTACGGAAAACGAATCGCAAATTCAAACGGCGTTTTCAGTGGATGGAGGAACGGCTACGCGCGAACGGCCGCGGCCCCGCGCAGGCGTCCATGGACGAGCTCGAAGAGCTTTGGCAACAAGCGAAACAGCAGGAACCCCAACCGTGAACACCGCGGTGAAGATCCGGAAATGCGAAGCGCTGGAGGAGATGCAGGCATGTTTCGCCTTGCAGAAAGAAGTCTGGGCATTCTCGGACGCCGACCTGGTCCCGATCCGTCTGTTTGTGGTTGCGAACAAAATCGGCGGACACGTGATCGGAGCGTTCGACGGCAAAGATCTCGTCGGCTTTGCATTGGCCATTCCGGGCATGCGCCACGGGCATTCCTATCTGCACTCGCAGATGCTGGCTGTTTGCGAACAGTATCGTAACGGAGGCCTGGGACGACGGCTGAAGCTCTATCAGCGCGACGACGCTCTGGCGCGCGGCTTCGAGCTCATGGAGTGGACGTTCGATCCGCTGGAAATTAAGAACGCCTATCTCAACATCGAAAAGCTGGGGGCACTCGCGCGTCGCTACAACGTGAACCAGTACGGAATCACAACATCTCCCTTACAGGGCGGATTGCCAACCGACCGTTTGGTAGCGGAATGGTGGATGAAGTCACGGCGAGTAACCGCGGTGTTGAACGGCGGCCGTCGGCCCGACTTCGAGCCTCGTGCCAGCATCGCAGTGCCGGCCCAGATCTACGACTGGAAGGGCTCGGCCGCCACCCGGCCCAGAGCGCTGGAAGTACAAACGAAGAATCGAGAGCAGTTCAACAGTGCGTTTGCGGAAGGCCTGGTCGTATTAGGTTATGAACGGAACGGCGACGGCAATGGTCGTTTTCTTCTGGGATCTTGGGACGAGGAGTTCGGGTATTGATTTCTGAGCGGTCGTCCTGCCGCACACAGAATCTGTTGATCCTCGGGCCCACACCTTCTATACTTCCGGGTTCCAGTCTCCGCCAGTCGAATTCCCCTCGACTGGCCCCATAAGCACTCATGAAAATCGAATCGGTAACACTGCGTGAAATTCACATGCCGCTCGTGCATTTTTTTGAAACGAGCTTTGGACGAGTTTACAGTCGGCGGATTCTGCTGGTCAGCGTACAGGCAGATGGTGTGCGAGGCTGGGGAGAATGTGTCGCGGGGGAGGACCCGTTCTACAGTTCCGAGTGGATTGAAACTGCCTGGCCGACCATCAAACACTATCTGGCGCCGGCTCTGCTGCAGAACGGAGTAAGTTCCGGCCGAGAGTGCCCGGATCTATTTGCGCGAGTCCGCGGGCACCGTATGGCCAAGGCAGCCCTGGAAAACGCGGTTTGGGACGCTGAGGCCCGGATCCAGAAACTGCCGCTGTGGAAACTCCTCGGCGGAACGCGGCGCGAGATTGCCTGCGGAGTCTCGATCGGCATCCAGGACACCCTTGAGCAGTTGATAGAGAAGATTGCGACCGAAGTGACCGCCGGCTATCGGCGCATCAAGCTCAAGGTCAAGCCGGGATGGGATCTTAATGTGCTTGAAAAAGTACGCGCGCGCTGGTCCGACATTCTCCTCAGTGTGGATGCAAACTCCGCCTACACACTCGACCAGACCGAGCACCTGCGGAAGTTTGACGCCGTCAACCTGTTGATGATCGAACAGCCGCTCTGGAACGATGAGATCTATCTTCACGCCCGGTTGCAAAAGGCAATCCGCACATCAATCTGCCTGGACGAATCCATTCGGCACGCCCGCGATGCCGACTTTGCGCTCGAGGCCGGGGCCTGCCGCATCATCAACATCAAAGTGGGGCGCGTCGGCGGTTTTTCCGAGGCGAAAAAAGTGCACGATGTCGGGCAGCGACACAATGTTCCGGTATGGTGCGGAGGCATGTTGGAGTCGGGCGTGGGGCGGGCCCACAACATCGCGTTGTCGACGCTTGATAATTTCCGTTTGCCGGGTGATGTGTCCGCCTCCAAGCGGTATTGGAAAGAAGACATCATCGAGCCTGAGGTGGAAGTCAGCAGTGAGGGAATGATTGCCGTCAGCGACGCGCCCGGAACCGGTTATCGCGTTCGCGATGACCTGGTCCAGAAAATTACGGTGCGGGAAGAAACGCTTCGGGCTGGCGGCACTCAGCGAGGACCGGCTCCGTTATCGCTGCGTCATCGTACCCGCTGAGAAGTTCTCGGCAAACACCCCCTCCTCTTTCTCCAGCAGCTCGATGGCTTGGGCGAAACTAGTGTCTTTCGGGACCGGCTTGAAGTCGCTGAATACTTCAGTCATGCTGAAAACCAGACTCTTGACCAGCAGAACTTTCCCCGTGATGTCCAATTTCATGGACGAGATGGCCCAGTAGTCGTCGCTGATTTCCTGCTGCTGCACCAAAAAGTGGCCGCCTTTGTCCAGATGGCCCAGAATCCCCCAGCCGAAGCTGACCTCCTTGAAGAGAGTTCCATCGATCGAGGCCAGGCGATGGCGGCGAGTGTCCAGCATCAGGACACCTTCCATCCCCGTGAGAGCCTGCTCGACCCGTGAGGGCGGTTCATAGCGCGGATTGGGCCGGATATTCGTAGAGAAAAGCATCGGGTAACGCGCGGACGATGCGCATCGTGCGGTCAGCGTCCTGCTGTTCCTGCCGACGTTTCTTTTCCAGTTCCTCAGGATTCTTGAGGAAGCGTTCAATGCGGACTAGTTCGGCCTTCCGCTGTTCCGGAGTCAATGGCTTACAGTTGTAGGCGACGACCATGCCGGCGGTTGCCTGTTTGGTCTCAACGTAGATTTTCGTGACGGAGCCTTTGGGGGTCGTCTTTGTGCTGCGGAACATGAAGCGGGCGCTGTCATCCTTGGACGCCTTGATTTCGTTGTCGACCGTTTTCCGCACCAGTTCGCCTGGATCGGGCGGTGCAGAAGACACCGTAGATTGCTGGGCAAGGCTTGCTCCAGCAAGCAGAGTGATCGCTGTGGCGGCGCGCCAGAGGCAGTTAACGGCAGGCGCAGAAAAGCGGCTCATCGTCATTACGGCTTAGACGATGGTAGCAGACCCCGCGTTGTATTCCGGCAAATCCTGCGCCTCCGCGCGGAAACTCTAACCCCATGCGGAAACACGGGTTCGCGGCAACGATTCCGAACCCGAAACCGTCTGATGATTTACAATTTGAATCTCCGCGGCATTGGCATTACAGAAGCGCGATGAGATGGAGGCCTAGGGATGGACGCTCCCAAGACGGGCGAGTTTGCCCACATCGGCAAGTCAGTAGTCGTCAAAGGAGAGCTGTCGGGCTCCGAAGACTTGTACGTGGATGGGCACGTGGAGGGCACCATTGAGCTGCGCAACAACAGCCTGATCGTCGGCCCCAATGGAACCATCAAGGCCACGGTGAACGCCAAGAGCGTCGTGATCCAGGGCAAGGTGGACGGCGCCATCAGTGCTTCGGAGCGAGTCGAGCTGCGGAAGTCGGCGGTGGTGAACGGCGACGTTTCCTCGCACCGCATCGCGATTGAGGACGGCGCTTCCTTCCAAGGGAAGATTGATATTCAGAGGGAACCCGGCAAGGCAGCGGCTTCGTAGATGCCGCGCATTAACTTGTCCGGGTGCAGTCATTGATGGCATCGGTTGCTGACAACGTGATGAGATTTTTTCGGGGCTCTTCGGACCAGGCTTCGGCTCCCGCCGTTCCGCAGAAGCGGAGCCGCCGCTCCAGCGGCATGGCGGAGATCTCTCGGCTATTGAATTCCGAAGAGAGTTTGTGCGTTCTCGACCTCGGTTCGACCTCGGCCAGCAACATCCGCTTCCTCACCGCCAAGGGACACAAGAATTACAGCGAGGACCTGCTGCAGGCTTCGCTGGATCCGGCGCTCCGCGTAAAGGACGAAACCGGCAAGCTTGTTCCCGACAGGAAGAAATTTCTGGACGAAAACCTGACCTACGCTAACGGGTTGTTCGACGTTGTCCTCTGCTGGAATCTCCCTGACTACATGGAAGAGTCGCTGGTTAAGCCGACCATAGACCGTCTGTGGTCGGTGATGAAACCCGGTGGATTGCTACTCGTCTTCTTTCATACGAGGGATGCCGGCCCGGACGCGCCCTGCTACCGCTTCCACATCACCGGCACCGACATGCTCGAAACCCAGGAGGTCCGCCTGACGGGAACTGGGGACAAGCAAATTCCGCGCCTGCAGCGGGTTTTCAATAACCGCAATATCGAAAACCTGTTTCGCGATTTTGCTTCCATCAAGTTCTTCTTGGCGCGCGACGCCATCCGCGAAGTTCTGCTAGTGCGGTGAAACTCCGGCCCTGTCCTAACATTCAACTCTCCTGATGCAAATCCTGATGCGACGCTACTGCTTTTGAGCGGGACGCCTGCACCAGATAGCGTGCGAGGCTTGGGCTGCTTTCGCATGCCGACAGGAGAGCACCTCGCAGCCCGCGCGGTACTCCTAGAAACCTGCGAAGGAGGGAAGACGCCCGATAGGCCGGCCGCAGCGAGTGGCGATAGTCCCGCTGGTATCTTTCAAGTGATTGTTTAAGTTGAGACTGGCCATGCAAGAATGCAAACAGATTACTTGCGGCGATATTGCCTCCGCGAAGGGCGAGAGCGATGCCGTCTCCTACGAAGGGATCGACAAATCCGGCGGCGTCTCCTGCGTTGAGGACGCTGCCAGAAACCGGGATCGGCTGGCGCAAAATCACCGGAAACGTGGAGACCGGCGCAAAGACGACGCGCCAGCACCGGCTACGAGCTGCGAGGAGCGGATGGCGATACAAAACTTCTTCGAGCGTTGCCGCGACACCTGGGCGAACCAGGGCGCAGGCATTGAGCAGAGTTGATCCGTCTGGACTGCGGACCGGTTGCACGCCGCAGTATCCGCCCTCGAAAAAGTAAAGATCGACGGTCGGCTGCAGGTCGCCGTGAAAATGTGCCTTGAGGCCCAGCCATCGGGTGCCGGTGGAGTGGTTGCCCGCCCGCCTGAGGTTGGACCAGCGGCCAGTGGCATTGATGACGGCACGTCCGCAGAATTCACCGGCCGAGGTCGCGACACGGAATGGATTCTCGCCTTCAATCCCTTGGACAGTTGTTTCCTGAAGGGCGGTCACGCCAGCACACTCAGCGGCATTCCAGAGGGCGAGATCGAGATCGTAACGAGCGATGCTGGCCGCGGGCGGGTTGACTGGGACGCGAACCATGCGCCCATCCAGCAAGAGCCTTGATTCCGACAAGGGGAGCGCCCGTCCGAGCAAATCTTGTTGCGAGTCACCGAGGAGCCATTTCAGCAAAGCCAGCGACTCAGTTGAAACGAATTCTCCGCAAACCTTGTGGCGCGGGAAACGGCCTCGTTCGACAAGGAGCACGCGCCAGCCCTCGCGCGCGGCTGTAATGGCAGCCGACGTACCGCCCGGGCCGCCGCCCATCACAATCAGATCGTAAGCGCGAGTCATGCCGCCTTCCACGCGATGATCCCCATCCGATAAAGATAGTGTCTTGAGATTTGAACTGGTCTGGAAGTCAAAGGTTGTAAGAGTTCGCGTAATTCGGCAGGCGTATAAGCTTGCCGCACAGAAGCCGGAGCGTCGTTGCGAGTGATCCGGCTGCGGTAAAGAGGAAATCCGGCGTAGGTCAATACCAGATGGATGGGATTGCGGACGACGTCATTAATGAGGAAAGCGACGCGACACACGCGCAGCGCCTCACGGGCGAATGGACGGAGTTGGTCTGGAGCAAGATGATGCACAAAGAGATTGCAGCTGACGAGGTCGAAAGATCTGTCGGCGAAAGGCAGGGCGAGCGCATCGCCCGCCACTGCGCGGTCGCTGCCATCCAAGTGGGTACGGGCGCGGTCGAGAAGGGTAATTGTCAGGTCAAGGTTTGGGGAAAGGCGCTTTCGAATTTGGGCGGGAACAAAGCCCGCTCCGGCGGCCACTTCGAGCAGAGAAGCGCTATGAACATGGCTTTCCGCGAGCGCGCGGCGGACGAGACTCTCGGTTGTACGAACGCCGCCGAACCACTGGTTGAACATCTGCAAATCGTGGAGAGAGCCAGCGATTTCGCGCTCGGTTCCTGCGTCGGAGTCCAGTAGTTCGAGACTGGGGCGACGTTTCATAGCACGTGTGGAATCATGACACAGTTTCTCGCGGCTGCGGGCATATCGATCCGTAGAAAGGCGTGCCGCGTCTCCGCATGCGCGGATGACCCGTTGCGGGTATAGAGAGAGACGCGGCACGCCGCGTCTCTACTTTGCCTATTTAACTAAACGGATCGCCAACCTCAGAAAAGGCAGTCATCCTTGCTAGAATGAGAATGGTCAGGCATCGGTCCCGCGCGACGTTTTCCCGCCAACCCCGCCAGGTCCGGAAGGAAGCAACGGTAACGGGCTCTTTCGTGTGCAGTGGGTCGCCGGTGCCTGGCTTTTTTGTAACGCGTCGCCGAGTCCCCATGACGAATCGGCTTTACTACCCGACTTCTGACCTCCACGAATTCGATTCGGTCGTGCTGGAAATTGTGTCTCCCTCTACGGAGCACCCTCGCCCCGGCGTCATTCTGCGGGAAACGGCGTTTTATCCCACTAGCGGCGGACAGGTCTATGACACCGGATGGCTGACCACCGGTGCGAATGATCGGGTGCGGGTCGCCGAGGTCACCGAGACCGAAGACGGCAGGATCGTCCACTACCTGGAAGCGCCCGCGAAGTTGGCGCCGGGCGCAGCGGTCCACGGAAACATCGACGCCGAACGGCGACGCGATCACATGCAGCAGCACTCCGGGCAGCACGTTCTGTCGGCTGCTTTCATCGAGCTTTATCAGATGCCGACAGTTTCCTTCCACATGGGAGAAGACTACTGCTCGATTGATCTCACGACGCCATCGCTAGACACCGAGCAGGTTGTCGGAGCCGAGAAGCGCGCCAATGAGATCATTTTCGAGAATCGCCCTGTAACGATTCGATTTGTTTCGCGGGACGAGGCAGAAAAGCTGGGCTTGCGCAAGCTGCCACCTGCCGGCCGGGACGAGCTGCGGCTCATTGAAATCGCGAGCTTTGATTTGTCGGCGTGCGGCGGAACCCATGTCAGCGCCACTGGCCAGATCGGTTCCATCCTTATTCGCAAAACGGAAGCGGTGCGTCAGGGCATGCGGGCGGAGTTCGTGTGCGGCAGCCGAGCAGTGCGCACTGCTCGCCGAGACTACGCCGCCCTCAGTGAAGCCGCGAAACTCTTCTCAACCCAACTGGGGGATGTTCCCACCCAAATCCGCAAGACCTTCGACGACGGCAAACTGCTTCGCAAGGAGCGGGACGAAGCGCTCGAAAAACTGGCCGAGGCAATGGCGCTGGCGGCCCTGAACGAGCAGCCGGAAGCCCAGGGCAGGAAAGGAATCGTGCGCTTATTTGCCGATCGCGACATCAGCTTTGCCAAGCTGTTTGCACAAAGAGTGGCTCGCGCCGGAGTTCCCGCCGTCGCGCTGGTGGCAAGCACGATGGAGCCGCCGGGCCTGGTCTTCGCACAGTCCCCGGGCGGCACGGCAGACATGGGAGCGCTGCTGAAGCAGGTGCTGGCGACAGTTGGCGGTCGCGGCGGCGGCAGCCGCGACTTTGCCCAGGGCGGAGTGCCGCCGGGCAGCGATGTAGAACAGCTTTTGAAACAGGTAGCGGGTACAATCGGGGCCTGACCCCGGATCCGCGGATTCCCTCGGGGAAAAACCAGTTCGATGGAACAGCGGCTGATTCTCGTCAATCTCCTGATTAAACTAGGCGTTGCCGCGGCCGTGTCGAGCGCGCTGGTCCGCTCCAAGGAATTCAAGAAGCTTCTGTTTCTGGAGAACCGGGAAACTCGGCGCAAGATTTATCTGGCTCTGTGGATGGCGATCCCCATCGCGCTCGGCGTCTGGATCCGCTTCAGCGCGCGTAACTTCCTCGCGGGCGATCTTGCCCTGGAGACCACCGTATTGCTGGGCGTGATCGGGGGCCGGCTCTCCGGAGGGCTGGGCGGCGCATTGATCGCGCTGCCGGCAGCTCTGCACGGCGAGTTGGCTGCGTTGCCATTCAATGTGTTCTGCGGCCTGGTCGCCGGGCAGTTGCGCCGCGTGGTGCCAGACGAAGAAGACATCTGGTCATTTTCTCCTTTCATCGATCTCAGCATCTACAACTGGGTCCGCCGCAATCTGCCGCTGCCGCGGTTGTTCGACTGGCAAATCACGTTTCTTCTGACCATCGTCGGGCTACGTTTTCTGCAGACCGAAATCTGGCGATTCTGGCCGAATGCGATCTTTAGCCTGGAGCATCCGAATCTGTGGGTGGAGGGCGCGATCTACCTGTGCTCCGTGATGGTGGTCGGCACCGAGCTCAAGATCTTCAATACCGTGCGCATTCAGATGAAGCTGGAGGAGCAGGAACGATTTCTGCTTCAGGCGCGCATGGTGGCATTGCAGAACCAGATCAATCCACACTTTCTGTTTAACACGTTGAATTCGATTTCATCGCTGGTACGGTTCGATCCGGACACCGCGCGCGAAATGATCTTCAAGCTGGCAACCATCCTTCGCCGGCTGCTCCACAGCACAGACTCCTTTGTGCCGCTACGCGAAGAAGTAGAGTTTATCGATAACTATTTGGATATTGAGGTGGTGCGCTTTGGACGCGATAAGCTGCGCGTGCTGAAGGAACTAGACCCGGCTTCGCTCGAGGTCATGGTCCCCAGCATGCTGCTCCAGCCACTGGTAGAAAACTGCCTAAAGCACGGCCTTTCCCCGAAAGTGGAAGGGGGCAGCATCACGTTGCGCAGCCGGCTTATCAAGTCGCGGCTGATCATCGAAGTGGAGGATGACGGGGTCGGCATGGCAACAGCTCATCTGCTCGAGCAACCAGACGGACTCGGCGGTACCGGGATCGGGATGGCAAACGTCGCAGAGCGCCTGAAGGTTCTGTACGGTGACTCCGCCAAGATGATGATCGAGAGCCAGGAAGGCGTCGGCACTCAGATCCGGCTCCGTCTGCCGGTGCTGCCCAATCCCGAAGAGTTAATGACCACTACGACGATTGCCCCAGCACCCGCCGGTAAAAGTCTTCATAAAGCGGAATGATCTTGTTGGTGCAGAAGCGCGCGCGGGCACCCTCGCGAGCCCGCTTTCCCAGCGCGCGCAAAGCAGACTCATCCCCGAGGAGATCGATGGCATAGCGAGCCATCGTGTCCACGTCCCCCACGTCGGCGAGGAATCCGGTTACTCCGTGCTCGACCACTTCGGGCAATCCCCCGGCGCGAGTGGCGATGGGGACGACTTCGCAAGCCATCGCCTCCAGAGCTGCCAGTCCAAACGATTCGAGTTCGCTGGGAAGAAGCATCACGTCAGAGACAGCCAGCTTTTCCTGAACACGATCCTGTTTCCCCAGGAACAGGACATGGTCATGGATGCCCTTCTGCACTGCCAGCCACTCGGCTTGGGAACGATCCGGGCCATCGCCGATCAGGAGCAGCTTCGACGGTATCTTTTTGCGAACGCGTTCGAAGATCTCAATCACATCGGAGATGCGCTTGACCGGCCGGAAATTCGAAAGATGGACCAGGATGCGCTCGTCGTCCGAAGCATATTCCCGTCGCTGCTCCTGGTTTCCCGCCGTGCGAACATACTCATCGCAATTGACAAAGTTCGGGATGACCTCGATGTGGTTCTTGATGTCGAAGACGCTGATGGTGCGCGTGCGCAGATATTGCGAGATAGCGGTCACCCCATCGCTCTGTTCTATCGAAAAGCGCGTGATCGGCAGATAAGAGCGGTCCAGCCCCACCAGCGTAATGTCGGTGCCGTGAAGAGTCGTGACAAAGGGCAGATGGCGTCGCGGCGGAGTCGCCGCCAGCATCTGTTTGGCGAGCATGGCGCTCACCGAATGCGGAATCGCGTAGTGAACGTGCAACAGGTCGAGCTCGTAGAGCTGCGACACCTCAGCCATACGCGTCGCCAGAGCGAGGTTCAAGCCCCAGTTCGGTGGCAACAACGCCACTCCCGCCATAGGTTGGATAACAGGTGATACCAATCTTCATGAGCGCTCCCGCGATTCTTCCATTGGATTCGGGGACGATGTTCTCGGATGCAGGAGGTCGGCGTCAATAGCCGTTCACAGGGCGGTTCACATAACAAAGGCCGAACCCTGCGGGGAAGTGCAGGATTCGGCCGCTCGCGGCGCAACCCGACGAAGTGCGTCTAGTCGCCAGCCGTGGCCAGCTCGCCGTTCATTACTTCTTCGGCACTTCTTCGGCTTTAAGTCCGAGAACGCGACGACTCCGTTACAAGCGACAGAGCAAGCACGAAGTTGAAAGCTTGCTCTATCGGCGAGATCAGGCAAGGTCGTAGCGATCAAGGTTCATTACCTTTTTCCACACAGCCGCGAAGTCCTTCACAAACGCCTCCTTTGAGTCGTCACACGCATAGACTTCTGCGATTGCCCGGAGCTGGGAGTTCGAACCGAAGAGGAGATCGACGCGCGTGCCGGTCCACTTGATTTGGCCCGTCGCCCGATCGCGCCCCTCATACAGGCCTTCGGATGTAGAGGAGAGTTCCCACTTCGTACGCATGTCGAGAAGGTTGACGAAGAAATCATTCGTCAGCGTCTCGGGCCGGTTGGTGAAGACGCCGTGTTTGGCCTGCCCGTAATTCGCATTCAAGGCGCGCATGCCGCCGACAAGAACCGTCATTTCGGGGGCCGTCAGTGTCAGCAACTGAGCCCGATCCAGCAGCAACTCCTCAGCCGACAGCGGCTGTCCGCTGCGGAGATAGTTGCGGAACCCGTCCGCGATCGGCTCCATTACGGAGAATGAGTGCACGTCGGTCTGCTCCTGCGAAGCGTCCGTGCGTCCCGGCGAGAAAGCAATCTTCACCTCGTGCCCGGCCCTTTTCGCAGCTTCCTCGACGGCTGCGCAGCCGCCAAGAACGATCAGGTCAGCGAGTGACACCTTCTTCCCTTTGTTCCCGTTGGACTGCGAGCTGTTGAACTCCTTTTGGATCGCCTCCAGCTTCTGCAAGACCTTGGCCAGTGCGGCCGGTTGGTTCACTTCCCAGTCCTTTTGTGGCGTGAGGCGAATGCGCGCTCCATTCGCCCCACCGCGCTTGTCAGAGCCGCGGAACGACGCCGCCGATGCCCAGGCAGTCGCAACCAGTTCGGAGATCGACAGTCCGGACTTGAGGATCTTCGCCTTGAGAGCAGCAATGTCCTGCTCCCCGATCAATTTATGATCCACGGCGGGAACAGGGTCTTGCCACAGCTGTGGCTCTTTCGGAACGAGCGGGCCCAGGTACCGCGAGATCGGCCCCATGTCGCGGTGCGTCAGCTTGAACCACGCCCGCGCAAACGCGTCTGCGAACTGATCCGGATGCTCGTAGAAGCGCCGTGAAATCCTCTCGTAGGCAGGGTCGAACCGCAAGGAGAGGTCGGTGGTCAGCATGGATGGCGCGTGGCGCTTGGAGGGATCATGCGCATCCGGCACGGTACCGTTGCCTCCGCCATTTTTCGGCGTCCACTGGTGTGCACCAGCCGGACTCTTCGTCAGTTCCCATTCGAAGCTGAACAGGTTGGTGAAGAAGTTGTTGCTCCACTTCGTGGGCGTCGTGGTCCAAGTGACTTCCAGGCCGCTGCCGATCGTGTCGGCACCAAAACCTTTGCCAAGCTTATTCTTCCATCCGAAGCCTTGATCCTCAATGTCGGCACGTTCTGGTTCGTTTCCTACAT
>WNFC01024873.1_pt2 | contig 12724 bp, 12 predicted proteins | sample 5400541 | NCBI WGS metagenome assembly WNFC01 (sample SAMN13153342, study PRJNA577476) | soil metagenome | isolation source: 120 cm saprolite under Douglas fir tree site 2 hole 2 replicate 1 | place: USA:California | collected 2015-04-18
AAAAAAAAAAAAAAACACACCGAGAAACCAGTGAGACGTATCTGAGTCTTATGATTAGATGGGCCTTTCGGATCCTCATCCGTGTCACTTTTTTCCCCACGCCTCCCGTCATTTTACGTGCCGGTTGCGCGCCCAAGAGCGCCCTCCCCTTTCTCTCTTTTTTTTGGCCCGCTGACGCACTAGCTGTCAACAATTCTCGGGAATCCTGGCAAATATAGCTGTGCTTTTGCGCTCGTGACATGGGCGTGTCGTGAACAGCGGCGTGGGGCCGTACCTGACCCCATGACCCATTTCATTGGTATCCTAGTGCCAATTACACTGACATACCCGACGACCACGCAACCTTTGCACGCTCCACCCGACATCGCTTAGACCACCGCGAGGACAGGAGGGACTGAGGTCGGAGAACTAAACGAGGATGATGATAGCCCTTTGCCCTTGTCATATCTTTCGACTTTGTTCTTGCAGGCAACCATCGATGTGAACGAATGCGATGACTTGATCGGTGCGATTCGCACTCCTCTCTTGTCCTTTTTCTTCTTGCGTCAACTTCCTTCCGTCGTTTTCGCTCGATTTTGTCTCCTGACAGGGGCATCTGGATGCACAGCCACTGTCAACGCCTGGGCCATTTCTCTATTATCTATCGACGCATGGGCCCACGGTTGCTCCCTGAGGGAACGTGTATCGTCGTCGCCTTGGATACTACGGCTCCCTCATACACCATCCAGAAGAGGCGCGGAAACAGAAACCTTGTATGATCGGCGTGATCGAGTTTTGCTTCCAGAGCTCCCGAAACAGGCCTCCTCTCCTAACAAAGCCCGTCTAACGTCTTCTTCCAAAACCTTGGAACGGCCAGATCGCAGTTCCCTCAGCGTCTAACGCCGGGGCCTATTCTCCATTTGCCCCAATCGCCCCACCAAGCTGTACACCCTCCTCTCGTCACACCGGGGCGCTGCATGCTTTCCATACGGTACCCGAATTCTCAGTCATATGTCACATCATATCAAAATTACAAAAAAAGGTGGTCTGCCGCCCAGGTGTCGCCGTCGTTAAACGTGGGACGCCCTCAATGTAGTTAGTCGACAATCACGGATATTCTGTGTCAGGTCTCTTTACGAGGTTCGTACCCTCACACCCTCGCGCGCCTGCGACGTCTCTTCCTTCTCCCTGCACGGTGGCGTATCAACCTTGTGCTTATCAGAGCGTTTCGGGTTCTGGAAGATGACGAATGGAACGAGCTCTCCGCTCCACTGAGCCGCCGCAATATTGTTTCCTCTGTTTCAAGTCTACACACCACGCGACTAAATCCGATTGCTGGCACATCTCCTGGCACACCAGAGAGTAAAGCTCTTGTCCTTTTCGCCCGCGAGAACAGGAAAGGTAGAGGGTCTGCGCAGCGATGAGCTTGGAGTGTTGTTCGGGCACGTTGGGGTTCCCGAGAGGGGCATTGTGATGAGCAGTTCCGGCATCTGAGTCTGAGACAAGTTTCTAGATCTGATCTTATCAACAGGACTCAGATTCCAGGTTTCAGTTTCCGGTGTGCCGGCGGATTGGTTCGTAGACAATACCTTGCGAAAATGAAATTTGGCAAAATCCCAGATTTGGCAAATGAGGCGCCCGCCGGGAGTGCTGTATCAGGCAGGCAGCGGAAGGAAAAGGACATACCGCAGGTATGTCGCATCCAGGCCGTGCGGAAGCGGATTTCGGTACTGTTCAAGTTGTACGACTCGCGTGGGTGCGTGCGGGACGGAAAAGAGGATCAATCGGCGGTCTAGCCTACGGCTCCCAGCGATCACCCTCTCGGTCCCAACCGGGCCAGGCGCCGATGGCTATCCTTACGAGGCGCCCCGGTCCCACGCTGGCGGAGATTCGGCGCATTATAATGGTGCGAATTCGCTATTTCTGGTTGCACGCTGCACGCACGCGCGTAAATGAAACACCCCCCTCTCTCACGCCTTTACCCGGACATGACGGGGGCGAAAAGCGCCGCGGACGTAAACCCGCGCTTCGCGAGCACGGCTTTACTCACACCGATGCGGCGCGATGAGTCAGGATTTCGGGCCCACCCGCACGCCTCCCATTGATTGTCTAGGAGGTTCTCAACGGTTGCATTGTATGAACGCCTGAATAAAGTGATATTAAAAAAAACTTTTTTTTCGTAAGGCGAATTGCGCCCGTGTGTGGACGGGATATGAACGAAAAGCGTGACTCGGCTGGGAGCGATGGGGGAGGGAGAGGAGAGAGAGCAACGACGACACGCCGAGCCGCGGGGCAGGAATGACCGCATGAGGCAAGGTAATTACCGACGAGGCAGGTCGATAGACTGTTGGAAATGGGGGCGCTCGGCGTGGAGCGGCGGAGAGACGGACATCGGACATCTTCGCGCAGGATATCACACAGTAGAAGGGAAGATGGGAAAAGGAGAAATATGTGTCAAGCAAGGCGCGTATCTTATCTCTGTAAATGGGGGTCGAGGCCAGCGAGCGAGCGAGCGATGTAGGGGTCCTGGTGCCTGCCTTGCGGAGGAGGCAAAGCGGGCAGGTGCGTCCCGGCGCAGAGGCGCGCGAAAGGCGTCATAAATGGTGGGACCTTTTTTTTCTTCTTCACGGTACTGTGTACTGTAATTCTCACATGGAGAAGGAGGGTGCGTGGGCTGCGCATGGCGTGTGCGTGGCGTCCCCGACCTTTTTTTCAAATTTTTTTGATAGGATTCTATTCTTTTTGATCATTTCTTTTGGCGTTTCCCCCCACCCCTGCGACCGACCAACCGACCGACCGAGTGACTGACCGAGTGACTGACTGAGTGACCGGTGACCGACCGGATGAGCGATCGTGGGTCTCGCCCAATCGTTCTCCACTCACTTCCAGGTTTGTCGGTGGGTGGCACCGCCATCGCATGGCCGAAATTTTCATGCTTACAGTACAGTATTAAACGACGAGGAACGAGTCTGGGGGGGGAAATGAATGTTTTTGATCGCGGTGGCGCCGGGTCAGGTCAGTCCACTTGTCAGAGAAGAGAAAGAAAAAACTCGGGAGCAGAAAAAAAAAATTGAAATGATAAGCGGGAGCGGGAGGGGTGGTGGTGGGGTAATTGAAGGCGGTGCAAGGCAGGTGGTGGTGGCGGCAATTGCATTGCGTTGTATCGATCGTTCGTCTCCACTCTCGGGTTCTCGGTCGGGTCGAAGCGAAGCGAGAGCGTGTGCGTGTGCCCCCCACGTATCGCTCTCGCACCCCGACCACGTTTTGAACCTTACGCGTGGCTTGGTGCGTGGGAAGGCCACGTGTCTGGCATATTACGTTACCGTAACGCGAGTACGTTGGCGTTACACTGATTGCAACCACACGCGCACGCTGACGCCGTCGCACTAACCTCTGCGTGTTGATTGATTGGTGTTGATTGATTGTACACACACAGGACGAAGCTTAAACTCTCCGCAAATGAATTTTTTTTCCCTCGCCCCTCGCTCTCTCTTTCGTCGTCGCGTCCTCCCCACCTCTCCAGTGCCTGGTCACTTTTAAATTTATCTCTCCGAGTCCTCGTCGAAGACCCTTGGTCCATTTTCGGTGCGTTGCAGTTGGAAAACTTGAACGGATTTTCGTCCTCTTTTGTTTTTCATTTCATGTACTGTTTTCTTTTCGATGCCATCATGGTTCTGTGTTTCTTTTGCATGCGCCTCCCTCCCCCACATCATGATCACCCCAAAAGTAGATGGCAGAAATTCTAGAGCGGGGGACGACGTGCCCGTACTCGCGAGGTTAGGTTAGGCAGGGTTATTGGACCCGACTTTCCAAAACGCCATCGAATGCGTTGCAATAACCCCAAATGGGTGCGGAACGTGGAGGGACGTAACGTGTTTGCTCGGGTTTCGCAAATTTCGACTCCATATGCTTTACCAAAAGCGAAATAAGGGATGATGTGCCCTCCCCCCTCTCCCTTCCCTCCCCGCCCCGCCGCGCTCTGTGGCGAGCTGAGATTGCTCAGATGAAGGTTTTCGTCTCGTCTGGATCCCGGTGTGATGAGTTGTTTTGCCCGATGAGGGGTAGATCGGTGCAGGGTCGCCGACAGCCAGATATAGATTATCAACCGCCCCCTTGCCCCTGCGCCGCCGTCGCGGCGGCCCATCACACGTCACGTTTATATTTCGTCCATTTACGCGCAACTGCATGCATGACATATATATTGCGTACGATGACGAGTCGGAAATGAACACGAGTAGCAAAGCTTCGTGACTTGTGCACGTACGCTGCATATGAGGTGACTCATCGTCGGATTTCCATTCCGTCGTCTCCTCGATCTCTGTTGTCAATGTCGGGAGCGCGAGAAGGCGACTTCCATCCGACGAACGGATGCGTTATTCCGCCGTCGACCACGCGAGTCACCTTTTTGTCCCGTCGTGCGTGTGATCCGCTGATTACCGTTGGCCCGTTCCGTCGTCGCGTGCCCTGAGAGGATCGACCCCTCCCGCAAAGCACTGTACAGTATACCACCGTACTGTACAACAAAAACACGTCGCGGGTGTAAAAACAGGTGATGGTGTCCCCCTCTCGGCTCGGAGTCGCGCGTTGCGGATGGAGCAGCGAGCGGTTGGGCGCCCGGACTCGGACAGGCGGGCGCTTCCGGAGTCCGAGACTTCCAGCTTAAGCCGCTCCGGCGAGCCGGCAGGGTCGTCGTGGCATTTCTGGAGGGAAGCGGTCAACGGTCGCGACTGAAGCATCGTGGCATTGCGTTTTGACTCGAGGGGACGACGCCGACCCGCGGTGCAACTTTACAATGCGAAGCCCTCCGAGATCATCATGGAGATAACGCTGCTTGCAGAGATGTATCAATGTTGCGCCTTGCTTCGATGGCCTGCCGTGGGCAGCGGAGAGTCGGAAGCAACCCCCGTTCTCCTTCAAGTTCCCATTCCGTTTGGCCTTTTTTTTTTACTTTCTTTTTTGTTCCGCCCGGATGGATGCTCGGTTCGTTTGATGTAATGATGACCCCCCCGCCCTCCGAGGGCTTCTCACATCGCCTTTCTCCAGGCCCTTCTCGAGAAACCGCAGTAGTTCTCGAGCTGCTGCCGCACTGTGGCTCGGTTATTGTCCTGTACATATGCAACGGGGCTGTGCGTTACGTGGAGAGCGAACCCATGGCTTGTGATTTTGCAGAAAACCAACAATATCAATGTGCAGCAGAGCCCTCAGGCGCTCTCGCTTGTGCATGCTCATGCTCAGTACTGTCACTGCCATCGGCTCTCACTCGCTTATTTGTTCTTGTTTGGGGTTACATAATCACGGGGGTGCTTCCCCGAAGCTGTGCCGAGCCAGCCATCGTCACGCGTACAGTACTGATACTGTAGGGTACAAATGATAGGGCAAATCAGCAGGGGCTCCACCTGAGAAATATAACCGATGTGCCGTAAACGGTCAATAAACCCGTTGATGGCAATGTCTCAAGGCTGCGGATGAATGAGAGGTTACTCACTACTGCCCGGGAATGGCCGTGCCGACCACGGGATGGGCCGACAACAAGTTGGTGTTCGTATTTGCCAGTCGACAGCCAGCACAGCAGCATCTCTCACCTCAGGCGATCACTCTGTCCGCCCCATCTTTCCTTCTCAACTGGTTTTATTCCCTGTGGATGTCTCCTATATCTCAGTCCCCATCACCCGATTTTCAACGAAGCGTCGTAACCTTCACAGCCTACAGAAAACCACTCCAGCAACGATCAATTTTGTAGCCAGCCCCCTACCCCCTTCTTCCCCCCTATCTCCTCGCATAAATGCACTCTTTGTTGACCGCTCCGCCATCGGGCCGTCTGAGTGTCTGGCAAGGAACAGAGAGCAGACTTTGTTCGTCTGTCCTCGCATGCGTGACTTATGCGTTGACTAGCCGATCGCCGGGAGGTACTCCAGTCGCGTGGCGATCATGCGTCCAATCCGTGGGTGTGGGCGCTACGGTCACGCTCGTCGCTACTCTGACACTCCTCCCATCTTTGTGAAAGACGTCGAGTGCGCTGTGCTCGATCCTGTCCCCTTCCCCCAAAGAAAAGCTGTTCCCGCGCAGTTTGGGGTTGCCACCCTAAACCGTGTTCACAGCCCTACACTCCGCAGCCGCCTCGGAGTGGTCAATCTCCGTTTTTTCCAATTTGGCCTTTGATTGCATCCAACCGATCCTGCGTGAGGGGCAGTGCAAGCCAGTGTCCGACTACAAGTATGTCGTGAATATATTACGTGATCTCCCCTCAACGGCCTCCCTTTGACCTCTTGACTTCTCATGCAGCAAAACACCCAACATGCCTTCCGACCACCACGATTCTCCTCCAGAGCAGTTCGAAGCTGACGACTCGGACGAGACCAGTTCAATCGGCGATTCCTCCCTGCTCGCACCCCCAACGTCGCATCGCCATCCATACAACTACTCAGGCCCTCACGCCGGCCCACACGAACTACAGTCCTTTCTTAACGACCTTGCAACCTCACTCGACCCTCCCGTCCCACTTGCCACCACCATGAACCAAGGATCCGCGATGGCGTCCTCGGGTCCCATGCGCGCAGCCACCCTTTCTGAATACTCCGACGTCTTTACCCTGCCGAACCCTCATCTACGCTCGCCACATCAGTCTCGATTCCATGATGGGCGCGTCTCGCCGCCGAATGTCCCGCCACCGCAGCAGTCACTCGTTAGTCCAGATGGTTATGCGCCCGTAGAGAGCCTCCCCCCACAAAACTACATCCCTTCGGCTAGAACCGGGCGGTCAATAAGCGCCCCCATTTTCCCTCCAAGGTCGCGTCGTACATCCTTATTTGTCCAGTCACAAGGCGCTGCGCCACCCATTCTGGGCGCCCCCGACCCAATTACATTCGTCCCTCCAAACTCGGAGCTCGCGCGACCACGTCGCTTTACATTTGCGCCGCCCGGTGTCGACGTACCAGCTGACCCGATTACGAGCCCAACTTCAGCGTCGCCGGCGAGTCCACATAGTCGGCGTGAGAAGGCAAAGGCTAAGCTCGACAAGACTTCGCAGCAGCCGACACAGAATAGATCTGACGGGCGTGCGCGTAGCTATAGTTGGTCCGTTGTCCCTTATGTTTTCCGCAGAAAATCTGGTGTGTCCATGGTTCGGTTTGACGGTCCTGTGGCGTGTGCTGACAACGGTCGGGCGGTGAGCAGGACGACAACCCGGCCCATCACCGCTCACAGCAGACGCGCCACCGCAGCTCACTGCGAGCAACTGGCGTGACCTTGCACAATGGGCGTACCGCTCGATGGATAACACCTGGGGGGAATTTGTTGGTCTGTAGTCCTCTCCCATACTCATATAACTCTGTCCCACTCACCCGACCCTCGGGTAACCTCGTATACAGATATATCGGTGCCCGTCGAGCTTGAAGCAGGCCCAAGCACGTACGATCGCTCGCTGCCTCCTCTCCCACCCCATCTGTCCCACCTCTCCGTACCCTCTGCCCCTCTTCTGCGCCCAAACTCGTCGACGAGCACCCTAAATCCCTTCCTCGTGCACCGCCCCGTCGGCCTTCCCCCACTCTCCTGGGATCTCCGCGTCGCCGCGCACGCCATTCTCTTCCCCGTCCCAGGCCCAGGCGCAATGCCGATGGCCCCGTCGGACTACGCACAGCCGGCGACGTGGCCCCCGTGCGGCGCGCTGCGGATCGGCGCTATCGGGGGCCAGGGGGGCTGGCGGTGGCCAGTCGAGGCGCGCAACCCGGCAGGCGTGCGCTGCGGGGATGTGTTCCGCGCGCTCGTGGCGAACTTGCATGCGTACGTACGGCCGTACGAGCTCGCGGACATGTCCCTCGAGCATGTCGCCGTTGTCGCGGCCGCGTGCGCCGCACGTGTCGCGGCGGGCTTCCCCCCCGGACCGTCATCCTCCGACCCGTCGGCGGTGCCGGATGATGGGATCCGCCGCGTCGATTGCCTGCTGGGGTACACTCAGTTTCGTGGGCTCGAGCCTGGGCCTGGTACGGGCGAGTGGACCATGTTCGTCGGTACACCGTGAGTTCGCGAGGCCTTTTTTCCGCTTTTCGTCGCATTTCTCTCTCTCTCGCTCTCTCCTTTTCCTTCGGGTTTTATGATACACATCGGGCTCTTGTTGTTTTTCTCTCATACTTTTGGGCTTTTGGGATTTTTCGGTTGTTATTTTTCTCCCTCTTCCATCCTCATTTTCAGATGTTCGCTGCTATCTCATAAACTCACCCAAGATTGTTCCTGACTCGTCCTGCACTGGTTGGCATTGGTATCCCGCACCGCATCGCCGCTTCTATTAATTATATCACACTGCTCTTGTTCCATTTGTCCTGTTTCATCGTTAGTGTTTTGCACAGCATCCTGTCTCTGTCTTACATCATCGCTCTTGTTCTCGTTTTCGTCCTCTTCTGCTCTTGTGTTACACTTATACGTCATCTCCTCGTTTACGTTATCATCTAAACCAACAATAGCTCTGTTCATCACAGGATACCATAAACGTATCCACCCATATTATCTGTGTTTGGGATCATGAAAACGAGGGAGCAATAACTCACAAGAGGCACATGATGAAGCATCACGTAACATGACCCATGTGGTGTGGAGTAGTCCTGTCCGTCGCCGCAGTCGACGCCTTTCTCTGCCACCACCATCAATCCCGGACGAACTTTGCTTTCTCCCCGTCAGTCACGAGCGCCAGCTGAGCTTCGGACGACTTGCCGAAATGTATGCATCGGCCTACACCAATATCTATTACGCCTGGAAGGAGATATCAAGGTGGTGAAATTGCCCGCGTTGATGTCGTTAGACTCCCATGTCTCTTCAAGAAAGACGACAAATTGCTGCCAAAGTTCCTTTGCCATGGCGCAGAGGGTGATGATGGGCCTCGGCCTCCTCCCTGAGGACCGTATACTGCCCGTACGGGGAGCACCACCGCAGAATAACCACGTACTGCCGACGGACGACGCGGATGGTGAGTGGTGAGTGCTTCATATGTTTCTCTCTTACTCCAGCTCTCCAGCTCGGATGTCTGACGACTACGCTCAGGCTGCCTGAGGATGCGATGCAGAAAGACAAACGTATGCTCGAGGTTAAAAATAAATAAAAAAGACGCGTCGTCTGAAGAGATAGATACGCGATTCCCGATCTCTAGGACTGTGCACATTTTGGGCGCTGCCGCGGGGAACTTGACCCCCCGAGGACGAATCTGCCGGGCGACGGACGCATACCACCCGCTTGCTTGTTCCCCTCGGTTGCGACTTGGCGTCTCCTCTACAGAGGTGGCCTTTTCAACCTTGTGACGTCAAGCCTTACCTGACTGCTCGTAGAGGTTTAATTCAACAGCAGTGCGCGTTCGAGGCGGAAGACCTTACGTTGCTATCTTTATCTTGGGACGATGGCCCGCAGGTTGAGCCGTCGTAGGTTTGTTGGTTGTGGTGTAGACACAGACTCCCTGGTCTTGCTGTTGTGATACACTTGCACCATGAATGTATCTATATCACGGAGAAGCGGAGAAGGGAGCAGTGCTGACCAGAGGCACATCGCCGTGACGTAACATGATAATGATAAGCTGTAAGTTGACCACTCTGTTTGCTGCTACCGTCTTGCCAGACAAAATTCGGGTTCTCATCTGGTACGTAGTTTATGGAGATCTCTGCCTCCGAGTCACCTCATCACCTCATCGTAAATTCGTTGTTGTAGCAGTAGTCCCAGCGCGCGCTGCGTCGAGCAGAGGACACAAAGTAAAAAGGCGACTACAGTACTACAAGCTCTCTGGTCCAATGCAATGCGTAGTACGACGCCCTCGACTCGCCGTGGTACTTTGCAACAAAACTCCCGATACATACATCTCGGAAATTTGGGACCGAACGGCGACGGAAGGAAGAGAAAAAACGTGATGTGCAATCGGCCCCATCGACCGCAGCTCGGTCCCGCTCGCGCTGTTGTGCGGCATTTTTGGGCGGTTCAAGCTTCAAGCTTCAAGGTCCGAGCTCAATCCGGACATATTCCAGGCTACTCGCGAGAGCTTACGCACGCATGAGATGTCGCGCCTCTTTACGGCCGAGGCGGTCCGACAGCAGCGCTTTTGCTATCTATCTGGCTGAAGAGGACGTACGACGTGCCACTTTCCTTTAGATTAGGTGAATCGGACGGATGTTACGACCATCCAGAGGAATGCACAGAGGTCGGGAATCGGTTCCTCGTACTGGTCACGGAAGGGGCGCTTGAGCCTGGCCATAGCCATAATAGCTCCACTGAAGCTCACATTCGAGGGCCTCATGTACTACCGGAAGTTTCAATCAAAAATTTGGCTCCATCCCAACTTCGAGATCGTGGTTGCTTGCCAGCAATCCTGCTTACATATCAAGGTGCGCTCCCATGTTGCGGGTGTGGTGTACCATTTAGTTCACGGATGACAGGGCACATTTGTGGATGCATCTGCTCTCTCGTCATACACCACCACGATGGGGCGGTACAGAAACCATTGACGTGCATCATGCAGATGGACTGCGACTGGCGGAACGACTACCTCAGAAGCATGATCGATCGTTTCAGTCTGGGCATTGGACAGAGCTATCAAGTCTCTGAAGCAATTTTACGACCAATTGAGAGGCCCGCACACCCAACTCCTTTTTATTTACAACTATGAACTGCCATTCGTTTCGCATGAGGATACGAGAGCCGCAAAGAAACGAAAAACACGCCATGGAGTGAGTGTCTTTACCCCCCTACCCGCGATCGTATGCAAAACTCTCGGTTCAGAAGGGGGTCACCACAATACCGTTCGAATACGTGTGGTCGGACGGATGATCCTGGGGGAGACCAGCTCTTTGTTTCAAGGCCGCCGTCGAATGCGAGTCACGAAAGCAGATTCCTAAATCAAGTTCGCGCGCGCGCGCCGATATGGAGGCAGAGATGCACGAATTGCTCGGCCAGGAAAGAAAGGACTGGACTTGCCACCCCCAGCTTTATGGATGCCAGGATTTTAACCCGGCGGTTGGATTGGAAGATGATATCTCGCGATGTGATGGAATGGCTTCCGAACTGAAGACTGAGTTGACACTGGACCGCACGCAGGGGTTAAAACGGTAAACGCGGAGAGATACGAGCTGACGAATCCAGGAGGCTCTGGAACCCCCTCTGGAACGATCGGTCGGTGGGGTGCACGGGAACATACGACATCACACATCACAACATCCTTGTTCCGGCGTCGGGCGAGATCGACTTCAGGTTCATTGACTTTGACTGCTCTGGGAAGGGAGACGTGGATGATTAATTATCCTTGGGATTGGGACGAGGCTTTCCGGCCAGAGGGTGCGGTGGGTGGCGCTATGCTGAAGGCGGACCATGACAGGATCATGCTGCGGGAGACTTGTTTACTACGCGCCTCGTTCAAGCCAGCTGAGCAGACTAGACACCAGTACTGGTGACTTCTCGAACTCTAGAAACCTTGGCCTCCTTCACTCTCAATGGGCGATGTTATTGTGCTGTCCCTCGACCCTCGAACCGACAACTACCCACTTTTGTTGGCACTCCACCAAATTCTCACCGTTTTGCCTTACACATCCCAGTTCTTGTACTGTACCAACGTCTCCGAAATCGAATGAATGAAAACAATTGAAGTTTGATGCCTTTGTCACGCCGAGTATATATCCACCTACTATATGTTACCAGTTCTTGAGGGCAACCAGGGTTTGAATCTAGCGATGTGGCCGCCGAAAAGTGGGTACGCGCTGGTTCGTTCGGGGTAAATGTGTCAACATAACAAAACGTAGAACGCAAAGTTGACAATAAACGACATGTCTATTCACCACAGGATACCATAAAAGTATTGATGTATATTTTCTATATCGCGTAGAAGGGAGGAAGCAATAGATTTGCCACGACCGAGATCCATTCTCTGTTCCAGGGACACCACGAAACGGCTTCGGGTCCCGAATCAAGTTCCCTACCGTATCTGATTAGAACAATGGAAGCGCGACGGCGGAATTAGTGGTAATTGGTGTTCCCATTCAGATTGCCACTTGTGTACTGTATGGGTATTGCACGCGTGTAAGGTACGTGGGGTTGGTACCGTATGGCTGTGCAGCTGGTGGCGTTTGGGTCCCTCCGACATGATCGTGGCGTTCGAAGACTTTTGAATGAAAAGTTTGGCTTCTGTATTTTTTCAACTTGTTGAAGGGTCGGAACACGGAATCACGATATACCCGTACAGTCAGGTATTACTACAGCATTCAGTACCTTCCCTGGATCTTCTCTCCGTGCTTTGACTGGCTGGCTGCGTGGAAGACAGAGAGAAGCGCGCATCCGCATGCGTAAGAATGTATCATTCTTGGGCTACTGTACTGTCTGTCTGTACAGTAGACCTTGACTGTTAGCTCCTGCGGCGTGATGCGCGTAATGAACGCGGTATACATTCATTAACCGTTCGCTGTCGTCACGGTCACGGTCGCTGTTATTGTTTGTTCGGTGGCGATTAGGGGGAATACCCAGTTGTATAGCATAATGTGTATGTTCGAGCTTCCATCGCTCGCGTCTGTCTGATTGATCGGCGTTACGGGGGCTGGAGAGAGAAAGTAAGCACCGGATCACACACACGCACGAATTGATTGAACACACGCGCGAACACATGAACACATGAGCAGGCGAACGCGAACCCCTTTCAGCAGGACCCCCTGCACGATGCGTTCGACGAGCGCTCTTTGTGAGCTTAAGCTGCAGATACGTACGGGAAACTCGGCCGAGCCTTTTTTTTTTTTTT
>WNFC01006659.1_pt1 | contig 12721 bp, 16 predicted proteins | sample 5400541 | NCBI WGS metagenome assembly WNFC01 (sample SAMN13153342, study PRJNA577476) | soil metagenome | isolation source: 120 cm saprolite under Douglas fir tree site 2 hole 2 replicate 1 | place: USA:California | collected 2015-04-18
GGCTGACCGCCTGGCCGCCGCGCCGGCTCCAACAGCTCGGGTTGCGGCTGGCCGGCGCCGGGCTGCTGGCCGCGACCGGGGCGATCCACCTGGACCTGTACCTGACCGGCTACCGGTCGATCCCCACGCTCGGCTGGCTGTTCCTGCTGCAGGTGATCGCGGCCTTCGGCCTGGCCGCGGCCGTGCTCGCGTCCGGCAGCCGGCTCATCGCCGCGGCCGGCGCCGGGTTCGCCCTGGCCACCCTCGGCGGGTACCTGCTGTCGGTGTGGATCGGCCTGTTCGGGTTCCAAGAGATCCGGACCACTGCGGGCATCGTCGCCGGGGTGATCGAGGTGGCCGCCTTCGCGGCGCTGGCTGCCCTCGCCGCCGCCCCCGTCCCCCGGGGCCAGCAGGCCGGGCCCGCTACCGTCGGCGGCCCGCTGCGGGCCAGGCTCCAGGCCGGCCTCCCGGGCGCGGGGCGGGCGGTGGCGGGCCTGTCCGCCGCCGCCCTGGTGGTGCTGGGCATCTCGGCGGCGCTGGCGGGAGGCCCGGCACCAGCACCCGCCGGCGGCGCCCTGAAGACGGCCAGGATCGGCGGCGTGACGGTGCTCACCAACGCCACCGGGCTCACCCTGTACTGGTTCGTGCCCGACACCGCCACCAGGTCCACCTGTTATGGGACATGCGCCGGCTACTGGCCGCCGGTGACCGGACCCGCCTCGGCGGGTCCGGGCATCACCGGCACGCTCGCAACGATCAAGCGGTCCGACGGAACGACCCAGGTCACCTACAACGGGCACCCGCTATACACCTACGTCGGCGACACCGCCCCCGGCCAGGCCTTCGGCAACAACCTCAACCTCAACGGCGGGCTCTGGCACGAGGTGACCGTGTCTGGCTGAGCTGTGACCGCATCAAGGCCCACACCAGTCCCGCCTCAGGTCTTCGACGCCAGCGCGTTCTTCGCCGCCGCTCGCCGCCGGGGTGGTGTTGCGGGCGTACACCCGCAACTCCCACCTGCCAGAGCGCCTGCCCGGCGGCTCCTACCTGCCGCCCCAGTCGCGGTCTTGGCCGCGGCGGGCGCAACCTGGTACGGGTTCCCGGCGCACACTCGTGGTCATCCGCCAGCCGGAGGCCGGCCTTCACCGCCGCATGCTGGGACGCGACTGCGTAACCTCGGGGTGGGGCGCGCGCCGCAGCGCTGGACTCTACCCTGATGGTTAGTGACCATCCACGGTTGCGTCCGGGAAGATCACAGTCTTAGGCGGTGGGTGGCAGATGGCTTCGGCGGCTGAAAGCTCACGGGGCGGCTTCGTGCGGCGCAAGAGCCTGTCGGCGCATAATGATGCCAGCATGCGGACCGTCGCCGACTTCGGCGAGTTCGGCCGGCTGGTGCTGGACGAGCCGGTGCCGCATGGCGGCAGCGGCGAGGGTCCGTCACCATTGCAGGCGGTGCTGCGAGCCTTGTGCGGGTGCGAGGCGGTGACGTTCCGCCGCACCGCCACCGAGCTTGGCTTCAGATACCGCTCCCTGGACTTCGAAGCTGCCTTCACCATCGACATCCGGGGACGGCAGGGCGACCGGTCGGTCCGCCCGCACTTTCAGACCGTGCGGGTGCGCGCGGTGGTGGCCACCGATGAGCCCATGGAAGCGCTCGCCGCGGTGATCGAGGAGACCGAGGCGCGCTGCCCGGTGATGAACCTGCTCCATGACGCCAAGGTGGACCTGCGGATCGAGTGGATCCGCGACGGACGCGGCGGCCTGGAGACCTTCACCCGGCGGTGAGCCACCGTGGCGGTTGGCGGTCGCGGCCTGTTAACTGGGCCGGGCTGGGCGGCCGGACTGTGAGGCATGGTCACCGTGGCAGAGCCTATCCGTAGCTAGGCGGTCATCCCAGTGACATAGTGAAAGGCCCGCGCGGGTGTCAGGGCGCGGTGACCAGCCGTCCAGGCCCGGGCCGGGCAGGAGCCCGAGGACCTCGTGCAGGAAATCTACCTGCGGGCCTACGCGGCGTTCGGTTCCTACAGGGGTGAGAACACGCGCGCGTGGCTGGCCGCGATCTGCCTGAACGCCGCCAGGTCCCAGGAACGCCGGCGTCGGCCGTGGGAGGTACCCGAGCCACTCCGCTATGGCCAGCGCGATGCCTGCCCATTCGGCGATGGCCACGCACGCCGCCATGGGCAGCCACGGCACGGGCGCCGCCGCGATGATGAACCAGCCGATCCTGGCCAGCCACGTCATCGTCGGCGGGCTGAGGCGGACCGCGGACACGCGGCCTCGTACAACTACTCCCGCTTCGACGACTACGTCGCGGCGGGCGGCGATCTGGCGGATGAGGCGGCGTTCCGGGCATCACCGCGGGCCGGGCAGCGGGCGGAGGACTTCACGCTGCCGCTGCTCGGCGACGGCGCGCAGGTCAGGCTCTCGGAGCTGTGGCGGTCCACGCCGCTGGTGATGGAGTTCGGCTCGTTCACTTGACCGTACTGCTCAGCGGAGGGTCCTCTGCTTGATGCAGCGGCGTCCCGCCACCCCGAGGCCGCGTGGGTGTTCGTCTACACCCGGGAGGCGCACCCGGGGGAGAACGTGCCCTGCCACGACAGTTTCGAGCGCAAGCTGGCCTGCGCCCGGCTGCTGCGCGAGGAGGCCGGGATCGGCCGGGAAATCCTGGTGGACGACCTGGCTGGCACCGTCCACCGCGCGTACGGGCTGATGCCAAACATGACCTGGGTGATCGACCGCGGTGGCCGGGTGGCCTACAAGGCGAACTCGACCAGCGCCCCGAACGTGGAAGCGTTCCTTGACCGGTTCCTGGCCGCCCGCGGCCAGCACCCGGCCGGGGCCGCGGCGGTGATGTATGAGACGCAGCAGATCGAGTTCCGCCACACCGACCGCAAACGGTTCACCGAGCACCTGCTGCGCAATGGCCCGCGCGCCGTTCGGGAGTTCGAGAAGGCCCAGGAACTGTGGGCCCGCCGGTCCGCGACCTGACTTGCGGCTGGGTGTTACTTGGCGGGGAGTGTGGAGACGAAGGCCAGCGCCTGGTGTACCCAGCCGGCGAGGGCGTCGTCGGTGGCGATGCCGTCGGGGGTGACGAGCACCCAGCCGGGTGAGGGGCCGCGGCCCATGTCGAATGGCCGTGTGGCGGGGTAGGCCAGGGCGCTGCCGGTGCTGGCCGGGCCCAGGCGTACCAGCAGTTCGTCTCCCCTGACGCCGCAGCACATGTTGCCCCGGACCAGGAACGACAGCCCGCCGAACATCTTCTTCTCGGCAAGTGCCTGCCCGGCGGCGGCCAGGACAGCGCGCACCCGCTGGGCGAGGTCTGGGTCGAAGGCCATCGCTGCTCTCCTTCTCGCATGATCGGTGGCGGCCCCCGGGGCGGGACCGGGCGGCAAGGCGGCCGGGCCCGCCGGGCTGCGGCGCTCCGGCTACCTTACCTTCGCAGCAACACTTCTATTTGACAAACTATCTGTTGCGCAACAAGGTTGTTGTAGTAATGTCGCTGGGGTCCGGCCAGCTACTACTCTTCGGAGGGATCTAATGGAGCTTTACGCAGCCTTCGAGCAGGCCGTCGCCTCGTCCGCGCAGATCGTCAAGGGCGTGCGCACCGGCCAGATGGCAGCACCCACCCCGTGCACGGAGTGGGACGTGCGTGCGCTGCTCAACCATGTGATCGGCACCTTGTGGCTGAGCCAGGCGCTGTTCACCGACGCCGCGCCACGTCACCCGATGGCGCCGGGCGGGCTGCCCGGCAGCGACCTGGCCGGCGGCGACCCGGTCGCGGCCTACGCCGAGGCGTCCGCGGCGGCGCTGGCCGCCGCGGGCACCGGCGATGCCCTCACCCGCCTGCACGTCACCCCGCTCGGGGACATGCTCGGCCCCGTCCTGGCTGGGTTTACTACCTTGGACATCCTCGTTCACGGCTGGGACCTGGCGAAGGCCACCGGCCAGCCCGCCACCCTGGAGGCCGCCCTCGCCGGCCACGTGCTGGCTTTCGCGCACCAGGCCCTCACGGAGGAGGAGGCCCGCGCCGGGCGTATCGGCCCGGCCGTGGCGGTGCCCGCCGGTGCCCCGGTCACCGATCGCCTGGCCGGGTTCCTCGGCCGGCGGCCGTGAACCCCGACGCGGCCCTCAAGGCGCTCGCCGAACCCCACCGGCGCGCCATCCTCCGGCTTGTTGCCGGCGACGCCCGCTCGGTCGGTGAGATCGCCAGCCATCTCGACATCACCGGCCAGGCGGTCTCCCGGCACCTGAAGGTGCTGCACGAGGCCGGGCTGGTCGACGAGCGCCGCGAGGGCACGCGTCACCTGTTCGTGGTCAACGCGGACGGTTTCAGCGCGGTGCAGGAGTTCCTGGCCGACTTCTGGACCCGCCATCTCAGCCAGCTCAAAGGCGCGCTGGCCGACCCTGGCGACCCGCGGCAGGACTGAGAGCAGCAGCGTGAGCGATCTATTCGAGACCGGCATCGACCTTCCCGCCCCCATCGAGGAGGTCTTCCGGCACCTGACCGACCCGGCCGCCATGATCCGCTGGATGGGCCAGCACGCCACCCTTGCCCCAGCCCCCGGCGGCGTCTTCGAGATCGACATCAATGGCGTCCCCGTCCGCGGGCGCTACCTGGAGATCGACCCACCGCACCGGGTCGTGGTCAGCTGGGGCGTGGCCGGCAGCACCGATCTGCCACCGGGCACCACTCGGGTCGAGTTCACCCTGACCCCCACCAGCAGCGGCACCTACCTGCGCCTGGTCCACCGCGACCTCCCCGCCAGCCAGGCCCCCATGCACGCCACCGGCTGGAAGCACTTCCTGGACCGGCTCGCGGTCGCCACTACAGGCGCCGAACCCGGCCCTGACCCATGGAACCCGGCCTCCCGCCTTTGACCCAGAGCCCCACCGGGTCAACCCCAGGTGCCGGTCACCCACCGGCTTTGTGAAGGTCTTCGCCGAGCCGGCCACCCTGCTGCTGCTCGGCGCCCACCTCATCGGCTCCCGGGCCTCGACCCTATCCAGCCGCTGATCCAGGCCGTGGGCTTGGGCAACACCGCTGACCAGGTCGCCTCCGGCGTCCTGCATCTACCCCGCCCTCACTTAGGCCGTCGAGCAGGCCCTACTCGCACTGAAAACCAGCGGCCGGCACGGGGCGCCACCTCATTTTTCAGCCCGAACGGGCGTCCGCGCAGGGATATCTGAGGCTAGATGATCATTTCAGGCGGGTAGACGAGCGCTGCAGATCACCCAATTCTGTCGCCGCTGCTCCGGCGATTCAACCTCATGAACCGCGTGGTGGAAGGGCTGGGGATCACTGCCGGGGAGGACTATTTCCAGGCCTCTGCCCGTCGGCTCGCCGAGGTCGGGTACGCTCCCTTGACGCTGCGAGTTGACCGGTCCAGCATGGGGAACTGTTCTGCGACACGTAGTTCAGAACGGTTCTCACAGGGCGGTGAGATCATGGTCATGCCCACCGAGCCCATCGGCAGTATCCCCCGGGTACCGCAGCTGATCGACGCCGGACGCGACCTGGCCGCCGGCCAGATCACCGCCGGGGATTACGCCCGGATCACCGACGCGGCGGTGCGCGAGACCATCGAGCAGTTCGAGGCGACCGGCTCCCCAGTGATCACCGACGGCGAGCAGGGCAAGCCGAGCTTCGCCACCTACCCGCTCGCCGGCCTGGAGGCGCTCGCCCCGGACGGGGTCGTGATTCCGTTCGCCGACGGGCACACCCGGCAGCTGCCGCGGCTGACTGCCGGCCCGTTCCGATATGCACATCACGCTGATGGTTATCTTGAGCTGGCGCTGCGCTACGCTCACGTCCCGGTCAAGCAGGCCGTGATCGCCGCGTCCGCGCTGAGTCTGATCTACCCGCCCGGCGGCATCGATGGCTACCCGCGGGAGGCGTTCCTGGCGGACCTGGTGCGCGAGGCGGCCGACGACATCCGCGGCGCCCTGGAAAAGGGCGCGCACAGCGTGCAGATCGACTTCACCGAGGGCAGGCTCGCGCTCAAGCTTGAGCCGTCCGGGCAGCTGCTGCGGTCGTTCATCGATCTCAACAACCGGGTGCTGGCCGAGTTCTCGCCCGACGAGCGGCACAGGATCGGCGTGCACACCTGCCCGGGTGGCGACCAGGACTCCACCCACAGCGCTGACGTTGACTACGCCGGCCTGCTGCCGGGCCTGTTCAGCCTGAACGCCGGCGCCTTCTACATCCAGCTCGCCAGTGAACCGGACCGGCCCCGGGTCCTCCGTGCCATCGCCGGACACGCCCAGCCGGGACAGCGGATATTCGTTGGCGTGACCGACCCGATCGACCCTCGGATCGAGACGGCGGAGGAGGTGAGAGACCGGGTGCTGGAAGCGGCAGAGCACATCGACCCAGGCCGGCTGGGTACCTGCGACGACTGCGGCTTCGCGCCGTTCGGCGACGACACCTCCACCACCCGGGAGACCGCGTTCGCGAAGATCCGCGCCCGTGTGGCCGGCACCCAGCTCGCGGCCACCGAACTGGGGCTCTGAACCGGACGCCGTATGGCCCCGGGCAAGCGGCATCCTGAACGCCGTCAGCAAGGCGGGGTCGGCGGCTACCGACCCGGCGGGCGGCTGGCCGGAAACGGGGCACGCCCGCGGCCCAGGAGGAGGAACGCCCGCCATGACATCTCAGACCACGCCGGTGGCTTCAGGAACGCGGTGTCCGCCCTGGTCACGGCCGGGTGATGCGATCCGGCTGTTCACCCGCGGGGCCACGCTGCGGCCCTGTGTGCCGGTGGCCCTGGTGGTCGGCTGCGTGCTGTCGGCGATCAACGAGGGGGCGCGGATCGCCGTCGGCCACGCGGAGTGGACGACCTGGGTTCAGGTCGGTCTCAACTTCGTGGTGCCGTTCCTCGTCTCCAGCTACGGCTACCTCACCGCGGCCCGGGTGCCGGGCGGGAGTTCCCAGGAGAGGACTGGCTGAGGGATCCGTACGGCGGAGACTGTGCCTGCGGGTACCCGGCCTGGTGGCGGCTCCCAGAGAATGGTGGACCGCCGCCTCGCGCGCCTGGTGTCAGCCACATGACAATCTCCGCCGGACTGCGGCTTCAGCCTCCGTTCTGCCAGCGTTTGCGTGGGTCACCTGCTTGCGCGCTCATTTCCGCGGTGGGCTGTCATCAGGCCCGCCGGCCCGTGGGGTTGCCCGCTTTCCGGGGCTTATTCCTCTGTGGCGCACTCAGTCGCGGCTGATGGTCCGGGACTGGGCCGCTGATCAGCCCGTGACCAGGTCGCGAAGGGCGTCCTCGGTGGCGCGGTGGAACGTGGGGTAGGCGTAGATCATGGTCTGCAGGTCTGCGACCGGGACCTGCCCGTGCACGGCCACGGCCAGGGCGCCGAGCACCTCATCGCCGGCCGGCCCGGCCGAGGTGGCGCCCATCAGGACGCCGCGGCCAGCGTCTTCGATGAGCTTGATGAACCCGTCGTTGCCGGCCCTGTGGATCCAACCGCGCGCTGACGATGGCAGCTGCGTGATGCCGGTGTGCACGGTAAGTCCCTGCTTGCGGGCTTGCGCCTCGGTGAGCCCCACCGAGCCGATCTCGGGATCGGTGAAGGTGACCCGCGGCACCAGTCCGGGCTCAGGGCCGACGTGCCGGCCATGCCCGGGATCCGGCGCGCCTCGGCCAGCAGGTTCGCGGCCCGGATCATCATCTTCGACGGCACGCACCCCCAGTACGGGCATTCCCCGCCGACCAGCCTGGCTTCCACCCCGGTCACGTGCAGGCCCGCCTCGGCCAGCCTTCCGGCGGCGTCCTCCCCGCCAGGGCCCATCCCGATCACCACGATGTCGGTCTCTTCGATGTCCATGCGCTTCTCCTCACCGATCCGCTGCTTCCCCTGATGGCTCAGCTGGAACCGGTAGCGGTAACGCGCCTGTTGCCAGGATCGGGCCGGGAGTGTCAGCCAGGTGACAACACCCGCCGCCGCTCCGACCTGACCGGGGAAGACGAGTGCCATGACGTACTTGCCGTCGCTGCTCGGCGACGCGGCCTTGCTGGATGTGTTCCGCGCCTACCCGGGAACATCGCGGCCGCTGCCGGCCTATTACGAGGCGCTGCTGCGCGGGCCGTCACCGAGGCCGGGCACGCCGGGCTGGCAGACCTCATCTGACCAGAGCCCGATGGCCGTGGTTTCTGACCTGGCTGCGCCGGGTACCTGGCGCACCGCGTGCCTGAGAACAGCCCGACCAGCGTGCCGTCGGAGCGTACCGTGCCTATCACCACGCCGGCCTACGATGCGAAGCGTGATGTCCTCGATCTCCCGTTACCGTTCGAGGTGTGCCTGGAGCGCGTTGGCGGTCTGACGCAGGTTTTTGCGGCCGATGATACCCATCATCGGCGTAAGCAGCCGGAAGGGGCCCTTCGGCCGCATCTCGAGTTCGTGGTCGACGCGCGTCGAGTCACCCAGGGTGGTGAGAAGGAAGCGGTGCCCGCCTTCGAGCGCCCTGATGTGGGGAACGATGCGAACGTGCTCTGGCCGTGAGAACTCTTGCAGCTCTTGGATGACCTTACCGAACCTCGCAGCTGCCACTCGAAGCGCGTACCGTCGCTGGCTGCGCCCGAGTCGAGCCGACGGGAGGCGCGGACAGTGGGATTCCAGGACGCGAAGTTGCCGCCGTCAACGATTGCGTCGAATACCTCGTCGGCAGGAGCCTTGATGATCTGGGAATGAGTGATAAGTGCCATCGTCAGATCGCGGTCTCGGCCATTGGCCAGGCGCCTTCTGCCCTAGGGCCCTGCTTTGGCTGCGGGCGCCGGCTGGCGCTCAGCCATTCCCCGTAGGGAGGCGTCGGCTCGTCAACCGTCCAGAGGAAGTGGTAGGCGCCGCTGTCTCCGATGAAGCGGAACTGCCGCTTGAGGTCGGCGACGGTCTCGTCGAACCCCCTGTGCGAGCTCAGATAGCGGTCGAATCCGCCATGCTCAGCATCGAGCTCGAGCAGCGCCTGGGCGTTGTCAATCGTAGCCTCAATCTTGGCTTTGCTGCGTATGACGCGAGGATCGGCAAGCAGCCGCCCGATGTCGTCTGGGCCGTACCCGGCGACCACTTCAGGGGCGAAGCCGGCAAAACCGTCACGGATGCCGTCCCATTTGGCGTCGATCACGCGCCAGCTGATCCCGGCCTGGAACACCGTCCGGCTGAGCGCTTCGAGATAACCGGCAAGATTTTCGGGTTTGCCCCGGGGCGGGGGCTTGCCATCCATTCGGCTGTCCGCTCACTGGCCTTGCCGTGGCTCGAACAGCGGTGCGAATGGCCGGGCATCGAAGACGACCGAGACGGAGGCGATCTTGTCGTCGCGCACCTGGTACCACTCGCAGGTGCATGAGGTCGGGACCGGCGCGGTCTTGAGGTCGTAGATCACGCAGACGTCATCCCCGTCGACGAACACCTTTTGCTTGTCCACGCCGGTGATGATCCCGCTCAGCTGCCGCAGCGAAGCCAGGTAGCTGTCAGCATCGCTGAACGTGTCGATCGGGCCCTGGAATGAGACGTTGTCATGGAGAAGTCCACGCGCCCGGTTGAAGTCCTTGGCCGCCCAGGCGTCGAAGAAGCCCTCGGCCACCTGTGCTGCGTCTGCCATCTCCTGCTTCTGTTCGCTGCTCGGACAGCTCGACGTTACGGATGTCGCGCGCGAGCGTGAATGGCCGAGCGTCCGCGATCCTTGTCCCGATCACCGGCACCGGTAACCCGCTTGGCTTCGTAGTCCGCAGGTGCGGCTATCGTCGGTCTCGAGCGCAGAAAGTGAGTCCGCGATGGAGCTGCTGAGCGACTTCGACCCCTCTGATCAGGTCAGTCAGCTGTTGCGGGTGATCCGAATCCGCAGCACGGTCTACTGCCGCTCGCTGATGGCCGCGCCGTGGGGCTTCGGTGTCCAGGCGCACGGCGACCCCGCCTTCCATGTCGTCACCGCGGGCCGTTGCTGGCTTGAGGTCGACGGTGAACCCGGCCAGATCCCGCTCGCTGCCGGAGACCTCGCGCTGCTTCCCGCGGGAAGCAGCCACTGGATGCGGGACGAGCCAGCCACTCCCGCCACCGAGCTGGAGGAGATCCTCGCGGCCACGCCGCTTGACCAGCACGGTCGCCTGCGTTACGGAGGTGGCGGACCCCGCACCGGGTTGCTCTGCGGCGGGTTCGCGGTCGAAGGCGGCCCAGCGCACCCGATCCTCCGCGCGCTCCCCCCGGTAGTAGTGATCCGCGGTGACAGCGGGCGCCCGGTGGCGTGGTTGTCGGCGACGCTGGAACTGCTGAGCGCCGAGACCACCGATGACGCGCCAGGGGCGCAGGAGGTCGTGACCCGCTTGGCGGACGTGCTGCTGACGCAGGCTCTCCGCACAGCGCTCAATCAGCTCCAGGCTTCCGGCCGAGCGGGATTGCTCGCGCTCGGCGACCGGCAGATCGCCTCCGCCATCGGGCTAATCCACAGTCAGCCGGAGTACACGTGGACCGTAGGTGAGCTTGCCGGCAAAGTAGCTCTCTCCCGCTCAGCCTTCTCGGCCCGCTTCCGGGAGCTGGTCGGCGAGTCGCCCCTGCGCTACATTACCCGCACGCGCCTCGCCCACGCGGCCGCGCTATTGCGCAGCACCGATGCCTCGCTCGCGCAGATCGCCGCGCGCGCTGGCTACGGAACCGAGTTCTCCTTCGGCAAAGCCTTCAAGCGCACGTTCGGCATCGCGCCGGGCGCCTACCGTGGACAGCCCGGCCAGCCACGTGTCCAGCTCCTTGCTGTTCCTGACCCGGTCGGCCGCCATCAGCCACATCACGCATGATCCACGCATCGCATTCCAGAGACTCACGCTGAGTATCCGAAACAGACATGGGCGCAGCCTGCCAGCCTGCCAGCCTGCCTAATAACGCCACACGACGGACACTGGCGTCGACGAGCATAGACGACTACCAGCGGGCGCCGAGTGACAGAATGTTCATATCTGGTTAGAGCCATGGAAGTGGTACATGGGGTACTTGATCTCTTATGTGCTTGGTTTTCCTTAGTGTGGCGTGTCTGTCGAAGCCGCAGGTCAACGTGACGGCCGGCGTGCGCAGCCGCCCCGAGATGATCACCAGGCTCGGCGCGGGCATCCCCCGCGACATCCGCCGCGCCGTCGAAGGCGGCCTTAAAGGCTGGCACCGGCTGCGCCGCTTCGGGGCAGCCATGGCCTTCCCCACCATCGAAACCGCCGCCGCTCATCTCGGCGCCCACCAGTCCGCGCTCGTGCACCAGTTCAGGCGGCTCGAACGCGACATCGGTGCCAGGCTTTACTACCGGTCCACTCCCAGCCAGCCCATGCGGCCCACCCGCCGCGGTACGGCACTCCTTCTGGTCTTCTCGCGGCCGGACATTCGGGCGCTCGCCGCAGCGCAGGCACCAGAACAGCGGCTATGCGGCCCTCCCGCCCATGGCGGCAGACACGCCGACCGCGGCCTGGCCGAGCCGAGCCGGTCAGCGGACCGCAACCGGCCGGCGACTGACGGGATGCCAAGAAAACCTGGGTCCCCCGGTACTACAGTCCGGGTTTGTGATCTAGCGTCCGGATGATCATGGAGTGCCCGGCGTGTCATGTCGCCGGACGGGAGACGGCCACCTCAAGATCATGAGCTATGACACAACAAGATCGTGAGATGGCCGTCTGGGCCATGGTAGGAGATAGTGCCTGGCTGGGGAAGCTGCAGGGCGAGCTGTGCGCGCTGATCGCGCCGGTGTTCGCGCAGGCCAGGTCGCGGTTTGCGGCGTTCGGGTATGTGGCGGCGCTGCTGGCGGTGACCGGCGACCGCAAGTCGTGCTGGCAGCTGGGCGAGGAGGCGGGGCATGCCACGCCGCGGCGGATGCAGGCGCTGCTGGCCGAGTATGCCTGGGACTGGCGGGCGGTGCTGGAGCGGCTGCAGCGGTTCATCCTGGCGCATCTGGCTGATCCGGAGGCGATCCTGGTGCTGGATGAGACCGCGGAGCTGAAGAAGGGGAAGATGAGCGTCGGCGTCGCCCGGCAGCACGCCGGGATCACCGGCCAGATCGAGAACTGCCAGACCGTGGTGTTCCTGGCGTACGTGACCGCCCGCGCCCACACGCTGTTCAACTTCCGGCTCTACCTGCCGAAACAGTGGTGTCAGGACACGGGGCGGCGCGAGCGCGCGCAGGTCCCCGAAGGCGCGGTGTTCGCGACCAAGACCGAGCAGGGCACCGAGATGGTGACCGAGGCGGTCACCGCCGGGGTGCTGTTCAGCTGGGCCGCCGGCGATGAGGTGTACGGCCGCAGCGCAAAGCTCCGCGCCGCCTGCGAGGCCGCCGGGAAAGGCTACGTCTTCGCGGTCCCGGTCAGCTTCACCGTCACCACCCCCGGCGCAAGACGACCGCCGCCGCCCTGGCCAGGCTGGTCCCCGCCCGGTGCTGGGAAACCCGCACGTGCGGGCCGGGCTGCAAGGGCCACCGCGACTACCAGTGGGCGCTGGTCGCCACCAGCTCGCCGCGGCACTGGCTGCTGATCCGCCGCAAGATCTGCGACCCCGCCGACCTGGCGTACTTCTTCTGCCACGCCCCCGGCGTGGTGTCCCTGTCCATCCTGATCAAGGTCGCGGGCAAGAGGTGGCCGGTGGAGCGCGGTGCCGCTGGCCCCGGACTTCGCCTTCACCGGGCCGGTGGCCAGCTTCGACACTGCGGAGCGCTTCCGGGAGATGGCAGCGCAGGCGGGCCCGATGGTGACCCGGTTCAGCGTCCGCCGCCAGTTCGTGGATG
>WNFC01006660.1_pt1 | contig 12721 bp, 10 predicted proteins | sample 5400541 | NCBI WGS metagenome assembly WNFC01 (sample SAMN13153342, study PRJNA577476) | soil metagenome | isolation source: 120 cm saprolite under Douglas fir tree site 2 hole 2 replicate 1 | place: USA:California | collected 2015-04-18
CGTGCGCAAGCTGCGCGGGCGTGGCGCGATCGACGTCCGCGGATAGTTTGGCCAGCCGGCGCGCATAGGCCCGGCGCCGCTCGGCGATCTCGTCGGCGTTGTCGTAAAGTACTGGAAGCTCCGCCATGCACAGAGCAAGCTCGGCTTCCCAAAAATCCGGCTTGAGAGCTAGCGCTTCAGCGAAATGCTCTCGCGCTTCCGAGATCCTTGTTTCGCCGCGCAGCGATACGCCGCAATTGTAATGCGCCATGAAGGAATTGGGATCGATCCGCAGCGCCGATTGGTATTGGGCGATCGCCTCCTCGCGCCGGCCCATGCTCCTTAGAATATTGCCGAGATTGTTGCGCGCGCCTGTGCTGTCTGGACGCAGCGCGACGGCGCGCTCCGCATGCGCGAGCGCCTCGGGCATGCGATCCCTGCCTTGAAGCAGGGCGGCCAGATGAATGTGTGCATCGACAAAGTCGTCGCGCAGGGCGATGGCGCGCCGATAATGTCGCTCCGCCTCCAGGTGTCGGCCGGCCGGTTCGAGCGCCGAGGCCAGATTGAAATGGGCTAGCGGAGACGCCCCGGACTTCAAGACAAGCTCGAATTGCGTTACCGCGTCATCGAGACGCTGCAAGGACCTTAATCCGCGCGCGAGATTGGTGCGGGCTTCGGTATAACCGGGATTGAGCGCCACGGCCCTTTCGAAGCACGACACGGCCTCCGGCAGCATGCCATTGGCTGCGAAAATCACGCCTCTGTCGTTATGCGCCTCGGCAAAACCCGGATCGAGCGTTACCGCCCGGCCCAACAGTGACGCCGCGTCGGGGCGCCCAAGCTGATGCGCGACCACGCCCAACAGGTGAAACGCACGTGCGTTCGTTGGATCGGCATCGCATGCCACTCGGTAAAGTCGCTCGGCGTCCGCCAGACGGCCGGCGCGATGATGAGCCATCGCGGCTGCAAGCGTCTGTTCGGAACGGCCCTCCGAATGCTCCCTCGCGTTCATCATGATATCCGCAAACGCTCCCGCTGGGCCGACGTCAGTCGCAGGATCGATAACGCCCGAGGCCCAGATCGATTTCACAGGGGTGTCCATAGACCCAGACGGGCTGATCGCATGGCAGCGCGCGGGTCGCCCGATACGGCGTATTGCACGCGATGTTCGAGGCGGGATGCAGCACGAGCGTTGGGCCGCTATACGGCGCCGGCGGAACGATGGGCGGCTCAGCCCCGACAACATGGGCGTGGTCGTGATGCCTTCGTGCCTTATGGCTGTCGGCAAATCCGTTGCTGGTTCCGAAGGCCAGGACGGCGACGAGTGCGACGATAGTTCGCATCCACATGGTGTTCATCCTCTCACGTGTTGTCGATTGAGAACGCGGCTGGCCTCTCGCCGGACAGCCAAGTCTGCCACATCCGCACGTAGGCCGCCTCGATATTTCCGGTCAATTTGGGCAGATCGAACAAGGCGCAGGTCTGACGCTCGTCTTTCAACGTCCGCCGCAGTGCGATCAGGCGCTGCGGATCGCGCGCCAGGGCCAATGCGGCATGCTCATACTCTTCAGGCGATTTCGTGATGAGGTCCACCAAGCCGACCGCGGTCAGAAGGCTGGCGGCCACACGGCCGGCGAACGTGTTGCCGCGGCATGTCAAGACAGGCAGCCCAGCCCATAGCGCATCGCTGGCGGTCGTGTGCGCGTTGCAAGGCAACGTGTCGAGAAACAGATCGGCATGCCGATGCCGCTCCAAATGCTCGGCTGCTGGAATAATGGGCGCAAAGATCAGGCGGGCGGGGTCCACTCCGCGCCTTTCGGCCTCGAATCGCAGATGTCCCTTCATCAACTGGTTCGGCTCGAGCAGCCAGAATACGCTCCCGGGAACCGAGCGAAGCAGCCGCATCCAGATCTCGAAAAATGCCGGTGATATCTTGTAGCTGTTGTTGAAGTTGCAAAGCACGATGCCCTCGGCCGGCAGTCCCCAATCCCGTCGCGACGTGCCGGCATGCGCGGGTTCGCGCCGTCTGTCGTTGACCTGAAAGCTGCAGGGGAGCTGAACCAATTTCTCCGAAAAGAAAGATTGCTGGCTATTGGGCACCACGACCGGGTCAACGATAATGTAATCGATGAAATCCGCGCCCATGGTGGCGGGATATCCGAGATAACTAACCTGCAACGGCGCCGGGCGATAGGCTGATATCGCCGGCCGCGCGTGATGGGTGTAGCCCTTGAGATCGATCAGGATATCGATCTTGTCCGCATGGATGCGTTCGGCGGCCTCGCGATGCGACGAGGCGCGAACGTCGACGAAACGGTCGAACGCGGAGACGAGCCGCGCGCGCATCGGGCTCTGATCGTCAGGACCATAGGAATAAGCGATCACCTCGAAGCGGTCGCGATCGTGCCGCTCGAACAGTTCCGCCATCAGCCGGGCCGTGGCGTGTTGGTGGAAGTCTCCGGACAGGTAGCCGAGACGAATGCGCGCTCGCTCGGCGGCGGGCCTGTGCTCAAGAATGGCTCGACGCGGCGGCCGGATCGGTTTGATCCAGGACTGCGATGCAAGCAGTTGGTCCGATGCGGATGCCGGTGCCGAAAAGAGGTAAAAGGGCGGAACGCGAGTTCCTCGCCGGACCATGTCGATGAGCGTTTGCTGGTCCCTTTCGTACAAAGCCCAATCGCAGGCCTGCGCGCGGTGATAGACGAGCTGGCTGAACGCGTCGGAGTAATCGGGGCGAAGACGCAAGGCCTGCTGATACGCCGCGATCGCTTCGGGCAGGTTGCCGAGTTCGCGCCAGGCATTTCCGAGATTGTAGAAGGCCTCGGGAAAGTCCGGCCTGTGCCTGAGCGCCTGTTCAAACGCCGCTAGGGCTTCACGAGGGCGCCCGTGGGCCAAGAGCGCGGTTCCCATATTGTTGCGGGCATCGGCATGGTCCGGCATCCGCTCGAGGAGCTGTCGGCAAAGCGTTATCGCTTCACCGGCACGTCCGAGTTCCTGAAGGACGATCGCGGCGTTGCTGATCGCATCGGCGTAATTCGGTCGAAGTCTTGCCGCCTCGGCATAGGCCGCGAGTGCGTCGTCCCACCTGCAAAGCTCCTGCAGGGCCGTGCCACGATTGTAGAAGGCCTCGGCATAGTCTGCGTTCAGCGCGATGGCCCTGTCGAAGCAAGCCAGCGCCTCGTCGCGCAGACCCTTATCCTGCAGGACGGTACCGAGATTGTTGTGGGCGACGGCAATCCCGGGATCGCGCGCAATAAGTCGCGTGTAGGCGGCCTCAGCCGCATCGAGCTCGCGCTTCTGATGCAGCACGGCGCCGAGATTGAACTGCGCTTCCGCGTAACCCGGCGTCAGCGCGACCGCCTCGCGATAGGCCGAGGCCGCCTCATCAAGCCTGCCCTGCACCTGCCACAGCACCCCGACATTGTTGTGAGCTTCGGCGTAATCGCGCCGCGCCCGGATCGCCGAGCGGTACGACGCCATGGCATCGTCGAACCGGCCCTGCTGCCTCTGGGCATTGCCGAGCGCAAGATAGGCTTCGGCGTAATTCGGATTGAGCTTGATCGCCTGCTGGTGCGCCGCCACCGCTTCCGCCGGCCTAGCCTGCTGCTGCAACAGCGTTCCGAGATTGTTGTAACCCGCGGGATCATCCGGTTTAAGCCTGATCCCTTCGCGAAACAGCCGTTCAGCGGCGGCGAAATCCCCCTGCTGCGCGGCGATGACCGCGAGATTGCCATGGGCAGCGGCGTTACCCGGGTCGATATTCAGAACCGAAGCATAGAGCCGCTTCGCATCATCGATCGAACCCTTGCGTTGCGCCGCGAGGGCCTCCTTCAACAGCCGATCCAGTGCCGAACGTCCCACAGTCTGTTCTCAAAAGACAACCCACGGCGTTCAATAGGGTTGCCGGTAGTTGGTGTATTGGATCTCGAAATTCGTGGCGCCGTAGAGCTTCACATAGACAATAGGGCCGGCGAGCTTGACTTCGTCGATTGAGCGCGGCCCCCTGAACAACGTCCCGTCGCGTTCATGGCCGGCTGCATAGATCAGGGCCTGGCCAGTCGGCGGCGTCAGCGTGACGATCATGGTGACGGCGGTTGCGGACTCAGGGATATATTTTGACACATCGACCTTGATCGGTGCCGGATCGACCGGCGCGTCCGGCGGGACTTCAGGCTGCTGAACCTGCACGACAGCTGGCGGCGGTTGCATGTCCATGGGCTGGCTTCCCGTTACGCAAAGAGAAGACGGGGGACTCGCGAGCGGAGTCCCCCCCTTTGGTCGGTCTGGCGTTTAGAAGTTGAACGTCATCCCTGTGGTCGCGGCTCTGATGGTCGCGCCGCCGATCGTGTCATTGGCCGCATCGCGACTGCAGACCTGGTAGCCGTGACCGCTCGCGCCGAGACAGTAATGCGCACCCGGACCTTGACTGAGCTGGGAGGCGACGACGTACCAGCTGGCCCAGTCGTTGAAGTAATAGCGGGCGCCGACCGCATACTGGGTAGCATCATTCGAGAACAGGTTGCCTTGCAAGGTTGGTGTGCCTGCGAGGGCCGGATCATTGACACTCAACATGGCGGGATTGCCCGGACTCTTGAAGGCATGGGCGTAGGACCCGCTGACGGCCCATTTGCCGATCATCTGGGTTGCACTGGCGAACACGGCGTCGCGGGATCGTTCGTTGAATGGTTGTTCGGCCGGGGTCACGTCTCGCCTTATCCACTCATAGTAGGCGTTGAGTTGAAGATCGCCGAGACCGTCATTAAAGCGATAACCGCCGCCGACCTTCGCGGCCCATTCGTTATGAACGCCCGTCATGACGACAGAACCATCCGCCAGGGTTACGGGTCCTGGAGCAAAATTGCTCGCATTGAATTGAGTGTTGTCGTCGCCGCGACGATTGACTTGCTCGTGGAGCTCGAAGGCGGCGATTGCCGAGAACGGGCCGTTCTTGTAGGTCGCAGCCGCGCTATAGGCGTTGCCGAAAGAACCGTCGGTACACCCGTTGCCGCCGATGTTGCCGGCAGCCGCGCCGCCGGTGCCGGGGAAGTTGCTGCCGCTGCCGCGCGCTGACGCGCCGTTGCATTGGAAGATGTCGCCGTAAGCATAGTCGCTGTTGTCCTTGGCTTCGTTCTGACCCGGCGAGAGCAGTGCGCTGAACTGGAAGCCGTTGAAGATCGGCGATTCATACCAGACCGCGTGGTTCATGCGCCAATCGAACTCTGCGCGATTGTCACCTCCGGTGTTGCCCATGATCGAATTATAGTCACCAAGGGTTCGCGAGAACGGATCCATGGCGGCGGTCGATTTCTTGTAAGGCGTATCGCTCTTGCCGGCCTTGATGGCGCCCCACGGACTTTCCACGCCCAAGAAGCTGTCGCGCGTTCCAAATGACGCGCGCTCGGTGGGAGCTGACGCGATATCGACTTGAGATTCCAGTTGCGCCACGACGGCCATGCCGTCCCAGCCATACGGCGCAAGGTTATGCCTGACACGGACGCCGAAACTCGAAATGTTGCTCGCTATTCCGAGCTTCGTTCCCTGATCGAAGACTGAAGGGTTGAAGATGTCTCCAGAGACGTCGATCGATCCGTAAAGCGTGACCGTCGTGTTATCGATCAACGGCGTCAGCGGACCGGCCTTGACTGGAATGCCGCCGATCGTCGGGGTGGGCGGCGGAGCCGGCGATGTCGCGACGGCGGCGTGCAGAACCGGATTGCCTTTGAATTTGCTGGGATCGGTCGGCGCAGGCGCGGCTGGCACAGCAGCCACCGGCTTTGCAGCAGAAAGGCTCCGGACCTTCGCGCGCAATTCGGCGTTTTCTTTTTCAATCCTGTCGAGACGTGCCATCACGTCATCGAGTGTTGCAGACCGCGCCGCGCCGCCGAACGCAACCAAGCAGAGAGCGGCGCAAGCCGTCCCCGAAAGTAGCTTATTCCTCATGGCAGTTTCCCCAAAACAAACCGGATTCAACTTCCGGACGAAGGGAGCGTAATGTATACCAAATGCCAGTTGGAAGGTTCGGAACGATGATTAATGAAATATTCGCGGTATGTCACAAAAAAGGTACAATAAGCTATTGCACCGCAATAGTTTCTTGCGTTTGCCGTATTCTTAGCTCTCTGGAATACGAAACAACAGACGCCAATATCGGAGTCTTCGGCCCGGCTCATGTCCATGCGAATATTGGGGAAATTGCCTTGCAATCTTTAATTGTGCGGTGCGGAAGTCCCTTCGCCGATTGAGGGGGCGGGTTAGTCCGCCCAGGGCTTCTTTCCACTGGCGATGCGATTGGATATCTCGGCCTGAAACGCCGGAGGTCCGAAGGCGAACCACTCTCCGTCGATCTGATAGATCAGCAACCGCCTTTTCTCCGAACTGAACGTTCTCATCCAGTCCAGCGCCTTTTGCTTGGGGCGCTGCCCAGCCGGGACGAGCACGTCGACCGGCAAGCCGCGCCAGATAAAATTGGCGGCAAGCATGATCATGTCGGACTTGTCCGGACGCATCCATTCAGGCAACGGACTTGAGGCGACCAGCCAACCGCAGACGAACTCGCGGCAGGGCTGTTGCGGGCGCTCGCCGTAGATCGAACATCGCTGTCCAACACTGAACGGGCAGGGTTGTCCTGGATGGATATGATGGCCGCGGACTTCGATCTGCAGCCAGCCGTCACAACACGCCGTGCAGCTTCCGCATGTTCGCTCGCTATTGGATGTCATCGCGCAGGCCAATCGCTCGGTACGCAATCAGCTTGAAATCCGCCAGCTCGGATCGCAAGGCTTTTCACGATGTCACCCGTGCCCCTCCCACCCCGCTATCCCCGCGCTCGACAGGTTTTTCCGGATCATGCCGCTGAAAGTTTTGCCGCGCTCTTCAGCCTGTCCGGGTCGGATCGCACGCCATCGACCGCCGCCCGACCCGGACCAGCGTCTCGTCGGGATCGGAGAGCGTGAACTCATACATGCCCCAGGGCTTGTGCTCAGGTCCGTTCTTTTCGATCGTCTTGCCCGCGAACTCGGCGGCGAGCGCATCGACGTCCTCTGTGTAGAAATAAAGCCCGAACGGATTAAGCCCGGGCACCAGCCATCCTGCGACCGCGTCGGTCAAGTGCAGATGGCCGCCTTTGCCGTCGGACAGCATGCGGTAGGTGTCGTCGGCGCCGTTCGCCGGTTTCTCGCTCTCCGGCCGGGTGAAGCCCAGCCGGTTATAGAATTGCTCCGACGCGTCGAGGTCGTTGCAGGGCAGAATGGCAATCAGCGCGTGAGACGGCCGCATTGGGAGCTCCTGGCATCACCTTACCGAAAATAGTGCCGGCTCAGTTCGGCGAACTGATGCCATGGCGACAAAATGACGTTTCTCCAGTGTGATCATTCCCACATATTCGCCGATCGCCGCCATGTCATCCTTCTCTCGAACGGGGAGACAGGTTCCATGGTTGTCATCGACGCGCTGCTCATTGTTGCAATGATGTTTTTCCTTTTCCTGCCGATCACGGATCGCAAGACGGTGCGGATGAAGCTCTTTGTGGTGTGCGCCATCGCCACGGTGCTGGCCGTTTCCGTCGCGCGGACGCCGGCGCCCGACCTGCAGCTTGCCAGCGCTGCGCGTGATCGCTGAGACAGGGGCGGCTGCGATCCGCCGCCCGCTGCGTTGAGCTACACGGCGTGGATTCGCCGCGAACGGTCCTCGGAGGCCGCGGCCTCCGCCGCCGTCAGCTTCTCGAGCCGGACCGCAACATGCTTGTGATAGGGCTTCCCGGCGACGGGATCGCGGTTGCGGCTGTCGGTCAAGGCGTTGACGCGCGGACCGTTGGATAACCGCTCGCCGTCACGCGTGGGATAGGACTGTCCATAGCCGTGCGGCAGCGCGAGCTGGCCCTGGCGCAGGCTGTCATCGATCTTGCAGCGGACGACGACCCGTCCCGCAGGCGATTGCACCGCGATCCACTCGCCGTCGCTCGCGCCCAGCTCTTCCAGGTCTTTGGCATTGATCAGCAGGGCGCCGTCCGGATCGTCGCGGCGCCAGGCGGGATCGCGGAAGATCTGGTTGGCGTTGAACATGCGACGCTGGCCGGCGGCGAGCACGAACGGATAGTCCCTCGGCGCTTCGGCGCCCGCCGGATCGAGGCGACCGAGCCATTCCAGCAAAGACGCGATCGCAAGACGGATCGTTCGGTCGGGATGGCTGATCAGCGACCACACCTCGTCGTAGGCGTGCTCGGTGATAGCAGCGCCGCTGCGCCCGCCGACGACCGCGTCGAACAGGGCGTCGCCAAGTTGGTCGTCCGGTATGTTCCGGTCCGCGCCGAGCGCGCGCCGCACTGCCTCCGGCGCGCGTTTCGCGCAGGCCATCGACGCCTGCCACAACGGCGCGGCGGCGGCCGTGCCGTCCGGCAGCGTCGCCCCGAGCGTGTGGTAGAGGATCAGCGCGCCCACCGCCGGGCTTTGCGGGTTCGCCGCCATGAAGGCGCGCAACTCGCTGGCGAAGGCGGCACGCGAGCGGAACGCGGCCTCGCGCAGCGGCGCGAGCGCGTTGTCGCCGGGCAACAGACCGAGTGCGTGGGCAAGCCTCGTATAGATCTCCGGCTCGGGCAGCGTGCCGTCCAGCGGCGGCACCACGGCCGCGCGCACATGGAAGAAGTTTTTCGGAAATTCGAGATTGAACAGCGTGAATTCGGTCTTCTCATATTGCGAGGAGGCCGGCAGCACGTAATGCGCAAGCCGCGCCGTCTCGGTCATGGCGACGTCGACCACGACGCAGAGATCGAGCGCCTTCAGCGCCTTTTCGACATCGGCGGTATTCGCTGCGGTGTTGGCCGGGTTCGAGCTGTCGATCCATACGCCGCGCAGACGGTCGGGATGGTCGCCGAGCACCGCATCGGCAAAGACGTTGGGCGGCAACAGCCCGGCGATGACTTCGGTGCCGGTCGGAGCGAACATCTGGTTCGGCGAGTTGCCCCATAGCGGCTGCAGCCAGGAGTGCAACTGGTTGGTGCCCTTCCGGCCGAAACTCCCAGTCAGCATGATCAGGAGTTTTTCCAGATAGGAATTGAGCGTCGAGTTGACGCCCTGCTGGATGCCGAGCTCGACGCGGACCGTCATGGCCTTGGCGGCGGCGATCATGTCGGCGCAGCGCGCGATCTGGTCGAGCGGGACGTCGGCTGCCGCGGCCCATTGCGCCACGGGAATGCGGAGCAGCGCCGCTTTCACCTCCGCAAGACCGGTCGTGTGCCGTTCGAGAAAGTCGTGGTCGAGCGCGTCGCGGCGCACCAGGGTCGACAGGATCGCGCCGAGCAGGAAGGCGTCGGCGCCGGGACGGACGGCCAGATGCAGGTCGGCCATCTCGGCGGTCTCGGAGCGGCGCGGATCGATCACGATCATCCTGCGATCGGGATCCTTCCTGATCTGGTTCAGATGCTCGCGCGCGTTCGGGAAGCCATGGGCGATCCAGGGATTGGCGCCGATCACGAACAACAGGTCGCAGTGATGGACGTCCTCGGCGGTGTGACAGGTCTGGCTGCCGAACATGTGGCCATTGACCCAGAAATCGCCGGTCTTCTCCTGCGACAGCGCGTTGAAGACATGCCGCGAGCCGAGCGCGCGCAGGAACGCCGTCGCGTAGGCGCCGCCGGCATGATTGCCCTGTCCGCCGCCGCCATAGAGCGCGAGGCTCTTACTGCCGTGCCGGTCCACCAGCTCGCGCAGGCGCGCGGCGATTTCCGAAATCGCGGTGTCCCAGTCGATCGCGTCGAAGCCGCCGTCGGCGCGGCGGCGCAGCGGCGAGGTCAGCCGGTCCCTGTGATGGGCGTAGTAGGGGATGCGCGCGGCCTTGTTGCAGAGATAGCCCTGCGATTTCGGGTTCTCGCGGTCGCCGCGCACTTTCGTGATGCGGCCTTGATCGACCATGACCTCGACGCCGCAGTTGACATAGCAGATATTGCAGGCGGTCTTTCGCCATTCTGGGCTCGGCATCGCGCGCTTCCTCCCGGATCTGTCCAGGGCCGATGTTACATGACGAATATCATATAAACAAGCGCCTCAAGGGGATTTGACGTTCGTCTCTCCGCGCGTCACATCCCGCACGCTTCGAAAGCCGATGCGGCATTTCTCCCGCGCTTTCAGCCCCAAGCGCAGGCTTCGGCGACCCAGAGATGCCGGTGGCGCGGGACAAAACCTCGGGTGTGTCATCAAGAGGGACGATGCGTGCGAGTGCGGTCCACGCGCGTCGTATGTCGGTACCGCCCGCGGGCCGCGCTTCACCTTAAGCGCTAACCTCTACAACCCCAGTTTGTTGACTTGGCCGGTCTTCTTCTGATTTTCTTCCCCTGGCGTATATATTTTAGGGAGTTGTATAATGCGTAACTGGTGCCGTTTGGCCGCCCTCTCGACGTGCCTCTTTCTATTCCCCGTCGCTTCCGGCCTGGCCAAGGATATGAAGCCTCACAGGCTACTGATCCAGGTCGATCAGAACGATCCGGCCGTGATGAATCTGGCGCTCAACAACGCGACCAATGTCATTGAGTATTATCGCGACAAGGGCGAGGACGTCGACGTGGATATCGTCACCTACGGTCCGGGCCTGCACATGCTGCGCGCCGACACCTCGCCGGTGCAGGATCGCATCAAGAGCCTGAAGAACTTAGCCTTCCCAAGCAAGATCCAGTTCTCGGCCTGCAACAACACCAAGGAAGGCATGGAGGAGAAGGAAGGCCACGCGGTCGCGGTGATGTCGGAGGCCGTTCTCGTGCCGTCAGGCGTCGTTCGCCTGATGGAACTGCAGGAAAAAGGCTGGAGCTACATCCGGCCGTAATGGCTGCCGGCCATGACGCCTCGAGAGATCTGGGCGATCGTCAGGATCTATCGTTTTCCTGACGACGCCTGTTCCGTCGCCGCCGGCCACTTGCAGGCCGCTTCGATTCGTTTCCGGATCGAATCCCATCCGCTCAGCAGGAATGTCGCCTGCTGGCGGGCGTTCGTGCCGTCCGGTACGCCGATTGACAGTTGCGCGCCATCGGGAAGCGACCTCAACAGCTCGATCGGATCGCTGCCGTAAGTCGCGATCCTGGCATCTGCCGACAGGGTCCACGTCTGCCGCGCCGTGGATTGGTCGTTGATCTGAAAATCGACCGGGAGCGCGTTCCTGCGCGTCGCATGCCATGTGCCCTCGGTACGTATCAAGAATTCGGTCTGTCCTCCCCAGCAACGGACCGCGAGACTGACTGGTCCCCCTGGCGAGCTTGACGTCGGGCGGATCACGGCCGTGACGAAGGGGCGGTAATCGACCGGAGACATCGTCTCGCTGACCACCCAGCGTGATTCTACGGCTTTCGCTCGCTGCGCGCTCGGCTTGGGCGTTTCGGGCTGAACGGCCGCCGTCGCGGCCGCGGGCGCAGGCGTTGCAGACGAGGCCGGCGAGGGGCTCGCTTCGGGGACGGCCTGCGCCGCAGCCGCGGGCTCCTTCGGTGGCGTGGTTACGCCGCGCGGTTCAGGCGACGGCGCCGGCGAGGGGACGGCTTCGGGTGTCGCCCGGGCCGCGGCCACGGGCTCCTTTGCTGGGGTACTTACGCTCGGTGGTTCAGGCGACGGAGCCGGCGAGGGAACGGTTTCCTGAGTTGCCTGGGCCGCGCTCACAGGCTCCTTGGGCGGTATGCTTCCGCTCGGCTGTTCGGACGAAGACGATCTTGCATCGTTCCTGCCCTGCGTGCTGGCCGGCGCGTTCTCCTGCGAGGCCTGCCGGGCATTCGCTTGAGAAGCGTCCTGGGAATTAGGCTGGGAATTCTCCTTGGACGGCGTTGCTTGCGACGGCGGAGCGTTCGATGCGCTGCTGGCAGGCTGATCGGGCTGCGGGGTACCGGAACGGTCATCCGCGGCCTCCGTCCCGGTGGGCGTTTCGGCGAGCGCGTGCTCCAGACAGTCAAGCTGTGCGTCGCGGGCTTGGTTGAAGCATCGCAGCCGCTGCGCCGGATCCTCCGTCAGCTTGGAGCAAGTCGCATCGGTGTTGCGCGCCGTTTCGATGCATCGGTCCAGACGATTGCCGCCAGCTTCGGCGGCGCGTGCGCCGCCGGCACTCGCGGTGGCGAGCAGCGCGATGACAATGAGCCGTGAGGACATCATGGATGTGCGCTCTGCTTGACGGCGGCTTTGCGATCGAGCCATTCCTGGGCGGCCTGAAAACGCTCCAGGCCCGGAACGGGGTTGGCGAGGTTGACGTCCTTCCATTTCGGATCGAAGCCCGGGGATTGAAGCTTGTCGATCCGGCTAAACAGTTCGTCGACGAATTGCGCAACCCGGCGGTAGCGCGGCGAGTTGAGCCGCCAGTTGAACGAGGCCAGGATGGTCGGCACGGAAATGGTGGGGATCTTCTCGCCCTTGGCGATCAGATTGGGATAGTCGGTGGATTCGAGCGCGGTGGGCAGATAATAATCCTCGAACTTCGGGCCGAAATCGACCGGCAGAAACTTGAAGCCATCGCCCCATTTTCCCTTGGCAAACGCGTCGACCGGCTTCGAGGTCACGAACACGACGCCGGCGATCTCGCCGCGCTTCATCTGCTCCAGCGCGATCGGATGCGGGATGAACGTCTTCTCGACATCGATTCCGAGCCGGCTGAAAATCAGCGGGCCGGAATAGGCCGCCGCGGTGCCCTGCGTGTTGAAGTTGACCTTCTTGCCCGCGAGATCGGCCAGCGACTTGATCTCCGGCCGCACGAAGATGTGCAGTTCGGATGGAAACAGGCTGATCAG
>WNFC01006664.1_pt1 | contig 12718 bp, 14 predicted proteins | sample 5400541 | NCBI WGS metagenome assembly WNFC01 (sample SAMN13153342, study PRJNA577476) | soil metagenome | isolation source: 120 cm saprolite under Douglas fir tree site 2 hole 2 replicate 1 | place: USA:California | collected 2015-04-18
TCCTTTCGCGACTCGGGAGTTGAGCGGAAGTCAGGATCCCAGCGTCGAAGAAATGCCGTCATAGTACAGCAGATGATCTTTGCCGACTCAGCGTGTGCTGGGAACCTTGCTGGAGCCCCCGCTGGTTCGCAAGCTAGGCGAGAGTCCGTTCCACAACCCGAACTGGCGCCCGGGCAACACCGCGTGACTGCTCCATTTTCGACAGATCCCAATACCGCACGCCTTATGTTCGCTTCTGGTCAAGGACATCATACATTGCGCCAAGCCGACAGTCGGCTTCGGGTCGATCACGGACAGCCGAACCGACGCGACCTCCGTTTATGAGTACACGGCGCTAGAGCGCCAGCGCCGCCGCGTCGCGCAGAACGGCCTCCGCGGCGGCGGTGAAGCTGCCGTCCGCCTCGTGCAGGACCATGCCGGAGAGCAGCCTTGTCGGGCTGGCGATCTGCTTGCGGGCGCGCACGATGATGCGCTTGGCCGGCTTGCCGCCGCCCGGCCACAGCGGATAGAGGGTGATCTCGCCGGCCCTGCCGGCAAGCAGCGCGAGCAGCGCCTCGAGCCGATCGGCGCGATGGATGAAGGTCAGGCTGCCCTTGGCGCGCACCATGGCGAGGGCGACGCGCACCCAGGCGGCGAGATCGGCGTCGCCCTCGAGCTGGGCGGTCGCCTTGCCGGGGTCGGGCGGCGCCGTCGCCGTGCCGGCGGCAAGGAAAGGTGGATTCGCCATCACGTGGTCGAAAGCACCGGGCGCCAGCCGCGGCGGCAGGTTGAGGAGATCGCCCTGCATCACCGAGAGGCGGGACGAGAGATCATTGAGGACGATGTTGTCGCCGGCGAGGCGAACGAGGTCGCGCTGGACCTCGACGCCGGTGACCCGGCAACCCGCGACACGCGCGGCGAGGCACAGCGCCGCCGCACCGACGCCGCTGCCGACGTCGAGCACAGAGTCCTGCGGCCCGGCCGGCACGGCGGCGGCGAGGAACACCGGATCGATCGCGACGCGGTAGCCGCTGGTCGGCTGGCGCAGACGCACGCGGCCGCCGAGCAGCAGGTCCTCGCTCTGCAGCGGCAGCTTGGTCTCGGGCGCCGCGCTCATTCGGCTTCCTCCTCGGCGATCTCCTCCTCGGCCTGGCGCAGCGCCGCGGTGGCGCGGAAATGGTCGGCATCGGCGACCATCAGGCGGCGCGGAATGGCGCCGATGCTGCCCTCGACGACGCTGGTGTGAAGGTCGAGGACGATGACGGCGATCTCGGCCTCGGCGAGCACCGCTTGCAGCCAGGACAGGCGAACTGCGTCATTGGTGCGGACAAGCTCTCTCATGGGCCCCCTCGCCGTCCCGTGTCGGTCTCCCGCGCCACCCCCTAAATCCCCGAGGGGCGCCCTCGGTAAACGCCAAGTCACAAAGGCGTGGGCTTGACCGCAGGGACGGGGCTTCTATGCTCGCTATCGCCCGGTCGCGCGTCAAGTAGTGGGACCCGCTAGGTAGTTCGGCCGCAAGCGCGCGATTGGCGGGCAACCGGCAAGCATCGGCGCCGCCGGAGCGGCCATCATAGGAGAGTCGTCAGTTGGCGCTTGTTGCCGCCGTGCAGGAGGATGCGAGAAAGCCGCCAGCCAGTCTCGACCGGCTGAGCGAGCTGTTGCGCGGCGATCTGGAACGCGTCAACACGCTCATCCTCGAGCGCATGCAGAGCCCCGTGGCGCTCATCCCGCAGCTCGCCGGCCACATCATCGCCGCCGGCGGCAAGCGGCTGCGGCCGATGCTCACTTTGGCAACGTCGCGGCTGTGCGGCTATCGCGGCGACCGCTCCGTCACCCTGGCGGCCGCCGTCGAGTTCATCCATACCGCGACCTTGCTGCACGACGACGTCGTCGACGCGAGCGACCTCAGGCGCGGTCTCGCCACCGCCAACGCCGTCTGGGGCAACAAGCCCTCGGTGCTGGTCGGCGATTTCCTCTTCAGCCGCGCCTTCCAGCTGATGGTCGAGGACGGCTCGCTCAAGGTCCTCGGCATTCTCAGCCACGCCTCCGCGGTGATCGCCGAGGGCGAGGTGCTGCAGCTCGTCACTTCGAACGACACGGCGACCGACGAGGCGGCCCATCTCGCCGTCATCCGCGCCAAGACGGCGCAGCTCTTCGCCGCGGCGAGCCAGATCGGCGCGGTGATCGCCGATCGGCCCGAGGCGGAGGAAGCGGCGCTCGCCGCTTTCGGCCTCAATCTCGGCATCGCCTTCCAGCTGGTCGACGACATGCTCGACTATTCGGCGCGGCAAGCCGATCTCGGCAAGACGGTCGGCGACGATTTCCGCGAGGGCAAGATCACCCTGCCGATCGTTCTCGCCTTCAGCCGCGGCGACGATCACGAGCGGCGCTTTTGGCGGCGCACATTGGAGGAGCTCGAGCAGCGCGACGACGATCTCGACCGCGCCATCGCGCTGCTCCACAAACATGATGCCCTCAGCGACACGCTCGAACGGGCGCGCCACTACGGCGCCCTGGCCCGCCGCGCCCTCGACCTCTTCCGCGACGGCGCCGAGAAACGTGCCCTCCTCGAAGCCGTCGCCTTCAGCGTCGATCGCGGCTACTAACGCCGTCTACCGTTTGCATTTCGCCGCATCGTCGCCGGCCTGCGCTGCCTCATTCGCTCCAGCCTGGCTCGCGGCGCCGGCATTCTTCGTATTTTCGCCGGCCGCCCGGGCCGCGGCATCCGCCTTGCCGGTCCATTTGGCGGCCTCCACCGGGTCCTTGCTCTCGGCCGCCTTCTTGCGAAAGACTCGCGATCTGAGATCGTCGAGGTTGGCGGCCTGGAAATACGCGGCGGCGGCGGCGACATAGGATGCGGCGGCATCGCGCCGCAACGGCGCCGCCTCGCAGAACTCGCCATCCCGCTCGTTGATCGCGGCTTGCGCGGCAAGGTCGCTCGCTGCCATCTCGTACGCCCACGCCTTGTCATGCGGCGATTGCCAGCTGTCTGCCGCGTTACTCCAGCACTCGGCCGCATCGGCGTAGGCGCGCTCGGCATCCTCATTCTGATGCGCGTCGAGGAAATAGGCGGCGGCGATCTCAAATTCGATTGCCGCCTCCGCATAGAGCGCGCCGGCCTGGTCGCGGAGCCAAATGGCGGTGTTCTTATCGGCGGTGCGACCCGCCCTGGTCTCGCGCCGACTGCCCTGATCGCGGAGCCGCTGCGCCTTCTCGTCATGGCTTTTCGCCGTATCGAATGCATCCGGCATGACATCCCCCCCTATTTGCGGCGACCGCACCCCGACCGCCGGGAGCAGCATAACGTCGAATGGCGGTGCGTGCATGCCGATGGAAGCGGCCGCGCGGTCGATAGCGGTTGCAGCGCGCGGGGGATGGCGCTATAGCTCCCCGGCGCTTGGTATCTGGGCGCTGGCATCGGAGTGTAGCTCAGCCTGGTAGAGCACCGCTTTCGGGAGGCGGGGGCCGGAGGTTCGAATCCTCTCACTCCGACCAACGTTTCGGCCGCTGGCGTCAATCGCCACCTGCGTTTCATTTCCATCAACATCCCGCAACCGGCCAAGCAGCCGGCGGATATGGGCGCTCAAGACGACAGGTGACCGCCGTCACAGGGACGAGCGGCGCTTGTGGCCGGCGTCACAGCTCGGCCGAACTCGGCTCGGGCAGACTGCCGTCATCGTCAACGCTCGACACCATGGATCGCCCCGATGACGCGCTCAGGCACCCTCGCCCGGCCCCGCTCAGCCTTTCTCGCCGCCCAAATCGAGCGCTGGCGCGACGCCGCCGCCTACGCCCTGGAGACGAGCGCATGGCTCACCGGGGGCGGATTCGTCGCGGCGTTCCTGTTGCAGATTGCGCTTCTCGCACATAGTCTGACCCTGACCGAGTGAGCCGGCGCCTTTGGCGGGAAGGACTACCGCGGCGCGATGCCAGATGAACCCGTACCCGCGATCGAAGCGCCCCTGCTCAAGCAACTCTATGCGGATTGGCAGGCGCGGCGCCGCGGACGGACAATGCCGGCACGCGAGGATTTCGATCCGCTCGACCTGAAATACATCCTCGGCAAGCTGTTGCTGATCGATGTCCTGCAGCGGCCCCCGCATTATCGCTTCCGCCTCGTCGGCACCGAGCTGGTCGTGCGATCGGGCGTCGATCTCACAGGCAAGACGCTCGACGACTATCCCGATCCCGAGTATCGCGAGTTCATGCGCCAGCGTTACACCGCGGCCGTCGTCGCCCGGTGCCCGCTCAGCTCGATCCAGACGCGCCTCGTCGTCGACAACCGCATCCGCCGCTACGAGGCGCTGCTCCTGCCGCTCGCCGCAGACGGCGAGACCGTCGACATGCTGATGATCGGCATCGTCTATCTATAGAACTGCCTATGACGAGGACGCAGCGTCGCGATACTCGATCGCCAGCACCTCGATGCGCTCCAGCCCGGCAGGGGTCCGCAGATCCACGGTATCGCCTTCGCGCGCCTTGCGCAGCGCCCGGGCGATCGGCGAGATCCAGCTGACCTGGCCGCGCGCCAGATCGGCCTCGTCAACGCCGACGATGGTGACGGTGCGCGCCACCCCGCGCGCGTCGCCGTAGGTCACGGTGGCGCCGAAGAACACCTGATCGCGGTTCTTCTGCTGCGCCGGATCGACGATCTGGCTGTTCTCCAGTCGCTTGACCAGGAAGCGGATGCGGCGATCGATCTCGCGCAGCCGCCGCTTGCCATAGATGTAATCGCCGTTCTCCGAGCGATCGCCGTTGGCCGCCGCCCACGACACCACCTCGACCACCTTCGGCCGCTCGACGCGGCTGAGCTGCCGCAGCTCGTCGCGCAGCTGGCCGCAGCCTCGTGGCGTCATATAGTTCTTGGCGCCGTCCGGCAGAGCCGGTGCATCCTCGGATGCTTCCCCGGCAATCTCGTCAGCGCTGCGGCGATCCTCGCTCATCGCCCGCGACTATCGACGCAAGCAGCGTACCCCGCAACCCCGCAGCATGAACGCCATCGGACGCGTCAGACACCCCAGGCGAACGCCGCCCAGCCGACGATGAGGCAGCCGCCAACGGCCAGGCCCATGACCAGCTTGTCCCAAACATCCATCTCTTGTACCGGTCCGTGTGCCGCTTCGCTGCGCATCTCAGACTACTCCCGCCAGCCTGAGCATGCCGCCGGTCGTCACGATCAGCCCGCTCAAGACGATGCTGAACGCCGCGATCGCGCCGATGATCAGGAAGCAAGCATCGAAACGTTCTGCCAAGGTCCGCCGCATCACTCTGCCCCGTCGACATACCCATCCGAGGATGGTTGGTGTCCTCTCATTGGAGAGATAGCGGGGGACGATCGGCAGTTCTGTGAGTCTCTTCACATTTAGCGGGATTTTTTCGCCAAATGGTAGCGGCGTACCGGGTTGCTACACCGCGGCGGCCGCGCGCAAAAGCGGGCCCTGCCGCGAGGGCAGGGCCCATGGAGAAGGTGCTTGTGGCTACCGCATAGGCGGGTGAGCCATCTTCGCCGCGAAGCATTGAAGCTCCGTTAAGTGCGCCGCCTAATCGAGACTCGATGGGCCGGCGCAGATCGAATCCTGCAGATCGAGTCCTCATGGGCCAGGCCCCGGGATCGAATCCGCCGGGATCGAATCATTGTGCCCGGCGCGGCGATGATCTAGAGACCGCAGGCCCCTCCGCCGCCGGAGCACTCTTCTTGATCGACAAGATATCGGACGCGACGCTTCTTGCGGGCGCTGCTCTGGTCATCCCGAGCATCGCGATGATCGCGCCGCTTGGCATCGCGCCGCTGCTCGCGGTGCTCGCGCTTGCGCTGCTCGCCATCGAGCCGCGCCGTCGCCTGATCCTGCAACGGCCGCTGCTGCCGCTGGCGGTCCTCCTCGCCACCCTGGCGCTCTGGGGCGCCCTCTCGGCGTCGTGGTCGATCATCCCGGCGCACAGTCTTTTCGAGGCGGCGCGCTTCCTGCTGCTCGCGATCGCGGGATTGGTCGTCGCCGCCGCCGCGCTGGCGGTCGACGACGCGGGCAGCGCGCAGGTCGGACGCGCCAGCCTTCTCGGCTTCGCGCTCGCCCTCGCCCTTGTCATAATCGAGCTCGTCGGCGATTTCCCGATCCGCCGGGCATTGTCGAGCGTGGCGCGCGACGCGATCGGCCTCAACGTGCTCGACCGCGGCGCAACGGTGCTGTCGCTCGCCTGCTGGGCCCCGGCGCTGTTTCTCGCCCAGCGAGGTCGCGGCCTCGCCGCCGCCTTGGTTGTCCTCGCCACGCTCGCGATGCTCTATCGGCTGCTCAGCCTCAGCGCGGTTCTCGGCGGCGCCGCGGCCGTCGCCAGCTTTGCCCTCGCCCGCTGGCGGCCGCGCGCGACCGCGGCGCTGCTTGCCGGCGGATTTGCCATCCTCGCGGTGATCCTGCCGTTGCGGGCGCCCACGCGCGATACGGTGATCTGGCTGAGCGAGGAGGCGCCCTGGCTGCGCAAATCGGCGGAGCACCGGCTGGTCATCTGGCGCTTTGCCAGCGATCGAATCGCCGAAAGACCGCTGCTCGGCTGGGGGATGGACGCGGCGCGCGCCATCCCGGGGGGAAAAACGGATATCCGCGACTACCTGAACCTTCCGGCGATCCCCGATCTGGAGGGCGGCGTCATGCCGTTGCATCCGCATGACGCCATCCTGCAATGGTCGCTCGAGCTTGGCATCGGCGGCACGCTGCTGGGCGGTGCCATCGTCGTCTGTGCCATCTCGCTCGCCGGCTTCGCCGGAACGGCGTCGCGCGCCGCCCGCGCCACCGGTTTGGCGGTGATCGCCGCCGCTCTGCCGCCGCTTCTGCTCAATTTCGGCGTCTGGCAAGCCTGGTGGCAGTCGACCCTCTGGCTGGTGGCGGCGCTCGTCATCGCCGTTGCCGGCGCGCCACCTCGCGGTGCGGCAGTCGCGCCCGACCGCTAACGGTCGTCTCGCCTCGCGGCGAGGCGGGGCCTAGCCGCTAGGCGGACGCGGCCCTTGGCGCCGGGTCGACGCAGCCGGGCGCGACCGCAAGCACATCGCCCGCCAGCGAGAAGACGATGCGGGTTCCCTTGTCGGGTTCGCTCTCGAGCGTGAATTCGCCATCCATCAGCTCCACCAGGCGCTTGGCGAGCGGCAGGCCGAGACCGGTACCCTCGTGCCGTCGAACCTGCGAGTTCTCGATCTGACCGAACGGCGTGAGCGCGATCGGGATCTGCTCCGGCGCGATGCCGATGCCGGTATCGGCGACGGCAATCCAGACGCGGCCGTCGGCCCGCCATCCGGTGATGGTGATGCGGCCGCCATCCGGCGTGAATTTCAGCGCGTTCGATACGAGGTTGAGTAGCACCTGGCGCAATCGCCCGGGATCGGCACGGCCGACGAGGCCGGGTGGGACCGTGATCTCGAGCGCGAGGCCGAGCCCGGCAGCGCTGTCATGGACGATGCGGCGCACCGTCTCCATCACCGGCGCGATCTCCGTCGCTTCGAGGCGAACCGCGATGGCGCCGGCCTCTGCCTTGGTCAGATCGAGGATATCGTTGACGAGATCGAGAAGATGCGTGCCGGCGAGATGGATATCCGCGGCATAGCCGCGATATTTCGCATGACCGAGCGGTCCGAAGACCTCGCGTTCCATGACTTCGGAAAACCCGAGGATGGCGTTGAGCGGCGTCCTCAGCTCGTGGCTCATATTGGCGAAAAACTCGGATTTGACGCGGTTTGCCGCCTCCGCCATCGCCGCGCGCTCGATCGCCTGCTCGGCTTCGCGGATCGCCGTGATGTCGGTCGAGGCGACGATCAGCAGGGCGCGGCCGCCGACCTCGCAGCTTTGCCGCTGATTGATGTAATAGTACGACTTGCCATCGACGATCAGCGGGCGTTTGCCGCTGATCAACTGGTTCGGCGCGCGGCGCGCGGCGGCGTCCCATTCCTGGATCTGATGGGCGTCCTCCGCCGACATCAGGTCCTCGATTCGGCTGCCGATGATCTCGCTCCGCCGCCGTCCGAACTGGCGCTCCATCGCCCCGTTGATGAGGATGTAGCGGCCGTTTTCGTCCTTCACCGCGATCGCCGACGGTGTCACCTCGAGCACGGTCGACAACAACGCCGCCTGCTCCGCCAGATCGATCTCGCGGCGGCGGCGGCGGGTGACCTCGCGGAGGAGAAGCACGACCAGCACGACGATCACCAGGGTCAGCGCGGCGGCCATCAACAAGCGGCGATGCAGCTCGCCGTCGAGCCCGGCCAGCACGTCGTGCATGCCCAGGCCGACGATGACGACGAGAGGAAATCCGGGTACCACCAGAGCGCTGCGGATGCGCTCGACCCCGTCGATGGCGCCATAGCCGATGAAGGTCGCCTGCGCCGCCGCGCCGAGAGCCTCGCGCCATTGTCCGCGACCGATGTCCTGGCCGACCGCGGTGTCGGCGCCCGCCCGCCGGGCGCGCACGATGCCGTCGCGGCCGACCAGCAGCGCGACGCCGCGGGGGCCGAGATCGACGGTCTCGAAGAACTGGCCGAGACTGGACGGATCGATCGAAACGACGACGACGCCGGCGAAGCTACCGTCGGCGCGCTCGAGGCGGCGCGTCACCTGGAATGTCCAGCGGCCGGACATTCGGCCCGGCAGCGGCACGCCGATATAGGGCTGGGCGGCGCCGGCATCGAGGTGATGGCGAAAATGCGCGCGGTCGGCGATGTTGGCCCGGCCCTCCGCCGGGCCGAAATTGGTCGCCCGGATCACACCGTCGGCATCGGCCAGCGAGACCCGCACGGCAAGTCCGGCAAGGAAGCTCGAATGGTCAAGCCATGCCGGAATGTCGAATCGCTCTGGCGCCGCCTCGTGCTCAGCCTTGATCGCCAGCATGATTTGGTCGAGCGCGGTCATCGTTCGGCCGATGTGCTCGCGAAAGGCAATGGCGAGATTGGCCGTGTCGCGTCCGGCCTGGGCGATGCGCAACTCGCGCTGCGCCGCCGATTCGGCGAGCAGATTCGCCCACAAGATGAGGAGGATTCCCGCTCCGCAGGCCAGAATGGACAGGCCTAACCCGCCGAGCCGCGATATCAGGCCAATCTTCACCGTTCTCGCTCGGCAAGCGCGCCCCCTCTGAAGCCTTGGTGAGCGCTTCGGAAGGAGATCGGTTGCGCAGTCTGTTTCCGACCCCGCGAGCTTGCCCGGGAACGGTTAACATCGGCTTAAGAAATCTGTCCGAGACTGAAAGGGCGGGTGAAATGAGGGCCTTCCAAGTGAATCGGTTCATGAAATTCGTTAATTGACTGGTAATTTTCAAAAGTTACCTTAGAATCGAGTTCCATCATCGGCCCCTGGGGACTTGCCAGATGATCGATATGTTCCAGCGCCTTTACGATGCTGTCCTCGCCCGACGCGGACGCGACCCGTCGACGTCGAGAACGGCAAAGCTGCTCGCCGCCGGCCGCAACAAGATGGCGCAAAAGGTCGGCGAAGAGGCGGTCGAGGTCGCCATCGACGCCGCGAGAAACAGCCGCGCGGGGGTTGTTACCGAGAGTGCCGATCTCATTTACCACCTCGTGGTCCTGTGGGCCGAAATGGGTATCGAGCCCGCCGATATTTGGGCCGAGATGCAGCGGCGCGAGAAGGCGTGCGGTATCGCCGAGAAACTACCCAAGCAGGCCGCCTGATACCGACCTTCCTGCCGATGGTCGCTCTCTGAATCGCCTCATCCGGCGATGGAATTGTTGCTTTGCTAGCCTCGCGGGTCTTGCCGGCGGCGGCGAACTAAGCTTTTCTCCCAGGCATGGTGATGCGATCGACGCTGAGGCGGCTACGTGCCGTCGTGCTAGCCGGAGTGCTGGCCGGCGCGCTGGCGGTGGCGCTTGCCACGCCGTCGATCGCCCAGAACGCCAGCGTGACGCTGCTCCACGTCAACGACGTCTACGAGATCTCGCCGGTCAAGGGTCAAGGCGGCCTTGCCGAGTTGATGACGCTGCTGCGCCAGGAACGCCAGCAGCACAAGGACACGATCACCGTGGTTTCCGGCGATTTCCTCTCGCCGTCGATCCTGTCAGGCATCACCAAGGGCGCGCAGATGGTCGAGTTGTTCGGCGCGCTCGGCGTCGACCTCGTCACCTTCGGCAATCATGAATTCGATTTCGGACCCGATGTCCTGAAGAGCCGCATCGCCGAATCGAAATTCCCGTGGGTCGGCACCAACGTGCTCGATGCCGCCGACCAGCCCTTTGGCGGTGCCGTCCCGACATTCATCAAAGCGGTCGGCGACGTCAAGATCGGCTTTCTTGGCATCGTCACGCCGGAAACCCATCATCTGTCGAGCGCCGGCCCGACGGTCCACTTTGCCGACCCGGTCGCCGCCGGCAAGGCGGCCGCCGCCGCGTTGCGGCAAGCCGGCGCGAACGTCGTCATCGCGCTCACCCATCTGAATTTCGAGGAGGACCGCGCGCTGTCGCGCGCGGTTCCCGGAATCGACGTTATCCTGGGCGGCCACGATCACGACCCGATCACCTTCTACGAGCACGGCGTGCTCCTGCACAAATCCGGATCGGACGCGCGTTTTCTCGGCGCCGTCGATCTCGATATCCGCACCGAAGAGACGAGCAGCGGCAAGCGGACCAGCATTCGGCCGTCCTGGCGAATGATCGCCAATGCCGGGATAGCACCCGATCCGGCGGTAGCCGCCATCGTCAAGACCTATAACGATCGGCTCGATGCTGAGCTCGGCAGCGTCATCGGCAAGACCACGGTCGAGCTCGACAGCCGGATCGACACGGTGCGCACCGGCGAGGCACGCATCGGCAATCTCATCGCCGATGCCCTGCGCGACAGTCTCGGCGCCGATCTCGCGATCACCAATGGCGGCGGCATCCGCGGCAACCGGGTACTCGCCGCCGGCACCGCATTGACCCGCAAGGACGTCCTGGTCGAGCTGCCGTTCGGCAATCTCGAAATCCTCATCGAGCTGCGCGGCGCCGATCTCCTGGCGGCGCTCGAAAGCGGCGTCGGCGGCGTCGAGCAGAAGGCCGGGCGCTTCCCGCAGATCTCCGGCATGACGGTGACCTACGACCCCAAGGCCGAAAGCGGCAAGCGGATCCGCGAGGTCAGCGTCGGTGGGCGGCCACTCGCGCCGGAGGCGCTCTATCGCGTCGCGACCAGCGACTACATGGCGGGCGGCGGCGACGGCTATGCCGCGCTGAGCCGCGGCAAGGTGCTGACCGACCCGCGTTTTGCCAAGCTGATGGCGACAGCGGTCAGCGACTACATCGCGCGGCAGGGTACTGTCGCACCGCAACTCGAAGGCAGGATCACCGCGCGTTAAGCCAATCTAAAGCAGCGCGGGCGTTTCATCGGGCACCGAGGATCATCGATGCCCGTACCTTCCCGCCTATGGCCCATCGCGGCCTGGATCGCCGCGATGCTCGCCCTCGCCGCACCGGCGGCTGCCCTGGACGCCTATTGGACGGAGCCCGCTTACGAGATCTACCCGCTCAAAGGGCCGGACCGGGCGCTCGGCCTCGTCATCTGGAATCACGGCGTCAACGGTCAGCTGCCGCAATACAAAGGGCCGCCAATTCCCGCGATGCAGGCGCTCGCCGCGCGCGGCTGGGACGTCATCAAGCTCAACCGCAACCCGGTCTGGGAGAACACCTGGTCGAATGCCGGCCAGCGTCACGTGGCGCGCGTCGTCGAGGAGGTCGCGGCCGCGCGCCAGCACGGCTATCGCCGAATCATCATCGCCGGCCAGTCCTATGGCGGCGCCATCGCCTTGGCGGCGGCGGGCGCAATCGAAGGGTTGTGGGGGGTTATCGCCGCCGCCCCCGGTACCGGCCAGGAGATGCGCAGCGACAACGTCATCACCGACAAATGGAGCAACGCAATCGCGCAGCAGACCTATGAGGAGCTGCGGGTCGCCAACGCAACGCGACTGGTCGTCGTATTTCCTGACGCCGATGAGTTCATTGGCATCAAGCGCGGCACCGAAGCGCGCGCCATCCTCGGCGAGAAGTCGCTACCCTTCCTCATCGTGGACGAGACGGCGCCGGTCAAAGGGCATCACGGCGCCTATGCCGACGCCTTCAACCCTTACGTCACGTGCATCGGTCATTTCCTCGATCCGGCGACCGAGGCGGCGCGCGGCGAGTTTCGCTGTAGCCATGACGAGTTCGCCGCCGTGCGCGGCGCCATCCGCGCGGTCAAGCCCGAGGCGCTTGCCGGCGACGGCGCGCGCTGGTTCGGCTATTTCGAGAAATCCGGGCAGGAGATCATTCTCACCGTGCCGCGCAGCGCGAGCGCCGCTGCGCCGGTCGTCGAATACGCCTGGGGCAAGGGCATTCTCGACAAATTCAGGCCAGGCGCCGCCAGCCTGCCGGTCGAACGCCGCAACGGGGCGTTGACCCTGCGGCTTGCCAACGGCGCGCTGGTCGAGGCCGATCCGACTGCCGATGGTGGCATGCATCTGACCTTTACCAAGACCGGTCAGCCACCGCTCGTCGCCAATCTTCAGCGGGTCGGCGACTAAAGACGACTTGCCGCCCTCGGTCCCGTCCGCCTTCGCTTACGGCTGCGCCTTGGCCGCGAAGTCGAAGGCGTTGCGCATGTCGCTCGCCGCGGCGTCGCGCTTGCCGAGCGGTGCCACATCGAAGCGCTCCTCGATCAGCTTGAGGATCGAGGTGTTGTCGTAGCTCGTGTGGTCGACGTAATGCCGCTTGGCAAAGGGGGAGATGATGACGGTCGGCACGCGGATGCCC